>Ga0187892_10002499_pt1 | contig 36549 bp, 30 predicted proteins | sample MA1701073metaG_FD_139345 | JGI IMG/M metagenome (GOLD analysis project Ga0187892, IMG submission 139345) | Bio-ooze microbial communities from a basaltic lava cave in the Kipuka Kanohina Cave System on the Island of Hawaii, USA - MA170107-3 metaG ... | reverse complement strand
TGGCGCGCGAGAAGTCGCCGTTGGCGACCGGTTTGAGGTCCTTTTGGCTGACGAACAGAAAGAGCTGGTTCACCTCGGCTTGCGACTCCGGCAGCCCCTTCGGCGCCTCGGGATCGAGGGCGCCGCGCACCAGCCGTACGTAGTCGACGATCGAGACTACCGAGTCGACGCCGGGCAACTCGAGGATGAACTCCTGCAGGTCCTCGATTGCCTGAAGTGTCTCGAGTTGAGCTACCGACTGCGGGCCGTCGCCGTCGATGACAACGTAGATCGGTTGCGGACCACCGAGAGCCTTGGCGATGCGATCGTTCTCGACGCGCACCGGGTTGGTCGGGCTGAGAAACTCGAGATAATCGGTTTCCAACCGCATACGGCTCGCGCCCACCAACGAAATGACGCAGGCGGCGGCTGCGAGCGCGAAGATCAGGTTGCGATGCGCAATCGCGCTTTCACCCAGACGCCTGAGTATGCGGACGACCCAGTCTTCGCGTGTGCGGTGATGCAGACCGCGGCGCGGCGCCGGCAGGAGCACCAAGGCCGCCGGAATGAACAACGTCGTCAGCACAAAGATCGCGGTGATCCCGAGGACAGAGAAGATGCCAAAATCACGGATCGCCGGAATCGGGCTGAGACTCAGGCTGGCAAAGCCGATCACCGTGGTCAGCGCCGCCACGAAAACAGGAAGCCCGAGATCGTCCATCGTCAATCGCACGACCTCGACTCGCGATCGCTCCGCTGCCAGCTCCTGGTAGTAGCGGCTGACGATGTGGATGGCGTAGGCGATGCCGATCGCCATCAGCAATGGCGGCAAGACCAATGTGCCCATGTTGATCGCCTTGCCGGCCAGCACCATCGAACCAACCGTCCAGATCACGCCCATGCTCACCGCGGCGAGCGGCAGCACCACGCCGCGCACGGTGCGGAAACCCCAGGTCAGGACAACGACGACGACGACGAACGACATCGGCAAGAACCGCCGCAGATCCTGCTCCATGAGGCGCGCGGCGTTCACCTTCAAGGTTTGTATGCCGGTGACGGCGAAATGCTCGGGCCCTTCGGCCCCCCCGACGATCGCGCGCACCTGGCCTTCGATGTCGCGAGCGATGAACTCCTGCTCGCTCACCAGGTCGTAGAGCACCAGGATCCCCGTCGCCTTGCCGTCGGCAGAGGCGGCCCGTCCGGCGTATAGCGGATAGGCCAGAATGCGTTTCTTGAGCTCCGCGGCTGCCGCCGCGGTTTTGGGAAGCTCGCGCATCAGCGGGCCTACATGCAGCGCGCCGAGCTCATCGGTGTCGACGCCCTGCACCGTGGTGATGCTCATCACTTCCCGGACGCCGTCGATCGCCGCCAACTGCTGCGAGATACGGTCGATCTTCGCAATCGTTTCCAGCGCGAAGACGTCGTCGGCAAATAGGCCGATCACGGTTGCTTCGTCGCTGCCGAAGACTCGCTTTACATCTTCGTAGTACGTGCGCGCAGGGTCGTTCTTGGGAAGGAGCGTGTCGACGCTACTGTCGACCGGTATTGCAGCGGCGAAGAAACCCATGACCGCGGTGATCGCTACCAGCACCGCTAGCATGCTGCGGGGAAAATCGATCGCCAGTGTGATGATACGACTCATGCCGCTTTCCGTGTCATGACGCAGCCTTTTACGGCGGCAGACACTGCCGGTTCAAGGGAGCGCGAAAGTGCGACGCTCATTCAGACGTGGTTGCGCAGCATGAGCTCCTTGGGGTGCGGGTCGAGGTAGACCTGTTGCGCCAGATAAGTGATCCCGAAGCTGCGCACGTGGTGACGTATCAGTGTCAGCGGCACGATCAACGGGAGGAGCCCAGAGCGGTAGTCGGCGACCAATCGGTGGATCTCGGCGCGGCTGTCTTCGTTCAGTGATGCGCTGAAGTAGCCGATCATGTGCTGCATCACATTGACGTGCCGGCGCACCGTAGCCTTGTGTGCCAGCCCCTTCATGAATCCGGCCTCGTAGGCTGCTTGCAGCTTGGCGGGGGTATAGCGCCTGCAGTCGGCGACCAATCTCGCGAGCTCGCGATAGTGCGATGGCGAGTGGGCCATCAGCTGTAGCTTGTGCGCCGCGTGAAACTCGCTGAGGTCGCGCCGGCGCCAACGTTTGGCAAAGAGCGAACGCAACCGCCGATACGCGAAGACCCTCTCGAGGAAGTTCTCGCGCAACGCCGCATCATTGAGCCGCCCCTCTTCCTCGATCGGCAAGTCGTTCAGCCGGGCGATCAGCTCCTCGGCAAACAGCCCACGCCCGGCCTTCGACGCCACACCACCCTTCTCGTAGATGCGCACACGCTCCACGCCGCAGCTCGGCGAACCCTTCTTGAACACGTAGCCGTGGAGATCCAGGGCCTCGAGCTCGTGTACGCGTTTGGCCGCCCACGCGCGCATGGCGGCGGTGTGATCCGTACCACTCTTCTCGGCCACCATCCGAATCTCACCGCCACGGCGCACCAATCGGACCGGCTCGCGCGGAACGCCCATGCCGACTTCCAGCTCGGGACATACCGGAACCCACTCGACGAACGGCGCCAGAATGTCGGTCAGAAAGCGGTCACGCTTGTGTCCCCCGTCGAAGCGCACCTCGCGACCAAGTAAGCAGGCGGAAACGCCGATGCGGACCTGGTCATCCGGCGCACTCTTCAGGACACTCTCCCCCAAGCTGCCGCCTTGTGCCTTCGCACGGGATCTCACCCTGCCATTCCGCACCAGCAGCGGGCTCCTTGCAAGTCGCCCGTCGCCCCCCTGCCGGATCGACCCTCGGTCTACATCTTGTGCCTTGCCCGTCCGGTCGTACTGTCGCATTCTGATCCGAGTATTTCCGCAGGACCATCGCGGAAACCCCTACGCATCATGCCTTGCAACCTCCGCACTCCGTTTGCAACTCTCCTCCTCCTCGCTGCTTGCACGAACCCTGCGGCCGCACAGCCCTCCTTCGTCATCGCCGATCGAGAGTCGGTGGCACGCGGACCGAGCTTTGCCACCACCGGTCGGTTCGGCGGCAACGGTGAACCGGGGGTTGCCGTAGCTTCATTCTGGGTCGATGAGGTGACCGTGTTCCCCACGATCGGTGGTAGCATGCTGGGTGAGCCAAGCAGTCTTTCCATCGGTCGTAACTTGCGCGGCCTTGCCGCGCTCGACCTGAACAGTGACGGACTCGACGACCTGATTGTCGCCGATGAAGCGGGAGGGTCGCGCGACGCGATCCTATATTCGTTCGTCAACGCGCGCGGCGCGTTCGTCGCACCGAGTGCGCTCCCGATCGAGACTACCGTTGTCCAAGCCATGCGGACGGGCAACTTCGATGGGATCGAGCCGAAAGACATCGTCACAGCCAACGGAAGATTGGGCAGCGTCTCCATCGTCTACGGTCGCGGGCTTCAGCTCGTGCCCAGCGGCAACATCTTTCTTGCTGGCGTCACCAACGATTTGGCGCCGATCGACTTTGACGCCGACGGCTTGGACGATCTTGCCGTCTTGACAGCAATGGACGACGAACGGTCGGTGGTCACGACATTGCGCAGTGAGTCGATCGGCTTCACGCTCCGTCCGCCAACGACGGAGCTCGACGTTGCCGGGGTTCGAATGACTCGAGGTGACTATGACGCCGATGGCGTCTTCGACCTCGCTGTCATTGCACCGGGCCCGGCGAATACTGAGTACAGTGTACGGTTGTTGTTGACCCGACGGCCGGTACCGTCGGCTGGTCAACCGCTTTTCGAGGTCGAGTCGTGGTCGTTTCCTTGCCCGTCGGACGGGCGCGGCGGCATCAGCCGCTGCACATTGTTCGACGTCGTCAGCGCGGATTTCGACGATAATCGAGTCTATGATCTGGCGATCTCCATGCCCGAACCCGGAGTGGTCGCCGTCCTGCCGCGCGACTTGCTCGGGACCTTCGGAGCCGTCTCGTATCTAGGATTCAGCGGTCGCCCGCGCGGCCTGGCGGCCGGCGATGTCAGCGGCGACCAGGTGGAGGATCTCGCCGTCACTGAGTTCACCGAGGATGCCATCAGCCTCGCCGTCAGCGTCGTGCCAGTACGACACCCGGTCGGAGCTTCATGTACTGCCGGGATCGAATGTGAAACCGGAGCCTGTGTCGATCAGGTGTGCTGTCTCGAGGTGCAGTGTTCGCAGTCCGAGCGGTGCGACATCACCGACCATCGCGGTTCTTGTACGCGGCCGCTGCCACCGGGTGCGGTTTGCGACAAACACGATGACTGCCGGTCATTGATGTGCTCGGCGCTGGCCCCGGCCGCCGGCGTTTGCCTGCGGGGCCCGGTGGAAGATGTCTGCGCCGGAGACTGCGACGAGAACGGGGTCATCACGGTTGACGAGATCCTTGTCGTCATCCGAATTGCTCTCGGCGAAGCGGACCTGGCCACCTGCGCATCGGCCGACCGCACGGACGACGGCCAAATCACCGTCGAAGAGATCATCGCCACGGTCGATCGGGCGCTGGACGGCTGCCCGAGCTGATCCCGGCGCTTCGTCCAAGCCCGCGAAATCAGGCGGGACCTTGACGCGTCAAAGGTCCGGAGCGTGACCTCAGTGACGGCGGCCAAGCCGCGGATCGGCAAGTGCAGTGTCGTCTGTCAGGTACGAATGTTGCTGCGAGAGGTACCGGCCGGACAATGAAAATGCAGGCAGGAGCGAGCACCCCGGCAGCTTCTGATGCTGCCTATCCCGTGCGCTCAGAAGCGGAGGACGGTGACCGTGCCGCCTGGCTTCGACGGGCTCTCGACGAGATCATCCACGACCAGCGGCCGCGTGTACCCGGCTGGGGCCTCTTAAGACCGAAGGAAGCTGTAGGCGAGTATGTGGCGGAAGACGGCTATCTGTTGCTGGTGTTCGACCACCGCGGCCGGCCACACACCCAGCGCATCACTCTCGCCGAGCTGACTCGCCTGCAGATGGACACGACAGGGGCGACGGCTCAGTTCAAATCCTTGATCGATTCGTTTTGCTCGGACGCGTAGTGGGCCTAGCGCACCATTGTAATCTTGCCCGAGCCGAAGTCGCGCCCACCGCCCCCTGACTCGCCCATCGTGCTGGCAATGCCCTTCAGGTCGATGCCCTTGTGGCCGCCGCTGGTCCGCACCGCCTGGATGTCGAATGTGGCGAATCCAACGACCTCGCGTGCTTGACTCAGAGTGCCCCCCTTGCAAGGCACCACCGGCAGCGTGACCTCGGTCAGGCCGGCGTCGAGCATGCAGTCCACTGTTCGAAGCAGCGGCACCGATTGCCCGTTGAGCAGGTTGATGTCATCCCCCACTTCAACCAGCGGCACGGTCGACGGGTCGCCGCCACATTCGGCCGGGAAGAAACTTTGGATCTGACTCGCGCTCGCGGAGCTGAAATAGCCCGTCCACGCACTATTGTCGTTCAGGTTCGGCACTTCTCCCAGAGAGACGTTACAGCCGCTGGAGTCACATTCGGTCAATAGGCAATCGCCGACGGCGATGGGAATGGTCGGCCGCCCGCTGCCGGAGGGGCTGAACGCGGCGATCGCTTCCTTCGTCACGATTGAGGTGGGATGGCCAAAACCCGCGAACACAATGTTGTCGGCTGTGAACTCCACCTCGGCACGAACGGCGTTGATCGGCTCCAGGTTCGACGTGAAAACGCCGTCGGCATAGTTGCCGCTTTCGAGCGTCTTGAGGTTGCCCGAGCCGACTTTCGTATTGCTAATCTCGTTTTCCGAGAGGACCGCGACCGCTTGCTCTCGGGGCGTGTCGGTATCGGGATTTGGGCTGAACAACTGCTTCGCGCCGGCGGTAGCAGCGACATCGGCGGCGTTCTGAACCTCGTCGGCAACCACGGCAAGGCGGCCGATATCGACACCCAGTCCCGTAAAACCAATGATGACGAGAAAGGCAACTCCCATCAGAGGTATGGCGACACCGCGTTCGTTGCTGAGTGGTTGGGCGAAGCGCTTCATAACTGTTTCACCTTTCGAAGCCGGTGTTCTGCGATCGGCTTGATCACACCGGCTTGGGGACGTTCTCATGATCCGCACAAGCCTCAGTAGAAGATGGACACCAGGTTGAGCAGGCAGATCACCGCGTAAAAGCAAAGCACCAATTGCCACGCTGCCATGCGTCACCTTCACTTCTCCGCCAGCCGCTGCTGGCGGTTTTCAGCAGTTGACCCTATTGGAGGCCGCTCGTTATCGCGTGACCTCCCGCGTGCACCAGTTGGAGAGCAACCGAGGTGCCACTCCGGATGCACTTTGATGTTGATGAAAAAGCGTTGCGCGATCAGCAGGCTACGATGCGCACATAGCACATGCTATGGCGTTTGCTGTGTAGCCTCATCGGCTGGAATCAACCGCGTTGGCGCAAATCAATCAGGAAGGGATTTCGAGCTCCAGGTTTCAAGTTCCAGGGTCCAAGAGATCCCTTGAAACTTGAAACCTGGAACTCTTCGGGCTTACGGCACGTAGTACTGGCCCATGAGGATGAACATCTCATCCTCGGTGGTGACTCCGCCGTGCAACGTGCATGCATCGCAAAAGCCGTCACCGGCTCCTGGCTGCGTGTCGCAAGAGCGGTTACGCTCGACCTCGCCACGCCCGCTGCACAGCTCACCGACAAGCCCCGCAGTGCAGCCCGTCGGCGTCGTGCACGGTCCGCCGAGGGCTGAGATCGGAATCGGCGGGAGCGGTGAAGTGGCTCGCTGCTTCACGTCGTTCGGGTCGGTGAAGCCGTTGTCATACAGACCGCAATAGGTCAGCCAGCGATCCGCCTGCCGGCCGGAGAAGACGATCTCGGGCTCGAGGCGCAACACGAGCGGGTCGTTATAGAGCAAGCTCAGGTACATCAACGACGCTTCAGGATCGAGCTTGCGGCGCCCCGGCGTACCGTTGAGCGCCGCGTTGACGGCGGTAACGATCTCGTCGACGGAGATCGTCCAGTCATTGTCGACGTCGGCTTCGTGACACGCGCCGATCTCGGCGCTGCCGAGGGCGATCGTGAGGCCCATCACCAGCTCATCGACGGTAACCGCGTTGTCGGCGTTGCAATCGCCACTGCGCGGCCGCTGACGTGCCTCGCACGGGGCGCCCTGGCAGACGTGCGGGCTGCCGAAGTCATAACCCATTGGTGAGCAAGCTTCGCCGTCGGCGGCGCCGCCCTGGCACTGCCAGCGCCCCATATAGGTGCGCCACCGCTTCATCCTCTGGTGCGCGTGCGAGCTCAGTTCGTAGAGGTGGGCGCCCTGTGGCAACGAGCTGTGGTTGCAAATTTCCTCGGTCTGGAACACCGGGACGTTCATCTTGAAGATCTCGCTCGCATTGAAGATGATCTCGACCGGGTAGAGTTGTTCTTCGAGCGGGGCGAACTCGAAATTCAGCCAGGCATCCATCGGCGCCGCTTCGGCGGTCAGGTTGAAGGCGTGATGATTCCACAAAATGATGCCCTTGAGCGGGATCTCTCCGTAGACGCCAGGAGCGAACAAGTTCAGGTTGGAGGTCTCTTGCGTCCCGCTGATGCCGGCGGAGGCCAGGCCGAGACCGCTGTCTCCGGGCCCGAAGGCGTTGCACGCCACGCTGGTCGCAGGTCGGGTGCCGCACAAGCCGCCTTCGCCGCAGAACGACAGGTCGGTCGGTGGGCAGGCCTGACCGTCGTGCGGGCCGCCGCTACAGAAGAAGCCGCCCCAGCGCGGATCGTCGGGACCGGCGATGCCGCTGTAGTGGCTGACGATCAGGTGATGGCTGCCGGCGCTCTGACGCACCTCGTTGCGGTTGAATACGAAAGCAGTCCCGTCGGCCGTACGGAACTGTTCCGGGACTTGATCGGTGATGTCGTAGTAACTCGCCATGCAGATCTCCCGTTCACTGTCGGGCTGCATGGCCCAGTGCGGCATCTGGATCTGGATTCCCTCGTCTGCCGGCGGTGGCGGCAGTGGTTTCACTTCGATCACCCCGGGCGGTGGCAAGCAGGCGTCGAGCAGCTCGGCGGTACCGGCCACGACACCCGTTTTCGGCGCACCGCGTTCGATCCACAATCGAACTGCCTCGACCTCGTCTTCCGACAGCGCCGCCAGATCAAGCGGCATCGGCCGCAACGGCGCGGTGTACTGTTGGGGAAACGTCTTTGCCGCCAGGTTGAGCCACAGCAAGCTGGCATCCTTACGGCCGGCACGGACGCGGTGATACCCGGATACAGTCTCGGCTTTGACATCGACCAGGTTGGCGTAAGAATTCTCGGCTCGGAGATCGAGGCCACCTGCTTTGAAGCTGCCGTGGCAAACGCTCTCGGTACACCCGTGGTTCTCGAAGATAGCGGCCTGGATGAGCTCGAAGGTGCTGTTGAACTCGGCGTCCTCACACCCCTGAGCAATGACGAGGTGGGGCGTCGCGACGGTGGCGCCGAGGAGTAGGATAAGGGTCGCGAGAAGACGATAGAGCTTTGGCATTCTACCTCCTAAACATCCGATCTTGATCTACCACACCCAGTCGGTCTGATGACATGGATATCTTCCCAGAGGTCGCAGGGGGCGCTCCAAAGGTCCGAAAAAGCGCGTATGCACCCCGGGGGAATGAGCTGGACCCGGGATTACCGAAAGATCCTGCCGCGCCGCCGTACCGGCTCGAGCAGCGTCAGATCGTGGGGTCTCATGTCATACCCGCGCGGATGCGGCGCCCGCGCCTCCAGGCCGAGGGTCGCGAGCACGCGCTCGTGCTGGTAGTACACGGCGTAGGCCACGAACATCAGCGTCATGATGAAGCCCGCGTCCTTGGCTTCCAGCTCGCGCATCATCGACCCGCGCTGCACCGCCGGCGCCGCGACCCATTCCTTCAAGTTGTGCGCTCGAACGATCTCGGCGACCGCCGATAATCCCTGCTCGATGACCGGCTGCATACCAGGATTACGCACCAGCGCCTTCTCCACGGCGGCGGCGAGGTCGATCTCCCCTGCCCCCGGCAGCTTCCCGTCCAGGCTGGGCGGGATGAGCTCATCGAGAACCTCGTTCAATGCACGTCTCTGTTCGTTCGACAATATCGAGTCGCTCATGCGTTGCTCCGAACGTCAATCGAAGAGGTTGGCGAGGTTCCGTTTCATCGTGTCGGCGATATACAGCGCCAGCGCTTGGATGGTGTTCGTCGGGTTCACCGCCGCGGCAGTGACGAAGATGCTGCCGTCGATGATGAACAGGTTGCGCACGTCATGGCAGCGACCCCACTCATTGACCACCGAGGTCTTCGGGTCGGTGCCCATCCTCGCCGTTCCCATCAGATGCCAGCCCGCCAGGCCGAGCGGTGCGTCGGCAACGGTGCGCTTTGCACCCGCCGCCTCGAGAACCTCCTTGGCGCGCGCGACGCTGTGCTCCATCATCTTCTTGCTGTTGTCACTGAGCCTGTAGCGGATCTTGGGTGCGGGAATACCGTTCGAGTCCTTGAGATCGGCATCGAGCGTGACGCTGTTGCTCTCCTCCGGCAGATCTTCCTGGATGACGACCATACCGGCGGTGCGATCGAACAACTCCGCGTACGCCGCGTGATGCTCGGTTCCCCACGGCAGGCGACCGTTGCCCATGCCCCACAGAGCCGTCGATACCGGGCCGAAGCCGCGCAGGATCTCGAACGAATATCCACGCACGAAGCCACGCGATCGGTCGGTCTCGTAGAACTCCTGGCTCATGATGCAGCAGCCTGTCGGCCCCTTGTATCCTTCGAGCGGCTCGTCGAAGACCCCAGTGATCATGGCGTACGGATGGAACATCAGGTTCTTGCCGACCAGCCCGCTGCGATTGGCGATGCCGTCGGAAAACTCTTTTGATTTCGAGTTCAGCAGCAAACGCGGCGTGCCGATGCCGTTGCACGCGACAACCACGACTTCGGCTTTCTGCCGGTGCTCGATGCCGTCGGCGTCATAGTAGATGACACCGTCGGCCATGCCGTTGCTGCCGAGGGTGATTTCACGTACGCGGCAGTGGGTCTTCAATGTCACTCCCTGCCGTATGGCGGGCGGCCAGTAGGTGATGTCGGTGCTCGCTTTGGCGCCCTGTGCGCACCCGGTCAGGCAGGTGCCGGCGTTGATACACGCGGCGCGGCCTTCGTAGTCCTCGGTGATGATCGCGCTGTCCGACGGCCACCAATGCCAGCCCAGCTTGTTGAAGCCGCGCGCCAGGGTTTCGCCCAGCTTGCCGAGCTGGACCGGCGGTAGCGGCACCTCTTTGGGCGGATAGGCGGGATCGCCGGCGAGCCCGGAGACTCCGGTCATACGCGCGTTGACGTCGTAGTACGGCGCCAGGCGCTCGTAGTCGAGCGGCCAATCGGCGGCGACACCGTCGAGGCTGCGAACCTTGAAGTCGCCGGGGTGAAAGCGCGGAAAGTGCGCGGCGTAAAGAATCGTGCTGCCACCGACAGCGCTGAACATCGATGTGGAGATCGGCGAGTCGGAATCGTTGACCGGATAGTCCTCGCGCCGCCCGCGGGCGTTCGGGCTGAAGCCGAAGTCGCCGAGCTGACGCTCCTCCCAGTCACCCCTCATCCCCGGGTAGTCTTCCGGCTTCATCCACCCGCCCTGTTCGAGGCAGAGGATGTTCATCTTCGTTTCGGCCAGGCTCCAGGCGAGCGCCGCACCGGCAGCGCCGGCGCCGACGATCAACACATCGACTGGTGCATCGGACATTGAATACTCCCCGCTCCCACTACGCCTTCATCGCCCCAAGCCGTTCGATCGGCAATCTTGCGCGGCGGGCTCAGCCGCAAGCCTGCTGCGGGCCGCCATTTCCGAATAGCGGCGCGCAAGAGCCCTCATTTCTTCGGAGAGCTCGATGTTCTCCGGCGTGTACCAGGGCGAGTAGGTGCGCGCGACCAGGTACGGCTCGAAATACGGCAGCAGCAGCGAGAAGGCGATCATGGCGTACGACTCTTCGGGCTGACCGGCGATGACCACCGGTTCGATGTCATCCGGGAATTCGAACTCGATTCGCCTTACGGTGATGTCATGCATGCCACCTGGACAATCTCCGATTCGTCGTTGCTACTGCAAGCCCGGTAACTACCAGCCACTGGCTCGCGCCGCGCGGCGGCGTTTCCCGCCGAAACTCGCGGCCGCGTGTCCGCGATGGTGCTTACGCGCTGGGGTGTGGTGTGCAGGCTGGTGCGCCGCGGGCTTGCCCGCCGCGGGTAGACGCGCCGGCCGCTGCGCCGGCTCGGCTGACAATCTCGATGTCTCGAACGCCGGCAGACTCAACCGCGGGATGGCTGCGCCGATCTTGCGCTCGATATCACGTACGGCCTGTCGATCCTCGGCAGCCGCGAAGGTGAACGCTTTGCCGCGCTGCTCGGCGCGTCCGGTGCGACCGATACGATGCGTGTAGGCGTCGGGAGTGTTGGGCACGTCGAAGTTGATGACGTGCGAGACGTTGGCGACGTCGATGCCGCGGGCGGCGATATCGGTCGCCACCAGGACATCGAAACGGCCTTCGCGGAAGCCGCTCATCGCCCGATCGCGCTGTGACTGCGACATGTTGCCTTCGAGCGCAACGGCGTCGCGTCCCGACGTCTTCAACTGCTGAGCCAGCTTGCGGGCGCGGTGTTTGGTCCGCAGAAAGACGATCGCCGAGGTAAAATCTTTCTCCTTCAACAGGTGCCGCAGCAGGTCGACCTTACGGTCGGTGGGCACGGTGAACAGAGCGTGCTCGATGGTCTCGGCCGGGCGCGAATGCGCCAGCTCGACAACATGCGGTTGGCGTAGGACGCTCGCAGTCAGCGAGCGCACTTCGGTGGGCATGGTCGCCGAGAACAGCAGGTTCTGTCGCTGTGCCGGGAGCGCTTGCAGAATGCGGCGGACGTTGGGCAGGAAGCCCATGTCGAACATGTGATCGGCCTCGTCGAGCACCAAAACTTCGACGTTGCCGAGCTTGACGTGCCCCTGCTGCATGAGGTCGAGCAGGCGCCCGGGGCAGGCGACGATGATGTCGGGCCGTGCCCGTAGGCCGCGGATTTGCGGGCCTGCACCGACGCCACCGAATACGGTGATGACTTTCAGGCCACAGAATTGGGCCAGACGGGTGGCCTCGGCTTCGATCTGCATGGCGAGCTCGCGCGTCGGAGCGATGATCAGAGCTCTTGGGCCCGGGCGGCGCTTGGAGTTGAGTCGCTCCAGGATCGGCACGACGAATGCGGCGGTTTTGCCGGTGCCGGTCTGAGCCAGACCGAGGACGTCGCGGCCGTCTAAAGCCGCGGGGATGGTTTGCGCCTGAATCGGGCGCGGCTCCTTGAAGCCCATGGCGACGATGCCGCGCTGGATCGAAGGAGCCAGAGGAAATTGAGAGAACCCGGCAGCGGGCCGGGGTGAAGCGGGAGAGATCATGAAAAGATCGCCTTCCTGTGCAAACACGCGCCCTGCGCGTGCAGCGGAAATTCAAACCTGGTCAACAGAGGCAGGGTCGAGGTGGAACAAAAGAACGCGATCTTTGGGGAGATCCTGTTGCGCGTTCCCAGCCGCACAGAGGGCGGCCGAATCGAATGATGCGGACAAGCTAGCAGGCATCGAAGTAAAAAGCCAGTGCCGTAACGACCTCACCCCGACCGATGCCGGAACGCGGCTCCCTTCACCCTGCCCCCGGAGTTGCTTTTTGTGCCTTTCGCGGCCAACGGTAGACGACCGAAGAACGCGTGATGACAAATCGTCCGATCAGTTCGCGTGAGTACAAGCTGATGCTCAGTGTCGGCAAGTTCAGCTCGCGTGCGACGGCAGCGCCAGCATTCTTTCGGGTCGCGGAAACGGTCCTTCGTGAGCTGGGCGGCAAAGGAGTCGATCTCGCCAAAAGCGACACGCGGCGAACGACCTGCTACCTCGATACTTCGGCAAACCTGCTGCGGGCCAATGGCTTCGTTCTACGGATTCGCGAAGAGGCGGAGGAGGACGACAAGTCTTCGGTGACGCTCAAATACCGCGGGTTCGACCGCTACGTCTCGTCGGCGGCCGACCTGCGCTGCGCGATGAAGGCATCGTACAAGCTCGAGGAAGACGTTCTCCCGGCGTTCGTCAGTCGCTTCTCCCACAGCGTCAAGCGCGAGACGAAACACATCCCGACATTTTCGACCTTCGCAGAGGTCGTGGGTCTGTTTCCCGGCCTGAAAAAGTTAGGCATCGACGGCGATGAGCCGCTGACCGCGGTTAACGGGTTCTTCGCCCTCGAGATCGGCCGCAAGGCGACGCTCGGGCTCGGCGATGAGCTTGAATCCGCCGCGTCGGTCAGTTTCTGGTACGACCGCTTCGAAACGAACTTGCTCGCCGCCGAATTCGCCTTCGACTACCCAGCCCGACGCGCCAAAGGCTCGCGATTGGAACAGTTCGATGTCGACCTGGTGCAGGCGGCGAACAATTTCTTCGCCGCCATCCAGGCTCACGCGGAATGGTTCGACTTCAACGGCACGACCAAAACCGCCTTCGCGTACCACCACAGCCAGGGTTCTTGATGTCGTCAACTACCGCGTAGTTCATGACGTTGGGCAGGCCGTGGATGTACCCCTCCTCTGCGATCCTTCGTTTCTGCAATCCCCGGCGAATCAAATCCCTGTTCCCTTTGACTTTGATCCATTCTGGAAGCATACCATTCGAACCAATGGGGGCTCCCTTTTTGGACCAACGATGAGAGGATGGCGGATGAGCAGGGACTGGAAGGCATCGCGTGCGGTCGTTGCGGTTCTAGTTTAGTTTTTTGCCGCGGCACCGGCGATTGCGCTGGAGCAACCCGCGTCGGCGCGCGAATATTGGAACCTGATACTGGGCGGGCAGCCGACCTCGGAACCCATGGAGGCTCTCCCAGGCACTGCCGGGAACCTTTGGGACAACGGCGCGAATGATTTGGTAGACGGTCTAGCCTCGGAACGGGGTACCATCATCACGGGCACAGGTGGGCCCGAAGGTATCGACGCTTCAACGATCGCCAACGACTTCGTACTCCCGTCGGGCGCCGCGATCCAGGAGATCCGAGTCTGCCTCTTCCATGACGGCACCTCCGCCGAGCTATACATCTACAACGACGCCGGGGGTTCACCGGCCCTACCTGTAACAGCGCCGCTTTTCGGCGCCCCGACAACGGCCGATGTCGTCTCGAGCACATTCAGTGACGAGACCGCACGCTGCCGCCTGACCGCCGGTTTCCGACCGGGGCGTGAGTACACGTTCAACCTCTCGACTACGGGCGTTGCCTTCCCGAGCTTGCCGCCCGGTCGTTACTGGCTCGCGGTCGTCGCCATTGGCGGCTCCCGCGGATTCTGGGCCACTTCCGACCTGAATGCGCCGCCGCAAGCACAAGCGAGTCTGAGTGCCCAAATCGGTTCGACGTTCTTCGGTTTCCCCTACTGGACTCCGATAGTGGAGGCCGGCGCCTAGAAGGAATTCGCCTTCGACATCGACGGCGCCGCCGCGTCACCTGCACCGGTTCTTTCGGCACCGGCCCTTATCTCCCTCGTGGTCGTTTTGACCGCCGCGGGAGCGATTGCCGTGCGGCGCCCTCGGCGGCGGCTTACGCGTCATTCCTCGCGATCGAACTTCGCCTGATACGGCGCGCCTCCGGCGCGTGAGCTGAGTTCCAAGTTCCAGATCCGGATGCGTGACGAGCTTGCGCCCAACAGCTACGAGCGCCGCCGGAAACGGACGGGCAGATCATTCAGGCCGCGGATGATGAAGGTCTCGATGTAGGACAGCGCCGCGGGGTCGATCAGCTGAAGGCCGTCGAGGCGCGTGAGGAGCCGCTCGAAGCTGACACGCGCTTCAGCGCGGGCCAGACTCGCGCCGGGACAGAAATGCTCGCCGTGACCGAAGGCGACGTTGCGCTGGGCGTTGCTACGTCTGACGTCGAACCGGTCCGGATCTTCGAACACACCCGGGTCGCGGTTCGCTGCGCCGATCACCGCCATCACGATCGAGCCCGCTGGAATGGGGACCCCCGCAAGACTCGTATCGTGCACGGCCAGGCGGAATGACCCCTTGATTGGACTTTCGAGGCGCAGGGACTCCTCGATGAAATTCGGGATCAGCCCTGGATCGCTCCGGAGCTCCTGGACGAGGGCGGGCTGTTCGCACAGGAAGCGCATTCCCGCACAGAGCAGCCGCGCGGTGGTCTCTTGTCCGGCTGCAAAGAGGATGGTCGCAAGCCGCACGAGGTCCATCACTTCCGGGAGCTCGCCATCGCGGAATCGAACCTCGGCCAACTTGCTCATCACATCGTCCCGCGGCTGCGTGCGACGTTCCTCAATGTAGGTGGCGAAGTACGGATGCAGGTTGGCCAACACACGATCGCCAAAATGGCGGCCGTCGGGATCTCCCACCGTGCCCTTTTGGCCTCCCAGCCAGCTGCGAAACGTGTCGTGGTCTTCACGCGGAACCCCCAGCAGATCGGCGATTACCAGGAGGGTGAACGGCCTGGCATAGGCGGCCGAGAACTCCATCTTGCCTTGATCGGCGAACTCGTCGATCAGCTCCTCGGCGAGAGCCGACATGAATTCTTCATTCTCCTTGAGCCGCCTGGGCGTGAAGAACTTTCCGATCAGTGCGCGATGGCGCGTGTGCTTGGGGGGATCGAGAGACGTGATCTGATCGCCCATCGGGATCTCCGGTCGACAGCGCTCGATCGCCTCCCGCATACTCTCGCCCTCACTCGGCCGCGGCTTTTCAATCAGCGGCCCGAGCGGTCCGACGATCGCCGAGAAACGTTCGTGATCGCTGTACACCTCGAGGATCTCGTCGATCCGCGAGAGCATGAAGACGCCCTTGTGCGGCTCGCGCATCACCGGACCGCGCTCGTGCAGCGCGCGATAATACGGAAGCGGATCCCGCAGGACTTCGCGATCGGTGAAGAAGTCGCGCTCCAGCACGCTCATCGGTTGCCTCCCGCCGCACCGTCGAAGGGAGTCGAAAACGCGTGCGCCAGTTGATTCATGACGTCGCCGATGGTGGCGTAACCCTTGGCGTAGTCGGAGGGCTGCTTGCCGCCGCCGGCGACACGCTCGGTCAGATCGACGTCCTTCGCCTTGGCGCGCAAAGCGGCGACGGTGCATTGCTCCTTCGGGATGTGCTTGAAGGGATCGTAGCGGAAGTGCCGGGTGGTGTTCTGCCAGGTGATCTTGTGGATCTCGTCGTCGGGCACACCCGTGAGGGAGGGCCAGAGTCTCTCCGGTGCCTGTGGCCACGTCGAGTCGGAGTGCGGGTAGTCGCACTCCCACGTGATGTTGTCGACGCCGATCAGATCGCGGTTGCGCACGCCGGCGGCGTCGTCGATGAAGCACGTGACGATGTGCTCACGAAAAATATCGCTCGGCTTCTTGCCGTTCGGGAAGCTGTGCAGTGTCCAGCAGTGATGGTGGTGGTGGACATAGTCGATGCGCTCCAGGAAGTACGGGATCCAACCGATGCCGCCTTCGGAGAGCGCGACTTTGAGGCCGGGAAACTTGGTGAAGATGTCCGAGAACACCAGCTCCAAGGCACAGCCAAACAGCGAGATCGGTGTTCCCGCGATCATGATCTCGACCGGGGCGCTGAAGTCCTGCATGTTCGGACGCGTGCCCGAACCGATGTGGATGCAAACGATCGTCCCTTCGTCCGAGCACGCCTTCCAGAATGGATCCCAGTGCGCGTCGTGCAGGCTCGGATAGCCGAGGGCGCTGGGACTGTCGGCGAAGGTCATCGCGTGGCAGCCCTTGCCGGCGACGCGTCGCACCTCGCGGGCCATCTCGTCGGGATCCCAGATGGGCGGGATCGCCAGGGGGATGAAGCGGCCGGGGCGTCGGCCGCACCAATCGTCGATGTGCCAATCGTTGTAGGCGCGCAGCATGGCGATGGCGAGCTCTTTCTCGCCGACCGCGGCCTGGCGGCCGAAGAGCTCACCGACGAAACCCGGCACGGAAGGAAAGCACAGCGATCCGAGCACGCCGTTGACGTTCATGTCGTCGATGCGCGCGTCGACGTCGTAGCACCCCGGCCGCAGCTGCGAGAGCGCCGTCGGCTCGACGCCGTACTCCTCGGGAGGCCGGCCGGCGACGGCGTTCAGTCCGACGTTGGGAATCTGCTGTTCCTCGAACAGCCAGACGTTGGTGCCGTCTTCCATGGTGAGGAATCGCGGCGCGCGTTCCTTCCACTTCGGCGAGAGGTGGCGCTCCCACATGTCCGGAGGCTCGCAGACGTGGTCGTCGACGCTCACCAGAATCATATCGTTCATCTGCATGACCGGATCTCCTTACCTTCTCTCAACGCCTGGGCAGGCCGAGCACGCGCTGAGCGATGATGTTGCGTTGAATCTCGGAAGTTCCCGCCGCGATCGTGCCCCGGTAACTCTGCAGATAACGGGTCATCCACGGAGACTGTCCGAAACTGTCGTCGTAGCCGGGGCTCTGCAGGTCCACGTCGAGCGCGTCAACTCCGAGGGCCTCGTTGGCGAAACACGTAGCGCGCTGGTTGATCTCGGAACCGAAGAGCTTGAGCACCGAGTGCTCGGGCGAAGCTTGTCCGCGGGCGAATTTTGCGAAGCCCCGGTAGCCCATGAACCACATCGCCTGGGCGTCGACGTAGAGGCTGGCGAGCTGGTCGCGAAAGCTGCCGCTGTCGCCGATGCGGCGGCCGTCGGGGCCCTGTGCGCGCGCCAGCTCGCGTAGGCGCGAGATCACACCGTCCAACTCGGCGGCGCTTCGCAACCACATCATCCCACGCTCGTGCGCCAGCGACCCGGTCGAGATCGACCAGCCCTGGTTGAGCTCGCCGACCAGGTGATCGCGCGGCACGACGACCTCATCGAAGAAGACCTCATTGAAGTCAACGTCATCGGGGCTGTTGAGCTCCGGTAACGCCCGCACGGTGATCCCCGCGGCCTTCATGTCGATGATGACCACGCTGATGCCGCGGTGCTTCGGCGCGTCGGGGTCGGTACGCACGAAGCAAAAGCAGTGGTCGGAGTGATGCGCGCCCGAGGTCCATATCTTCTGGCCGCTTACCACGAAGTGGTCGCCGCGCACCTCGGCGCGGGTGGACAGCGCTGCCAGGTCGCTGCCGGCGCCCGGCTCGCTCATTCCCAAGCACCACGAGATCTCGGCGCGAAGCGTGGGCCCCAGGTACTTCTCTTTGAGGAGCTCGCTGCCGTAATCGAGAATCGAAGGCGCGATGATCCCCAAGCCTTGCGGATTGGACGTGCGCTGGGCCCGTGTTCGAGCCATCTCCTCGTGGTAGACCAGCTGCTGCACCGGCGGGAGGCTGCGGCCCCCGAGCTCGGGCGGCCACCCGGGAACCAGTAGGCCCGCGTCGAACAGGCGCCGCTGCCAGCGCCGCGACCAGGCTGTGAGATGGGCCGAGCTGGTCACCGGCTCGGCGCGCATCTCGTCGAGCGTCGGCTGGTTCTTGTCGAGCCAAGCGCGCAGCTCGGTACGGAATGCTTCGGTCTCGGCGTCGTAGTGCAGCTTCATTCTCAGATCTCGAGCAGGTCGGCGATGCGCCGGCGGTGCGCCTCACCGGTTGCGAACAATGCATCGAGCGTCTTGGCGCGCTTGACGAAGAGCTGCACGTCGCTCTCCCACGTGTAGCCCATGCCGCCGTGGATCTGGATGCTCTCTTTGCAGACGAGGCGCTGACAGTCGCTTGCGGCAGCCTTGGCCATCGACGCGGCGAGCGTGCGGCGAGGATCGTCCTCGGCCACCGCCATCATCGCAAAATAGGCCGTCGCACGCGCCTTCTCGACCTGCACGAACATGTCGGCGCATTTGTGTTGAATCGCCTGGAAAGCGCCGATGGGTTGGTCGAACTGGCGCCGATTTCTGGCGTGCTCGAGCGTCATCTCCAGCAACGTCTGGCAAGCGCCGACGCACTCGAGGGCGGCGGCAACCGTGGCGCGCTCGAGGGCGCCGCCCAGTGCCGCAGCGCTCGCGCCGGGCCGGCCGAGTACGCGATCGCCTTTGATGCGCACGTCGTCGAAGCGCAGGTGCGCGAGGTGGCGGCTCGGGTCGAGAGTCTCGACGCGTTGCGACTCGACCGCATCCCGCGGCACCACGAACAGGCCGACGCCGTCGCCCTCGTCGACAAGGGCGGCGACTGCGATTTCATCGGCGACGTCGCCGTCGAGAACGAATCTGCGCTCCCCCTCGAGAACCCACGCGTCGCCTTCCCGGCGCGCTCGCAGAAGTTGTCCGGGATCGTGCTCAGCGGCGCGGCCGTGGTCGATGGCGAGCGCGCCACTCCGCCCGGTGGCCGGACTGGCGAAACGCTCGAGCTGATCGGGGGTACCGCTCGCGCACACCAGCGGCAGGAACTGCGTGACTGTCGCCAGAAAAGGACCCGGCGCGATGAAGCGGCCGTGCTGCTCGATGACCAAACCCAGCGCGGCGAAACCCATCTCGAGCCCGCCAAGCTCCTCGGGCAGATCGATCGCGACCCAGCCAAGCTCCCGGGCGCTCTTCCACGGCTGCTCCGGCGTAGTGCCGTTCTCGACGACGTCGCGCACGAGAGCGGTCGGACACTCGCGCTCGAGCACCGCGCGAACCGATTCGACGAGCGCCTGCTGTTCGGTTGTAATCTCGAAGTCCATTCCGCTTCGCCGCGTCGTCGGGACGGGTCAGCCCGTCTGCTTCGGCGATGCGATGCCGAGCATGTTTCGCGCAATGTGTAGAATTTCGCTCTTGTGCTTCTCGAGCTCGTTCCGGCTCCAGGGATCGACCGCCGAGCGGAGACTGAGCCATGGCATGGCAGCAAAATGGAACACGGTAATGCCGCCCATCAGGCTCATGAACCGATGCGGTTCGATGATCGGTTTCAGCTCGCCTGAAGCCATCCCTTCTTCGATCACCGCCCGGAACCACTCCACCGGTGCGCTCCCGGAGCGGACGAATTGCGAGACCACGCCGGGCTGTGCCGTCGCCGCCTCTCGCAGGATGAGGCGCGCGACGCTTGGGCGCTGCGCGACGTAGTCGATCCAGCCGACCAGCGAGGCTTCGAGTCGCTCCGCCGGGCTACCCTGGGCGGGCATCGCATCGGTCCAGTCGCTGAAGACCGCGTCGAGGACAGCCGCGTAGAGCTCCTGCTTGTCGCGGAAGTAATAGAAGATGCCGGCGCGCCGGATGCCGACCTCGGTCGCGATATCCTCGAGACGCGCGGCTTCGAAGCCGCGTTCGGCAAAGTGACGCTCGGCCGTAGTGATGATCTCAGCGCGGGTGCGAATGCCGGTGCTGCGACGGCGAACCGGCTTGGGAGCCGCCGACTGAGGCCTCATGGCCATTGCTATTATACCGGCGCGCAAGTAAAAGAAACCCTGCATCCATTATAAATGCGCCGCCGATCTGCAGTCGGTGCGCGCTTCCAGAGGAGCAGCGCTATGCCCCTACCGCCGCACCAAATCCTGATCTCGGCTGACGATCATCTGGACATCCACGCTATGCCGCCCGAGGTGTGGTCGTCCCGGCTTCCGAAGGAGTGGCGCGAACGCGGTCCCCACGTCGAGGAAACGCAAGATGGGCCGTACTGGATCTGCGGCGGTCGCCGAGTTTCACCCAGCGGTCGCAAGGAGAGCGGCTACATTGCAGCTCACGACCACGGCTTCCGCCCAGGCCAGCCCAAAACGCGACTTGAAGACATGGACCGCGACGGTGTGCGTGCGCAGGTGGTCTACGGTCCGACGTGTACTCAGCTCAACATAACCGACGCTGCGCTGCACGAGCAGGTCGCGCGCGTTTACAATGACTGGGCGGCGGAGTTCCAGCGCGAGGCGCCCGATCGCCTGATGTTGCTGCCCGACATCCCGTCGTACGACCCGCCGGCCGCCAGGCGGGAGCTCGAGCGCTGCGCCAAGCTAGGTCACAAGGGCGCACTCGTCAGCAGTACTCTCGGCCGCGGCAAGCCGCTCTTCGACGACGAATGGACGGATTTCTGGGACGCCGCGCAGGAGCTCGGCATACCGATCCACGCACACCTCTCGGGAGGCCTGCACAGTCTGACGATGAAGCTCGGTTCCTGGGAGATGCCCGCGGCAGTCGCCGTCGTGCCGGCGCAGTTCGACGAGCTGCTGGCCGGCCTGATCTTCTCAGGCGTTCTTGAGAAGCGGCCACGGGTCAAGTTCGTCATGGGCGAAGCCGGGCTGGGCTGGATCCCGTACGTCATCGAGCGCCTCGATCACGAGCTGCACAAGTACGGCTCCAAGATCCAGAATCACAAGATCCAGATGTTACCCAGCGAGATCTTCGCGCGGCAGGTGTTCACTACCTACGAAGACGAGAAGCTGGGCGTCGAGCTGATTCCACGCATCGGTATCGACAACGTGATGTGGGCCTCCGACTACCCGCACGGTGACAGCACGTGGCCGCACTCGCGCAAGGCGCTGGCCGAGTCGCCGCTGGCTCGGCACGGCGCGGAAGTCCTGCGCAAGGTGACCTGCGAAAACGCCGCGCGCGTCTACGGTTTCAAGGTGTGAAGCGACGTCAGTGGCGACGCAGCGCCGGCTACTCGCAGCACAGTCGGACTTGCAAAGCCCGCAGCCACCCATCGGGAGCGTACCGCAGAGATGACGCCGACTGCAGGTCAGACGATTCCGTCGGCGGTAGCGGCGAGCATCGCCGCGCGGCCCGACGCCGAAGCCGTCGTCGAGCCGAAGCGCCGAGTGACGTACGGCCAGCTCGGCGAGCTGATCAACACCTCGACCCGGGCTATGATGGGCACGGGCGTGGAGCCGGGCGATCGCATTGCGATCTGGGCACCCAACGGCTTGGGATGGATCATCGCCGCACTCGGCGCGCACTCCGCCGGCGCGGCCATCGTTCCGATCAATACGCGATTCAAAGGCGCGGAGGCGGCCTACGTCCTCTCCGCGTCGAAGGCATCGGTGCTGATCACGACGGTGGGATTTCTCGACACCGACACCGTCGCGATGCTCGCCGGCGCGGAAACCCCACTTCCCAACTTGCGCCGGATCGTCCTCCTCGAGGGCTCGGCCGAGAGCCGAGAAGCTCCGAAGGGTATCGGCATACAACCCTGGGGCGACTTCATCGCATGCGCCGAGCGCGTCTCGCGCGACGCGGCCGCCGAGCGCCAACGGAGCGTGCGACCGACGGACACCAGCGACGTTCTCTACACGTCCGGCACGACGGGGCGTCCCAAGGGCGTTGTCATGACGCACGGCCAGACGGTCCGGCAGTTCCGCGAGTGGTGCGACTTCGCCGGGCTGCAACCGGACGACCGCTACCTGATCGTAAACCCGTTCTTTCACATGTTCGGTTACAAGGCGGGTTGGCTCGCGTGCCTTCTTCGAGGCGCCACCATGGTGCCCGTTCCGGTGTTCGAAGTGCCGACAGTACTGTCGTTGGTGGAGACGGAGCGGATCACGGTCCTTCCGGGAGCCCCTACGATCTACCGCTCTATCCTCGACCACCCCGAACGCGATTCGTTCGAACTCCAATCGCTGCGGGTGGCGGTCACGGGCGCGGCCGATATTCCCGTCGCCCTGATCGAGGAGATGCGCGACAAGCTTCCGTTCCGCTCGATCCTCACCGGCTACGGACTCACCGAGGCGGGGACGTGCACGGGCACGCGGCCCGGTGACGACGCGAAGACGATCGCGACGACGGCCGGGCGTACGATGCCGGGGCTGGAAGTCATCATCGCCGACAAGGACGGGCGCGAGGTCGAGCGCGGCCATGCCGGTGAGCTGCTCGTGCGAGGCTACAGCGTCACGCCGGGCTACCTCGATGATCCCGGCGCCACCGCAGCCGCGATCGACGAGCGCGGATTCCTGCACACGGGCGACCTGGCGACGATGGACGAGCGCGGTTACGTGCGCATCGTCGGGCGGTTGAAGGACATGATCATCGTCGGCGGCTTCAACGTGTATCCGGCGGAAGTCGAGAACGCGTTGCTGGCGCACGACGCGATCCGTCAGGTCGCGATCATCGGCGTGCCCGACGCGCGCATGGGCGAGGTCGCCATGGCATACATCGTTCCGGCGTCCGGTCAGTTGGTGGATGCCGCCGCAATCATTCACTGGGCGCGCGAGCGCCTGGCGAACTACAAGGTGCCGCGACACATCGTCTTTGTCACCGAGCTTCCAATCAACGCCACAGGCAAGGTCTTGAAGGACCAACTTCGCGCGCGGTCGGCGACCGACCTGGAGCAATCATGAGCGGCGCACGATTTCAGTTGCGCCTCGTGCCGCCCCAACTGGAGAAGGCGTACGGCGACGGCGGTTGGTGGACCGAGGAAACTCTCGGTGCGATGGTGGCGCGGCAGCTGGCTCGCCATCCGTCGGCGAAGGTCGCGGTCTGGTCGCGCGCGCGCCAGTGGAACGGGACATATTCCGACATCGAAGCCGAGGCCCGCCGGCTCGTCACTCTGCTGAGAGAAATGGGCGTGCAGCCGGGCGAAGCGGTCGCCTTCCAGCTGCCGAACTGGCGGGAGGCCGTGGTGTCGTTCGCCGCCCTGGCCCTTGGCGGATACAAGCTCGTGCCGATCGTCCACATCTACGGCCGCAAGGAGGTGGCGTTCATCCTCGAGCAGAGCGGCGCGGCGGCGTACATCTCGCCGATCACCCACGGCCACGTCGACTACGCCGGGATCGTAGCGAGCTCGGTTCTCGCTTCGCTTCGAGTGCACGTCCTGGTGAACGCCCCGGCGTTGCCTTCGGAGCCGAGCAGTGTCGCCCGTGTTGCCTGGGAGGACTGCGCGACGCGCGAGCCGACGCGCGATCTACCTCGGGTCAAAGCGGACGACATTGTCATGCTGGCGTACACCTCGGGGACGACGGGCGACCCGAAGGGAGTGATTCACGATCACCGAACGATGCTGGCGGAGCTGCAACACACGGTTCCGTACATGAATCCGGGGAAGCCCAATCTCATGGGCTCGCCGGTCACTCACGCGACCGGAATGCTCGGCGCCGTTCTCGGCCCGCTGGTCACGGGCCAGAACATCCACCTGATCGATCGCTGGGATCCGACTCATGTGCTGGAGGTGATGCTGAAGGCGGGCATCGGCGCCGGGACCGGCGCCTCGGTGTTTCTCTCGAGTCTCCTGGACCACCCGGACTTCACGCCGGCGCACGCCGCAAAGATCGAGCGTGTCGGTCTCGGCGGCGCTCCGGTGCCCGTCGCACTCGGTGAGCGGGCAGCGTCGCTCGGCATCGCCATCATTCGCGCCTATGGCTCCACGGAGCACCCGTCGACGACGGGTGGCCAGTACGCGGATCCCGCGGAGCGCCGTCACCGGACGGATGGGCGGGCGCTGCCGGGAGTGGAGCTGCGCCTCGTCGACGACAATGGCATCGACGTCCCGGCCGGTACGCCCGGGCACATCCTCTCGCGCGGACCCGATCTATGCCTGGGGTACACCGATCCCGCGCTGACGGCGGCGGCGTTCGACGGCGATGGCTGGTACCACTCGGGTGACGTCGGCGTTCTCGACGAGGACGGCTACCTCACCATCACCGATCGGGTGAAGGACATCATCATCCGCGGCGGCGAGAACATTTCCGCCGCCGAGGTCGAAGCAGCACTTCAGGGCCTGCCCGGCGTCGCGGAGATCGCCGTGGTCGCCGTGCCGGACGAACGACTCGGCGAGCGCGCCTGTGCCGTCGTGCGCATGCTGCCCGGTGCGGCGCCTGTGACACTGGCCGACCTCACCGCGCGCCTCGCGGACGCCGGCCTCGCTCGTCAAAAGTGGCCCGAGGAGCTGTGCCTGGTGGACGATTTCCCCAGGACGGCGACGGGTAAGATCCGCAAAGTAGATTTGCGCGCCCAGCTTCGCCGGCGCGAGAAATCCTAACCGCAGGAGGAGAACCATGCGTTTGAAAGACAAAGTGGCCATCATCACCGGTGCGAGCCAAGGCATCGGACGGGAGTACGCCCTGCGCTTCGCTCGCGAGGGAGCCAAAATCGCGATCGGCGACATCCGCGAAGCGCAGGCACAAGAAGTGGTGCAGGAGATCAAAGCGCTCGGAGGTGACGCTCTGGCGTTGAAGACCGATGTGTCGAAGGAGGAGGACACCAAGCGCCTCGCCGCTGCCACGCACGAGAAATTCGGCAGCATCGACATCCTGCTGAACAACGCGGCGATCTTCTACGACATGGAAAAGGAGGACTATAGCCTCGAGTACTTCAACAAGGTCCTTTCGGTGAATCTCACCGGCGTTTGGCTGTCGACGCGCGCCGTCGAGCCGTACATGAAGCGGCGGCGCAAGGGCAAGGTCATTCACCAATCCTCGACCGCCGCCTACATCGGGAACGGGCCCCCCGTGGACACCTCGGATCCCGACAAGCCTTCGCCGTCTCCGCACTACAGCGTGGCGAAGATCGGGGTCTCGGGGCTGACGAAGTACATGGCGGGCTACCTCGGTCCGTGGGGCATCAACGTCAACGCCATCTGCCCCGGTCTCACGATGACCGAGGCCGCGAAGCGCATCGTCCCGGAGGAGATGATGACCATGCTTCCCATGTTCAACGCATTGAAGTGCGCCCTGCAGCCGGAGGACCTCACGGGCACTGCCGTCTTTCTCGCTTCGGAAGACAGCAACCTGATGACCGGACAGGTTCTGGTCGTCGACGGCGGCATGGTCATGCTGGGGTGACCTGCGGGCGATGTCGATCTTCGACGAGATCTTCGGCGTCTGCGATCAACTCCACATCACGCCGTAGCTGTGCGTCCATGGCCAAACGGAGGTGATATGTCGTACGAGAGCACCGCGGAGCCGATCAAGCTCGGCTATCTCTTCGACTTCCGTCTGCCCGAGTACTTCCCGAAGGAGAGGCGGGAAGACATGGTTCAGACTTTCGAGCTCGTGTTCAACGAAGGCCTGAGGCAGAAGTTCATCGACCGTCCGGTGCAGATCGTGTTCCGCGAGGTCGAAGGGCTCCCGAAAGGAACCGTGAAGGCGGTGATCGATGCCTACGGCGAGCTCGTTGACGAAGGCTGCCTCGCCATCTTCGGTCCGAGCATCACCGACAACGCCGTGCCGACGCGCGAGGCGATCGAGCGGCGCTTCCGGGTTCCGGCGATCAGCGTCACCGGCTCCGAGGACTGGTTGGGCGAGTGGACCTTTTCGTTTCCAATGGGCTCGCTGACCGACGAGCCCATCTTCTGGGCGCAACTTCTTCGAAAGGCTGGACACACCGAGGTCGGCGTACTGGTCGAGCAGTCGCTGGTGGGAGAGAGCTATCTCAAGAGCTTCGTCAGCGTCTGTCGAGGCACGGGGATTCGCATCGTCGCGGAGGAGTGGCTCGCGCAGACGGCGCAGGACGTCGGTGACGCCATAAGCAAGGTGCGCGCTGCGAAGCCGGCAGCTCTCGTACATTGTGGATTCGGCTTCGGCATCCTGTACGTCAACTCGGCTCTGCAGGCTCTCGACTGGGATCCGCCGCGCTTTACCAGTACCGCGTTCGAGAACGCGTGGATCAGCCCCGTGCTGTGGCAGGCGTTGCTGGGATGGACGGGAATCGACCAGTACGACGAGACCAACCTCGTCGGCCAGCGATTCCTCGACGAGTACAAGACAGCTTACGGTCGGCGCCCGGAGTATTGCCTGCCGGTGGTGAACCGCGACATCGCGACTGTGCTTCTCCGCGCTTTCGCCGACGCCCGTCCATTGAGCCCGCGCGGCGTGAAGGAAGCGCTCGAGCGCGTGAAGATGTTGCCGGCGGCGTCGGGCGCGCCCGGGACGATGCTCCGTCTCGGCAACTGGAATCACCGAGCCTGGATGGGCCCCGGTTACCTCGTAGCTCGGAGACTCGATCCCGACGGGATCACTTCGCATCTGGTCGATCGCTTCGGTCAGGGGTGAGGCGATGGCAAACGCGATAACCACGGGACGGATACGACCACCCACCGCCGGCCGCGCAGCCGCGCCCAAGCGCTCGGCGGCGGCTGTCGTGTGGACCGCCGCCGCAGTCGTCGTTCTCGGTCTGATCGCCTACCACGCGCGCATGGGCGCCGTGTCGCCCCGCATTGCAAACCCGGAGGTGACGGGAGTTCCGCGTCCGGTCGAGTTCCTCTTCGGATGGGAACACTGGCTCGTTCTGCATCAGATCGGGACGGTCGTGATGATGCTGCTTCTCATCGCCGTGTTCGCGTGGGCGTGGCGACGCCACCCTGCCCACCCCTATCTGCTGATGACGCTCGCCTCGACGGCGATCGTTTGGCAGGACCCGATCATGAACTGGGCGCCGTACGCGGTGTACAACCCGCAGCTCTGGCACTTCCCCGAGGACTGGCCGCTCGTGAAGTTGTCGCCTACGGTCGAGCCCTTCATCGTGATCGGGTACTCGACCTTCTACTTCATCGGCCCCTTCTTTGCGTCGAATTGGATCTTCCGCCGTCTTCGAGCGCGTTCGTCGTTCGAGTCGTTCGTCTGGCGACGTCCGCTCCTCACCTTGGCTTGTCTGCTCTTCGTCGTCGGTTTCGTCGTCGATGCATTCCTCGAGATCTTCCTCGTGCACACCGGTCTCTACATCTACTCGCAAGTGATCCCGTGGGGCTCGGTCTTCGCTGGAACCACTTTCCAATTTCCTCTGATCTGGGAGTCCGCGCTCGTCACGACGGTCATGATTCCGGCAGGAGTGCTCTGCTATCGGGACGACACAGGACTTACGGAAGCGGAGAAGCTCGCGCGCAGGTTGCGTTGGTTTCGTACCCGCCCTGCCCTCGCGACGTTTCTGGTCATGGCCGTATTCTTGAACCTGGCCTACTTCGTGTACGGCGCCGGGTTTGCCGCTATTCGCGCGTCGAAACTCGCCACCGCCGTTGCTTGCCCCTGGCCGTTTCCGGAGGCCAAGGTCTACGACCCGCAAGGATTCTATGAGCGCGAGGGACAGCCCGGCCCATACTTCGAGGGACACTGGAGCGGCTGGATGAGTGCGCAGCCGAACGGACGCCCGAGCGTAAACCCGGCGAAGGCGGATGGATACTGCGGACCCGACGGCGATGCGTGAGCAGCGCAGCATCGTCATCACCGGCGCATCGCGCGGACTCGGTCTGGCGTCGGCGATTCACCTGTACAAGTTGGGATGGCGCGTCGTCGGAGCGATGCGCTCGCCGGATGCGGGACTGCAACGGCTGCGAGCCGCGACCGGGGCCGACGACGACGATCCTCGACTGCACGGCATCCGACTCGACCTCGAGGATCCGGCATCGATCACCGCCGCTGCGGTGGCCATCGAGAAGGCGGTCGGTGCACCTGACGTGCTCGTGCACAATGCCGGAATCGCCGCCGTGGGATGCGCCGAAGATATGCCGATCGAGGAGTCGGAGCAGCTGTTCCGGACGAACCTGTTCGGACCGATGCGGCTCACCAAGGAGCTGTTGCCCTCGATGCGCGCCGCGGGACGCGGTCGCATCGTCGTCGTATCGAGTCAGGGGGGCATCCGCGGCATGCCGGCCATCGGCGCCTACTCCGCCGCGAAAGCCGCCCTCGAGCGCTGGGCTGAGGCCCTTGCGGAGGAGATCTCGCCTTTCGGTCTGGGTGTCACCATCCTCGCGACGGGAATGTTCATGACGGACATCCTTACCGAGCAGACGCCGCACTATGGGAACATGAGCGGGCCGTACGCCACGCACTACGCCGGCATCGAGCGCACGGGCCGCGCGATGATGCGCCTGCTCGCGAACCCGCCCGAGCGGTTCGCGACACAGCTCGCGCGGGCTCTCGACGAACGGGCTCCGTTCGCCCGGCGTGCGGTCGGCTTGGACGCCCGCCTGCTGCTGCTCGGCAGTCGCATCCTGCCGAGTCGCCTCTTCCATCACGTGATCCGTCTGGCGATGCGCCTGCCGCGTCACGGTGCCCTGCAGGACCGCCGGCAAAATCGCCCACAGGGTTCCATCAACCACCCCACACCTGAAGAAAGCGAAGACCATGGCTGACACATCCACACTTCGTTTCGAGTCGAGGATGCTGATCGACGGCAAGCTCGTCGATGGGCAGGCCGGCACATTCATCAACATCAACCCCGCCAACGAGGAGGTTCTGGGAGAGGCGACAAACGCTTCGAAGGCAGACATGCATCGAGCCATCGACGCCGCGCGCCGCGCTTTCGACGAGACCGACTGGTCGACCAACCATGGGTTCCGCAAGCGTTGCCTCGAGCAGCTCCAGGCGGCGCTGGAAGCGGACAAGGAAGCACTGCGCCAGGAGCTCATCCTCGAAGCCGGCTGCCCACTCATGCTGACGTACGGTCCACAGCTCGATGCACCGCTGGCGGATGCGCTCACGTTTCCCGCCAAGCTGATCGACGAGTACCGCTGGGAAACCGACCTCGGCGACACCTTCGTGGCTCTCACCGGCAAGCAGACCGCGCGCAAAGTCTGGCGTGAACCGGTCGGCGTCGTCGGCGCGATCGTGCCGTGGAACTTTCCGTTCGAAGTCAGCATCCACAAACTCGCGCAGGCGCTGGCCACGGGCAACACGGTCGTGCTGAAACCGGCTCCCGATACTCCCTTCAACGCAACCCGCATCGGACGACTGATCGTCGAGTCGACGGACATCCCAGCCGGAGTCGTGAACGTCGTCACCGCGTCCGATCACTCCGTAGGCGAAGAGCTCACGCTGTCGCCGAAGGTCGATCTCATCTCGTTCACCGGTTCGACCGCCGTCGGCAAGCGGATCATGGAGAAAGGAGCGGCGACGATGAAGCGCCTTTTCCTCGAGCTCGGCGGCAAGTCGGCCACGATCGTCCTCGAGGATGCAGATTTCGCGGAGGCTTGCATGCTGGGCATCACGCCTTGCGTGCACGCCGGTCAGGGGTGCGCGATTCCCACACGGCTGTTGCTGCCGCGGTCGCGTTACGAGGAAGGGCTGGCGATTCTCGAGGGAATGTACGAGGGCATGGCCCCCGGCGATCCTCAGGATCCAGGTACGCTGTGCGGCCCGCTGATCTCGGACAAGCAACGAACGCGCGTCCGTGGGTACATCAAGAAAGGCGTTGACGAAGGCGCCAGGTTGGTCGTCGGCGGCGCCGATGCGCCGGCCGGACGCGACAAGGGCTTCTGGGTCAAGCCGACTCTGTTCGTCGATGCCGACAGCGCGATGACGATCGCGCAGGAGGAAATCTTCGGCCCCGTTCTGGTCGTCATCCCGTACGACGACGAAGACCACGCGATCCGCATCGCCAACGACAGCATCTACGGTTTGGCCGGCAACGTCATGTCGTCTTCGCTGGAGCATGCACTGGCGGTCGCGCGGCGGCTGCGCGCCGGCTTCATCGGGTTGAACGGCGGCACGGGTTACGGCGCCGATGTGCCGTTCGGCGGCTACAAGGCCAGCGGCATCGGACGTCAGAACGGCACTGCCGGGTTCGACCAGTACACCGAGGTCAAGTCCGTCGCCTACCCCGTTGGATGAAGGAGCTACCGCATGCAGCTGTTCGACGACCTGGAAGATTTCGGCGCCTTTGACGATGCCGTCGCCGGTGATGTCCGCGACCCGTACACCGAGCTCGCGCAGATGCGCCGCCTGCAGCCGGTGCAGCGTCTCGACATGTCGGCGATGCCACACGACGAGTCCAAGCCCGTCTTCTTCATCTACCGCTACGACGAGATCGCGCAGGTGCTGCGCGACAACCAGACGTTCTCCTCTTCCATCGTCATGCAGTTTTTCGGACCCGTGTTCGGCCAGCACGTCATGCTCGGGATGGACGAGCCCGAGCATCGGCGCTACCGCTCGCTCGTATCGAAGGCGTTCTCGCAGCGTTCCCTGGCGCAGAGGCAGGAGGACCCGGTCGAGCGCGTCGCGAACGCGTTGATCGACAGGTTCGCCGCTCGTGGGCATGCCGAGCTCGTCCGCGAGTTCACCTTCCCGTATCCGACGTTGGTTACGGCGGGACTCCTCGGCCTGCCGCCCGCCGACTATTCGCAGTTCCAGCGCTGGTCGATCTCGCTGCTCAGCTTCATGGTGAACCCCGAACGCGGCATCGCCGCTTCGGCGGCCCTGGGAGAGTACTTCGCGTCGATTCTCGCCGTCCGGCGACAGCAGCCGCAGGACGACCTCATCAGCAGTCTGGCGCAAGCCGAGATCGACGGCGAGCGTCTCTCGGACGAGGAGATCTTCTCGTTCCTGCGTCTGTTGCTACCGGCCGGGATCGAGACCACGTACCGCTCCACTGGGAACCTGCTCTTCGGGCTGCTCTCCAATCCCGAGCAGCTCGAAGCGATTCGTTCCGATCGATCGCTCATTCCCCAAGCCATCGAGGAGGCGGTACGGTGGGAGGCGCCGTTGCTCACCATCACGCGTGTGGCCACCCGAGACACTGAGCTCGCGGGCGTACCGATACCGGCGGGCTCGACGGTGATGCCCATGCTCGGCGCAGCGAATCGCGACGAGGATCGGTATCCGGCTCCTGATCGCTTCGACATTTCCCGCGCGCCGGAGCCGCACATCTCGTTCGGCCACGGGGTCCACTCCTGCCTTGGGATCCACCTGGCGCGGCTCGAGATGCGCGCGGCGGTCGACCTGTTGCTCGATCGCCTGCCCAACCTGCGCCTCGATCCCGCCGGTGACGATCCGCACGTCCGCGGACAGGTGTTCCGGTCGCCGACGTCGCTGCCCGTCCTGTTCGAGGCGCAATCGCGATAGGCGTGCGCCGAGATCGATCGAGGGTACGACTGTGGGCGCGTTGATCATGCTTGGTACGCTCTTCGGACTCATCGTGCTGATCTTCGCGTTGGTGCTCCGATATGATCCGGAAGCACGCGCTGCCTCGAAGAGTGAGGAGTAAGGCACCCGACGATGTCTGAACTGACCCCGCGGCTGTCATCGTCATCGGCCATGTCGTCTATCTTTCGGTCTTCGCGCCCCATCTCGCGACCAAGCTGTTGCATCTGCAGACGGTTGGGCCGACCGAGCAATTGTTCGAAGGCGTGCCGAACCAGCCGCTCTAGCGAATCCGCGTTGGGCCAGACGATAGCGGTTGGCCCGCGACTTCGGATCGCTTTCGGCAAATTCCTGGTCGCTGCTTGCATCGCTTTTGCCACGGTCGTTAGATGCGGGCGTGGCTGCCACCGGTTTCCTGGCTGAGATCTCCCTCGATGACATCGGTCCCGAACGGATCGTTCACTTCTACGAACCCAAGTCACAACTCCGCGCGGCGTTGGTCATCGATACGACGCGCTTCGGTGTGACCGCGGGCGGCGTTCGTATGGCGGCCGACCTGTCACTCGACGAGATGGCCCGCCTGGCGCGGGCGATGACGTACAAGTTCGCCATGCTCGACCTGCCGTGCGGCGGCGCCAAGGCAGGAATCTGGCTGGAACCGACCGATCCGGCGCGGCCCACGGTGATGAACGCGTTTCTCGACGCCATCCGGCCGTACGTCGAGTCGCGGCAGTACCTCGCCGGCGCCGATATGGGCACCGCGGCTGCCGACTTCGCTCCGCTGTTCGCTGCCAGTGGCAGGCAGAGCAGTCTCGGCGAGCAGATGTTCGAAGGCGCTCCGCTCGAAGATCAGCTCACGGGCTTCGGCGTCGTCGTCGCCGCCAAGACCGCCTGCGCGGCGCTTGGCCGGGACTTGAAGGGCGCGCGCGTCGCGCTCGAAGGTCTCGGAAAGGTGGGTGCGGGCGTTGCGAAATTCCTCGCGCGCGAAGGCGCCGTGCTCGTCGCCGTCTCCAACATCAATGGCACGCTCGAGGACCCCGACGGTCTGGATATCGAGCGACTCTCGTCGCTGCGACAGCGTTACGGCGACGACGGCCTGCGCCACTACGAGGAAGGCACCGAGCTGTTTCCCACGGAGATGCTGCTGGCCGTCGCCGTCGACATTCTGATCCCGGGCGCGCGCCCGGATTCGATCGACGCCGAGATCGCCGCCGCCACGCCGACCAGGATGATCATACCCGCGGCCAACATTCCCTATGCGGAGGGCGCTCTCGAGATTCTGGCCGATCGCGGAATCGTCGCGCTTCCCGATTTCGTCAGCAACGCCGGCGGCGTTCTGTGCGGCCTGACCGAGATGCAGGGCGGCAACGCCGACGACGCATTCCGCGTGACACGCGAGCGCATCGCCGCGAACGTCGGCAGGCTGTTCGACCTCGCCAAGGCACGCAACTGTAGTGTCTACAATGCCGCCATCGGAATGTTGCGGGAGCAGCTGAGATCGTAAGTCGCGCGAAGACGCGGCGGATCCTAGGAAGCGTCTGATAGGCCCGTCTCGCGCACGGTGATGCTGAGCCGGCCAGGCGGCAGACCGAGATCGCCGGGCCCGGTGTCGGGCAAGATTTTCGGCACGCCGTGGAAAATGCGACGATTCGGGCCGCCGAAGACGATGAGATCGCCGGAGCCGAACTCGACATCGACAAACGGTCCGGTGCGTCGCTCGACGCTCGCCATACGGAAGACGCAAGCGTCGCCCAGGCTGATCGTCACCACCGGTGCGTCCGACGGCTCCTCGCCGTCCTGATGCAACCCGAGATGGGCGCTATGAGAATAGAGATTCACGATGGCGGCGTCGGGTCGAAAGCGGATCGCCGCGGCGGTGCCGGCGCCGTAGGCGGCGTCGACCGCCGCGCATGCCAGCTCGGCGATGTTCGGCGGCAACGGCTTCACCGGCGCGCCGTCGGTATCGTCGGCCGTTCGCGAGTACGCATACGGCTGCCAGTGCCAGCCGAGGCAGACCGACTGAACGCTCATCAGGTGCCCGGTCGGCACGGAAGGATGGCGCAGCCCGGCGGGAGGAGCGGCCCATTTCCGAAAGTCGGCGACCAGGCCGCGCTGGGTGTCGAGATCGAGCCACGAGGCGATGTGCACGACGCCCGGCAGGAGATCGCGCGCGGCGCTCTTCTCGCTTCCTACGGCGCCGGCCGCGAAGGCCAGCTGCCGAGGCGCTGATTCCGCGACGGGAGGCAGCCGTGTAGGCAAACCGCGGCCGCGGTGGGTTCGGTGCCGCTTCGAGCTTTGAACGCTACCCATGTTCGTTCCCCAAGGCATGGCAGAATTCGCTGCCGGTGCAAGTGAATTCCCGGATACCAGGTCCGCACATGGCGATGACCTGCCCGTGCCCGGGTTAGCGCAGGTCGCCGGAAGACAGGTCGCGCAAACCGTCTGCGAGCGGGAAGCGGTTGCGCGCGCGACAGACCACCGCGCCGGTGGGTAACACCGTTGAGAAGCTCAGAATTAGAGGTTCGGGTTCACCTCGGCGCGAAGCGCTGACCGCCGTCGAGGCGTACCACGGAGCCGTTCATCATCGGGTTCTCGAAGATCGCGCGGGCCATGTGCGCATACTCCGCCGGCTGCCCCATGCGCTTCGGAAACGCGGCGTCCTTGGTGAGGCCGTCCTCCATGGCCTTCGGGATACCCCGAGTAAGCCCGGTCTGAAACAAGCTCGGAGCGATCGTCACCACGCGAATCCCGAGGCCGCCGAGATCGCGCGCCATGGTGAGCGTCATCCCGGCAATGCCCGCCTTCGCCGCGCTGTAGGCGACCTGACCGATCTGCCCCTCGAACGCCGCGATCGAAGCCGTCATCAAGATCACGCCGCGTTCGCCGTTCTCATCTGCCTGGTTGCGCGCCATACGCTCGGCCTGCAGCCGCGCGACGTTGAAGCTCGCGATCAGATTCAGATCGATCACCGCACGGAACTCGTCGAGTGGGTGCGGGCCTTCCTTCGTCAGCGTCCGCTTGGCGATTCCGCCGCCTGCCGTGTTCACGCCGAGGTGAAGCGCGCCGAGGTCGTCAGCGGCGCGTTTGATCGCCGCCTCCGTCCCGGCAAAGTCGGTGACGTCGCAATGATAGAAGCGTGTGCCGCCGCCGATGGCGGCCGCGGCTTCCTCGCCGCTCGAAGCCTCTCGATCGAGAATCGCTACGCGCGCTCCCTCGCGAACCAACATTTCTGCCGTAGCGCGTGCCATTCCCGACGCCCCACCGACGACGATTGCCCCGGCTCCCCGGATTTTCATGCCCGCGTATCCTCCCATTCGTATCGAAAAAGAAAGCTATCGCCCGAAGTTCATCGATTGGGCGATGACGGCGAACCCCTTGGTCGCCGCCAGACGCTTACCGACAATCGCCTGATACGCAGCGGAGTTGTACCAGGCCTTGATCGCGTCAGTAGACTCGAACTTGAGGATCACCGTCTGCGGTCCGGGCGGTGCTCCTTCGATCGTTTCCGCGGCGACATCGAACGCCACGAGCTCTCCGCCGGCCGCATTGATGGTCGGCGCGGCGGCGGCCTGGTACTCGCCGTAGAGTTTGCGGTCGTTCACAACGTACTGTGCGATGAAGTATGCAGCCATTGGCTTCTCTCTCCTTTGTCGGGTTCAGGTGCTCTTCAAGGTTGGATCGCAACCTGGATGCCATCGAAGAACTGCCACCAGGCATCGAGCGAGTGCTGCAGGGCTTCGCGCACGCGCGCTTGGGTCGCCGCGTCGGTCGCGTGGCGGATGACGATATGGTCGCCCACATCGCTGTGTTCGGCATCGGCCATCTCATGGATGTCCCAGAACTCGACCGCTTCCTTGCTCAGCCCGTAGTTCTCCTGAAGCCGGCGCGCCATCGGTCCGAAGGCGCCGGGCACCTGCCCTTCCGCCGCCAGGTTGATCGCGGCCGCCGCTTCGATGAACGAGCGTTGCTTGGTCGAGAGCTCGAACCAGTCGATCAACGCCCGCGTCGCCGGCAACGGCCGGCCTTCGACCATCTCGGCCCGCTGCAGGCCGACGGCCTCGCCGAAGCGGATGAAGAGCTCCGGATGAGGCTGGTTGCAACCCGAGATCCGCCCGGTTTCCTCCTCATAGACGCTCTCCGCCAGCGCCATGCGCTCGTCGGAAAAAGGACAGTTGGCGTGCATCGCGCTCACGGCGCGTGGAAACTCGCGCACCTGCAGGAAGAACTGTATGGCCAACAGCTTCAGCTGTTCGCGGCTCAATTTGCCGGCGGCGATCTCGAGCCAAAGCGGGTGACTGCCGAAGGTTCGCCGCGCCTGGATGCGCGCGACGAGATCCTGAATGAAGGCCTCCGGGGCCAGAACTTTGGTCATCTCAATCCTCTCGTGACGAGCGGTCTCGGACTCAGGAACTCGCCCGTCTTGCCGACGCGAAGGTCCGACCGTATCATGCGAGAATGGCGTTCTCAATTGTAGGCAGGCCCGATTCTCACTCGGCGGTCGTCCTGGCCGAATATCGCGCTGAGCTACACACGTGGCTCGCTGCAAACCACGAGGAGCTGGCGCCTCGTTACCGGCAGCCCGGTACTCTCGATGATCGGGTTGCCCAGATGCAGCGCGTGAAAGCCGTCCTCTTCGAGGCCGGCTGGATGCAGTTCGGCTGGCCCGAGCGTGTCGGCGGACGCGGCGGCCCTCCCCTGCTACGCACCGAGCTGGGCGCGTCCCTCGCCGCGCGCGACCTCGTGGATGCGGGTTTGTTTTCCCTCATCGAGGTGCTGGCGCCGACGCTCATCGATTTCGCGCCGCCCGAGCTCGCCGCCGAGGTGGTCCCGCGACTGCTTTCGGGCGCGGAGCTGTGGTGCCAGGGATTTTCCGAGCCGGACGCCGGCAGCGATCTGGCCTCCTTGCGCTGCCGCGCCGTGCCCGAGGGCGGCGATGCTCAAACCGCGACGCGGTGGATCATCAACGGCCAGAAGGTCTGG
>Ga0187892_10002498_pt1 | contig 36552 bp, 36 predicted proteins | sample MA1701073metaG_FD_139345 | JGI IMG/M metagenome (GOLD analysis project Ga0187892, IMG submission 139345) | Bio-ooze microbial communities from a basaltic lava cave in the Kipuka Kanohina Cave System on the Island of Hawaii, USA - MA170107-3 metaG ... | reverse complement strand
TTGGAACGCTCATGCGCATCCGTTCAATTGGTCGACAAAGTCCGTTGCCAAAGTCATGGCCAAATGCGAACTAGCCTTGGCCGCATGATATTCCTACCCCTTCAATGGGGAGCCGTACTAAGCGCGAGGTTGTTCCCCGGCGACCTTGGCATGGTCGGCTTTCCTGATTTGCTTGATGCTTTTCGAACGAATCACAGCCTACTTCAGATGCGGCCCAAAATACCGCGGCTTCGCCACTTCGGACCCGCGTAGCGGAGTGCACCTAACGGAAAAGGGAAGGGCGGGAGCTGCTCGACTCATTGACGCCATCGGCCACCCGACGTTTGAAGGCAAGCCGATTCCTGTGGAGGCGATCGGCACTGATCCTCGGCGACCTTCTCAAAAGAAGGAACGCTCCTACAACCCCGCACAAGTCCTCGAAAAGTGCCGGTCCCGGCTTCTGTTTCGACGCTACAAGGAAGGCCGACGTGAAGAAACAGACGTAGTTCATCTTCTTGGTTTGATTGGCCTTTATGACCACTCAGCGTCTCCCACGGCGACTGCGGCGTTCCGAAGCTTGTTCTATTTCCTTCTTGACTTCACGCGGCGGCGTGTTCATCTCTTTTCTTAACGCAGTTATTCAACGCTTCCATGCGTACATTGAACGACTTAACACGAAGAAACGAAAGGACTTTAGCACACCGCCCGCAACCGCGCGGACCGAGAGGGCATAGGGTTGCCGATTACACGACTATTATCGCGACTCTCGATTCGGCTAACAGCGCCTGTGCTATTGGTGTTGCCGGTAGTGCTCGCAGCAGGGGTGCTGATTGCCATCGGCAGTATTCAGGGACGAGCAGCCGTGGAGCGCCTCGCCTCCCAGCAACTCGCCCAGATACATGATCAGATCAACCAGCACATTGAGTCGCTTGTGGGCACGCCGGCGCGCGTCGACCAGGCAAACATCGCGCTCCTCAACAGCGGGCGTTTCGATCCAACACAGCCACGCAACTGGGCGCCGGTGCTTGTCGAACAATTCCGCGCATTTGAGGTGCTAAGTGCCATCACTTGGGGCGGCGAGGACGGGCAGTGCACTTGGGTCGCCCGGTACGCCGGGGACGACGAGTATCTCTACTACGCCATCAAGGACCAAATGACCGGCGAGCAGATTGTGCAGTATCACGTGGACAGCGCGGGAAAAACTGCGGCGGAACCAGCCGGCGCATTCGCGTTCGATCCGCGAACCAGGCCCTGGTATGTCGCACCGAAAACAGCGGGCGTCCCGGTTTGGAGCGAGCCCTTCATTTGGGTGGGTGGTAACAATGAAGAACAAGTCACGCTGGGCATCGCTTACGAGCTGGCCCTACTACTCCATTGATGGAGACTTGATAGGCATCATGGACGCCGACCTGAGTCTCCAGGACATCTCGCGGTATCTCGCCAGCCTACGGATAGGGCGCACAGGCCGGGCGTACCTAGTAGACGATGAAGGACTCATCCTGGCGTCGTCGACAGGCGCGGCCTTGGCCGGGGAGGCAGGCGGACGGCTCCGCGCCACCGAAAGCGGACAAACATGGGTACGCGAGTCGGCGCGACACTTGGCCGGAGTACATGGTGCCGTCGGCTCAGTCGATTCAACTCTTGAACGGATTATCGAGATCGATGGCGTGCGCGAATGGCTCCTTGCCTCTCCCTTCACTCACGATACGGGTTTGAATTGGGTCATCGTAACCCTCGTGCCGGAAACGGACTTCACGGCGGAAATCCTGGCAGGGCAACGTCGCAGCGCGTGGTTTGCCGGAGGTGCGACACTGGCGACGCTCGGGCTTGGAGTTTTCCTGGCAATGCTACTGTTGCGGCCCGTTGTCGAACTCTCGCACCACGTGCGCTGCCTTGGAGAAGGAGACCTTGAACGCGAGATCAGCCTACCCTATGCCCGCGAACTGGCTCACCTCACTGATGACATCAATCAGATGACGGCCGACTTGCGCGATCGCATCCGGATGCGTCAGTCGCTGGCGCTGGCCATGGAGGTGCAGGAAAACCTGCTCCCCTCCGAGACCCCAACGGTGGAGGGTCTCGATATTGCAGGGCACAGTACGTACTGCGACGAAACCGGAGGGGATTATTACGATTACCTCGAAGTTGCCGGCTTATCGAAGACGACCGCGGTCGTTGCTGTTGGTGATGTCGTCGGCCACGGCGTCGCGGCGGCGATGCTCATGGCCACTGCCCGCGGGATACTGCGAAGCCGCTGCGACCAGCATGGATCGCTCGCGGACTTACTAACCCATATGAATGTGCACCTCTCCCACGATGTCAATGCCGGGCGCTTTATGACAATGCTGCTGGTTACGCTAGCTAGATGCTTCAAAACGACAGCTGCGATGGGCTTCTGCCGGGCATGACCCTCCCATCCTCTTCGACGTGCGCACAGACAAGGTGGTGGAATTGGAGGGAGGTGGTTTGCCGCTGGGAATCATGGCCGAAGCGTCGTATGAAGAGTATACATGCGCGGTCATCAGACCCGATCAGATTTGTTTTGTCGGTACGGACGGCGTGTGGGAGGCTGCCAATCTCAATGGCGAGATGTTTGGAAAAGATCGCCTCGTAAAGCTGATCCGCCAGTACTCCAGTGAATCATCGGAATACATAGCGGCCAAGCTCCGCGAGGCGCTTGCGACGTTTCGAGGAGCGGCCAAGCAGGGCGATGATGTCACCTTCGTAGTTCTGAAGGTCCGGGGGATAACGGCGTAAGGTCGAACAGCCGCATACTGGATGACTGTCGTAAAGGTGTGGTTCTACTTCGTGCTTGTCGGTTCGGGCGCGAGCTCAAAGATGTGGCATTGCCACGGAGCCACGTCGAGGTAAAGCCCCTGGGCCTTGAGTTCAGCTCCTTCGCGTTCATACTGCGCGTCGCCAAGCAAGTCATGCAGGCCCCAGCGGCGGCCGCCAAGGTCTGCGAACGGAAGGCGCACGTAGCACTGGCTGGAATGACTGGCGTAGTTCACGGCCACCAATAGCCGCGCGCCATCCGAATCCTGCCAGGTGCAGGCAACGAATGCATCTAACGACTCATTGCCCTCCCAAGCCGCGGTGCAATCGAGGAGGTGCCAACTTCCCTGCCGAACGGCATTTCGACGCAAGACTTCGAGCAGGCGTTCGTAAAACTCCTTGAGCGGCGGGTCTACCTCCTCATTCGGCGCTCGCCCCAGGTGCGGCGAGACGCGTTTGCGTCGTCCCTCGAACTGCCCCTGGTGGAAGAAACGCAGCCCCGGCGCGAGGAACGTGATAACGGCGGCCGCCTCATACTGTCCCTCTGGGAAGGTTGTCGCCGCGCGTGGTTCGTCGTGATTCTCCAGAAAGCCGCCCGCCGGCGCCGGCTTCTCTTTGGCGAGAGCCGAACTTAGAGCCGATTGAACACGGCGAAATCGCGTAGATCGAGGCGGTCGTTGCGGTCGAAGTCGGCCACACACCGCATTTGCGCGGCGACGTAACTCAGGATTGACGCCTTGCGCGATTCGCGTACGCTTTCCTGCTTTGATAGGGTTTTTGACTCGCCTGGGGTTGGCCGATGGGAAGAGTCTTGGTCATTCTAGGTTGTAGCGTGATGGCAGGATGCGTGGCGGATAGGACCGGAAGCGGAGGCCAGGGATACGCCTGGGACGTAAGAACCACGTTGCTCAATCGCTCCGCGGCGGAACTGAACAACACGACAGCCGAGCACTTAGCCTGGGCCAGGGCCTATCGCTCGCGCATCGCCGCCGTGGAAGGCAACCGAACCATCGAAAACACGCTCGTGCCGTACAACGAAATGATGATGCACCTGGACGCCGCCGCATCGGAGTGCACGCTCTTTCGCCAGGTGCATCCGGAGGCCATGGTTCGGGACGTGGCCCGGACGGGCGAACAAAGCGTCGCTGCCTACGTCACGGCGATCAATCTGGATCGCGAGCTGTTCGAGGCATTCAAGGCCCTCGACGTTCATGGTGCCGATGCGGGGACCAAGTTTCTGGTCGAAAAGAGGCTGCGTGACTTTCGCCGGGCCGGCGTGGACAAACCCGACGATGTTCGTCGGCGGATCGCGGGCCTCAACGACGAGATCGTGAAAATCGGCCAGGAATTCTCCAAGAACATTACGGATGCCGAAAACCGCCGGGAGATTGTGCTGGAATCACTCGGCGAGCTCGCGGGCTTGCCTCAGGACTGGATCGATAAGCACCCCCTTGATTACCAGGGGAGGATCCACGTAAGCGTGCGAACCCCCGACTACGTGCCGTTCATGACCTATGCCCACAACGCCGAGGCACGGCGGCGGCTCTATGTCGAATCGCGGAATCGCGGCTATCCCGACAATGAAGAGGTGCTTGGGCGCTTGCTCGCCCGCCGGCATGAGTTGGCCCAATTGCTCGGCTATCCCAACTATGCGGAATACATCACGGAAGACAAGATGATCGGCACGGCGGGCAACGCCGCATCCTTCATCGACCGAATTGCGCAAATCAGCTCCACGCCCGCGGATCAGGATTATCATCAACTTTTGGAACGGAAGCGCAAGGACCTGCCCGGCGCGGAGAAGGTCGAAGACTGGGAGAAGAGCTACTACGAGCAGTTGGTCCAGGCGGAAGTATACGCCTTCGATGCCCAGGCCGTTCGTCCGTATTTCAACTTCCCCGACGTTCGGCAAGGGCTATTTGACGTAACCCAGAAGCTCCTCGGGCTTACCTATCGCCAGGTCGAGGGCCTGAACCTGTGGCACGAATCGGTCACCGCCTGGGACGTGTACGATGGCAACGAGCTCCTGGGCCGCTTCTACCTTGATCTCCATCCGCGCAAGGACAAATACGGACACGCCGCCCAATTTGATTACCGTACGGGCATCTCCGGCCGGCGACTGCCTCAATCCGCGCTGGTGTGCAACTTCCCCAATCCGGCGGACAGCAATGGAACGGCCCTGATGGAGCACGACGACGTGGTCACGTTCTTCCACGAATTCGGCCATTTGTTGCACGCGTTGTTGGCCGGTAATCAGAAATGGATCGGCAACAGCGGGATCAGCACGGAGTGGGACTTCGTCGAAGCTCCATCGCAAATGCTCGAGGAGTGGTGTTTCAATTATGATTCGCTGGCACTTTTCGCTAAGCACTACCAGACGGGGGAGACCATCCCGAGGGAATTGGTCGATAAGCTCCGCCGGGCCAGCGACTTCGGCAAGGGGCTGCAAGCGGCCCATCAGATGTTCTACGCCGCGGTTTCCCTAAATTATTACAATCGCGATCCCGCGGGATTGGACTCGACCCGGTTGATGATGGAACTGCAGGACCGTTACAGCCCCTTTGATTACGTCCGGGATACGCATTTCCAGTGCAGCTTCGGCCACCTCGACGGCTACTCGGCCATTTACTACACGTACATGTGGTCGAAGGTCATCGCCAAGGATATGTTCAGTCAATTCGAGAAGGATGGAGTCCTCAACGGTAAAACTGCTCGTCGTTATCGCGATTCCGTTTTGGAGCCCGGTGGCTCCAAGAAGGCTGCCCAGCTTGTGCGAGATTTTCTGGGTCGGCCCTATTCGTTTGACGCCTTTGAGGCTTGGTTGAATCGAGCATGACACCACGATGGCTTGCGGTTGTTTTTTCCGGTTCGGCCTTGACGGCCCGCGCGGCGGAAGGTGATGCCGACAAACTCCGTGTGCTGGAGCAGACCATCACGCGGATGTGGACGGAGCATCGCAGCATGACCTTCCGATTCAACGAGGATTCGAGGATGGTCGTTCCCGATCGGCATTCCTTCAAGGCAGAGGGCACGCGGGAAATCGTTCGGCACGGTGAGGTGACGAAATCTCGATCCGAATCGACGTACCTTGAGGTTCGAGACGTCGAGGGCAAGGAAGTTAGGACCGACCCCAAGCGCGCACTCAACATCTGTGACGGAAAGTATCGCTATAACCATATCGAGGGTGAATCCACGGCCGGCAAGTGGCCGGCCGACGACTGCGAACACCCGGTCCGACGGTTTTTGTGGCTCAAGGATCGATATGATCTAAAGCTGGCGCCCGACGAAAAGATCGACGGCCAAGACGCTTTCGTGGTCGAGGTCAGCCGCAAGGGCGTACCCTTCCGCGAGTGGTTGCTCTACTATCGCAAGGACGGTGCACTGCTCAAACAGATCAACTTCGACTTCGATAAGACAATCCGGTCGACGATCGTCTATCGAGACATTCAGTTCGACGTGCCGCTGGAGCCGCGGCGGTTTGCTTTCGTTGCTCCGGAAGGCGTACGCGTCGAAGAGCGCACCCGAGGAGACGCGGCCAAGACCGACAAATAGGCGACTCGCGCTGGGGGTTAGTTTGGAGACGCGCCCAGGAGAATCCCGCTACCCATGCGTCTTGGAAATAGCAGGGTCCAGGACGCGCCGGAATGGACTTCCTTGACCGTGGCCGTAGTGTCAGAGCATTCCAGCTGGAATTGATCATAGGGATTGGGAAATGCTTCGGACTTTGAGTTGAGACCATCGGCCGCTATTGCGGCCCAATATCGGGATAAGGATTCACGGTCCTCGCCGCCGACAAGCCAATGCAGTTGTCCCTTCTCGGCCGTGAATGCCACCAGGCGCACGTCTTCGACGGCCGCCCGCGTTCTGGAGGTTCGCTTGATGGTTCCGGTAACGAAGACATACCAGGGCTGGTCTTGGATCCGCTGAGGACCGAGCAAGAGGCCGCTGACTTCGTGGGTCTCGCCGCGGGACGCGCGTATGTTGGCGGCGCGAATCGTGATGGGCGCAGGCCGAGGGCCGCGGCGGGATCGCACGTCGGCCAGGTCGCGAAGCACGTTGGGGTCGCCCCTGCCTTGCTGCTGCACAAAATGCGTGACCTGCGTCTGCCATTCGGCCATTGGATCGCGAGCCGAACAGCCCATGCCCAAGACAAGCAGGAGACCGCAAAACTCTACTGTCCGCCGACGATTTGGCTCAGTCATTGAGAAGAACCGACTTCAAGCGGCGAGGAGTCTCGCTCTCGCCGCGGAATCCGCGGGAAATCAGCAGGGCGACGTCTTCGTGGCCGGCGTCCTTTGCCTCCTCCCGCGGGGAATGATCGAATAGACTTCGGATCGTGGGATCCGCCCCGCTGGTGAGTAAGAATGTTGCCATGCGGCCGTGACCGGCGCGGGCGGCGCGATGCAGTGGCGTCGTGCCCTGGATGTCCTGGGCGTTGGGATCGGCGCCTTTGGCGATCAAAATGGCGGCCAAGGGCACGAGCCCCCGCGCGGCCGCATCGTGCAACGGCGTGCAGCCGTATTGGTCGGCCGCATTGACATCGGCGCCGTGCTCGAGCAGCAACAGGGCCACCTTGCAGCGTAGTTCACGAGCGGACAAATGAAGGGGCGTTAGGTGATAAAGGGCCTTGGGACCGGCCTCGGCCCCGCTTCGCAAGAGTTGTTCCACGACCTCGACGTGCCCCCATCGCGAAGCGACGTGCAGGGGCCGTTCGAAATCGATATCCGCGGCGGTCACGTCCGCTCCGGCACCGATGAGTCGTCGGACTTCATCAAGGTCGCCATTCGCGGCGGCCCACCATAACGGCGTCCGACGAAACGAATCGTACCGATCGGGGTTGGTTTTGGCGAACGCTCGCCGTGAGGCAAGACTGACTTCCGAGTCGCTGCCCAAAACCACTTCGGCTCCCTTCTCAGACCCGTCGCCGGCTGGTTGTGACACACTTTCGCGCTCGAAGCACACGGTCGCGATCGTCACCATTGCGTCGAGACCCCCTTGATGGCCGTAGTCCTCACCGAAGTAGGTGCTTAGATCATGTGCGATCTTTCCAAACGCCGCCTTCGTTCGGCGACGCCCATTCTCATCCCGATACCAGTCCAACGAGTTTTCGCACCGATCCTGGAGGGCTTCGCGCAGCCATCGTCTAACGGTCGAGGCGTAGGTGGAAGGGTTGAGGGCTTCATCCCAGTGGTTGGAAACGAAATCCGCAAAGAAATCGGAGTTCGCCTGCACGTGATCGTTCAGCCGCCAAAACGGCCCATCGCGGACAAGCAGTGCCGGCCGAATACGGCCGCGAAGCGCGACCGGCTCGGTGAGGTTGCGATAGAATTTGAAGCCCATGTAGTTGGCCGCCAAATCGGCGTTGGAACGGACGCCTGTAGTCAAGATACCCAAAAACGCGTCTTCCGAGTTGGACCCCATCGACACCGCCCGTCCCGTGGCCGCCGCCTCGTCGAGGCCGGCGGTTTTGGCTTTGCGATAGGACGAGAAGTAAAGGTAGCCCATGTGAAAGAAGTGGGCGACCTTATCGGTGCCGCAATATACGCCGTCGATCATGATGGTCGAGCTGCGGCCGAGGCGAATCAGCTTCGTGGGGTCGAGCAGCAGCGCCCAATGATGATAAATCCAAAATGTCGGCATGTAGGCCACCAGCAAGCCCGGATACCGACTTTGCACCTTGGCGGATCGCAGATCGAGTTCGAGCCGCTCGATGAAATTCAGGACGGGGGGGAATTCCAGAAGCACCGCCCAGGCGATGGTTTCCGGAGATTGAAGCTGGTTGATTGTCGTCTCGCCGGTGTCGCTTCGCAGCGCACTTCGGATTCGGGCGTTGGTTTTCTCCACGGCGGAATCCAGGGCGGCATGAACCCACTCCGAAAAATAGAGTCGCAAGTCGGCGAATTCCCTCCCGAGGGGTACACTGTATTGGTCTGACTCGTGACCCACGGCGGCCGAACACAAGGAAAGCGTGATGGCTATCGCGTGCAAGCACCCGCGCCGCCGTCTGAAAATGGATCGCCTCGAATTGGTTGTCTTCATCTACCGTCCACGTGTCTAAATCGTCCGGTTATTCTTCGGGTCGTTTTGTCTTGATCCAAAGGAAAAAGACAAAAATCCTCGGGAGCGGTGAGCACAACTGCTGGAGTTTATGCTCGGTCGGCTCGAGGTCAAGGGAAATGAGTCCCCTTAGCCAGTCCAGGGTACTCAAGCCGTACGGTCGCAAGGGAGGTCATTCGACCGACGTGCTAGCCCGGGGGGCGTAGAGCCGGAAGAGAAGCAAGTAGACTAGGATTCCGGTGATCGACACATAAACCCAGATGGGGAACGTCAGCCGCGCAATGCGGCGATGGCGGTCAAAACGCCCCCGTAAGCCGAGGTAGAGGGTCCGGCCGGCCAAAACCGGGACCGTCGCCGCCAGCGTCACGTGCGTAATCAAGATGAAGAAGTAAACCGGCCGGATCCACCCTTGCCCGCCGAAGCGCTTTTCCTTACCGGCGAATCGATAGGTCAAATACGAAACAAGAAATGCCATGGAAACGCAAAATGCCGCCACCATGCAGCGTTTGTGGGCGGTGATCCTCTGCCGGCGGATATAGGAATAGCCCAACAGGAGAAGAACCAGGCTGAGGGAATTGAGCGCCGCATTGACCGTAGGTAGGACGGAGAGGTCCATCGAATTAAGGCCAAGGCTCGCGAAGGAGGGCTTCGATATCCGCGATGATCCGGGTCTTCGACTTGGCATCCGGCCCGTCATAAACGCCGCGAACCCGCCCCTGCCGATCCAATAGGACAAAGTACGTACTGTGGGTCAGGGCCTCGGTGGCGTTGGCGGGGATGACCGTTTGCAAGAAACCCTCGCGGATGAGTCGATGCATGCCTGCTTCATCAGCGCCGGTCAGAAACCACCAGCGTTCCGGATCGGCATGAAATCGGTCCGCGTATTCGCGAAGCACTGGGGGCGTGTCGTTAGTGGGATCCAACGTGAAGGTGACCAACTTGACATCGGGCGGAAAGTCCTTGAGAGCCTGCTGGATGCTCCGCATGCGAAGGCTCAGTTCGGGGCACGGCCCCGTGCAACGGGTAAAGACAAAACCGGCCAGCCAAATCTTGCCCAAAACATCGGCTCGGGTGACCGTCCGGCCGCTTCGTTCGGTCAAGGCGAAGTCGGGTACAATCTCCTCGCGCAGCACCGGCGGCGAATGGTCTTTGCTTGGAATCGGTCCTTCCAGGACCGACCAAAGGCCCGCCACGAAAACGCCAGTGAACACACCCACCAGCAAAACCCAAAAAAGCCCTCGAATCAGTTTGATTGGCCGCGACACAGCCGGAACTTCGGTTTGGGAAAGCTCACTCCTCGTTCCGTTGCTAGCGGTCATCGGCGCGGCGTCCAAAATGATCTCAAAACGCTCCACCTATTCAACGCGGCGGGCGGCCACCCACAATGAAATCGCGATGGTCGCTGCGCAAAAACCGACTGACACCGCAAGCGAAAACGGCATGGGCGGGATTGGGGCATCCAACTTCGCACCGCCGGAGTAAACCGCGCTTCGAAGGGCGGACACTCCATACGTCAGCGGATTCAGGGCCATCAAGCCTCGAACCCAGCGGGCTGCGCCGCTGGCCGGGAAAAACGCTCCCGAGAGCAGCCACATGGGTATCAAGAACAAGTTCATGATGGCATGAAAGCCTTGCGTCGAATCCAGCGACCAGGCAATGGCAAAACCTAGGGCGCTGAGGCCCACACCCAAAATGACCAACACCCCCAACGTCGCCGCGACCGAGCCGATCGACAAGGGTATTCCGGTCAGCGGCGCTAAGAACAAGAACAGCGTAGATTGCCCAACCGCCAGCGTGGTGCTGCCCAGGACCTTTCCCCAAACCACCGCGGCCCGGCCCACGGGCGCGACCAAGACTCCCTGAAGGAATCCAGACTGGCGATCCTCGATGATGGAGATCGTCGAAAAAATTGAGGTGAAAAGCACGATCAGCACCAGCGTACCGGTGAATCCAAATTGCAGATAATGGCCGTCGGCATTCCAGCCCTGCGGTTGAAAAGACGTTCCCACCCCCGAACCGATGACCAGCCAGAACACCAGCGGAGTGGCCAACGCCCCGACGACACGGCTCCGCTGTCGGACAAACCGCAGCACTTCGCGTCTCCAAAGCGACCAAAATGCCAGGCAGAAGAGTCTCATCCCAAAAACCACAAGCTCCTACGTTGAGAGAATAGCCTAACGGCGGCGTCCGTTGAATGCGCGGCCGGTCAAGCGAAAGAAAACATCATCCAGCGTCGGCTTGCCAAGGACGACGGCGTCGATGTCGCCCGGGAAGGCCTCGATCAATTGCGGAATGAGCTCGTGGGCGCGTTCGCGCTCAATCCGCACGCTGTCGGCCATGGCTTGGGCGCGGAGGCCGAATCGCCCGCTGATGGCGGCAGCGAGGTTCGGGGCGTTTGATGTTGTCAGGGTTAAGATCTCGCCACCAATGGCCTTTTTCAAGTGGAGTGGTGAGTCGAGGGCCACCAGCCGGCCTTCGTCCAAAATAGCCACGAGGTCGCAGCGTTCGGCCTCGTCCATCAAATGAGTCGTGAGCAGGCAGGTGACGCCGTCGTTGTCGCGAAGTTCGGTAAGGTACTTCAGGAGGGCGGCGCGAGCGGCGGGATCCAACCCCGTGCTGGGTTCATCGAGAATCAACAACTTCGGACCGTGCAGCAGGCCCTTGGCAAGTTCCACGCGGCGTTGCAACCCACCGGAAAGCGTTTCCGTGAGATCGTTGGTTCGATCGGCCACGCCGAAGCGGTCCAACAGTTCGAGGCTCCGCCGTCTCAGCGGGGCGCCCGATAGGCCGTACAAGAGACCCTGGTGCAGCAAGTTCTCCAGGGCGGTGAGCTTCTTGTCGAGACTCGGATGCTGAAAGACCACACCCATCTCTTGCAGCACGCGGTTTCTTTCGTGGGTAACGTCGGCGCCGGCCACCCAAACCGTGCCGGAGGTGGGAGCTAGCAGGGTGGAGACGATCCTGAAAAGCGTGGTCTTGCCGCAACCATTGGGTCCCAGTAACGCGAAAAGCGACGCCGCGGGAACGGAGAATGAAACGCGGTCCAGGGCAATTGTCTCACCGAAGCGGCGGGTGAGGTCGACCAGCCGCACCATCGCCTCGTCGGCCATTAGAATGCAATCGCCCGATCGAGCAGCAAGGCCCCAAACAACAGCGGGAGGTACACGACCGAGGCGAGAATCTCGGACTTCGCCCATCCGGGCGTTTTGGAAGCCACAAAGGCCGCTGAACAGGCAAGAAATGCCAAACCCAGCAACGTCGCGGCAACGGCGTAGGCAACGCCGGCCGTCCCAAACCGAACCGGAAGGAGACTGGCCATTAGGAGAGCCACCGTGTGAGTGACAACGTGTAAATCGGTTTGAGAACCTTTTCCGTCCGGTACGCCGATCATGGGGAAGCCGGCCCGAGCATAATCGTCGCGATACAGCCAGGCGATGGCCGCGAAATGGGGAAGTTGCCAGAAGAACAGGATGGCAAACAACAGCCACGCCTCAAGGTCCAAAGTGCCGGCGCCGGCGGCCCATCCGATGACAGGCGGCAGCGCTCCCGAAATCGCCCCGACATACACGCAAAACGGCGTGCGCCGCTTGAGAGGCGTGTAGGCAAAGACATACACAGCGAAACTCAGCGCGGCCAGCAAGCCCGCCAAAGGGTTGGCAAACAGGCTCAAGTAGAGCACACCACCCGCGGCAGATAGAAGGCCAAATCCCAACGCCTCGTTTGCGGCGAGCCGGCCGGAGGGGAGGGGGCGCATTTGGGTCCGGGCCATTCGGCGGTCCCATTCGACTTCCAGGTATTGATTGATCGTGTTGGCTCCCGCGGCCACCAGGGCCGTGCCGACCAGAGCATGAATCATCCGGAGAAGATCCATCCAATGCGAGAAGCCCTGGGCCGCCAAATAAAAGCCTACCGACGTCGTCACCAGTACCAGCGCGGAGATTCGCGGTTTGGTTAGTTCCAAGAAGGTGGCGAACCGCGAGACGGGAATCACACGGGCGGGGGAGGTCAGCTCCATGATATCGCTCATGACGCCGCTGCCTCGACAGACATCCGCTCGTTGGGTTGTCCGAATGGATAGAGCTTTCGGCAGACGATGACCAACAACAACACGGCGCTGCCCAGCAGCAGCGCCCCGACGGCCACGTGCAACGAGGGCACCAGCCATGCCAGCCAAGGCGCCCATTGATTGCCCGCCAGTCCTACCAGCCAGGCGAAGCCACCGAGGGCCAGTTGAATGACCAGCAGAAGACCCGTGGTCTGCGCGATTCGATCAAGCAATCGCACGCCGAAACCCTGTCCCAAGACCGCCATCACGGCCCATCCGTTGAGAAATAGAACGGGGATGGCCCACAACACATGGGCCACCAAGGCGTAGTCGGATGCGAAATGTCGCAGCGTGGCGCCCAGAATCAGTTGAAGGAAGATGACCCCTGTGGCGGCCATGCAGAGATGAGCCAGCACCCGGCTGGAGCGGAAAGCCAAAGGCGGGCCGAGGGCGGCCCATGAGTGTGAGGTGATTAGTGCCGTCAGCGCGGCTAGGCAAAAGCACGCTTGACCCCAAATACCATGCACCATCGCCAGGGCTATGGAATCTCCGATCACCCGAATCCCGCCGAGCACGCCCTGCAGACCGATCGCGACGAAGGTTCCTAGCCCCAAGCCCCGTTGCGGGCTTCCGCGATTCCACGTCAGCACCGCGAGGGCCAAAGCCGACAGACCAACGCCCCATCCGATGAGACGGTGACCGTGCTCCCAGCGAGTGCTCTCTACAGACCACCACCCCGGTGGGTTCGCCAGATACCCGCCCGACGTCGGCCAGTCGGGATAGGCCATGCCCGCGCCCTTGCTGGTGACGCCGGCACCGACGAACAAAAGGGGAAACAACCCGCAAAGCGTCACCATCGCTGCCACGTGAGGAGCACGGCGATATTCGGTGTCGGTCGGCCGGTCCATATTCCCCTCATCGCCGTGGCGTCTTTCTAATGGGCGATCGGGCCGGTGATATCCAAAGCTCCCGGCGCCGATTTCGATAGTTTTCTGCTTCGGTACATCCAAAAGAAACCTGTGCCCACCATGCCCATGAGCACGAAAGCCGTCACGCCGACAAGAACCATGACGCCGGCAGCCGCCCCGTGGGAGAGCGGAGACTGCGGGTCTCCCAGACAAACGGAGCAAGCCGACGCCACCGGAGCGGACATCAACGAGCAGGCACCGGCGACACCCGCCGCGAAGGCGTGCATTCGGAGCGATTTCACAGATAACCCGTTTTCTTCAGTTTCCGCAGGAACCATCTACCATAAACCACAAGGACCACGCCGCAAAGCAAGGATCCGGCGGCCAGGGCCAGCGAAACCCAATTCCCTTCCGTTCGATAATCGTAGATGCCCCAGATCGAAAAACCCAATGCCAGCAAGACCGAAACGGTAATGAACAAGATGTGGAAGGCCTTGAGCGACATTGCAGATTCTCATGGCGCCCTTCCGCCGACTTAAAGCGGCATCAATGATGCGAGGCCCCCGGCTCCGCGGGTGCTTTACTTTCCGGACGAATATCCCACATTCGCGTCTGCGTTTGCGGCGGCAGCTCGTGCGTCGTAAGCGAGGGCAGGGCCATCAACACGACGAAAAAGATCGCACAAAAAAACAGGGTCCACCAAATACTGATGCCCCGCTCCCATTTCAGGTGCATGAATACCGCGGCTACTAGAGATGCTTTTACCGTCGCAATGATCAGGGCAATGGTCACATGCCAGGATGTGGAGACGTGGATGTACGAGGCCGTGACGGTCAGAACCGTCAGCAGGGCCAAGGCGCCAAAAACGCCGAGGTATGTTCTGACGTGTTTGCGAATGTCTGCGTGCGCGTCGCCCATCCAAGATTCTCCCGCCCTACATCAGATACAAAACCGGAAACAGAAAGATCCAGACCAAATCGACGAAGTGCCAGTAGAGCCCCGTGCACTCCACGCGATTCGTGTAATACTCCGGGTCACGATGCCACAGCGCGCTGCCGGGGAAAAGAAGATACCCGATGACGATGATCCCGCCCACGATGTGCAAGGCGTGCAGCCCTGTCATCGTGAAATACAGGGCGAAAAACGTATTGGTCGAAGGGAACGTGCTATGGCTCCATTTGGGCATGTACTCCCAAATCAGCTTCACGATTAAGAATACCAGCGCCAAACCAATCGTCGCTCCGAGGTACATTCGTGCCTTGGAAAACTCGCCCAATTTCAGGGAAGCCCAGGCCATGACCATGGTGACGCTGGAGATAATCAGCACGAGCGTGTTAAACGTGCCGATCGGTACGCTTAAGTGCGTTTGGTCATGGCTCGGCCAGTCGGGTCCCGCGCCCACGCGAAGCAGCACGTAGCTGGAAAACAGCGCACCAAAAAGCATCACCTCCGAAGCCAGAAACAGCCAAGTGCCCAGCTTGCCGCTGTAGACACCGGTCATCGGATGGGGATGAACCGTATACGGAAGAACTCCAGTCGACATGCGTTATGCCTCCGCCGTCGCGTGATGCTGCGGCCAAAAATCGCGAGATGCGCCCGGGGCGCTGTACTCATAAGGACCGCGAAACACGACCGGCTCGGTCAAGAAGTTGCCATGCGGAGGCGGCGTCGGAGTCGCCCACTCCAGTGTCGTCGCCTCCCACGGATTGTCCGTGACTTTTTCGCCCGCCCGCAAGCTCATGAAGAAGTTGATGATGAACGGCAACTGGGAAAGCCCGAACATCCAAGCCGCCCAGGACGACATCCGCGTGAGACCCTGGACGGCGTCCCCATGGGCATACACCGTCTGGTCGTAAAGGCGCCGCGAGACGCCGGCCAGCCCGATGAAAAACATGGGCATAAACACCGCGTTGGCGAAGAGAAACGAAAGCCAGAAGTGGAGTTTGCCCAGGACTTCGTTGAGTTTGCGGCCCGTCACCTTCGGATACCAATGGTAGATGCCCGCGAAAATCGCAAAGATGCTGCCCGGCACGACCACGTAATGGAAGTGAGCGATCACGTAATAGGTGTCGTGCAAAGGAATATCCGCGGCCGGCAATCCCAGGGGCAACCCGGTCAAGCCGCCGATTGCAAACATGGGCATGAACGCCAGGGCAAAGAGCATCGGCACATTGAAACGCATCGAAGCCCCGTGCAGGCTCAACAAAAAGACCGTCAAAATGATCACCGAGGGGATGGAGATGATCATCGTCGTCAAGGCGAAAAAGGCCGACAAAGCCGTTCCCATGCCGGTCATGAACATGTGGTGCGCCCAGACGATGAAAGACATGAACCCCAGAAACATCAATGAGTAGACCGCCAGACGGTAGCCCCAAAGCGGCTTGCGGGTGTTGTTGGCCACGACTTCGGCCACGATTCCCATGCCCGGCAGGATCAATACGTATACTTCGGGGTGCGCCAGGAACCAAAACAAGTGTTGCCACAGCAACGGACTGCCACCCCCCGTGTGAGGCGCCGGCTGGCCGCTGACCACCAGCCCCTCGGGCATGAAAAAACTGGTGCCCGCCACGCGATCCATGAGTTGAAGCACGCCGGCCGCCTCCAACGGCGGAAACGCTAACAGCAGTAAGAAGGCCGTCACAAACTGGGCCCAGACAAAAAAGGGCAGCCGAAACATGGTCATGCCCTTGGCCCGGAGCTGGATAATCGTAGTGATGAAGTTCAGCGAGCCAAGCAGCGAGGAGGTAATCAATAGGACCATGCCCAGCAACCACATCGTCTGGCCCGGCGTGGCAATGACCGAAAGCGGGGCGTAAGAGGTCCAGCCCGAGTTCGCCGCCCCACCCTTGACGAAGAAGCTGGCCAGCATGACCACACCGCCCGCGGCATAGACCCAGTAGCTCATCATGTTGATCTTAGGGAAGGACATGTCCGGGGCGCCGATCTGCAAGGGCATCACGTAGTTGCCGAAGCCTCCGACCAACAGCGGCACAACGCCCAAGAAGACCATGATCGTACCGTGCATGGCTCCTAGCGAGTTATAAAACTCCGGGAGCATGACGCCTCCGGGCATCGAGGCCTCGCTGAACAACCGCCCGATCAGCGGCAGCTCTTCGCCGGGATAGGCCAACTGCCAGCGCATGATCATCACCAGGCAGAAGCCGAAGAACAGGAAGCACAGCGCCGTTACCGCGTACTGGACCCCGATAACCTTGTGGTCGGTCGAGAAAATGTATCGGCGCCAGTAGCCCATTTCGTGGTGCTCGTGCGCGTGACCTCCCCCGACGTCGTGATGACCGGTTTTCATGGCCATCGTGCCTAGTCCTCCTCGAAGACTTCGATGATACTCTTCTTTTTCAGCCACGCCTCGAAACTCGCGGGACTCTCGATCATCATCAGGGCCTTCATTTTGTAATGGTTATTCCCGCAAAGCTGGGCACAGGCCACTTCATACGTTCCTTCCTTGACGGCCCTGAACCAGACCGGAATGCGCATGCCCGGAATGGTGTCTTGTTTCACGCGCAACACGGGCAGGAAAAAGCTGTGAATTACGTCCTTGGACGAGGTCTCGCATAGGATCGGCACGTTCACAGGAACATGAAACTCGCCGGCAACGATATCGTCCGTTGCGTGGGGATCGTGCGTTTTGTCCAACCCAAGCGGATTGAGGGCCGTGTCGATGTACTTCGGCGAAGTCTTGCCGAAGACGCCGTCGGCTCCCGGATAATGGAAGTTCCACGCAAACTGCTCGCCTACGACGCGGATGCGGACAGGGTTATCCGACGGCTCCGGCAGATCGTTCTTGACACTGGCCCACACGGGCATGGAAAACCCCACGAGCAAGACGATCTCCACGATGAGCACGCCGACCTCGGCGTACTTGGAGGGCTTGGCCTTGATCAGTTCGTACTCGGCCATGTGCCCCGGTCTCTGCCGGTACTTGACCAGGCAAGCGACGAAGTAGATGCCCCAACCGACAAAAAGCACGCCCATGAACACATGGACATAGTTAAGCAAGCGATCGATCTGATAGCCGTGACTGGAAATATCCGGCGGCATACCGTAACCGTACGTTCCGTCGATCCGCACGCCCTCGGTCGAGGGCGCCGCGGCCTGTCCCCACGTGGAGACGGGCATGCACAGCGTCATCGCGACAAAGACCAACGCCGATGTACGGAATCTAGGGCGGGCGATCAAACTCGACTCTCCTGGTTTCTCGCCGTCACTGACCGAGAACTTACAAGCCCGAGGCTCTTCATCGCGGGCATTGCGATGGTTACTTCGGTTCGTACGTGAAGTCCTTTTGCACGCTAGCGCCTGAGGCCACGTCGACATCCATCGACAGCGTGCCGAACGTCTCATGCCAGGCGACGACCTTGTATTTGCCCGCCGGCAGGCCCTTCAGCTCAAAGGAGCCGTCCTCGCCGGTCACGGCGAAGAACGGGTGCTTGAAGACTCCGCACCAGGCGCCCATCCAGGGATGAACGTCGCACTTGATATGGAAAGGTTCTTCCGCCTTCAGAGCGACCTTGTCCTCCATATCCTTCTTGGGTTGGGTCTTGTTGAATTCCTCGTTCACCTTAGGCAGGAAGTGGATGTTATGGTTGGTATCGTCGCTGTTGCGGATGATCACTTCCTGGCCTTCCATCACCGCCAGCACGTGGGGGGTGTATTCGCAGCCTTTTTGGTCCATGATGGCGGGTTCCTTGGGGGCGGTGAACTTTCGGTCGCCCAAGCCGTCCTTGACATGCACCAAAACGTTTCGGACCGTGATCGGCTCGGTTTTGGTGTTGAGAATCACGTTGTAGCTGCCGATTTTCTCCTTGCCCGGCGTCTTCGCGCAATTCGGGTCCTTCGTCGTATCCAGCGGTATTCGCTTGTATTTGTCCTTGTCCCCCTTGAAGAGCACCTTTCCCTTGATGACACCGTTGTCCTCCGCGCGGACCGCGGCGGGAGCGGCCCAAAGTAGTCCCGCCGCCACGGCTATTAGAATCTGTACTCGACGCACTACCAACTCTCCTTTTCTTAAGACTTCTTGAACAACCGGGCGGGTTTGTAACGGATCGTCCGCCCGAATGCAAGTTCCATTTGTCCGGTTCCTGCCCTGGCTATTAATCCTCGAAAAACTCCTGCTTCTTGGCCTCGCCTTCCTCTTCGAAGGTGTCGCCCTCTTTGATCACGCTTGTGACCAGCGGTGCTCGCACGTTTCGCGCCCCGGCCTCGTACAAGTAGTCCACCAATAAGTTAATGTGATCGACGCCGGTTCCCGGGTAGCGACTATCGCCTTCGTAGGGGCTCTTACGATCCGGGAAATTCATGGGCATTTTCGTGCCCGGCTGGATCCAACCCGGTTGGAGCATCCAGTTGAAGACCCAACTTCTTCGAAGCCGCTTGTGCGTCAAGTTCAGATTCGGGGCGCTGGCCGCCTGCAAAGCGACTCTCTCGACCGTACCCTCGGCGTTGGGTCCTTCCACGACGGCTTTTGTTTCCACGTCGCCGGAGGGGTAATAGACGTTGGTCGCGCTCACCAGCTTGTGCCCGTCGATGACCGAACCGACGGGGTAGGTTTGGCCGTTGAGCACGGCAATGGCCTGGTCCCCCTCGCCACGGACGCTGTCCAACCGATAGGTCTGCACGAACTGATCAGTGTTCTTGGCCGGGCCGGGCAACATCTCACCCAGCACGTGGCACTTCAGACAGCCCATGTCATTGATGAATCGCGAGCCCAGTTCAAACCGCTCTTCTCCGGCCGAGGTTCGCGGTGGTTCAACGAAGGGGTACGGTACGTCGTACAGATTCCGCATGAAGCGCGTCCGGTCCAGGGTCTTGGCGTGAGCCGCTTGTACGGCATCGGGCGGCGAGCGAAGCGGGTCCAGTTCGATGGGACGGATGAGTTTCCGCTCCACGGCGAAGCGGCGGAGCCGGGCCACGAAGCGTTTCAGCGACTCCTTCTCATACCATTTTGTTTCCAGCGGGGTCTCCTGGCCGTTGGTGGCCGCGGCCGACCCGGTCAAGCCCATGGCCGCGAGCTGTTCGTCCACCACGGTAAGCGATTTGTTTAGGTTCTCGGCGTCCTTGCGGCTGAGGGCCGCGAAATACTCGGTCAGGATCGTGGCCTGTTCGTTGGTCAGATTGAAACTTGGCATGCGCACGGTTAACCAAGGCCGCAACGTCTCGACGTTTTGCAAGAACTCATGCAGCCAATGGTGCTGGATTTTCGCCCCTTCGCCCCATAGGGAAGGGGGGGCGTTGGTGACATCGAAGGTCAGTTTTCCCGCGATCGGCCGCCGGTAATACTGCTGGATGGGAGGAACATTGTCCTCGATTTCATGGCAGCCGATGCAGTTCAGCTCCCGGGTGAGATTGCGTCCCCGGGCGATGGGGCCGACAGTATCGCTCTCGTCATCGGCCTTCATGTTGGGGGCGACGCGCGGCGACCTTCGTGATAGGAGGTACGTCGTAAGAGCCTCGGCCTCACGGTCGGTCAGATAGAAATTAGGCATCTTTAGCTTGTCGTAGGGTTTTTTGATCTTCTCGCGGTCCCAGATTCGCGGGTTGAGCATCTTGTGCTTGGCGAAGGCGGCGTGGGTATGCGTTATTTCTTCTTTGGGATTCTCGCCCGGCGACCAGTAGTTCATCAAGTCGTCGTTGGGCAGGTACAGGTAGCCGAACACTTCCGGCTTGGCCTTGCGAACGTGGTGGAACGCATCGTCAAAAAATGCAAAATCCAGTTGGGCCAAGGGCTTTTCGGCCCATTTGCTCAGATCCGTTCCAGGCGGCGTCGTTTCCTCAAAACCGCGAATTCTGTGGCACGCGTAGCAGCCGTAGTGGGCGATCATCTTGCTGCCCAAAAACGTGAGCTTTTTGTCGGGCAGGGGCATAGGTCGAACCAGAGTCTCGGCCGCTTCCTGCCCAAATGAAGATTTCAGACCCGCGATCAACATTTGTGTCAGCTCGCCGCCTTCGTCGTTGAGGACCGCCCGGCTGTGCCGAGCGGAGCGCTGGGCCTGCAGCACGGTGAGGATCAGCTCATCGACCATTTGCCGCCGCTTGGCGTCGAGCTCGAATTCACGAGGGACGAACGCGTCGTTGCGCTGGGTCATGAGGTAGGCGGCGAGGTCCGCTGCTTCATCCGGCTTGAGCCTGAGGCTCGGCATTTTCGTGTCCGGCGCATAATGCGTGGGGTCCAGCAGCCAGGAATAGAGCCACTCGAACGTCACTTTGGAGCCGATGCCCGAAAGTTCGGGCGCGAATCGGGTGAACGTCGGCTTCGTATAGGGCTTTTCCGGGTCAAATCGCACCGCCTCGGGACTCAGGAACGAAACCTGCTCGTCCGGAAAATTCTCCAACGCATAGCGAGCGCGCTCTTCGGGCGTCATCCCCTTGTATTGATACCCGGCCATCTGCACATCGGTTCCACGTCGGACGGCTAAATCTTTGGTGACCCACTCCTCGCCGTATTCGGAAAGGTTGGAATGACAGGCTGCGCACCCGACTTGGCGAAACAACGTTCGTCCGCGCTCTACGTCGCCCTGCACGCCTTCGGGCAGGGCCAAAGGCCTCCATTCCTTGGACACGGCCAGAATGTACTTGGTCATCGCCGCGACCTCGGCCTCCGTCCGCAAAACCGGGTCGGCGTCGTGGGTGTTTTTGCTTTCAGCCCGATTGTTTTCTTGGAGGAACAAATGGGGCATACGCGTGGAAGGCCGAAACTTCTGAGGGAAGAAAACCCATTGCTGGATGAAACCGGGAGTGAGCTTGGCTCCCACAAAGGTCAAGTCGGGGGCGACTTTTCGCGCCCCCGCCAGGGCGTCGACGTTGTGACAGTTCACGCAGCCCAGCGAGGCAAACAAATGCCGCCCTTGGTTGATCTTTGCGCCTTCACGGCGACCCTCAAAGCGGTCGATGTCGGCAATGTCGGTGTGACACTTGGTACAGCCGGCTTCGCTGTGCCGGGGCAGAAACATGGGACGATCCCAGAAATGGGCCACGGTTTCGAACGTGATCGTGGGCAGTCCGAGGAAACTCGTGTAGTATTTCTCCTTCCATTCGTCCTCGATCTTGTGCGTGGGCGCGGAATGGGAGGCCAGTACGAAATCGGTCTCTTGCGGATTCCCTTCATGACAGACCGTGCAGCCGAAGTCTTTCTTGGGATGCGGCGAATCGACGGCCACGTACAAATCCAATTTGGGATGAGCGAGCAACGGTTGTGCCAAATGGAGCGTTTTTCGCCCGGACTCTTCCAGGTACTCGTTGACGACCTTCACCAGGTCCGCAAAGTACGCCCTCCTCTGCGGCTCGCTTAATTCGGCCCAATGGTCGGTCACTTCGCCCGGCTTCAATGGGGGCACATCCGGGGCCTCGAGCACCGGCGGAGCCGGGAAAACAAGCGGAGAGCCGCCGCGGCGCTGAAGTTCCTCACTGATGCCGGGAAGCGATTCTTCCAACTTGACCGCCAGCCGATCGACTGAAAACTCCGGCTCGTCGATGGCCACGTGGCAGGTCGTGCAACGATCCGTAGTATATGATTCCAGATAATTGAGTTGCTGGCGAACGTTGGGCAAAACGAGTTGGTTCACCTGGCGCCGGCTGGGCGTGTTCTTGGGCGCGGTGAAATCCAGAAGCGGAGCATTAATCAATGCGCTGACCACGGGGATTCCCGCAAGGATCCCTTCATCCGTCAAAACACCTCGGTATTGCCGGTCTTTTTCGGCCGCCGCCTCGGCGGATTGCATGAGCTCTTCGAGCCTCTTTTGCGCGGCTTTGACAGGCTCCTCGAGACGCTTCAACTCCGCCTGAAGCCGGTTCTTCTCATCCTCCCAATGCTCCTTTTCTTTCCGCAAGGCGGCCACTTCGTTCTGCCCTTCCTCCAGATGGGTTTGGGCGGCTCGAGTTCGCGACGAGTCCGGCCCGAACTCATTGCGAGTCTCCTCGAAATGGGCGCTGGTGACCTGCAGTACTTGATCTTTCTGGCTCCAGGATGCCTTGGCCTTTCGGAAGTTCAGGTCGGCCTCGGCTAATTGCGCGGCAACAAGCTTGCGCGTGCCGCTGGCTGTTTGCTCATGTAATTGCTTTGCGTCTTCCAGGCGGTGGCGGGCCAGTTCAATCTCTTTCTGCTTTTCCTGCCGAACGGAGTCGAGGTAGTCGAAATGGGCCATGGCCGCCTTGGCCACGGAATAGTCGTCCTGAAACTCGATCCATGGACGCTGGTAATCCACCACGATCATCCAGACGATGGAGGCGGTCATGAGCACGCTGCTGACCGCGAACCAGCGGTTGAGTCTGGCGGATTGGTGTAGTCGGTTCTCCGGGATGGGCATTGCCTAAGGCTACTCCTTCAAACGTTAAAGAACCATTCCGTAATTCCGACGATGTAGTGCAAGTTCAACGTCCAGCGAAGCACCATCTTGAGCGGCATGAGCAGCATGGCCAACAACAGAAAGGACATCACCCCGTATCGCAGGAAGCCGATCTGTCGGTACAACTTCTTGAAAAACAGGAGCAACACCGCCGGTCCCAACAGGAAATACGCCGCCAGAATCAAGATCCCCGGCAATTCGCGAACGATGAAATTCTCCGGAAGAGCACGTCCCAGCATTCCGATCCAGAACAGGTCGTGAAACTCCGTGTTCAGCAAGGCCGCGGGACGGTGCGGATCCCAGTATTCATAGGGGCCGAAGAAGTTCCAGTTCGGCCCGCGCAAAAACGTTCCGAAGATAATCAACACCACCCAGAGAATGAGAAAACCGCTCAGAAAAATCGTGATGGCAAATCGTCGCTCCGCAAAGGTGTAGTACCCGTTTCCGCGAGGGTTCTTGTCCATGTAGGGAACCGCGATCAGCCCGACGATGATCAGGCCGGGAAACAGCACGCCCGCCAGCCAGGGATCGAAGTAAACGAGCATTTCCTGCAATCCCAAGAAGTACCAGGGGGCCTTGGATGGGTTCGGTGCCACGTTAGGATCGGCCGGCTGCTCGAGCGGAGCGCGAAGCACGATGGCCCAAACGGTCAAGAACGCCGTGCAAAGAACCAGGGAAATCAGCTCGGTGTAGACGAGATCGGGCCAAACCAGCACCTTGTCATCCGCCCCGGACTCAATGAGCGGTTGGCCCGCTTCAATTCGCTGGTCGTTGATGGCCGCCTGGCGGAAGGCGAGCCAAATGAAAAAACCGATGGCGAAGATCATCATCACGATGGGGACGTTGTCCGCCTTGGAGACGATTTTCACGAAATTCGGATCGGCGCAACTGACCAGGAAAAACAAAACCACCGCCGCCGCAATAGGAATGGCCACTTTCGGTTGCGTGATCACACGATAGCCGGCCAGGAACAACACAAACGCCGCCACCGACAAAATCAGAAACCAATGCGGCTGACAAATGGCGTTGATGAACGCTTTGACACTCTCGATTGCCGAACTTGCAGCCAGTATCGACATGGACATCAAAGCGGCCCGCTGATTCCACCGTCTTTTCGCACGCGCCAGAAATGAACCGCCAGCAGCACGGTCACGATGATGGGCAGAAAAACACAGTGCAAGACATAAAAGCGCAGCAGGGCATTGGGCCCCACAAACGTTCCGGCCAGCAAGAAAAACCGAGCATCGTCACCCGCGTGAACCAGCGGCACGCCGCCGATTTGTGCGAAGCTGGCGCCAGGCCCTTCGTGCCCAACAAGAGGCGTGGCCCGGGCCATGTTGGAACCCACTGTGATGGCCCACATTGCCAACTGATCCCAGGGAAGCAAGTACCCCGTAAACGACAGCAATAACGTGAGGACCAGCATGACGACCCCCACTCCCCAATTGAACTCTCGCGGCGGCTTGTAACTTCCCGTGAGAAACACGCGGAGCATGTGCAGCCAGATGGTAATGACCATGGCATGGGCGCCCCAGCGGTGCAGCTCCCGCAATAGCCCCAGGGTCACGTGCGCTCGCAGCCCCTGGATATCGAAGTAGGCGTATTCAACCACGGGGCGGTAATAGAACATCAGCAACACGCCGGTCACGATCTCCACGAGAAACAAGAAGAACGTGAGGCCGCCCATGCACCACGTAAACGAGAGACGGATTCCGCTCTTGCGCACGGCGACCGGGTGCAGGTGGAGGAATACGTTGCTCAGAATGGCCATGGCCCGCGTCCGACGATCCCGCGGAATGCCATGCCGGAAGATGCTTCCCCAGATTTGGCTATCTCGAATCCAGTTACCTGCCCGCGCCAGCATGAACCCCTAATTCCCTTCAGTCCCGTTCACTTCACCCGCACGCAGTTTTCGATTTCTTGACGCTCGCGAAGTTTCGACGTTCAAATGCTGAGGTAGCTTCCCGGCATTTCCCATTGACCGAGCTCGTACTGATACTTCTTGCTCTTGTCCACCACGACGATCCCGTCCTCGACGTAGATGCGGAATCGCTCGAGCGGCCGGGGCGTCGGACCTTCGAAGTTGATCCCGTCGGGCGCATAGCCGCTGCCGTGGCAGGGGCACTTGAACTTCCGGTCGTTGGCCAACCAGTTGGGAATGCACCCCAAGTGCGTGCAGATGATATTCAGGGCGGCGATCCGATCCTCGGTCCGAATCATCCAAATCCCCTGCGACTTAAAATCTTCATTTACATCCCCTGGAGCCATTTCCAGATATCGCTGAAGCTTGCCCACTCGAATTCGGGGGTCCGGCTCCTCGAGCACGTTTGGCATCATGAAGCGCACAAAAGCCGGTCCCACCGCCGTGCCCGTGCCGGCGCCGAAAGCCAGCCAGCCCACCGTTAACGCCGCCCCGCTGACGAAAGCGCGACGCTGCATGTCGGGGTCTTGTTTGGCTTTTTGAGCGGCCTCGATGATCTTTGCCTGGCGCGCATCAGGCGGAAGCTCCCGCGGGTCCTTCTTCTGCAGGGCCTGAACCGGCTCCGGAACCGGAGCGCTCTGCCGAAGAATGCCCGCGCTTCCTCCTCGGCTGGTGGCCGCCTTAAGCAACGCCTGAATGGCAGGATCGCCCTCGGCCGCCATGGACACAACCGGCGCCGTGGGCTTTGCGGCAGGTGGCTTGCCGGGATCGGCCGTTTTCACGGCAGGGGCGGGCTTGGCGGCGCCCGGCTTCGGAGCCGCGGCCGCTTCCGCTGCCTCCACCTGCACGGCTTCGAACTTGATGACGTCGACCGGGCACTCGCCAGCCGCGTCAAGGATCGCCTGTGAAACCGGCTTCAGGAAATTGACGTCCAGGGCTTCCGGCCGAATGACGCAATTGTCGCCGGTCACTTGAAAGACGCTCGGCGCCGCCGTCTCGCAGGCGTCGCAAACGATGCAGCCGGGCACAATCCAGACTTTCGTCACCACCTGCTTCGTTGCCATAGCCTTATCCTCTTGTTTCCGGGCCGATCGTCGCGGGCGCTTGATCCGAACTTCGCCTCGAGGCTTTGACCGCCGCCGCACGGACCGCCGGCGCGCGATCAGACTCTAGTCGCTCGATCATTTTTCGCAACTCGGCATCTTCCAAACCCGATGCCGCTTCGATACTCGCGATCAAAAAACTCTCCACGCGTCCCGGCGGCATGGGGTAACGGCGGATGTTGCCGTCTTTGTCCTTAATCTCGTAGCGGTTTTGGGATTCCCAGAACTCACGGTCCATTAAGTCCAGGAGGACCATTTTTCCCGCCGTGCTTCCTATCCGGGCCAGGGCCAATGCGGCCGCCCAGGCAAGTTCCCCCTCCTGTGAAACCCGCACCGATTCCAAGGCCCGCACGACGCGCTCGTCCCCGCGGTCGGCCAAGACCGACAAGGCCGTGCAAGTCACCAGCCGAGTCTCGGTACCGTATCGCTCATGCAGCACGCTCAAGAGCGGCTCGACCGCGGTCTTGGCATTGGCCAAGTGCTTGAGATCGGCCAGCTTCATGATGGCGACGGCCACAAAGGGCTCCTGACCGGCTCGGACGACTTCAATCAACGGCTCGATCGCTTCCGGCCGCTCCGTCTGGCCTAAGGCGTGAATCAAGAAGCTCAGGCGCCCCCCTCGAATCTCCAACTGGTTTTCGCGCTCTTCTCCTTCGGAGACCATGTCGCTGACGTGCCGCAAATCGGTGAGCAAGAGCGATGCGATACGCGAAGTAACCGCCTCCAGTTCCTCTTCGCTCAGCTCGACGTCCTTCTTTTTCAATCGCTCGGCCAGCTCCAACGCGGTCTGCCAAAGTTCTTTCTCTTTGGGAAGCAAAACGCCCATGCTGCGCTGGCCGCTGCTGGATTCGAGCGCTTGCAGCAGACTATCGACACTGCGTTGTTCCGACGTGGAAGGAGCGCCGAACAACACGACGACCAACACAGCGCCTCCGACGATGGAACCGATGATGAGCAGCGGGACCCCGAACAGTTTTCCCATCAAGGAGAGCGTCATCGGCTCGAGCGGTTCTGTTCGATGACTCGCGCCCGCGGAAGCGTCGTTTGCATGGTCGTCTAACGACGAAGCGGAACCAGACTTTTTGGGGCCTCCTTCGATCATTTTCGTAGCCTGTGTCGCCCCGGTTACTTCTCACGCTCCGCCAGGACTTTGTGAAATTGTTCACAAAGTCGAAGCTAAAGAAGGGCGGCAATACTGCCACCCATCCACTCAACGTCAACGCCACTCATCGGACTTCAGCAAAACGCGCATGCAACCTCTAGTGCGCGCGGCCCGTTTACGAACCACCTTTTTGGGGCTAGGACGACGAACTGTCAAGATGTCAATCCCCCGACTTACGCCCGATAACTCACAGCTCTTGGGGCGTGCCGGTGGCGCGGCTACAGTAATGTCCGATGCAAAGCGCATGCGGCCTTCTTCACTAGCCGGGAGCGATTGCGTAGGCGAATGACTTCGAAGCGGATACGTCAACAGTTCTTGGATTACTTCGCCTCCAAGCAGCATACCATCGTCGAGTCCTCGCCGGTCGTCCCGCACGACGACCCCACTTTAATGTTCACCAACGCGGGGATGAACCAGTTCAAGGACGTGTTTCTGGGCACCGGCTCGCGGCCTTACAAACGGGCGGCCGACACGCAGAAATGCATCCGTGCCGGCGGCAAGCACAACGACCTCGACGACGTGGGCCAGGACACGTACCACCACACTTTCTTCGAGATGCTCGGCAACTGGTCCTTCGGCGACTACTTCAAGAAGGAGGCGATTCAATGGGCGTGGGAGTTGCTGACCAAAGTATGGGGCATTGACAAGAGCCGGTTGCATGCCACCTATTTCCAGGGGGATGCGGCGGAAGGCCTCGAACCGGATCGTGAGGCCGCTGACCTATGGCGGACGGCGACCGATATCGACCCGTCGCACATCCACCCTGGGAACAAGAAGGACAATTTCTGGGAGATGGGCGAGTCCGGGCCGTGCGGACCGTGCAGCGAAATCCACATCGATTTGACTCCCGACAAATCCGGCGGTCATCTAGTCAACGCCGGCGACGCGCGGGTGATGGAAGTCTGGAACTTGGTTTTCATTCAATACAACCGCGCGAGTGACGGAAAGCTGACTCCGCTGCCGGCCAAGCACGTGGACACGGGCATGGGCTTCGAGCGGCTGTGTGCCGTCATCGAGGGCATGCGCACGAACCGCATCGGCCAGGTCAGCAATTACGACACGGACGTCTTCACGCCCATCTTCGCGGCGATCCGCAAGCGCACCGGCGCGCCGGAATACAAGGGAACGTTGCCCGGCTCAGAGCCGCGGGATTCATCCCGCGCGAACCGCCCGCGCGACGTGAATGTCGCGGCTCCGAAGAGTCAGTCGACAATCGACGATCGACAATCGACGATCATGACGGATGTCAGCTATCGCGTCATCGCCGATCACATTCGCACGCTTACCTTCGCCATCACCGACGGGGCCACGCCCAGCAACGAAGGCCGGGGCTACGTACTACGGCGCATTTTACGACGCGCGGTTCGCTACGCCCGCCAATACCTCGACATGCACGAACCGTTCCTGTGCGATATCGTGCAGCCGTTGGTAGACCACATGAGCGAAGCGTTCCCCGAGCTGCGTAAAGCGCACGGCGGGAAAAACATCCAACACGTAACCGAAATCCTGCGCGATGAGGAAGCGTCGTTCTTGAAAACCCTCGACCGCGGCATGCGACTCTTCGACGAAGCGGCCGACTTCGCCTTGACCCACCATCACGGCCGCATCAGCGGTGAGGCCGCCTTCAAGCTGCACGACACCTACGGCTTCCCCATCGACCTGACGGAACAAATGGCCGAAGAACGCAGCTTGACAGTGGACATTGGAGAATACGAACGCCTGATGGACGAGGCGCGCGACCGCGCGCGTGCCACGACCGCGATCCATCATCTGGCGTGGCATGAGCACCTACAGGGAATAGAGGCGACCCAATTCGTCGGGTACGAAACAACTGACATCGATGATGCGTTCCTCCTAAATGTAATGCCGGTGGAAGGAGGCTCTCTAACGGACGCAATGCAGATGGGGAAAGGCCAAAACGGTTGCCTAATTCTGAGCAGGTCGCCATTCTACGCAGAGCAAGGTGGCCAAGTAGGAGACCACGGGCAGCTCACGTGCGACAACGAAGGATGGGAATTTGCGGTTAATGATACCCTCAGGTCCGGCGACGTAATCGCCCATATGGGTTCTTGCACGCGAGGCCAGATCGTTGCCCCCAACCCTTTTACTGGCGCGTTCGGCTCCACTAATCCTTCGCTCGATCAAGGGTTTCATCCCCATGTCCAAGTATGCGCGAGCGTCGACGTTCATCGTCGGCGCCCCACTACGCAGAATCACACGGCAACGCACATTCTCAATTGGGCGTTGCGGGAGGTGCTGGGCGAGCATGTGCAGCAGAAGGGGTCGCTGGTCGATCCGGAGAAGACGCGGTTTGATTTTTCGCATCCCAAACAACTCAGCCCAGATGAGCTAGCCCGCATGGAGGCGCTCGTAAATGAACAGATTCGGCGAGGGTACGCCGTTTACACGAACCCCGAAGTTGATCAAAAAAAGGCTCGGGAGATCAATACGCTGCGGGCCGTCTTCGGCGAGAAATATCCTGAGAAGGTCCGCGTGGTGTCGATCGGCGTGCCCATCGGCGAGGTGGGCTCGCGCGATCCGAACACGCTGCTCGGTGATCGCAAGAACCCGCGTTGGATGCAATACTCCGTCGAGTTCTGCGGGGGGACGCACCTCAAGAATAGCCAAGAGGCCGAGGAGTTCGTGCTGGTCTCCGAGGAGGCCGTGGCCAAAGGGATTCGTCGCGTGGTGGGGGTTACCGCGGAGAAGGCCCGAGAGGCAATGCGGCGCGGCCAGCAGTTCCTGGAAATCGCCGACTCGCTGCGGAAGGGAAAGGGTAATCTGCCTCCACCCTCACCCCGGCCCTCTCCCGGGGAGGGAGCGGGGGAAGTGGGCGGAGCCTACGATCTGCCGCGTTTGCTGCGCGAGTTGGCGGAGGCCGTCATCCCCGTCCGCACGCGACACGCGCTGGCCGATCAAATTGCCGTCCTCCAGGAGGCCGCCAAGGAACAGGAAAAGAAAACCGCACGCGAGGCCGGCCGCGATGCGTTGGAGACCGTGGCGGAGGTGCTGACCATGCGGGCCGTCGAGGTGAACGGCGTAACGGTGTTGGTCAGCGAAGTTCCAAACGCGACGGCCGATGCCCTGCGAAGCGGCATCGACTACGTCCGCAACAAGAAAGGCTCCTCGGCCGTGCTGCTGGCCACCGTGGAGGGCGAAAAAGTCACGCTCGTAGCCGGCATGAGCAAGGACGTCGTCGAACGCGACATCAAGGCCGGCGACCTCATCAAGGAAATCGCCCCATTGGTGGGTGGCAAAGGCGGCGGCCGCCCCGACCTAGCCCAAGGCGGCGGAACGGACTCAAGCGGCATAGGAAAGGCGCTTGAACGGGCAGCAGAATGGCTTCAAACGAGGCTTAGCCGCTAATGCCTTGGAGCACGCCGACGAGACGCCTCAAGCGCCGGTTACCGTACCAAGTATTCGTCAGTCATGCCTCGGCGGACAAGTGGGTCGCCCGACTCCTGTGCGAGCGCTTGGACGCCCTTGGAGACCTTTCGCGATGATCGAGATCTTCATGGTGGTGATGATATTCCCGAGACAATTCGAATGGAAATCAAGCGTTCGCGGGAACTCGTCGTGTTGATGACCCCCTTAGACCCGCTTGTAATTGCCTTCCAGGAACGTCACCCAGTTGTTGCCATCCCCCGACACCTCCAGCTTGAGGGAATAGCTGCCGGGGCCGCCGAACTCGTAGGTGTAGCGGCTATGGCCCATGTGATGTTGGTGTTGGAAGCACAGCCGGTTGCCCTCCCAGGTGCCCAGGGCAGGCGCGCCGGGATCGCCGCCCATGACGTCGAACCAATGCATCGTGTACTTTTGCTGCCGCGGGTCCCAGCCGAAGATGCCGTGTCCGCGGAAGGTTTCGTTCTTGCCCTCCTGCTGAACGTGATCCATGAGCAGGAAGAACCCGCCCAGATCGAGGCGGCTGGTTGTCGTACTCGTTCGGTTGGACGGCCGCGGGTTCATCGGCGAGAGCGGCAATGTCTCCTCACCGCTCCAAGTGCCCACCAAGGCCTGAAGCTTCTTGTGCTCCTCCGTCAACTTCGGCATTTCCATAGAAACGGCTCCGTGAGATTTTGTTTCACGTGAAACAAGCGTTGTTTCACGTGAAACAATTTTCGTAATTGATTAGCCGGTCCGGCATCCGCAGCCGGGCCGACGGTCAAAAAACGGAGAGCGTTTTACCCCGTCCCCGCGGGCTTGCAAGAGGCTGCGCGAGATATTTTCATCCCGAAGCTGATTTTGGACCGATTGGGTGTGTCCCACGTCGGGGAGCCCTTGACAAATGACGCGGCTCTGCCGCCGGTGCTTTGCACCGCGACGTGAAACCTCGGTCATTTGTCAAGGGTGGCGATCCAAGGCCAGATGGCGCAGCCCACGTATTCCGAACTCATCGAGCTTGTTGCCCAAAAGGACCGCCGCATCGCGGAACTGGAAGCGCAGGTTAGCGCATGGCCGCCCGGAGGAAGGACGAACCTCGGTTGCGATAGCTCGACTCCCCTCCGCTCATCCGGGCGGAAAAGAAAAAAAGGGAGTTAAGGCCTGCCAACCAGTGACTACTGGTGATCAACAACCGAGAAGGTGCTAGAATAAGTTTGTGGCGGAACTGGATGTTTATGTGGAAACGAGCGTTTGGAGCTGCGCGTTCGCGCAGGATGTTCCCGACTACCGACGCGACACGCTGGCCTTCTTTGATCAGTGTCGCAAGGGCCGGCTTGGGGCATTCGCGTCGGACGTCGTGTTAGAAGAGATGGATCGCTCCGAGCCGACCCTGCGGGAGCGGTTATTGAATCTTGTTCGTGATGTTGGGCCGACGATTCTGGAACTGACTCCCCCGGCGGAACGGTTGGCGGAGTCGTTCCTGCGGGAGCGCGTAGTGCCCAGAGGCAAACCGGAAGATGCCCACCACGTGGCAATGGCTTTCGTGGAAGAACTTGACGTGCTCGTGTCATGGAACTTCCGGCACATTGCCGGCATGCGCCGGGCCGATCGATTCAACGCGGTGGCGGTCTTGGAACGGTTTTATAAACCACTCCGCATCGTAAGCCCAGGAGAGTTGTTATATGACGACGGACCAGACGCCCTTTGAGAGTCAGATGCTTCAGGAAGTCCGCCGCTGGCGGAAAGAGGCCTACGAAAGGCGCCAGACTTTGAGCCCGGAGGAACGTGCAAAACGTCTGAACGAGTTGCTCAAGGAACTCGGTCTTGTACTCGGACACGGAAACCGCGGGCGTCGTCATCGGCGCATGCCGGAAAGATGACGAGTGACATCACCGTAGTGGTGATCCAAGCAAGATCGCGCGCCGCAAGCTTTTGCCGGGTGCCATGCTCACGCAACGCGTGAGCATGGTTCTTGAGAGTCATCGACTTGCCGCAACCCCGCACCAATCGAACGACACCATGCCCACGCTAAATTAGGAACCTCAAGTTCACCAATAACCGGTTAGCCTTATCAGCTTTCCGCGGCGTTGGCTTTTCGGGGTAGTAGTCTCCCCTCACCACTCGCCGATTTCCCCCAGAAGCTTTTGCCCGTCCGATGGGGTCATCCATCGAACATTGCTGGGGTAAGGACTGGACTCTTTTCCAATCCAGGCTGGTTACAACCAGCATTACCATGCGGCCTAAACTTAGTGCCGCGCCCTGAGCTATTCATTGCCTTCGATTTGCGAACGTCACCGAGCCGGTCAAGGCCCGGTCGCGCGCTTATTTGTAGGGAATGCGTCGATAGTAGAGGAAAGTGCAAGCACCTGCCCTATAAGGCTGCGTCAATCTCGAAGTCGGCGGTCAACGTTCGATCAAGGACGATTAAGGTGTCGTGGGGACCGAGCAAGCCCAACACGTGCGTGGTGCCATCTGCGATTACCGGGTCGGAGGCCATGCCGCCCCAGATTGCCCTCAGCTTCTCCGTATTGTCGTTCCCACCCGAATCCGAGCGGATCAGACCCCGGGCGCGGGCGAGTGCGACAAGCCGACGACACAAAAGCTCGGCTTCGGCGACTCTGGAACTGTCATCGGCTATGGCGGCTGAAGTGAGCTCGAGTGCCTGGCGCACCGCCTCGGCGCCAACGGCTTCTCGGATGTTCCGGCGCGTCGGGCGAGCCTGAATGGTGATTCCGGCCGGGACCACGCCCTTCTCCGCCGAGTTAACCATCCCGCGGAGCGCCGCCACGTTGCCTGCTATGGACATCCGATTTGTCGGCGAGCGACTCTTCGAGCTCGGCAAGCCAGCGCTTCACCTCCAGCACGAAGTTCGGGTCATGTCGCTCGAGGTGATCCATCAGCCCGCGAACTCGCAGTAGAGTGCCCTGTACGTGCTCCAGATTAACGATGCGCAGCATGGAGCGTCTACTCGGGGACGAGCCGGTCCTGCGTTCGACCGTCCGCTTCGACCGTTGTCCATTCCACGCCCTGCTCGCTGACCTTCAGTCGAAGTCTCGTGATGACTTCGCTCGGGCCGGCCTCGCGAATCTCTTGCGTGGTGACAAGCACTTGCAGGCGCGGCGGGGTCTTGCGAGCTTCCAAGAGCTCGATGCGCGCGGCATGTTTGAGGGCCTTTTCAAATCGCTGGATGTCTCCCGGCTCCACGCCCCCACGGGGCTGTGCGGTCGCGCGAAGAAACTCTGTCGTCACACTCGTCAGTTGGTCGCTGATCCGCGCAACATCGACCGCAACCTCCGTCGGCTGCCCAAGCGATGCGATCTTCTCGTCGAGAATCTGGCGGAGCTTCTCCCGCTCGTCGGGCGTCGTGTGAATGCGCTCCTGCTGAAGTTGCTTCGCCAGAACACGATCGAATGTTTTCCTGATGTCGGCTAGCGCCATGCCACCCCGAGGTGACTCGCCCGGCCGAGGGTCTTCAACCTGCTTGATCACGACTGGCAGATCGAGATCGACATCGGGAAGCCGGAAGTGCGGGACGGGAAAAGTGCGGAGAAGCGGGTGGCTGGCGTATAGCTCAGCCACCCGCACCGCCTCGAGGTCCGCCTGCATCCGGGCGATAGTGATCTCCGACAACAGGTGTCCAAGATAATCGCCAAGATATGGCATAACCTCACCTTAACCCAGTGTACCGCCGGGTAGGCTACTTTGCCGGGGCCGACACAATCGCCCCCTCAAGAATCCCGAGAATCTTTTCCATTCCGGCCGGCATCTCGTCTTGCACGGCCTTGATATGTACTGCCAACGAGTATGTTCGGTTGACCGTGCTGCCCTGTTGTGTCGAGCGTTGGAAAGACGTGCTGACCTTGAGCTTCGCCGAACCCCACAGCCAACCCGCTTTCGCCTCCAGTGCGGTATCGATTTTCAGGTTTGTGTCGGTCTTGCGGTACTCCACGGAATTGATTTTCGCGTTGAAGTCAATCGTCGTCAGGTCGATGCGAATGTACGGAATCGGCAGCATCGTCAGGATCGGCACCTGGAGTTGCTGCATTTCGATGACCGCAGGTACTGCCGGTATCGCGGGCGTCGCTGGGATCGGCGGAACAGCGGCCGGGTTGCCTGGGTTGGCAGGAACCGCAGGCTGGAACGGGCTGAGTTCCTTGGGGTACTTGAAGGTGACATAGATCGGATCCTCGACACCAGAGTCACCGCCAGCAGCCTCCTCCGCCGGTTTCTTTTTGAAACCGACCTCTTTGATGAAGTTTACCGTGCTAATCGCGGCCTGCGCTTGCGCGTTGATGACCGCCACGAGCGGTCCGCCAAGCATCGATTCGAAATCTATACTTGACAGTTCTTGACCTGGATTCGGCATGAGATCGTCCTCCTTTGCAAGGTGTTTCGGCTAGCCCCCGCCACTACGCCGCAGCTAGGGATGCACTGAGCGCCGTCGCGCTATGGGTTCCTTTTGCATTTCTCCGGGATGAACAGTTCGACCCCTTGAGATTTCCCGTGATCGGTTCGCGTGTCATACGCGTCGTGCGCGTCTTGAATGTCAGATCGGGCTTGTTGCATTCGGGCATCGATTTGCGAGCCCGTGGCCGACGTTAAAGCGTTGAGGTCGCTGACCAGCGTCGTGATTCCCTGATCGAAAATCGCCCGATGCCCGTCTTCATGTCTTTCCAGAGCGCGCCACATCGTGTCCCATTCGTTCTGACACTCCTGGGCGATCCTCCGGTATCCTCGCCAATTCGGCATGGTGATGGTGTACGTAGGTGAGAGTGTTACCGTTTGAACTCTGCCTGCACCATCGGCAGACCACCTGTATTGGAAGTCACCGAGAAACGACCCCCACTCGTCGCCGCGTTGCATCAAGAACTGGAGGCTGCCCTCCAAGTCCCGGGCGACAACCTCGTACTTGGCCGAAGTGTTCTTCGCGCCCCAGTTCACCACGACCTTCATTTCAGCAGGTTCCACAGGGGCCTGAACCCATGCACTCGGACCGACTGGCGGCGTCGGCCGATCGTAATTGATTACCGGGTGGGCCGGCATCCGCAGCCGGGCCGACCCGGCAAATCGACGGCATTTTACCGCCCGCCGCGGGCTTGCAAGAGGCTGCGCGAGATTTTTTCATCCCGAAGCTGGTTTTGGACCGATTGGGTGTATCCCGCGTCGGGGAGCCCTAGACGAATGACGCGGCTCTGCCGCCGGTGCTTTGCACCGCGACCTGAAACGTCGGTCATTTGTCCAGGGTGGCGCGCCGAGCAGGCCATTCGTCCGGCGGTGGTCAACCGCAAGGTCTGGGGCGGCAACCGCACGGCGACCGACGCCCAAGCCCAGTCGACCTTGATGTCGGTGCTGCGCACCTCGACGCCGTCGGCCACGACCGCGGCCGCCGTCTCGTCACACGAAGTTTCAATCCCAATACCACCGCCACGCAGGAAGTATACCACTTCCCAGCCCCTGGCAGCGGCCAAAAAATTCGGCCGCCCTGCACGAAGGCAAAATCAATCGTGCGCTCAAGGAGTTCGAAAAGAACCTCCTCGATGCCGATTCTCGCACAGTGGGCGAGCACCTCTATCGGATCGCGAGCGGCGAAATCGAGCTCGAGCAACTCCCCAAGGGCGTGGTCGAAAAAGAATCGGATCCGTGGGCGTGTTTTCTCGCGTGCCCTTTTTACCATAGGCGGCCAAAAACCAGTCTGCGCCGACTCGTCCCCATCGTAACTCCCCTGTCGCGCAACAAAAGCCCCGCCTCGGCCGAAGGGACGAGGCGGGGCAATGATTGCGATGACGGGTCCGCGGGGCGGAGTCGATTAGTCGCGGCAGGGACCGCGATGGTCGATCTGCACGCCGGCAGTCCAGGCCGCGC
>Ga0187892_10002497_pt1 | contig 36554 bp, 45 predicted proteins | sample MA1701073metaG_FD_139345 | JGI IMG/M metagenome (GOLD analysis project Ga0187892, IMG submission 139345) | Bio-ooze microbial communities from a basaltic lava cave in the Kipuka Kanohina Cave System on the Island of Hawaii, USA - MA170107-3 metaG ... | reverse complement strand
ATTTGCGTCGCCAGCATTAGTGCCACCACCATTGCTAGCAGCCCTCACCGTAACGGTATCACTTGAACTTACATAAGCATTGTATGTAAAGCCTGCTGGAACTGTTGCTGGAAGACCAACTGCCACTGGATCACCGACGGCCGCACCTGTAACTGTAATTGTGTTGCTGCTATCACCAACCGTGCCATCTGCAATCGCTCCAAAAGTAACCGCAGCGGACCCTTTGAATGCTGCTACATCAAATGTGCGAGATGCAGTGATGTTGCCACCACCAGTCAATCCAACACCAGCCGTCAAAGTAACTCCGGAGTGGTCAATGTGCTCGTTTGCAACAAAGTTCAACAATGCATCGTGGTCTACTTGTGTTTGATCAACATCTATACTTGGATTACCAGCCACACCATTGCCGTTTGCAACAGTGATCTTGCTAGAACCAGCAACAACTGTCCTACCTGTAAATGTGTTGGCTGCTGTTTGTGTTAGCAAGCCGTTTGTATTGAAGTTATCCCAACCTTGAATTGCAGCATCTAGTGCTAGTGAAGGGTTGCCTGCCACTCCATCGCCATTAGATACAGAAAGACCGGCAGATGAACTGACAATTGTTCTGCCTGTGAATGTATCAGCAGCGGTTTGAGTGATCAGTCCATTTGTGTTATAAGCAGCCAGTGCTGTTAGCGTTGCGTCAAGTGGTTGTTTACCAGCCAAGTCAGTGACCAAGTTTGTAACCTGTGCTTCTGTAATTTGAATGCTCGTGTTAGAAGCAGCGGTGATCAAACCCTTTGCATTAACCGTGAATGTCCCAACTTCCGTTGCCGTTCCAAATGAACCTACGTTTCCGTTTACAGTTGCAAGAGTTAGTGTCAAAGTTCCACTAGTTGTAATAGGTGAACCACCAACTGTAATGTCTGTGCTAGACGCAGCCACCGAGGTGACCGTGCCTGGCGTGGCTGGGAATGTTGCTCCGTTGAATTCAAGCAAGTTGCTTGCGTTTACCTTCAGTGCCAAGTCAGCATTATTGGCTGCATTGCGCCAAACGACTGCGTCAGTATTATTGGCCAGACGCACAACGCCAGTGGAAGCGGGATTTGCTGTTTGGGACTTATAATACAGCGTTTTCACACCAAAAGAACCACCAAAATCCACCTCTGCTGTCAATGGAAATGAACCACCAGCCTTCTGCAACATACCATTGGTGACGGCCGATGCCCAGTTGGTTGTGTTTGAACCCCAATCAATCTCGTTGTTTAGAGGATATTGATATGTTGCTCCATTAATCGTTAATGCGATAGGCATTTGTTACTCCTTACGGTGTGTATAACGTGTAGTCAATTGTGACCACCCATCTAATCGTCTTTGCTGCTTGACCCTGCACTGTTACTAGCAAGGTATCGGTTGGATCATCTGGCGATACCTCAATCGCCCAAGTAGAACCACCGCTGTCTGTAAAGATTTCTTCCTGGTAACTACCACCAACAAAACTTGATGTGCCACCAGATCGCTTTACAGCACCTTTAATCACTTCTGCGTGTGTATCTCCTGTCGCTGTTTCAAATCCACTACCTCTAATAATAAACGTCATTGCTCTATCCATTGGAATAGAGATCGTAATCGCTGTTGTCAAGGTTCCATCAGTCGTTTGGACGGTGCCTTCCGCTTGATAACTATGCGTTGTATTTACCCAGTTTGTTCCGTTGTATTTGAACAACTGGTTAGCCTGGGCTGATGTGATTACCGTGCCATCTTGGAAGTTGATATTACTTACAATTGGATTAAAAGATGCACCATTGTGCACTTGGAGTCTGTCGGTAGATGGGCTCCACCACAAATCACCATCAACTCCAACTGGACTTACGGCATTATTATATAAGTTCTGTTGCAAGAACCGATCAAATGCAGGTGAACTTGCTGCACCTGTGCTTTGTAGCACTCTATCATCAGCACCTGTCTGGAAATCTAGTGCACCAGCACCATCAGTTACGACAGCAGAGAAAGGATCACCAGCAAATACAATGGATGAACCACTAATTGTCTTGTTGGTAATTGTCTGTGAACTGCTCACATCAACGAGATCAACACCATTAAATTGCAACCAATCGGCTGCACTGACAGCAATACACAAGTTGCCTGTGTTAGCAAAGTTCCTCCAACAGATAGTTTCTGCGTTTCCTAGACGGACAATGCCAGATGTGGCTGGAAATGTTGCTCTTGACTTGTAATAAACGGACTTCAAACCAAAACTGATACCAAAGTCCACCTCTGCTAGAAGAGTGAACAAACCACCAGCACGCTGCAACATACCATTGGTCACGGCATTTGCCCAGCCGGTCGCTTCAAATCCCCATTCTACGTCGTTTGTCTCGGGATAAGCAAAAGTTACGCCATTAATCGTTAGTGCAATAGTCATTGTTTATGTCCATTTCCGTTACCATTCACACAACTGCGGATGTATTTTGCCAGCACATAGCCTTGAAGAGTAGACAAAGGAGCCAAAACCGCCGCAACTGCTGCTGCTGCGTTTACAAGGTGTGCTGGATCTATCGTTTGAAGCCAAGTCGCTGCCCACCAATACATCTTCCACGACAAGCAGAACGTGCCAACAGCGATACCACCCTCTATTGCTCTATGTAGTAGAGGTTGAAGGGATTTAATAACGCCGACTACGGCTTGTCCGGCAGATTGCATCAATTGCATTATGCAGCCTCCCTTGCTAATGCACGGATCGCAAGAGCCAGTGGCTTCTCGGCTGGTGGTTGCATTCCAAACATTGGTGGTAGAACTGGCTTAACTTCTTTCTTTTCAACTTTGGCTGGTACTCGTGGGACATGAGTTCTTAAAATTGCTTGCACTTCATTCTTTGGAGCGCAACACAAATGCACTTCAAGTCCATTCATAGTCTTCACTGGTGGTCCTACTTCAAACAATTTGCTCAATTTCTCCTTCCACCATTCACCACTTTGCTGGATAAGGTGTGCGTTGCGGCCATCAGGCAATATTTTCATTGCAGGTCCTGTATGAACAACAACATAAAGTAGTTTGTTTGTTACACGTCGCAGATCGCCAATCACGTTATCAAGCATCTCTGGCTCAACGTGTTCAAGCATATCACTGCAAATCACAAGATCTGCTGGTCGTGGCGCTCTGTTCTTGTTCTCAATAGCGATATCATACTCCCAAATAGGAAATGGTAGTGCATCAGCAAGTGTGCCTTTACCACAACCATAGTCAAGAACTGTCTTGAATTTATCGCTCGCCATCAGTTTAATCACGGTGTCGGCTCGTTTGATTCCAGACATACCATAAGTTGGGTATTTCTTATGCATTTCAAAGTTCTGTGCTGTATATTCTGGTGTTGCAACAGGCTTGATTTGTGCCGCCAACAAGAACCCTTGTTCCGTCACGATATCTGGCGCTGGTTTTTCAGCAGCCATTGCTTTTAAGAGAGAGTCTCCGTAAATTGTTGCTCGGCAATCTCCAAGTTTTACCATTACATCAAAGAAATCCTTTGCGCCTTGAAGAAACACAGTTGATGTGATATATTCCTTACCATTTGCTCTTACTTTCATCCTGTGTTTTGTTGAGTTGGGATGAAAACCAGCGTGGGTTGCTCCCACTTCACTCTCAAAAGAATGATCCAAACCAAATACGTGGAAGTCGTGAAAGCCAAGCATACGAGCAAGTGGCATTGAACAGGTGCCAACATTGCTCCCACCAATCAAGACCAGCCACGTCTCTCTTGGAAACAAAAGAGGTAGTTGGTCCATTGTGTCAATACCTGGCATATGCCATAGTTTGATCTTCTTACCTTTAAGTTTTTCAAATACGGCTTGGTGAACACACGACAGCAATAGGTATTCTGTGTCATCGTGAGGTGTCTTCAAAAAATCTGCTTTGTGGGGACGAGGATCACATTCCATATGCCACGTTGACACAATACCATTATCAAGTAACAGTTGTGTTGCACCAGACATAGATAGGATATATTTGAATTTGCGTATTTCATCAAGTTGAGACACAAGGCTAGGACCAAATCCAACAATAGCAATTGGTTCCATTGTGCTTGGCTGTGGAACCAGTGAAGGGAAGCCACGGGCAAACGCTTGGTTGATTTGTTGCTGTCTCAATTCATTAGAAATACAGTAGGTGTTTTTGAACTGGATTGCTTCAACGGGCGTTGATGAGTGATCTTCTAACAGTATAGTTTTATTTGTTTGCATTAGAATATTCTCCAAACCTTACCCCACGAGCCAATGTTCACTTGAATGACAGATCCCGCACCGCCGCCTACGCTGCCTGATGGATACAACTCTATGTTTCCCGTCGCCGAGAGGTGTGCCATACCCATAATGTGTAGAACGTGATCATTACCAACGTTGAGGACAGATGTTGTGAAGAAAGGTAGAAATCGTGTATTTGCTGGATAGTCAAAGTTTACTTGTAGGCTCGTGCCTGCGGCACCTGTGCAATATGCTGTTCCCAACACACTCTTATCGCCAGCCAGTGCGGGAACACTGACCATAAACCGTGGTGGGTTGTTGGTAGGGGCTGCTCGCCAAATCACATAAAACTCAAAGTTATACGCTGCACCGGACGTGACAGAGAATTGAAATCCCGACAACAACACGTTTGTGGTTGTATTAGTGAACGTTTGTTCCCCTTGTAAGAAGGCGACTCGTGGCGTTGCGGAAACCACGTTAGCCGATAGGGCTGATACTGCTTGTGAAAGGACCGATACTGCCTGCTTCACTGACGTTACCTCAGCAGATGTAAATGCTTGTGCAGCAGATACGATACTTACTGCATTAGATATTGCATTATTAGCAGAGGTCATCTGTGCACTATTGGCTTGAATAGCAGATGTCTGGTTGGAGTTGACTGCATTTACAGAAGTAACAGCCGCCGATGTAACGGCTTGTGCTGCTGATACAATACTTACTGCATTAGATACAACCGAGATTGCATTGTTAACTGATACAAATTTGCTTGAATACACACTGATTGTTGAAGCCAGTCGGTGCGATACTACTGATACGGCTTGACTAATCGCATTATTAGCGCTGGTCATCTGTGCACTATTGGTTGCGACCCGAGCGCTTACGATGGAAACGGCGTTAGACACCACTGAAATGGCGTTGTTAACGGATGTAACGGCAGCCGATGTAGCGGCTTGTGCGGCCGATACAATGCTAACTGCATTAGATACGACAGATATTGCATTAGCCAATGATGTTGCAGCAGCCGATGTGACGGCCTGAGCAGCCGAGACGATACTAACTGCATTACTAATGGCATTATCGGCTGATGTCATCTGTGCACTATTTGTGGCAACACGCACGCTCAACACAGACACCTGCTGGGACAATACCGATACTACTTGGTTCACAGATGTAACGGCAGCCGATGTAGCGGCTTGTGCTGCTGAGGTAACTGCCTGTGCAGCAGATACAATAGAAACGGCATTGCTGATGGCGTTATCGGCTGATGTCATCTGTGCGCTATTTGTGGCGACTCGTGCACTCAGCACTGATACCTGCTGGGACAGGACAGATACCACTTGGTTTACAGACGTTACTGCTGCCGATGTAGCGGCTTGTGCTGCTGATACAATGCTAACTGCATTAGATACGACAGATATTGCATTGTTCACCGATACAAGACGTGTATCAACAGATGCAATCTTTACCGACAAAGCATTGTCGGCACTGATTCTATCAACAATTTCAACAGACAACGCTTGACTTACAACGCTGATTGCATTTGATAGAATGCTCAAATCATTAGGCAATCCAGCAACTTGATCCTGACTGATAGCGATTGCAACGTTCAAGGCACTAACAATGTGGCCTTGTTCATTGACTACAATCTGTGGAACTTGACTTATCGTGCCATATACACCTGAAACGACAGAGGTGCTCTCGTGGATAATGGAAACGGTGCCTGCTGACAGGCCACCTTCTACTGAAATACCATCAATACCGACAAATAGGACAGAAGTATTGCCACCTCCGCCCGTTGTGCTCAACCAAGATGGGTTAGAACCATCTGTGTACAAGAATTTACCTGCGTTTCCACCCTGGCTTGGAAGCAATGCGTTGATAGCAGCGCTAGTTGTTGTCTGTCCTGTGCCACCCTTACCAATTGATAGCGTTGCAGACAGATCATTGATGTTGATTGCTGTTGGGTCTACGTCAATGCTTGGGTTTCCAGCAACCCCTCCGCCATTGGCGACTGTGATCTTGCTTGAACCAGCGACGATTGTCCTGTTTGTGAACACATCAGCGGCTGTTTCTGCGACAAGGCCCGTGCCAGCAAGTGCTGCTAGGCCTGACAATGTTGAATCAGCGGCTTGTTTGTTGTCAAGTTGCGTTTGAATTGGAGATGTTACGCCTCCAACATAGCCAATTTCAGTTGCTGTTGTGCCAGAAGCGGCTGGATAACCACTTCCATCAGTAATCACTGCTCTGTTAGCAGCAAGTGCAATCAAAGAAATCGTGCGAGTTGCTGTGATATCACCACCACCTGTCAAGCCTGAGCCTGCTGTAATGCTTACTGTCGAGTGATCAATGTGCTTATTTGCAATAAAGTTCAACAGAACGTTGTGATCAATCTGTGTTGGATCAATGTCCAACGTTGGATCACCTGCGACTCCATCAGGATCGCTAATTGTAATCTTAGAAGATGCAGCAATCAGTGCTCGTGCAACCGTAACACCAAAGCCTGTACGTACTACAATGCCGTTAGAGCCTGGATCAATAAGACCAGCACCAGTTCCCGTGACGTTAGCCCAAACCGCAGCGTTAGTGCCGTTATCAAGGCAGGCAAAGATATTATTTGTTACAGAGTTTACCCACAATGTACCAGTAGCATATCCGTGAATATCATCATCTGCTACGGTAGGATTAGTAGTTTTAACTCGTGTGCGGACCTGGAAGTCGATAGCAACATCACCGTTCCAGTATTGTAGACCCTGCGGGTCGTCGTCATGCCAACCTGTTGCCATTGCGGCTCCTCAACTGATATCTTATTTATCAAAAGAAAGGGCCCGCTTGTGGGCGGGCCCTAAACCTTTCAGATGCGGAGGGAAACGCTATTTTACATGCCGCCACGTCCGACCAACAGCAATGTTGCAAATCGACATAACAGATACTTTGTATTTCTGTGCGATTTTCTTGTAGGGGAGGTCCTGTGTAATAAGCAATTTGATCTCCTTGACCTTTGTTTCATCTAGTCGAGACATTGGATTTTTGCTTCCAACTGTTCTTGCAGCCTGTCTTTTCAATACAGTATATGAATGCTGAATATTCTGCTGATGAGTAACCCATTCAAGATTGGTTAGCAGGTTGTTTATTTTGTTACCGTCTTTGTGGTTTGCTCGGTGTCTCCTTGAAGGACATGGACCAATAAATGATTCAAGCACCAGGCGTTGGGCTTGTTTAGTCTTTCCACTCAATCGATAGGTCCAATACCCATCTCTGTTTTTCACTGGTATTAACCACTTTTTCATGCGTAGTGAATAAACTTCACCATCGTTAGTTATCATGTAGTCGGGATGTCCTGGTATGTGCACGTGCGGTTTGTTTGATATCATTGTAATCTCCTGGGTTAGCGTCTTATACTATAAGCGCCAATATACTATATACTGCCAACCCAACCAAAGACAACAGAAATAAAAAGGGGACCCGGAGGTCCCCCTTCTCGCATCTAATTTCCCTGCTTAACTGTTGACAATGTTGATCAGTTTAACAGTCTTTGCTGGTGTTTCCACAAACATAGTCTGGTTACTATACAAGCGATACTCAAAACCCGCCTGAGATTCAAGTTGACGGAAGATCATACCCTCGCCGTATTTGCTGTCAAGTGTAAACGTGATATCCGTTGCACCAATACGCTTTGCACGCTTGAATGGAACGATGAACGCTTCACCTTGCTTAACAAACGGATGGCTGTGGATGTTCAACGCACCGTTCTGTGACCAGAACTTGATTGCCTTGTTGCCCACTTCCGTCTTAGGAGAGTTGTAAGAACTGTCATAACGACGTAGACCTGCCTGTTCAGTCAACAGATTACCCCATGTCTTTGGGTTGACCAGTACGTCAACTTCTTCCATAAGGCCACGACCAACTGCTACTGCAACTGCGGCTTGTAGTTTACCAAGCGTTAGAGCAGCGGACGATACGTCATAGGAGTTACCTTTCCATAGCGACCATGTCGATGCACTGATGTTATACAGTGTACCTGTGTTGGTGATGATTTTGTTAAGACCTGCTGTCTCGTTGAACGTTGTTGCGTCTGTGCGAGAGCCGTTGAAGAATGCATCTACTTGCAGAGCGCCGGCCAGTGCGATATCAAGTGCGGTGATTCCTGCTGCGGTACCCGTTACACGTACGACACGAGTTGAAACTGTTACTGTTGAAACTGTGAAGATGCTGTCTGCACCCGATGATACTAGTGCACCTGACACCGTATCAAAGAAGTTCAGGGTTGCGCCTTCAAGACCTGACCACGTTCCATCTGCCCAGGATGCTAGCGTGAATGTGATGTCAGTTGTCGTTGCGTTCACGTTGGATGAACTGTCGCCAACACCGATACCTGACTGACCATAGATCAGACCAAGTTCAAGGCGCTTGCCTAGCGATTCCAACATGTTTTCAACTTGCAACTGAGTTGCATCCATAAACGCTGGCTTTCCAGATGCAGCACGGAAGGCAGATTCATAGTCAAGAGTTGCACGTAGGACCATCTGGTAGCCTGGTACCTGTGCATCTTGTAGTTTCATTGTGATTGCGGTATTCAAATCAAACGTTCCAGCGTTTGGACCCGCATATGTAACGCCGTGTTCAGGACGGACGATAACAGGCTGGTGGTATACATTACCAATCTGCTTTGCCTTCTGGACAAACGGAGTTGCTTTTGTTACGATAGAACTTTCTGGAATAAGGTTGATGACGTCGTCACCATACGATTCCTTGAAAAGTCCTGATAGATCAGTAGCGATAGTCATTGGACTAACTCCTCAAAGTGTTAAAGTTTAACTTCTCTTCAACCACGTTTGAGTTTACCCACCGGCTCTCATCGGATTGTTTTGATGCAAGACTGTCTCGGGTTACCCACCGGCTCCTAACAATCATATGGGTGTATTTATAAGGGATAAAAAAAGAGCCGGGTTGGTGAGCACCGGCTCTCAATAGGTTGAAACAGAGGCGCCACTTACGTTTGTTTCAGGTAGTAAGCACCTGTTGTTCCTCGCCGGGCTGCTCCATTACTATTTATAGAACTCAGCAGCCAGTCGTTTCAGTTCTGTTGGATCACCAGGAACATACCACAGTGGAGGCACCACTGGATACTCACCTATTTGTAGAGGCATATAGTTCTTACTTGCAAGATGCAACATAAACGCCTCATCGGTCGTTGTGAATGTTTCATCTGTTGGGGTGAATTGAAATCCGGTTCCATTGCTCATTATTTGATTCCTTGTTTCCATGCCATCCGTTTACTCTGCCTTATATCCGTTGCGTTCTGCCAACATAGCACGCCATTCATCACGAGACATGTATTTTGTCTTCTTCTCGGCTGGTGCGGCCTTCTTCTCTGCTGGCTTTTCCTTCTTCTCGGCTTCTTTCTTCTTATATTTGTTCAAATAAGCCTTGTTTGTCTTCTCAGTGAGTGCATCACCGAGGATATCAAGCAATGTATCATCGTCGTAAGACGTAAGAATCGTTTGAACTTCATTCTTCCAGTCTTTTTTGACGACTGGCACGATCTCTTTAAGGATTTGATTGACAGGAAGGTGGTCCCAACCATTGTTCATTGCATACTGGAAGTAATAAAGGATGCGAGCAGCGGTGAATTCATTGTTAGGAACGCCACCTTCTTTAAGAACAGTGGAAAGTTCACGGTCAACTTCATCATTGAACTGCTTACGGCGCTCTTCTTCTACCTTTTTCTTCTCGCCGGCTTCTCTTTCTTTCTCTTTATTTTGGAGTTCTTCAAGTTTACGCTGCATGTCCCGCTTTTCTTTGGCGGTTGGATCCATCATCTCGTCTTCCATGTACTCCGTCATGATGTCGCTCGCCCACTTGCGGTCATCAAGACCTAGGTGTTTGAACAGGGCCCGTGGATCATTCTTGACATTGCGCAGAAAATCATCGACTTGGTTCCGCTTTTCAGCGGCTTCCTTCATCTTGGCTTCTGCACCTTTGGTGTGTTGCTTGCGTTCCTTGTAGATTTTAAGCACTTCTGCTTCATCTACTTCCTCGCTGGTGCCATCTTCATACTGGAACTTGTGGCGCTTTACTGCTTCTTGCGCTGCCTTCTCGGCTTGCTGCTCAATTGGTGCTGCGTTGCCGGGTACGTTTTCTGCCCCGGCTTGTGGTGATGGGTTACTACCTGTTGCTTCTGACATATGTGCTCCTCCTGGCTACAAATATGTTTGACCTCCATGATGGTTTAGTCACTTGTATTTACTGATTTCCTGGCGGTTTGCCCCCTGAGAGAGGGTTTGTAGGCATATTAGGCATACCTGGCATGTTACCAGCCGCTACCTCATTTGCCGTTGGTGGAATACTACCCTGTACTGCTCCCTGCATTGGTGCTCCGGCTCCTTGTGGTGGGACTGGCACTTGACCTAGTAGTTGAAGCAATGTAGCAAGGCCTGGATCACTGAGGAATTTGTAATGTTCAAAGATGTGGTCAGTCGTCACTTTAACGACTTCTGGGTTCTCTCTAACATTAGGCTGGGATACAACGCATTTGTGTTCTAGGATGTGAACCAAATGGTCATCAGTAATGAATGTCTGGACTGGCTTCCCTTCACTGAGCATTTCATTCTCTTCTTTGATAGCGAGCAACTCGTTTGTCTTACCTTCCGTCATTGTTTCAAGATTGCCGGTCTGCATAACTTGTAGCAACTCATCCGGATGATTAATAAGTTTGTTCTGCAACATCAACGTTGCGAGTTCTACTTTACCAGCAGTTGTTCTCGTCATTGGATTAGCAGCATCAACTTGAACACGATTGACTTTGGTAAGGTCTTTGCTGCTGAACTTCCTCATATGACCACGATTACTCTTACCAGCAATCATAGCAACTCGGGGAACAGCAGCGTATTCTCTTAGAGTGTTAATCATTGCTGTGCCAACATCTTCTAGAAGTTGAACATATGAATGTTGGAGGTTCTGGCTGAACTGGACTGCCATACTTTGAACTAGTGCCAATGCTGCGCCTGACTTCAAGGAACTTTCTGGATTACCACGAGCAACACTGTTCACTCCCGACAATGTCTCCATCAGTCGTTCTAGAATCTGGCTGAACTCATACACCTCTTTTGGTGTTTGTAGCAAGTTCAATGGTTGTGGTGGACCTGCCTTTGGATCAAACTCAATCAAAGTCATTCCATCTCTAACTTCATTAGCGGAGATATTAGATCCACGAGGAACAGCGATACTCTGAACACCAAACGCTGCTTGTTGAGTAACGATCGTTGAATATACCACATCAATCATCTCTTGTAGTGGCATCAAGTCGTAAGTCATCGAGTAGCCAAATGTTGTTCCTGATAGTTCTGCTGGACATACACGGTACACAGGCAACTTACCGTAAGGTAGAGCGCCTTCTTGTAGGACAGCACATCCATTGACAAACAGTGCGTACCTGCCATCTGGCAGAGCATCACTCTTGCAGTGGAAGAACTCGTACACTTCTACGATATCCTCACCCCATAGATCAGTCATACTGACTTTATACTGTTTAAGGGGATCCCATTTGTTGGTCAATCCTTGCAACTCGTCTTTGAAGTCAGGATACTTTGCAATCAAGTCCCACTTGTTGCGGTATGTCCTACAAATATACCATTGATTTGCTTGTGCGGATGGTTGATTGACAGAACGGATAACATCGATTGGCTCATAGACCCAAAAGTCAAGATCTCCTGTTTTCATCTCTGTTTGGGTTTCAGGATCGATACCTACTGCCTCACCAGCGGTGGCGTTCCATGTACAAGTAATATAGCCTTCACCATATAGCAATGCAAACTCAACTGCTTGTTTCAAGTATCTTTCTAGACGTTCCTCACGCATGTAGTAATCTAGTAGTCCCCTTGCGAGAACTGTTTGTGTTTGGCTTTCTACGTCAGTGTTAGTAGCACGAGGTTCAAACGCTGGCCTTTGGTTGACAGTCATCGTAATCATATTCTGGATAAGAGAACGATAATGGTTGACAGTCATGTTCAGGTATTCCCCGTGGCGACCCACTGTGCGGACACGAGGTCCTTTGAACATAGCCTGGTTGTACATTTGATAACTTGAACGCCAAACATACATTCTGTTAGATGTCCTGAGATACTTGAAGTACTCGTCAACTCGTGCTGACAATGCTGACAGCAGGTTATCTTTGTCTAACGAGGCCCAATACTGGTCGGTGATTTCCATAGATTACTCCCGTGATTTCTTATTTATTCCCAAAGAACAGCCGTTCAAGCACTCTTCCGTCCTGCGACACTGGTGCTCGTTCTACCATGTTTGGATCGATATGTTGACGCCGGATATCAGTGGCGTACGTGATAGGAATTGGATTGGTAAATGTATCGATGTTGCGGATCAGGTATATCAATGAAGCAAGGTGGTCGTAATGGCCAAACTTCTTGCTTCTACCAAACTCCATCTTGGCTCGTTTGTCTTTCCAGATAGCATGCTTCAAGCAGCCAATAAGTTGGACACATTTAGGATTGACTAGTACCTTACCTGACTTTATCCAAATACGAGTTTCATTGACCATTGCTTCCAATTGCTCTTTGGTAGTCATAATGAAAGGTAGTTGATGGAGGTAGTTCATATCCTGGATCAGCATAAGGTTAGTGTTATCTGATATCCTGCGGAATGGCTTGATGTTAGGCCACAACACCTTCTCTTGTTCCTTGATCTTTTTAGCAAGGATGTCGGTCGTCATTTGAGGACCATTGATAGTGAACTCATCTTCAATGATAAGTTGAGCAGCCTTAAAGTTGTAATAGCCATAAAGGACAGCAGTGAAATCTCTTACACCAGTGTCAAGGCTTGTGTACTTGTGGAAGAAAGAATAATACTCTGTCTTATCAGGAACAGTGATGTATTGCTCTTTCCATTCTGGTATTACAAACTTCTCGGTTTCAGTAACAAACTTACACAAGTACTCTCGTTGCCATGCAGCACTGGTCTCACCACCTGCTTCCTTCATATAGATTTGTAGGATCTCCGGTGTGATACTCTTGTTGTCATGGATAGTGAACTCAACAAGGTTTCCTTCTTCTGTTGCTTCTTGGTAGATATCAACATAATCGTGTTCTGGCTCTACTGGTGGGGTTGAAGCAAGGATAGTCTTACCACCAGTTGTCAGGGTTTGTGGTGTGAGGATAGATGTGATAAGGTAATCAAGGTCAGTCATACTACCTGCTTCATCAAGGATGTTCAGGTGTGATGTCTGTCCTCGTAGGTTCTCAGCATGTTGGTTATCCGTACCAGCAAAGTGGATTTCACTTCCATTAGGGAATCTAACTACGTGGTCAGCACAGAACTGTGGCTTGAACTCTTCTGGGCAATCTGCGATAAGAGAACGGAATATAGGATTGACCATCTTACGGAGTTGAACTAATGTTGGAGCGGCGTACCTTATCTGTGAGTTCTTATTGCGGATACAATACTCGATAGCGATTACTAGTAATGTTGTTGTCTTACCAAAGCGACGAGCACAATTGATAACAAAGCGTAGACTTGGATTATCATTGTTGATAACCTTCCATACTGCTTCATAGATTGGTCGTTGGTGAGTGTAAAGTTTCCATCTGAGGAGACCTTGACGCCAACTCTCATTGATAAGGACTGAACGGTCAGGTTTCATTTATCAGGATGTAGTGACTTCAACAGTAGGTACCGCCCGTGCTCTTCAACGGTGGCGGGCGGCCAGGCGACGGCTCTCCACCAGAAGTAAACAACTCCTGACTTACCATCTACAACAAACTCACCACCATATAGTTTCAACTTGTACAGTTCTTTGAACTTGTTGTCGTAGTATTCTTTAACTCTGTCGGTCATTCTTTTCTGCCTCTTTTATAAGCCGTTCCAGTCGCTCCTGTGGAGTTTCTTTCCGAGGTGGAGGTGGCTGTTTCTTGCCAAAGATTCTTTCATAGCCTTCATCGTAGGCTTTGCTATTAGGTTTAGATCTCATCTTGTTCTCTTATAATGCTCACACCTGAACTGAAATGCTTCTGGTGTCAATGGGCATGTTATCGTTGTTGACAACACAAAGTTTGTAGCAAGCATACTAGGATCGTACTGACTTCTAATAACAAACTCGCTCACTGGTTTCATCCCAGTCAGATAAACAATAGTCTTAGTCATTGCTTCCGATGAATCTGCTAACACCTCGTCCTTGTGGTCGATATATTCATCGGTGACCATGATGTTCATATACAGATCGTGTTTGAACATTTCTACCATCCGTAATACCTCTTCACTACTTTCTCAAAGTTGAATCTCAAAGGACCAGGAACAGTAAAATGAAACACAGCATTGCCATCAACCACTTCATTCTCAACGTCAGTGAACCCCTTCTTGAACAACTTTGTTGCGAGGTCACTACTCGTCGTCCTGTAATGTAATGGCTCCAATACCACTTTTGATCTCCTGAATACCCTTACGTTTGCGATCAGCCATCTGACGAGCGAGAGCCCATTCAAATAGTCTTTTAGTGCGTTTAGTAGGCCAAACACGATATAGTCTCGTTATCCATTTTAACATTACTTCTCCTTGTTGCACAGTGTGTCGTATTCAGGATACGTCATCACAACTAGTAGTTCTGGATCACCACCACCATTGATAACAAATTGACGTTGAACACAAGCACGATGATGAGAGACAGCAATACCAACAACATCTTTGGTGCTGATATTAACAATGTAGAACAACTTATCTGGTTGATTGAGTCGTTCCTTATGCTCCCATTCACGGAGTTCAATGATGCGTTGGCGAGCCATCTTGTTCCTCTTCCAGTTGTTTAAGCAAATCAGCACCATCGATTTCAATAAACGGTGTGGTGCCGTGCTCGACTTCAACAGTTTCTTTCCACTTGTGCTTACGTTCCAACTTGAATTGAGCAGCCTTCAATCTGATAGCGATAGGAGCCATCTCGTCTGAGATCAAATCAGCAATCAACTCGCTGGCAATTTCTTCATCTCTCGACTGACCTTTAAGGATCCGCTCCGAGATCACCGGGTGTCGTTTCTTGACCTCGGGCCAATGAGTAGGAGTGAATCCCATAAGAACTGCAATAGTCGCTTGGCTACATCCTTGATATGCCAGGCGTTCTATCTCATCTAAGTCCTTATCAGTTGGAGTCCAACCTTTCATCTGCCGCTTCCTGGTTGTGAGTAGTAGTCAGCACCGATTTGTTGCTGGTTGAATTTAAGATTGACTACGTCGGTGTTCAATCGGCTGATGTAACCTTCAATGGGGACAATCCGGGCTTCTAACTCATTGAGTTTCTGGACTAGCACGGTAGCATTTGTGTTAGTGATCTGCCTGATTTCATTGATGGTTGCTTCATTTACCTTATTGTTGGTTTTATGCAAATCCCAGCCAAATAGGGAAAACGCAGCCAGCACTATCAACCCAGCAGGAAATGACTGGAGTCCCAAAAAGATCACCAGTGAGAGGCCGATGTAGATGTGGAATGGATTGACCTTATTCATTGGAGGTCCTCCAATATCGAGTCTAGTACGGATATTGCCTGAGATAAGGCAGAAACACGTAAAGTTGGGGTTGTTTGTTCTAGTACTTGAACTTGACCTGATTGGTCAACTTTGATTGCTTGTGCGGTCCATAGGCCACTTTCACGCCATAGCAAAATACCATATCTGTCTTCCATAAAATCCTCCTTGTTGGTTTAGATTTGGAATTTACCTCCACCAGTCAACTAGTGGTTTAGTAGATGTATTTATGTAGTTGAGCGGAACACCAGTCCGGTTTACTTGTGTTTGCTAATGGGGTATACTGGTGTTGTAGCAACACCAGCACATAGGAGATAGAGATGACTAGTTCAAACCACATCAAGAAATATGTTATGAAATACGGGGTTGATCTGCCAATCAATCCGGGTATCAATTACTTCATTGAGTTGCGGAAGGCACAACTGGCAGCAAAGCGGTATGCATATCAGGCGAGGAAGGCAGGTCGACCTGTTGTATTTGAGACATCAGCCAATCCAACTATGGTCGCTTCTTGCTATAATCAGTTATGGCACAAGAGAGGCACCGCACATCCAGTTCTAGGGCTGGTTGTCGTCCAATAAATGAATAAGAAAGCCGACAATGAATTACTTGCACACCAACGATGGTCTTCCACGTAGTGGTCGTTGGTGTTGAAGTATTTGATTGTGTGAAGCGACCAGAAATAACTTGTCAATCCTATTTGAAATATATAAGATTAGTTTGGACGACTAGCCTGCACCAGTTTTCCCCGAGTGAAACGAGGGCATCAGACCAGAACCAGAAGAGACCAGCCGGAGGAACAGGGGACTAATGTTTCTATAATGCGGTTATAATGCGGTTGATTTCTCACTCTACCATATTTCTATATGGCTTGTCAAGTGCCCATTTTGGTCAGTTGTCGTCTTATCAACATTACTTTATACTTCTCTACATCGATGTTCAACCAACTGACTGGGAGAAACAAATTGTGATCACCAATATGATACCTGTTGTGATTCTAGGGGTTGCGCTTGGAGCAATTCCTATGATCTCAATGCTTGTCAGGACAGAACTTGCTTACCAAGCCCTACAACACTCGGTAATCCGCTATACGATTGAGAACAAATACACCGAGGAAGAAGAGAAACTCGCCAAAGAATTCCTTTCACTTTAAGGAGAACCAAATGACTTACTTTGTGTTGTGGATCTATATTATCGCTGGTGGTGTTGAGTGGACGGCAACAGGAACCCATACTAGCCTGACTGCTTGCCTTGAAGAAGCGGTCAAGACCGACAAGCGGTTTACTAGTGCTGGTCGTAATACAATTATCGTGTGTTTGCCAGCAGGAACTTATCCAGTCGTGCCTGGATCAAAGGTGTCGCCATGACCCCTGAGGAGAAACGACAGCAGCGCAACAAATGGGCTCGTGATTATTACATACGAGAACAAGCCCGTAGGAGTGAAGACGAGAACGCTGCACGTCGTCAGTATTACAGAGATCTACATGCACGTCGGTTGAAAGATATGACTCCTGAGCAGTACGATGCTTACCTTGTCCGTAGGAGAGCATCAGCCAAGAAATGGCGGGCAACTAATTTGGAACAAGCCCGTGCTGTTGCTCGTACTAGGTACCAACAGCAGAAGAAAGTTGGTCTATCACCAAGAGAGATTGCTCAAAGGTGGCAGAGAGCGGCTGACAAGTTCCGAGTGTTCAGGATGAAGCAGGAACAGAAATAAGGTTGTGGTTGTCAGGGACCTCTCGTCCTGAGATATAGAAATCCAACGACTTCTTTTTAGGAGACCCACGCCAAGTTAGTATAACAACCACGCAGGTATTTAGTCATATTTCCTCACTTAAACGTTCTTTGATCAATTCACAATACTTCTCACTAAGTTCAATACCAATAGCATTGCGACCTAATTGTTTAGCAGCGAGCAATGTAGTTCCGGAGCCAGCAAATGGGTCGAGAATGTTCTGTCCATTACATAATTGAATGCACTTACGAGCAAGTTCAGTTGTTCAACACAATCGCCTGGGATGATTCTAATATTACTCATATTTCCTCAAGTAGTTCAATGCATCTTCCAGCCATTTCACCGTAACAAATCGTCTTAGAGTAGTGTTGCACTTGAAACATAATAGTCCACGCACTTTCATCGTCGAGTGATTATGGTCGATGTGCAATCGTCTCGTTGCAGGTGGTCTTCCACAAATAGCACAAACACCACCTTGTGCTGAGAACATAAGAGGATAGTTCTTCTTATGAGCCCGCAGGAGTTTCTGGTGGAGTTGTTTCTTTGTACGCTTCATTAATGATCCTTTCAAGTTTTACTCATTGTATTCCTTCATCTATCTCTTTGAAGAATACTTTACATTGATAGCAGTAAAGAACACCCCAAGCCATACGTTCCATTTCCTGCTCACATTGAGGACAGAAGTCTTTGTCTTCATCCATTTCCATTTGTTCTTGTGTCATTTCTTCAAGTGGGTATCGTGGGTTCATGTGCGCTCCTGATTTTTACGTTTACATAGTTTGGCCAGTCGGATACCTAACTCATGGAACTGTTGTGGTTCAACTTGTCCCTGACCTAGGTCGTATTGCTCAATAAGAAAGTCGTTGACGTCCTCAAACGAGAAAGTCCCCATCTTACCTCTCATCTCAACACCGAGGAACTTTGCTTTGTGGTAAAGCAAGTACGCTGCCTGTGCAAGAGATTCTGTTTTATATTGTTTCATAATCCAAAGATATCCCTGTCTCGTTTAACCACAGCAAGTTGCTGCGGAGCGTGCGTCTTCAATAGTTCAAGCATCACCGCACGAGCGTTCTCCTCAGTGGTAATCTTTGGAGCAAACTCTTGCCAATCACGCAGCAAAGTGTATGCTGCTGTTTGACTTGGTAGAGGAATCGCTGTAATCCAGACCCATCGGTGCGTGTTAAACCATTTAACTTTTGTTTGCTCGATCAAATACCATACGCCAGGAATTAGGCCATTGATACAACCAGCATGCTGCTGTTTCTCTGGTGTCAGGTTGTACTCATTTAGTTTGATCGACAGTGAATGTGGAAGCGAGTACTTGACTCGTTGGAATCCATCTTTGTCAGTGTCTCGTATATGAATCTTTACGACGACAAACTGTTGGAATCGGGCGTCTTTCATTTCTGCTCCTTCAACGCAACAAGCAGATCAGCAAGAATCTTGTTGACGGAACCATCACTCTTGATTGCTTTGGTTACCCGATTGTTTACCTTTTTATTTTTTTGTTTTTTAGGGGAATGTTTCTTCTTCAAGTAGTCAGCAACTAGTTTGTAAAGCCGGTCGGCTTGTAGTTTGTGTTCCCTCTCCCATAAAGCGGAAGTTGGACCTCTAACTTGATTTCCCGGAGCGGAAATCGCTGCTGCTTCTACTGTCCAGCCTGAATCGAGTCGTGCGGTGAGCGTTGATGGATGCAGACCTACTAGGTTTGCGAGATCAACAACGGTGATTTCAAGATCTCGGAACAGAATAGTTCTTACGTCGGTGCGTTTGGTACCCATGAATGTTTTTCCTTGTAGTTATCGGTATAAGATGATATCATCTACCATACCAATATTTACCAGGGATGACAATATGTTTAATGAGGTACTTGACGGCATTACCCGAGAGAAACTTTCTCACCTGACCGTAGTAGAGATTATGATTTGGTTCAATACGGGAGAGTTCCCACAGGAAACCCCGGAGTGTGATTTTTGTCGGTTACATCAAGAAATGGAACTTGCAGAGATCAGGCAGCAGGCGTTGAAACTAGTTCAAGGTGCTCTGTAAGGAGCGGTGTCGCTCTCGGGTACATCTTCTTCCGGCTGATTGCGGTAAGAAGGATTAGTTTGTTTCAACACATTATCGATAGCAGCCCAAGATGCACCTTGCTGAACCATATTGCGAGCAGCGTTAGCACCAGCGTCAGCCATCGGTCCTGTTTGCCCAGACACACCTCCGAGAAGTGATTCTTCTAGTTTATGTGTGTTGCGTGAAAGGAAATCAGTTACCCGTGCTGCTGTTCTAGCACCAATATCTTTTGCAACCGACTGTCCATAAGCCACGGCCACACCAGCAGCAGGATGCGCCAGCGACGCACCAGCCGCAAGTCCACCACGTTGCAACACATTCTTGATATTACCAGAAGCAACGTCTTTGATGAATCCACCTGCTGCTTTGAGAGGTTCCGTGACAAGTGTTCCAAACACACCCGGCATACCAATGTCTTCTTTGTTTAGTCTCTTTGCGACAGCATCTGCAAGAGCACGATAGTTAAATTGTTCTCCTTTTGCGGCAAGATCATCGGCCGTATCTTTAACAATCTTATAAATCCGTTGCTTTGCTTCCAGAGGAAGGTTCTCAATGTATCCTTTTCCGCCACTCGCAGCACTTTGTCGTTGGTTTTCTATAATACGCAGCGCTCTATCGGCCACATCTTTCACAACTTTTGTGTCCATCTTGCCTGCGATCTCTTGCAGTTGCCGAGCACCACCACCAATAATGGTCTCACCCACCTTTTCAATACTTTTTGCGATATAAGGAGCGGCGGCCTGACCAACAACCCCGCCGAGAGCACCGGCACCGGCACCAACACCAGTGGAGAGTGCCTGGTCGACGGCATCACCTTCACCTTCACCAAGACCTTGCACAGCACCCAATGCACCACCTGCTTTTGCGGCTTGACCAATAGTGCTGACGCCCTTGAACGCTTTTGAAGCAGGAATCAATGCCCCACCAACCTTACCAACACCAAATGCAACAGGGTGTGCTTCTTTGGCTTCTTTTGTTTGATCACGAGCGATATCACGCAGTTGGTCATAAGAAGACGGCTGACCTTCTCCTTGCTGCAAACTACCTTGTGTTGGTCCTACGAGGCCCGCTTTTTGTCCCAGATTAATTGCACCAGCAAGAATCTCATCACCCCAACCAGCCGTAGCACCCTGACCAGCACCTTCAACCATTGACCTGAACACACCCGGTTTCTCTTTTTCAGGAGCAGTAGGAGTCACCGTAGGGGCTGCTGTCAAACCTACCTTACCAGCAAAGTCCTCGTAAGCAATGTCGTTGTAGTACTTCTTGTGAAGAGCACGAGCGAGATCCTCGTCGCTCAAATCGTCGTATTGAGGATACTTCTCACGGACTGACTTGAAATCCATTATCTAATTCCTAGTGGGTCGTTAGTACCTGCGGCCGGCTGGGCGCCTGGACGCAGTCTTGAACGTGATGCCTCATGTTGTGTTGACAGTTTACGTGCAAGTGCGATGTCCTTCTCAACAGCCTCTCGTAGATCTTTAATAGCAGCAAGGTTTGCTGCTTGACCTTGATCGCTGTTGAATACCGTACCCTTTGCAATCACACGTTCAGCATTTGACACCTGACCCTGTCCCTTCAAGAACGCAACAGCGGCTTGAAGTTCAGCCATGTTGGAAAGACGATCAAACTCTTGACGTTCATCGCTCTTCCATACACCAGCCACCTTACCAAGATACTGACCTGTGTTGACCGACCTAGCAAGTTCCTCTGCTCGTTTGAGACGCTGCACAGTGCCTTCCAACGCACCAATACCACCTTCAATACTGTTGATCTTTGTATCAAGAGCCGTAACTTGTTTTTCTGTTGCTGCTGATGAGGCACCAGCGGCCTTGTCAAAGTCAAATCCTCCACGACGCAAGTTTGCAGCAGATGTGCCTTCTGGCAACTTGATGCCTGAAACACGTTCATAAGCAGCACGTGCAGACTTGGAGATATCGCTGTTTGGATCCTGTTCTGCTTTTGTTCCAAACTTATCAGCAGCCTGAATCCCTTCACTTGCTGTGTGATGACGTCGTTGTTCAGCCAGTTGATCCTGCTGAAACTTACGCTGTGCTTCCTTGTCAAGTTTGTCTTGCTCGATCTTGTACAGTTTCTCAACGCCAGGCAACAGTTCCTTGCCCTTGGCTGCCGTCAATGACTCTGGTGCTGGCATACCCATTCTCTTGAACAGATCACGCATCAACTTACTTTCATCGCTGTTAGGATCTTGTTCACGCTTACGACGAGCCTCTTCCATATCCCATTTCTGGAACTCAATGTCGGCCTTCTTCATAGCAACCTCATGTTGCTTCTCCGTCATTGTGTTCTTCCAATCCTCAACAGCCATTCCACGTTCTTCTTTGAATGCACCTGTTGTTTCAGCCTCGATTTGCTTGCGACGATTCTCTTCTGCGGCTGCTGCACTGGCGACTGAGCCACGGACACCACCTAGTTCCATCGTACGAGCACCAACTCGCTGTGCCATATCGTACATTTTACCACCGGCAACACGGTCAAGGTATTTCTGCTTGACTTCATTGTATTGGTCCAAGCCGTATTTCTGCTGGATTGCCTGGTATTCAGGTGCTTGCATACCATATTTGGTTGCATTGGCAATGCCTGCCTCAGGATTGCCTGTTTTCAGGCCGGCTTTCATAGCCGCATCTGCGTTGACACTGGAACGAGCCATATCACGATTGGTCATAGCCTCATGAACACCACGACCAATATTAACAAGTTGGTCATCAGGAAGGTCCATCTGCCATTCAGTGTTGGCTTTTTCCTGGATCATCTTGTAGTATTGCTCAGCCTGCGCAACCTCTTCTGGGTCGTCAGGATTCATCCCGAGTTCAACGGCATAATCCATCAGTACTTTGCTCAAAGCCATTATTTTACTCCCTTCATATGACGCATCAGAGTATCAAGCGGATCGTGATGCTCAACAGTGACGGTTGTCTTCCTTGGACGGTTATACCTATTACCTGTCAACTCGTTCAACAGATTGTCAATCTCGTCATCGCTCATTTGCTGACTATTCAACGCATCAATGTTATCTCGACCAACTGCATTGGCAGCATCTGTATTTAACACTGCTTCACCACGTGTAAGATGTGCTTTAACTTGATCATTTCCGGATGGGCCATCAACATAACTTGTACCTTTGTTCAGGTAGACGCCACCGCCGCTGTAATCGTAGTTGCCAGGACCTTCATAGCCACCTGTGCCAGTATTGGTCTTTTTCTTCCACCATTCATATGCATCACCAACACCCTTAGTAATGTCCGGAATACTCTGTCCAATAGCACCATAAGCAGCGGTTTCTTGTTTATTTGCCTCACCCATGCCTTTGGCACCAGCAAGTTGACCACTAGCAACAGCAGTGGCCTGACGTAGACGACTTTCATAATCACCAGCGGTTGATTTTTGATTAGCAAGTGCAACGGCAAGATCGTTTTGGGTGTTACGTGCTGCAACACCTTGTGCATTCTGCAAATTAGCGAGTTGTGCAGCATTGCGAGATGCCACGTTAGACTGTTCTGTTTGTTGACGCATCTGTGCATTAAATCGCAGACGCTGGTCTTCTGCCTGTGCTTTTGCTGCTTGTTCCGCAAAGTCTTGACCACGCATGCTACTTGAAAGATTACCTAGTTGGCCCATTGCCTGCAAAGAGCGTTCTGCGGCCAGCCGTCCAACATCCATCCCTTGCTTGTATCCACTTTCAGCAGACGACTGATTAGCCATTTGTTGTTGGAGCAATTCCATACCAGAACCAGCAAGTCCACGCTGTGCAAATGATTGCTTTGTAGCATCACGCTGTCCACGAGCCCATGTAGCAAGTTCTGTCTTGATATCGTTGATCTTGGCTTTGTCGATATCAGTAAGACCACCGGATTGGACCACATCTTTGATCTGGTTCAATGCCATATATTGTGCATCAAGCAGTTCCTGTGGAATTTGTACACCAGCCATTGCTGTGCTCTCTTGCAACTGAGCAGTAGCCATTTCAGGCGTCATCGTGCCTTGCACAACCTCGTGCATCAACGCAATAGTTAGTGCTTGTAGAGACGGAGGCGTAACGGCCGCCACTACCTGCCAAGCGTTGTTGTACATTGCAGCCTGATCAGCACTACCTTTGGCAGACTTAAACTGCCCAAATAGGCTGATTGCAGAACCAATTAGTGAACCCCAATCCATATATTTCTCCTCAGTCGTTCACGTAATCAAGTGGATGTGGACCAAACCCGAGATACATGAACTTATCTTCTAACTCACCGCTGGCTTCTGTAAGGCCAACTGACTTTGCTATTCTTATCAATCCAGGATAGGAATACACTGCAAATACGCCGCCTTCCTCTCCATATCTGTCCTTTGCCTTGTCAATGAGCGTCTTCATAATCAGTTTGACGCCTCTTGCTCTCTGCAAGCCTGTTGCATTGAGATTTCCAACCATCTGTGCCAACATTGCATATTTGGCTCCCTCAATGTAAGCAATCCAACCCATGGCGACTGGAAAATCTCCGTCATAAGCAACGAGTCCCTCGCTACCAAGGTGTTGCTGGGGAATACAGGCATCCCACTTGTAATCATTCAGCAGCCACTCCTGTAATGTGTGGTAGTGTTGTATATTTGAGTATTCCACCAGTGTTATCATATTCTGCATGTGCCGCAACTGGCACCTCCTGTGTTGTTGCTTGAACGACTTCTAGAACACGCTTGATTTGCTCATTGCGCACTGTCCATCCATTCAAGTAAGCGATCTTCTGCTCGTCAGTTCCGTTAATATCAGCAATCTGGAAGTCAGCACTAATGAAATCGCTGGTTACAAGCAAATGATTCTCGCAGGTAATCGGCCAGATCACATTTTCACCTGGTTCTAGTTGGATTGCATCAGGATGATCCTCTACTTGCATCCAAGTTTCACCATCAAAGATCACGTGTGAGCCGCTCATGTAAGCACCACGGTAATACCACATTGTATATGGGTAGAACACACGCTGTACTTTGGTTACCTTACCACCAAACGCCACCTCATCACCTTCATAGATGTCTTGAATCAGTTTAACAGAACCGTCTTTCATCAAGACAGGGGTGTTTTCACTGAAACATGAGAACAAGCCAACAACTAGACCAATCACACCACCCACAACCGCTCCAATACCATTACAAACGGCTGCTCCAATACTTGCTCCGGTACCTGCATATGACAACACTGACTGTGCCTCTTGGCGTTTCTGTGCTGCTTCTTGATAACGACCCTGTTGTTCTAGTGCTGCTGCTTCATTCAAGCGAGAAACACCAGTGTCAATCTGTGATTGCAGTGCTTGTGATGCACCTGCTGCGTTGAAGTTGAACTGCTGAGTAGGTGCACGGATAGAACCCTGCGTCAAATATTGATTATTTGTACCACCGAGTCGATTGAACGCTTCCCATCGGGCTGCTTCATCACGTGTTGCTACCGTTTCTGGTGTGTAGGTCACATCTGGCTTTTGAACTGTCAGGTAATCCTGCAAGTTGATACCACCACCATATTGCTGTGCTTGTGTTCTCTTTGTGAGGACATCCTGGAATTGATCCGGTGTCATTCCCATTGCTTGTAGATCGGCACCAGCAGGCACCTGTCCATTGGTAAGTGCTGAGCGGATTGCTTGTTCTTGTGCCTGACCTTGTGCACGCATCGTTTGCACACGTGCTTCAACTTGTGATTTCAACTGATCTTCTGCTGTTCCAAACGCTTGACCGACTTGTGTTTGAACACCTTTGGCTGCTTCAATTGCTCGTGCCTGGTCTTCACTCAATGTTGTTCCAAGTCCAGTGAATCTCTCACCAAGAGGACCTGCTACTTCTGCAGATTTCAGTACTTGTTCTTTTGCTTGTGGAACGTTTTCAAGCAACATCTGGTTGAACGTCAATCCACCAGGAGTTGCTCCTTCCATTCCAGGGAGTTTGCGTAGAAGTTGTTGGATACCACCTGGCGTCTTTGTCAGTTCACTCAACGTTTGAACATCTTGCAGTTCCTTCTGTGCTGGCGTGTACTCTGCACTTCCAGTAAACTGTGTAGGACCAGTGTAAGCACCAGACTTCATGCGAGCCAGTGAATCCATAACTGATTGGTTGCGTTCAGCAGCAATAGGATCTTGCAGAGCCTGACCCATTATATCTGCTTGATATGTTGGTGTTCCAGCCGTGATGCGAGCACGGTATGCTTCTTGTGCTGTATCAAATGCCTTCTCGGCTTCACCCCTCTCAGATGTGAACTTCTCACCAATACGACCAGCGAGAGCCATCGCTTGTGGTTGGTTTGCTTCTAGGAATGTTTGAAGATTGGTGTATTGACCCGATTGGCCAGTACCCGTAGAAGTTCCAGCCGGAGCGCCTGTGCCACCAGCCTCACTAATCGTCGCTGGCTCACCAATAATCGGCTGTTGCTCCTGCTTCTTCTTTTCTTCTTCATCTACAAAAGGTGTTGCATATGCCATTGGTTTACTCCTGGGGTAATATATTTATTGCGGTGGCGGTGGTAGTCTTGACAGCATGGCTGCCGCCATCAATCGCCGTAAACCACCTGCAAAACCCATGTGTGGGATCCGGCTAGACAAGAATTGTTGTAGTGATGCTCGTTGAGCAGCATACGGATCAAACGGTTGTATCGTAGCCTGTGGTCCTTGTGGTGCTACTTGCGGAACGGCTGCTTGAACAGGTTGAGCCACGTTGATTGGAGCAGCCTGTGCCACGTTCACTGGAGCAGCCTGTGCTTGCGGTTGTTGAGCCACTGGTGGCATCACCGATTCCGTTTGAGGAGTAGGTTGCGATGCCGTTACAGCAGGAGCGCCCAACGTCGCACTGACTGCTGGAAACGATGACGTTGCCCTCTCAATAGGAGCCTGCGTAGTGGCAGCCGGTCCTCTTGATAATGCACTGTCACCAGTCGGTGCTGTGCTTGCTGCTTCTGGACCAGTCCATACCTTTGGTTCTACTGCACTCTGCTCGCTCATTAGTTCTTCATACGACTTTGGATAAGCCATTTGCTACTCCTTACAATAAAAGTAAACGGACGTTGTATCTTGTACTGACAGCAAGTCCGGTGATATAGTTAACGGTAATACTTGTTGAACTCGTTTGAATCCAATCAATCGTTACTGGTTGTGTGATCGCAACAAAGTTGTCTGTGTCTTCTCTTATGTAAGCAATAAACACTGCCTGGACGCTCTTAGTGAAAGTCCAAGGAACCACTGTATCGGGAAAGCCACCTGTTGCGTAATCGGCAGGTGTCGTGATAGACAACTCAGCAAACTTCCCTGTTACGTTATCACCAATCGTCAAGTTCTTGTTGAACGCAGAATATACCTGTTCCATAAACAAATTTAATGGAACGATCATACGATCAATCCAAGAAGGTGCTTCCTTCAAGTCTTCTCGCAGCAATCTACGGAATTCAGGGTAACAGTGCCAACTGAATTACCTCCTCACAACGTCACTAGTGCTAGACAAGTCAAAGGATGTTGTCGTCTTTGACGCTACACCGACGGCTAATCGGCTCGCTTCTGTCTTACGCATAAATGCCGCAACTGCTTCTAATTCATCAACCGTAGCATTCCGTTTCAAATTATTTGCTCTCCAACTAATCACTTGAATATTACCCTTTACATATCCTTTATTAGAATCAATTCTGTCCAGACTGGGCGCCCAAGGACGATCGTCACATCTTGTTTTATATGACTTCAATGGCTTATTGAATACAGGACAATGTGTTGGAACCACAATATCTTCTTTGGTAATTGTGAATTCTATTTTGTATGCCGCCGCCCGGCCCTTTGCTCGCTGGTGAAGCATTGCAGCGGGGTCCGTGTCAGCAAGTTTACGGTAACGTTCTCTACTCTGCAAAGATATACGGACTTTATTCTTCTCACGCCACCGTTTATTATATTCATACACACGTTTGTTATACATAAGTCTCCTTATTGTCGCTGCCTTTCACTCTGCCATTCAAACATTACACTCCATCCTTGTAGAGACAGAGATGTGAACGCCTGTGACAGGCTCAATTTAATCAACAACCAGTTGCAACGTTGTGCACCCATTGGAACAAGCGTTCTGACACGCTGTTGCCCGGCCACAAATCCTCCCCAAGGCACGGTTCCCCAGGGGAACGTACCCCATCCACCAAATCTTGATGCACGGATAGGTGTGCTGTAAGCATTCACGGAGAAGTCGCTGAAAAATGTTGCTGTTGCTACTGTGAAGTCTGCGTTGGCAAACAAGAACGATGTTTCACGGAAGTGCTTCATCATGCCTGGGTTATCACCAGAGATCTGTGTTGATGTTACAACAACGCTAATTGGCTTGTACACAATAGCAGCCCCGTTGACAAACGACGCTAGCCTATCAACTACTATTTGTGTTGGGCTGTTAATCGCCTCTACTAGTGCAAATACTCCTGATTGACGTAGTGTGTATCCAACTTGGATATTAGACGTGGATACAAGGTCAATAATAAGGCCTGAAACACCAGTGATTGTTACGTCATATTGTTCATCGGCTTGGTCTTCTGTCGTGAATGTCTTTCTTTCACGGAAGACGTTGGCACCAACCCCAACTACAACTGGACCACCAGTGAACAACTTGTCTACCTCACTTACGATGCGGCCACAGGTGGCATCTTTAAGCCATCGTGTCCAACTGTTAGTAAACGTGTTGTATACAAACGCCTGTGTTGCTTGTGGATCACTGTCTGTCGTTACGGTCCACAAGATGTATTTGCGATCGCTTTCATATCCAACAGCAAACGTCTGTTCAGCAAAGTTAGGATACAAGTCGCTCGACAATGTCAAGATTACGTTCTCAATAGGACGAGACATAACAGCAACACCTGAATCACTGGCCGCTACAACGCCTTGTGTTGAGAAGAAGAATACTTGGTTAGCAAGAACAGCAACACTGTTAGGTGCCAAGATGCGGACTGTATTATCAAGCAACGACGGTGAGAAGTTAGAGTCTGTTTGACCACTAATACGGTACACACCATCTGTCTTCAACACGATAATGCTGTCTCGTAGAGCAACAACTCGCTTGATTGGTTCATCAGCACTACCAATGTCCATATATCGATAAAGGGGAACTGCTTCTGGCTGTTGAAGTTTTGAGAAGTAGATCCTATTTGGCAACGTCTCGTTTTCACTGGTATTGTTGGTGGTCTGGCCAGCGGTTGGAATCAAAGGCGACCAGCAAGTTATCCTTGATGATACCATGAAGAATTCTGTGTCATTCAGGGTACGCTTCTCAAACAACATATGACCTGGCAAATCATCAGTTCCACTGACGTAATATGCTGTCAAGAACGTGTTTGAAGCGTAGACATTGATCACTTTGACGATGCTACGTGCTGTTTGGTCGATATCAGCGGCTGGATCCCCTGTTGAAAACACCTGAAACTCACCAGCAGCGGCGTTTTCAACGAGTTTACCCGTAATAGTGAACACAGTTGGGCCAGCATTATCAGTAATTGTGATCGTGTCGTTGGCTTGGATACCAGATGGGGCGTTGGCTGAAAGCAAGTTGATGAAGAAACGGTGCTTACTACGAGTGTTTGCATAGAACGAGTAGCCACGATACACAGTTGCGTCCTTGGCAAATGGTGGCTGGTAGTTGTTGTTGGCAATACCTTCCTGACTTGGCGCTGTGTAAATTGTTGCTTGGCGCAAATTGTCTGGTGTGGTGTCGGTGAATGTCACTTGACCAGCAGCGATCTCACCACCAGTAGGGTTGTTTTCATACACAAGTTGTAGTTCATCATTGGGCTGCGTGGCCAAATCAGGCGACATAGCAGAACGATACACTTGGTAGAAGTAAGTTGTATCAATCGTAGGTGGGATCAAAAATGTAACTGATACGTTCCTTGTACCACCAGATGTGTTGGATACGACGATCCTATCACCAACTGCGCCGAGAATCAGGTTGTCATTGCTATCTTTATAGCCCCAAAGAACACGATACGCCACGTTAGTGTTGTTTGACATAAAACCACCAGCACCTGTCGTGGCCCCACTGCCACCCAGAGCGGCCGGTACACCACTAAATCGTGGCGTATCTGTGATTTGTGCTAATTTGTACACACCTGCATCTGTGAGGAAATAGAAGTTCTTGTTGGATTGAAAGGAACGGACACGTGAACCTGCCTCTGTGCTATCAGGCACACTGTATGTTCCGGAGTATGTTGTCCAAACGGAACCATCACCAGCACTATCACGGATTAGTTGATCACCAGATGTATGTGCAATCAGTTGGTCTTGGAATTCAAACAGCGATTTTGTGAAGTCAGTAGCGCTGGTTACGACTCCGTACTGAGGCAAGCCCCGACGGATCGTGACAATACTTTCCCTATCCAGAACAACGTTGTCGGCTTGTGAAAGCGAGCCTTCTGGCGCCTCACTGAATGTGTTAGGGATTTGTGAAGAGTCCCCTTACCTTCAATTTTAACTCCTGCACAGTGTTACCCTCCTTACGTATCCTGCGGATATCATTACGTTATCCATCCTTTATTGTGGACTATGCGGTGAATATTACCAGGAGTTACACTGAACTCCCCAGCCAACTCTTCCATCGTTGAGCCGCCCACGCTGTACTTCTGTCTAATTTCTGTTACCTCACCCCACGTGAGTTTGCGTCGTCCTGACTTGTCAGCCCGGTTGTGTTTCATGAGAATGTCTTGTTTATGAGTATTCTGTTCTGCCATTGTTGCCCATTCAAGATTTGTTACAACATTATTTAATGGCTTGCCGTCTTTATGATTTACTGTTGGCTTATTGTCAGGATTTGGAATGAATGCCTCTGCAACCACACGATGTAACTTTTGTTGAGAGTTGGTTACTCCATCGTAGAACGTGACGGAATGATAACCGTGAACTGTAAGAAATGGTTTCAACAATTTCATTTTTCTTTTCCACACCGACATCACTCTACCCTCATTACTAACCACATATTTCTCAAATCCCTCAACTACCTTCCATTGTTCCATATACCCTCCTAATGTTGTCAAAAAACAATCTTTAAGAAGGTATTCATACGTTATAATGTGGTCGTTGTCAACTATTTCCCCGGCTACCAATACGATGAGTAGGTGTTGAGGCGGGTGGCGCCCATGATGCCTCCGGCACCCACTATTTTTTTAGGCTCTCCAACCACACGTGGGTTGATGATTGCTTGTAGGTCCTGCTCCATCTGCATGTATTTCTTTGCTGCCTGTTCCCATCCTGGACGATCACCTAGGTTCTGCAAGCAACGCATTGCTGTTGATTGGCATAGCAAGTGATGTGCTTCTACTGGAATGTATTGTGGAACTGGCGACTGACCTTTGGTTGCAAAGATATCTCCAACAGATAGCAGCGCCGTTACGCTAGGATCGACTGTAATCACAAAGCCAGACCTTGCAACGATAGCAAATGAAGACGTAATGTCTTCTTCACTTTGGTTGTCTCCAACAAAGTTAAACGGAACAGCAGGATTAATAGCACAAAGTAGCGTACCTGTCGTCCAGGTAGACGTGTCTGGTGCGTTATCCAAAGTGATTTCATTGGTCAGCGTGTTGATTGAGATGATTCTTCCTGTATCAGCAGGCAAGCATAGGTCATTTGGACGTCGGTGGAACAACACCTGCACTGTTCCGTCACTGGTGTTCTGTGGATAGAACACGATTCTGTTGTTGCGGAGGTAATATCCAGACAATCCGTAGTAGCCACCAAATGCAAATGAGTAGCCACTAACTTGTTCTGGCGTCAATCGTGCAATCTTACCAAATGTCCCATCGTTGTTGACCCATACGACATCTCGCAAAGCAAGACCAGTTGCGATGTTAGGAATTTCAATATCACTAACAGAAGGTGTAATAGTGTAATTCTTTGACTTGACAAAGTATTCCTCGTTCACCTTCTTGATAAAAGGAACAATAGTTGCTTGGAACTCAATGTTGAGCAAATCAACAAAGTCGTCTTCTGTGAACGTCTGTTGGTTGGTTGGGATTGCTTCCATCCGCTTTGTGCGGGCGATAAGATCAAAAGTATCATATTGCATAACTTGTTCTCCTTACATTGGTGATCGTTGCAGGAATAACACCATATTGTCGTGCCAATGCGTATGGTCCCAGCGGCGACTTACGTATGTCTTGATAGTCCTGATCAGTTAGTTTGCGCTTGGGTTTAGGCGGCTGCTTCAAACCAGTGGCAATTGCGTGATTGTGGTTATATTCCATCGTGCACCATTCCAAGTTTGCAGCGCTATTGTCCTTCTTGTTTCCATTCTTGTGATTGACAACTAGCGTATCAAACGGACCTCCGTAAGCCACAGTTGCAGCCAATCTATGAACACCAAACGTCTTACGTCTCTTTCCATCAATTAGTGTGCACGTGAGATATCCGTGACACGTAGTAAACTGTTTGATAAGGCGTTTGCGAGGACCCCACCTACTCTTCAAACTGTAAATGACGGGCTGCCCCTTGACATCCCATTCAAGTAGATAATTAGGATAACCAACTGCATCTAACTGGGCCATTATTTGCTCCTCTTCTTACCAAGAACTTTGGTAAGTCGTGCTTCCATTGTGTTATCATCAACAATCTCACCGTCTTTAACGGCTGGCATCTTTGCCTCTGCTTCTGGAACGGCGTTGGCCAGTTGTTTGAGTGGATCGGGCTTCTTGATCCTGTTTGCAAGCCTTGTGGAAAGATGTGTTTCCAACTCGTCAAGCAGGTTCAATTTGATTTGTCGTTCTTCACTGTTTGTTAGTTTGTGTGCCATAATAATCTCCCCCTATATTTATCAATACCTTGCTGTCTTGATCTGGCCCGCAACACGGAGCCAATCAAGGTCAAGCCGTGGAGTGTTTGATGCTACACTTGATGTTGATAGCACAATCATAGGTGCTGTGACCATTGCCGATGGTATGGTTGAATGGGTTGCATACAGTGTCTCATTAATGTAGAATCGCAAGGCTGTGGGTGTCCTTTCCATTTCAAATTGATACCAGTTGCCAGCCGTCAACGCCAGTCCGGTAGTTGTCGTTGTTGAAGAGGAACTTGAACGAGAAACAATCCGCCAGTTAGATGAAACACCACCGTTGTATTCAAACCAGAAGCCATCGGTTCCAAACGTGCTACTGGTAATATCCGTTCCAACTCCCATACGCAAGATCGTGCTAGCATCAAACTTCTCGCCAGTATTGTTGCTAGGTCTTACAATGAAGCCAACGTAATCAATATCATCAAGATGGATATTTGTGCTACTGACAGGGCCACGAGCGACAATACCACCAATATAGATCGTTCCAACAACGCCACCAGTGATAAAGTAAATTTGAACAATTCCGGGGTGTTTTGACGGACTGCTAACATACGTATCTAATAGTGGGCCTGGCAGCACCGACGACACGTAACCAATTTTTCTATCACCAAATGCACCCGGGAACGGTGGTGTGCCTGCGGCCTCGCTGTTGTAGAACGGGAAGAGTTCATCCGTGAAATCAAAATAATGGAGAGGCACACCATTGCGGTGAACTAAACTCATACACGTGCTCCTAGTGGGCTGCCTTCTAGTTGAAACCAATCTACATCTAGTGTTTTAATGGATGTTCCCGTCTTACGGAACCAGAATCCCACGTATCCACCTGGGCCGACACCACCACCAACCTCCGTAAAAGTCGTTGGAATATTAGTTGTGTGGGTTGCAACAACTGTTTTGTTAATACTGAATTCAATCCCGCCGCTTGATGTGCCTGAAAGCAGAGGAGGAACTCGGCGCCACTCTAACAGGTACCACGTGCTTGCAGAGAATGTCACTGCTGTTGTTGTTGAGGTCTCTGTTGTATTGAAACGAGTCTTTACCGTCCAGAACGCCGACACCGTGTCGTCAAATAAAAATCCAATCATATCTTTGGATGCAAGGAACAGTTCAAAGGGAGCGCCTGTTATCACCTGGGAACAAACACCAAATGCACATTGATATGGTGAAATAGAAGATCCAGGTCTCAATAAACCAGCACAATAATTGATGTTGTCCGGTTGCACTCCCTTTCCAACATCATTTATGGTTGAACCAATCAAGTATAGAGCCGATCCAGACTCCGTTCCTGTTGCACCATTACCTATCGTCAGTCGTCCCACACCCGGATGTCCCGCCGATGCATTAGATGACAAAGATGTCGCCGCAACGGGAGCAACAGGGCACCCACCAATTGACCCACCTGCACTTCCTGTAAAGGTAAACATTGTTATGAAATCATCACTAATGTTGTAAGCACCGTCAGTGTCGCTATAATGTATTGTCATTATGTATACCTTGTTCCTTGTATGTTACCACCGATATCAATATAATCAACTCGTGCATACTTTTGAACACCAGCGTTTAAACTATCAACGTGCAACCCAACATCAAGCCCTGCATTTGTTGCTGGAATGTTTGTAACTGTAATCGTTGCAACCGTTGTTCCATTTATCTTCATAGAAATAGTATTGTCAACACGGTTCCTAATTGCTTCCAACAAATAATATGTATTTGCTGCAACAGCAATGCCACTTGTCGTTGACGATAGAGCACCAGCCTTCATACAACGGACAAGCCAATTGGCACTAACAGAAGTCTTAAACTGAAACCAAATACCATTATTTGCTGCACCAGATGTTGGGAATGTTTGGGTGATATCAGTATGTACCCCAACACAAAAATCGGTGTCGGTTGTTTGATCGACTGCAGCAATAATTGACATATAATCAAATTCATCAAAAGTAAACGACGCAAAGGGATTTAACACCGTAGAACGCAACATCCACCCAACGGTGTTTACATTATCACCACCAGCCGATGCGTTGCCTGGATTATTTGTGCCGCTAAATGATAGACGCACACCCGATGAGGTCACTAGCCAGAAATAATTGCCTTGGGACGTCATCACAAAATCGTCTTGGATTCTCCACGTCAAATGCGTGGCCCTGTTGGGCTGAACTAGTGCTCGCTTTTCCATTAGCCACGCACCTTGGTCTGTCTTGTGTCTACCACCCAATTAATCGTTGTTGAAGCGGCTCCAATAACTTCAATCTTTGGACGTCCGTTGGAAGTATCTGCGGATACCTGGACATCCCAACTTTCAGCACCACTGTCTTTTCCATAAACGGACAACACTGGTGTTCCAACAATCGTAGTTGTGCCTGCGTTAGCACCACGACGGATAGCAAACTTCAATTCCCAAGCAGCCATAACAGTGTCAACGCTCGTTCTACGAGCAACAATGTGGCAATGGTAGAAGTAAGAACTATCGTTTTCAAGTGTTAAGAATGCAGAACCTGTGTTAATGGCAACTTCTGTTGCGTTTGCATTTGTTGTTTGAGCACGCAATACGAGAGTGCTTGCTTGTGCATCACCAGCACTGCTGATAACGCCCGATGCGATAGCATATTCACCGGCCGTGTATGTCTTTGCACCACTTCCAATAGCCACACTATTGTTTGCACCGCTCGCATCAGGTGAAGTTGGTGATACCGGATTCTCTGCATACAATGCAAATAGGCTCGTTGATGGAGTTACCCATTCAATACCGTTGGTTTGTGCTGAATTGGCTCTCAAAATATAACCAGTAGTGCCAACGGCTTGACGGACACTATTTGTTCCATCGTGAACAATTAAATCACCTTTGGTTGTTAGTGGGTCCAATGCATTAAACGCAGCGGTTTGAGTTGTTTGTCCTGTTCCACCGTTAGAGATGCCCAATGCAGCCGTCGTTGTAATTACACCAGAACCGTTTGTAACAACCGCTTGGCTCGCTGTCAAAGCAGCCATCTTGGAGAATGCAATTGCTGCTGCATTATCAATGTATGCATTAACAATCATTGCCCACTTATTACCCGTTGTTTGGGTGCTATCAGCAACTAGAATAGAATTATTAGCACCAATAGCAAGGCGTGCATTATTAGTAAGTGTGCGAGAAATCAAATCGCCCTTTGTTGTCATTGGTGATAAAGCATCAAACGCTGCTACGGCCGTCGTATTGCTTGTTCCACCTTGTGGGATCGTGAGCACACCAGGGATCATAGAGAGGTCAAGGCCTGACTGGATACCTGCTACGTTGACATCAATGCTGGTATTTCCTGATACACCACTACCATTTGATACGACGACATTGGTTGAACCAGCGACGATGATTCTATTTGTCCACGTGCTTGCTGCTGTTCTTACAGCATAGCCTGTGCTTGACAGACCTTCAAGGCCTAGTAGGTCATCAGCAAGCGTGAATGTAGGATTACCAGCAACGCCGCTTGCATTTGCAATGTCAATACCTTCACTAGGTTCCACTAATGTTCTAGTTAGCGCCGTTCCAGCACCAGTTCTTACAAGAATACCTGTTGAAGCGATCGCTGCTAGTGCGGTTAGATCTGCATCTAATGGCTGATAATTGGCTGCCGTATACGTTGCTACGTATGAAATCACATAAGGTTCCGTAGCAACGTTGACCCACGAGCCATCATACAAACGGAGTTTGTTTGTGTCTGTGTCATAGCGGACTTTACCAACAACACCAACTGGCTCTTGTGCGGTCGTTCCCTTGACAACTGTCATTGCTCCATTGCCAGGTAGGATTACGTTATCTGCAATGGATAAAGTTACATTTCCACCTGCTCCACCATCTTGTTTAGTAAGTTGATTGGCTGTAACTGCTAGAACACGCTCTTGGGTGAGCGTTGGATCAGCAATCATCGTGATATATTGTGCAGCAACAGGGGCATTAGTTCCACCTGTGGTCACCCATACAGCGGCTCCTGTTTAGGAATCCGTGCAAACATACACAACATCCAGCGCTGTATTAATCCAAACAGAGCCAGCCTGGTAGCCTAGTGTGTTATCATCAGTAACAGCAGGACCAACAACAGCAACGTGATTCAGTTTACCGTTGTCAACGATCAAATTGTTGTTGTAATAGATCCTACCTGTGGAGTTATCAAGCCGTAGAGACATTAGAATTCACCATAGTCAAGGACGATCACCTGTATTGTTGCGTTT
>Ga0187892_10002496_pt1 | contig 36590 bp, 35 predicted proteins | sample MA1701073metaG_FD_139345 | JGI IMG/M metagenome (GOLD analysis project Ga0187892, IMG submission 139345) | Bio-ooze microbial communities from a basaltic lava cave in the Kipuka Kanohina Cave System on the Island of Hawaii, USA - MA170107-3 metaG ... | reverse complement strand
TCTGAGGTGTCCCTAGGCCACTTCGTTTCAGCAGGGGCCGCAGGAGCTTAGTGTCCTAGTACACTAAGACACTACGGGCGCCCCTGTCAAGCTATTCGGCGGCCAGCCGGTAGCCGACGCCGGGCTCGGTGAGGAGGTAACGGGGCCGGGCGGGGTCGGCCTCCAGCTTGCGCCGGAGCTGGGCCATGTAGACGCGGAGATAGTGCGCCTGCTCGGTGTGGGCCGGCCCCCACACCTCCTTTAGTAGCTGACGCTTAGTAGCTGACGCTGGCTCAGCACCCGGCCGGCATGGCGGACCAGAATGGTGAGCAGCCGGTACTCGATCGGGGTGAGGTGGACCTCCTTGTCGTCGACCAGCACCTGGCGCTTGAGCTGATCCACCCGGAGGCCGCCCAGCGCGAAAGTCGGCTCGCCCGATTCGCCGGCGGCCGCGTGGCGCAGCGCGACCCGCAGCCGTGCCAGCAGCTCGCCCACCGCGAATGGCTTGCTCACGTAGTCGTCGGCGCCGGCATCGAGGGCGGCGACCTTGTCGCGCTCCTGGCCGCGGGCCGACAGCACGATGATGGGGACCCGGCTCCACTCCCGGATCCGCCGGATCACCTGCAGGCCGTCCATGTCGGGCAGGCCCAGGTCCACGATGACGACGTCGGGCTGGCGGGTCGCGGCCTCGACGAGGCCGTCCTCGCCGGAGGTCGCCTCGAAGAGCCGGTAGCCCTGGCTGCCGAGGGTCGCGCGCAGGAAGCGCCGGATCTGCGGCTCGTCTTCTACAAGGACGATGATCGGGGTGGGCGCGGCCGCCGCGGGCTCGCCTGGTTCAGGCGCCATCGCTCTCGGTCGGCGGCGGCGGCGCCTCCTTCAGCGCGAGGGTGAAGCGGATGGCCACGCCGCCGCCGGGACGATTCTCGGCCCAGATACGGCCGCCGTGCGCACCGATGATCCCGCGGCAGATCGCCAGCCCCAGTCCGGCGCCCCGCGCCGACGGAGCGGGATCCGTCCGGTGGAACTTCTCGAAGATCCGCGGCTCCTCGCCCGGGGGCAATCCCGGCCCGCGATCGGCGACCTCCACCAGGACCGCGCTGCCGGTATCCTCCGCGGTCACCTCGATCGGGCTTCCGGGCGGAGTGTACTTGAGCGCGTTGTCCACCAGGTTGATCAGCACCTGCTCGATCAGCACGTCGTCCATCGGGACCAGCGGCAGCTCGGCCGGGATGCGGGTGGTCACCGGGCGCGCCGCGAGGGACTTGCCGAAGCGGCCGAGCGCGGCGCCGACCACCTCTTCCACGGAGTGCCACTCGGTGTGGGGCTGCAGCGCGCCCGCCTCGAGCCGTGTCATCTCCAGCAGGTTCTGCACGAGGCGGTTCAGCCGGTCGGCCTCCTCGTGCAGGGCTTCTAGGAGATCGTGACGTGTGGCGGCGTCCAGGCGGGCTTCGTTCTCGAGCAGGGTGCTGGCCGCCCCGGTGATCGAGGCGAGCGGGGTCCGGAGATCGTGCGAGACCGAGCTCAGCAGCGAGTTGCGTAGCCGCTCGGTCTCCGCATGCACCTGCGCCTGCTCGGCTTCCTCGGCGAGCCGGGCTCGCTCGATCGCCAGCGCGGTCTGGCTGGCGAAGGTCTCGATCTGGTGGAGCCGCTCGGGCGCCTGGAGAGAGCGCGGGTCCTTGGGCCGCACTCCCAGCACCCCCACCGTGCCGCGCGAGCCCAGCAGGGGCAGATAGAGCCCGGCCGCGCCTGGCAGGGTGTCGGTGCCTTGACCGGCGACCTGGCCGTGCTCGAAGACCCACTGGCTGACCGCGGCCTCGCTCGTGTCCATCGGGAACTCGGCCACCGACCCATCGCCCGGGGCCAGCCGCCTGGACGCGTCCGGCAGCAGGATCACCACCTGCGCCCGGAACACCTCGGTGATGTGGCGGACCGCCACCCGGAGCAGCTCGCGCACCCCACGCGTGCTGGCCAGCTCGCGGCTCATGGCGTAGAGGGCCGCGATGCGCTGCTCCCGCTCGCGCGCCGACACCGCCTGGGCCTGGATGCGCACGGCAAGACTGCTGATCACGAGGGCCACCACCAGCATCACGGAGAAGGTGATGAGGTACTGGGTGTCCGAGACCGCGAAGCTGAGGTAGGGCGGGACGAAGAAGAAGTCGAAGGCGGCCACGCTCAGCACCGAGGCGAGCAGGGACGGGCCCCGGCCGCAGCGGGTGGCCACGACGATCACGCCGAGCAGGTAGACCATGATCAGGTTGGAGAGCGCGAAGTACGGGAACATGGCCCAGGCGATCGCGGTCGAGACCGCCACCGCGGCCAGCGCGTACCCGTACTGCGCCCAGTCCGTCTGCTGTTGCCACGGCCGGGGCGGGGCCGGCCGCGAGTCGTCCCGGTCGCCGCTGATGACGTAGACGTCGATCTCGCCGCTGCCCTGGACGAGGGTGTCCACGATGGAGCCCATCGCGATCCGCTTCCAGAGTGGCCGCTCCGGCTTGCCGACGACGATCTTGCTGACGTTGCGGGCCCGCGCGAAGGCGAGGATCTCGTCGCTCATGCGGGCCCCGGTCAGGGTGTGGGTCTCGGCACCGAGCTGCTCGGCGAGCCGCATCGTCTGGGCCACGCGGTCGCGCGCCTCCTGGGGCAAGCGGACCTGGGCCGGGGTCTCGACGTAGGCCACGATCCACTCCGCCCCGAGCCCCTCGGCCATGCGCTTGGCCGCCCGCACGAGGCGGATCGAGGACGGGCTCGGCCCGATGCAGACGAGCAGGCGCTCCCGCACCGGCCACGTCTGCCGGATGGCGTGGTCGCGCATGTAGTGGCGCATCTCCGCGTCCACGTGCTGCGCGGTCACCCGAAGCGCCAGCTCGCGGAGGGCGATCAGGTTGCCCTTGCGGAAGAAGTTGTGGATCGCCTCGCGCGCCTGATCGGGAATGTAGATCTTGCCGTCCCGGAGCCGCTGGAGCAGCTCGTCGGGGGGCAGGTCGATCAGCTCCACCTCGTCGGTGTGCTCGAAGATGGAGTCCGGCACCGTCTCGCGAACGACCACGCCCGTGATCTTCGCCACCACGTCGTTCAGGCTCTCGACGTGCTGCACGTTCATGGCCGAATAGACGTTGATCCCGGCGTCGAGCAGCTCCAGCACGTCCTGCCAGCGCTTGGCGTGGCGCGAGCCGGGGGCGTTCGTGTGCGCCAGCTCGTCCACCAGCACGAGCGCGGGCCGCCGCGCCAGCGCCGCGTCCAGATCGAACTCCGGCAGCGTGGTGCCCTGATACTCCACGAGGCGGCGCGGGAGGACCTCGAGGCCGCCCAGCAGCGCTTCGGTCTCGGCGCGACCGTGCGTGTCGACCCAGCCCACCACCACGTCCACGCCCTGGGCCCGCTGCTCGCGGGCCGCCTCGAGCGTGGCGTAGGTCTTGCCGACGCCGGCGGCCGCGCCGAAGAATATCTTGAACTTGCCGCGCCGCGCGCGCGCTTCCTCTTCCTTGACTCGGGCGAGGAGCGCCTCGGGATCGGGCCGATGCTGCTCACTCATCGCCGTAAGTCTACACGCTTCGAGCCGCTTCGGGCCCATCGCGGGCCCGCCGTCTTGATACTTCCTTGACAGGCGGCGGCCCAGTCTTGAGGCCTTCTTGAATCGTCGCGCGTCTAACATGACGAAAGGGGAGGACTCAGTGATGGCGGACATCGTGTTCCTCGGCGTGATCGTCGTGTTCTTCTGGCTCTCGTGGCTCCTCGTCAGGCTCTGTGAGCGGCTGTAGGAGGTCTCCATGCCCTTGCTCTATGTCGTCGGCGCGGTCGTGTCCATGGGACTTCTGGTCTACCTGGTGCTGGCCCTGCTGAAGCCGGAGCTCTTTCAATGACTGCGAACGGGATCTTCCAGCTGATCCTCTACGTGGTGGTGCTGCTCGTCCTGGCCAAGCCGCTCGGCGCCTATATGGCGCGCGTCTACGAGGGGCGGCGGCTCGCGCTGGATCGTGGCCTCGGCTGGCTCGAGCGGCTGATCTATCGCGTGGCCGGGGTCCGGCCGAACGAGGAGATGGGCTGGAAGACGTACGCGGTGGCGATGCTGTCGTTCAATCTCCTGGGCTTCCTGGCCGTCTACGCGCTCCAGCGCTTGCAGGGGGGCCTGCCGTTCAATCCGCAGGGTATGGGGGCCGTCTCTCCAGATTCCTCCTTCAACACCGCGGTGAGCTTCGCCACCAACACGAACTGGCAGGGCTATGGCGGCGAGACCACCATGAGCTACCTGACCCAGATGCTCGCCCTGACGGTGCAGAACTTCGTGTCCGCGGCCTCGGGCATGGCGACCCTGGTGGCGCTGATCCGGGGCTTCGGGCGCCGCTCGAGCGAGACCATCGGCAACTTCTGGGTCGACCTGACCCGCGGCACGCTCTACATCTTGCTCCCGCTGTCGCTTGTGCTCGCTCTGGCCCTAGTGTCCCAGGGCGTGGTCCAGACCTTCGGCCCCTATGCCAAGGCCACCGTGGTCCAGCCGACCCAGTACGAGGGGCCCGTGACGGACAAGGATGGCAAGCCCGTGCTCGACGAGAAGGGCCAGCCCAAGATGAAGAAGTCCACGCTGACCGAGCAGGTCATCGCGGTGGGCCCGGCCGCCTCCCAGATTGCCATCAAGCAGCTCGGCACCAACGGCGGCGGGTTCTTCAACACGAACTCGGCCCATCCGTTCGAGAATCCCTCGCCGTTCTCGAACTTCCTGGAGCTGCTGTCGATCCTGCTGATCGCTGCGGCGCTCTGCTACACCTTCGGCGTCATGGTCGGGGACACCCGTCAGGGCTGGACCCTGCTGACCGCCATGACCGTCATGTTCGTGGCGCTGCTGGCCGTCTGCTACGTGGCCGAGCTGAACGGGGCCGTCTTGGTGAAGCAGGGGGTGGACCACACCGCGGGCGCGCTCCAGTCCGGCGGTAGCATGGAGGGCAAGGAGGTCCGCTTCGGCATCGCCAACTCCGCCCTCTGGGCCACCGCCACCACGTCGGCCTCCAACGGCTCGGTCAACTCGATGCACGATTCGTACACTCCGCTCGGCGGGCTCGTGCCCATGTGGCTCATCCAGCTCGGCGAGGTCGTATACGGCGGCGTGGGCTCGGGCCTCTACGGCATGCTGATGTTCGCCATCGTTGCGGTCTTCGTGGCGGGGCTGATGGTGGGCCGCACACCCGAGTATCTCGGCAAGAAGATCGAGGCCTACGAGATGAAGATGTCGTCCCTCGTGATCCTGATCACGCCCGCGCTCGTCCTGATCGGCACGTCGGTCGGAGTGGTCACCGCGGCGGGGAAGGCGGGGATTCTCAATCCCGGCATCCACGGGTTCAGCGAGGTCCTCTATGCCTTCTCCTCTGCGTCCAACAACAACGGCAGCGCTTTCGCGGGTCTGAGCGCCAACACGCCCTTCTACAACACCGCGCTCGGGCTCTGCATGCTGTTCGGCCGGTACTGGCTGGCGGTGCCCGTGCTGGCCATCGCGGGCTCCCTGGCCCGGAAGAAGATCGTGCCGTCGGGGCCGGGAACACTCGCGACGCACACGCCTCTGTTCGTCGCCCTGCTCGTCGGGGTCGTGGTCCTCGTGGGCGCGCTGACGTTCGTGCCGGCGCTGGCCCTGGGGCCGATCGTTGAGCATCTCACCAAGTGAGGAGCTCTACCATGGCTAGCACGGTGGTCCGGTCGCGTTCGCTCTTCGACACCGGGATCGTCAAGCAGGCGATCGTGGATTCGTTCCGGAAGCTGACGTTCCAGCGCCAGGTGCGGAACCCCGTCATGTTCGTGGTGTACGTCGGGTCCATCCTCACGAGCCTGCTCTGGGTCCAGGCGCTGGTCGGCAAGGGAGAGGCGCCGGCCTGGTTCATCTTCTGGGTCTCGGTGTGGCTCTGGTTCACCGTGCTCTTCGCCGATTTCGCCGAGGCCATGGCCGAGGGGCGAGGCAAGGCGCAGGCCGCCTCGCTGCGGAAGGCGCGTCGCGACCTGCAGGCCAAGCGCCTCACGCGATCGGGATCGCGCGATTTTCAGATGGTTTCGGCCTTCGCGCTCCGCAAGGGCGACCGAGTGCTGGTTGAGGCCGGCAACTTCATCCCGGCCGACGGGACGGTGGTCGAGGGCATCGCCTCGGTCAACGAGGCCGCGATCACGGGCGAGAGCGCGCCAGTCATCCGCGAGGCCGGCGGAGACCGCAGCTCGGTCACGGGCGGCACGCAGGTGCTGTCGGACTGGATCATCGTCGAGGTCACCGCCAACCCGGGCGAAGCCTTCCTGGATCGGATGATCGCGCTGGTCGAGGGGGCGAAGCGGCAGAAGACGCCCAACGAGATCGCGCTGGATATCCTGCTCGCCGCGCTGACCATCGTCTTCCTGCTGGCCACCGCCACCCTGCTGCCCTTCTCACTCTACAGCGTTGGGTCGGCCGGGCAGGGGAGCCCGGTGACGGTCACCGTGCTGGTGGCGCTGCTGGTGTGCCTGATCCCCACCACGATCGGCGCGCTGCTCTCCGCCATCGGCATCGCGGGTATGGACCGCATGATCCAGAAGAACGTCATCGCCATGTCCGGACGGGCCGTCGAAGCCGCGGGCGACGTGGATGTCCTGCTCCTGGACAAAACTGGCACGATCACGCTGGGCAACCGTCAGGCCACCGCCTTCATTCCGGCCGCGGGCGTCACCGAGTCGGCGCTGGCCGACGCGGCCCAGCTCGCGTCGCTGGCTGACGAGACCCCGGAGGGGCGCAGCATCGTCGTCCTCGCCAAGGAGAAGTACCGGATCCGGGAGCGCGAGATCGAGAAGCTCGGCGCCACCTTCGTCGCTTTCACGGCCCAGACCCGCATGAGCGGCGTGAACCTCAACGGCCGGCAGGTCCGCAAAGGCGCATCCGACGCCATCGAGGCGCACGTGAAAAAGCTGGGCGGCAGCTTTCCCACGGAGGTGCGCCTCAGTGTCGACACGATCGCCAAGGCGGGCGCCACCCCCCTCGTGGTCTGCGACGGCGTGAAGGTGCTGGGCGCTATCCAGCTCAAGGACATCGTCAAGGGCGGCATCCGCGAGCGCTTCGCCCAGCTCCGCCGCATGGGCATCAAGACCATCATGATCACCGGTGACAATCCGCTCACCGCGGCCGCCATCAGCGCGGAGGCGGGGGTGGACGACTTCCTCGCCCAGGCCACCCCGGAGGCCAAGCTCAAGCTCATCCGCGACGTGCAGGCCCAGGGTCGGCTGGTGGCCATGACCGGCGACGGCACCAACGACGCGCCCGCGCTCGCCCAGGCCGATGTGGCGGTGGCGATGAACACCGGGACGCAGGCGGCAAAAGAAGCGGGTAACATGATCGACCTCGACTCCAATCCGACGAAGCTGCTCGAGGTAGTGGAGACCGGCAAGCAGATGCTGATGACCCGCGGCGCGCTCACCACCTTCAGCATCGCCAACGACGTGGCGAAGTACTTCGCGATCATCCCGGCCGCGTTCGCGACCACCTACCCGGCGCTGGGGGCGCTCAACATCATGGGCCTCGCCACGCCCCAAAGCGCCATCCTCTCCGCGGTCATCTTCAACGCGCTGATCATCGTCGCGCTGATCCCGCTGGCCCTGAAGGGCGTGCGCTACCGCGCGATCGGGGCGGCGGCGGTGCTGCGCCGCCACCTGTGGATCTACGGCGTGGGGGGCATCATCATCCCCTTCCCGGGCATCAAGATCATCGACATGATCCTGGCTGCCTTGAAGCTCGTGTGAGCGGAGGAGCCGCGATGACCGCGCATCTGAGGCCGGCCCTCATGACCCTGTTGCTCTTCACCCTGATCACCGGAGTCGCATACCCGCTGCTCGTGACCGGCGTTTCCCAGGCGATCTTTCCCGCCCGCGCCAGCGGGAGCCTGATCGTCAAGGACGGGAAGGTGGTGGGCTCGGCGCTCATCGGGCAGCCCTTCGACGATCCCAAGTACTTCTGGGGCCGTCCCTCGGCGACGAGTCCGTTCCCCTACAACGCGGCGGCCTCGTCCGGCTCCAACCTGAGCCCGACGAACCCGGCGCTGATCAGCGCCGTGCAGGGGCGCGTGGAGGCGCTCCGGGCCGCGGACCCGACCAACAAGGCGGCGGTCCCCGTAGACCTCGTCACCGCTTCCGGCAGCGGCCTCGATCCCCACATCAGCCCGGCCGCGGCGCTCCACCAGGTCTCCCGGGTGGCGCGCGAGCGTAAGCTCTCGCCGGACGCGGTGCGCGCTCTCGTCGACCGGCAGACGGAGGGCCGCTTCCTCGGCGTGCTCGGGGAGCCCCGCGTGAACGTGCTCGCATTGAACCTGGCCCTTGACGCGCTCTGAGGGGAGCGGCCTCTGGTGAGGCTCCTCTGCCCGGTGCGGGGCTGCCGCCGGCCGCTCGCGCGGGATCCGCGGCGCCTGGTCTGCGCCCGCGCCCACTCGTTCGACGTCGCCCGGAGCGGGTACGTCAACCTGCTCCAGGCCCAGGACCGGAGAGCCGCGCAGCCCGGTGACGGGACCGCCACGGTACAGGCGCGCGGACGAGTGATCGCCCGAGGGTTCGAGACGCCGATCACGGACCGGATCGTGGGGCTGCTGGCCCTCGACGCGACCGACGCCGTGCTCGACGTGGGCTGCGGCGAGGGCCATCACCTGGCGGTCGTCACGGAGCAGTTCGGATGCGAGGGGCACGGGCTCGACATCTCGGTGGCCGCGATCGAGGCGGCGGCGAAGCAGCGGCCCGATCTCCACTGGGTCGTGGCGAATGCGGATCGGTTCCTCCCCTACGCCAACGCCTCGTTCCGGGTGGTGGCGTCCATCACCGCGCAGCGGAACCCGGAGGAGTTCCGGCGGGTGCTCCGCGACGACGGCACTCTTCTCCTCGTCGTTCCCGCCCCCGACGATCTGATCGAGCTCCGCGAGCTGATCCTCGGGAAGGGGCTCGAGCAGGATCGCATCGAGAAGGCGATCGCGACCTTCGCGCCACTCTTCGTCCTCGACCGGCACGAGCGCATCCACCACGCGGTCCATCTCGACGCGGCCGCCATCCGCGACGTCATGGCCGGCTCCTATCGCGCCGGCCGCGCGAGCCGGCACGCGAGGCTCGCCACCGTCCCGGACCTGGACGTCACGCTGAGCCGCGACGCCCTGCTGTTCCGGCCCGCGCGGCCGCGACGACGAGGCAAGACGGAGGACGAGTCATGAACCGAGCCGACGACATTCGGGTGTGGATGGTCACGGGGGCGCTGGGCTCCCTGGCGCTGGCGATCGTGCTCATCCCGCTGCGCACAGTGGTGGCCGCGGCGAACCTCGCCTTCGTGTTCATGGCCTTCACGATCATCGTGGCCGAGCTGGGGGGGCGCGGCCCCGCGCTCGTCACCGCGCTGGTGTCGGTCATGAGCCTCAACTTCTTCCTGACCGAGCCGTACCTCACGCTGGCGATCAGCAAGACCGACGACGTCGTCGCCTTCTTCGCCCTGGCCGCGTGCGGGCTCATCGCGGCCGCCTTCGGCCGACGCCGGGAGCGGCTGTCGGAGGTCGCGGGGCGGGCCGATCAGGAGCTCGCCAACCTGAGTCGGGTCGTGGAGCGCGCGCGGAGCGGGCGATCCATCGTGGGCCAGCTCGAGGACCTCCGGGCCGATTTCGGCCTGGGCGGCCTGGTTCTGCGCGAGGCGGGCGGACGCGTGCTGGCCGCGGTGCCGGAAGCCGCCGCGTCGCGCCCCGCGCCGCGGATCGGGCTCACCCCGGACACCCTCTTCGCGGTCGAGGAGGAGACCGTGCGATTCGGGACCAAGGGGATGCGGCTGCCCGACGGCGGCGGCCGGCTGACGCTCCAGACCCGGCGGGGTCCGATCACCCTCGACCTGTGGGAGGGAGACGAGCAAGGCTTCGGGCGCGACGAGAGCCGGACGCTGGCGATCGCGGCGTCGATCCTCGGCCTCGGGATGCGGTAAGCCCCGAAGTTTCGTGGTAGCGTGGAAGCGTATAGGTATGAAGCCTTCGTCGCTACGCGTCTATGTGGTCCTGGGCGCGCTCCTCGCGTGGCCCGGGATCGCGCTCGCGGTGGCCGAGCCCGAGCGGCTGTGGATCGTGGGCGAGCGCGCGTTCCAGGACGGGCTCGTTGCCCAGTCCGGGCGCATGCTCGAGCGCCTCATCGAGCGCTACCCCTCGGACAGCCGCGTGCCCGGCGCGACCTTGCTGCTGGGCAAGGTGCGCCTGTCGCAGGGCCAGCACGATGCGGCGCTCCAGACCTTCCGGCAGGCTCAGACCTTCTCGCCGGTCCCGGGGCGGCCCGACGAGGCGCGGTTCTGGGAGGGCGAGACCCTGTTCCGGATGAAGCGCTATCCGGAGGCGCGGGCCATCTACGATCGCATCCTCGCCGAGAACCCGAACTCGCCCAGCACCCCCGACGCGGTCTACGGGCTCGCCTGGGTGAACCTCGAGCTGAAGCGTCGCGATCAGGCGGTCACCGAGTTCCGGCGACTGCTCTCGAACTATCCGGAGCACGCCAACGTGTCCTCCGCGACCTTCTATCTCGCCCGCACGCTGCTCGAGCTGAAGCGGGCGGATGAGGCGGTCGGCCTGCTTCGGGGCTTCGTGGCCAAGTACGGCGATCACCGCCTGCTGCCCGACGCCCGCTACACCCTGGGGCAGGCCCTCATCGCGGGAGGGCAGACCGACGAGGGCGTGGGCGAGCTGCGTGCTTTCGCCAAGGCGTATCCCAATCACGAGCTGACCACGACCGCGCGGCGCACGGTGGTGGACACGCTGGTGCGCGTGGGCAAGAAGAACGAGCTGGCCGAGGAGTACCGGACGCTGGTCGCCCAATCGCCCGCCACCGCGGAGGGCCTCTACGACGCCGGGCAGCTCGCCATCCAGATCGGCCGGCGGGGCGACGCCGACGCCGCGTGGGGGCGGCTCCGTCGGGACTTCCCCGACCACCCGCTGGCCGGCCGCGTGTCGCTCGAGATGGCGCAGACCGCCTTCGCCAAGAACAGCTTCAAGGACGCGTCCACGCTCGCGCGCGCGGCCTCGCGCAGCTCAGAAGACTCGGTGCGCGGGGAGGCCTTCGTGCTTCTCGGCGAGAGTGAGCTGAAGCAGCGCCGGCACGCCAGTGCGATCTCCGCCTTCCGGTCCGCGGCCGACGCTCCGGCCATCGAGCCCGCGATGCGCTACCGGGCGCTCGCCGGCACCGGGCTCGCGTACGAGGAGCAGCGCCAGTGGTCGCAGGCCGCGAAGCTCTACGATGAAGTGGCGTCCAAGAGCCCCGACAAGACGCTCGCGTCCTGGGCGAAGGAGCGGCTCGCCGCGGTCAACGACAACCTCAAGTCCGAGCCCAAGACGGCGCCCAAGGCCCCCGCGAAAGGGTCCGGCGGGAAGTCATCGGGCGGCGCCAAGGGCACGAAGCCGTGACCCGGTCGCGCGCGCTGGTCCTGGCCACGCTGCTGGCCCTCGCCTCCGGTCCCACCGCGCGCGCCGAGCTGTCGTTCACGCTACCGCCGCCGGATCCGGCCGCCCTGGTGGAGCTGGCCACGCCGCCGCTCGACAAGCCGCCGGTTCCCCTGCCGGTGGTGCCGTTGCCTCCGCCGCCGCTGGCGATGCCCGAGCTGCCGCCGGCGCCGATGGTCGGCCACCTGGGCGAGCGGCCGGTGGCTCCGCTGGCGCCGCCGCGCTTCCTCGCGTGCAATCCGGTCGGTAGCCTCTTCGGGGTGGCCTCCGAGCTGATCGAGTGCGGGCGCGCGCGCTACCAGCGGGGCGAGCTCGAGGATGGGCGCGAGGCGCTCGAGAGGGCGGTGCAGGCCGCCACCGAGCGCGGGCAGATCCGGGAGGCCCGCTACTGGCTCGGCGAGACCCTCCTGCGCCTCAACAAGGTGAACGAGGTGGAGCGCCTGATGCTGCAGGTGCAGCAGGACGATCCGCGCGGGGAGCTGGGTCTCTACGCGGCCCACCAGCTCGGCTGGATCTACCTGGAGCTCAACCGGCCCGATCGGGCGCTCCCCTATTTCGACAACCTCCTCAAGATCGGCGCGCCGCCCGCGATGATTCCCTACGCGCGTCACGGCCGCGGCCTCGCGCTCTACGGGCTCAAGCGCTACCCGGAGGCGCGTGACACCTGGGTTGGGCTGCTCAACCAGAGCGCGCCGCGCGCCGTGGCGTGGGAAGGCACGTTCTGGCTGGGCGACACGCTCGGCCGACTCGGCGACTACCCGGGCGCGGTCCAGCGGATGCAGACCTTCGTGTCCGGCGGCCCCCAGGTGCTCATCGACAGCGGGCTCCTGCGCCTCGGCTGGTGGAACCGGGCGGCCGGCCAGCCGCTCGAGGCGGTGAAGGCCTACCGCGGGATGCTCTCCGCGTATCCGCAATCGCGCGAAGTGGTCTGGGCCCGCGCCGGGCTGGTGGAGGCGCTGCTGGATCTCGGCGACTATCCGACCGCGCGCGACGAGGCCAAGAAGCTCGAGCAGGTGGACCGGACCGGCACGCTCGCGGTGGCCGCGGGGGTGCGGATGAGTCGCTGGGCCACCGAGAAGGGGCGCGTCGAGACGGCCCGCGAGATCAACGACGAGCTGCTGGCCCGCACGCTCGACCCGGCCACGCGCTCGTACGTCCTGTTGCTGAGCGCGGAGGCGAGCCGGCTCGCCGGGCAGGTGGGCGAGGCGCGCGACCGCTTCCAGCTGGTGCGCCAGGCGCCCGGCTCGCCCGCCCTCGGCGCCTACGCGGCCCTCCGCCTGGCCCAGTTGGACTTCGACACGCGCGAGTTCGCTCAGGCGCGCGACGGCGCGCGGAAGCTGCAGGCCGACACCGCGGCTCCCGCCGAGATCCGCGCCGCGGCCCTGGTGCTCGGCGGCGAGGCGGCCTACTGGGCGCGCGACTACCCGCAGGCCGCCGCGCTCTACGGCGCCTTCCTGTCGGCCTACCCCGCCGCCCCGCAGGGGCCGATGGCCAACATTGCGCTCGGCTGGGCCGAGCTCCGGGGCGGCAAGCCCGAAGCGGCGCGCCAGCGCTGGACGCGGTTCGCGCAGCAAGCGCAGACCGATCCGCGCGCGCCTGAGGCGCTGGTGCTCGCGGCCGAGCTGGCCGGCCGCGCGGGGGACCCGGCCGGGGCCCAGAGCCTGCTCGACCAGGTCGTCGACCGTTACCCGAACAGCGGGTACGCCGAGGTCGCGATGCTGAACCGGGCCATTCTCTCGGTGCGGGGCGGCCGGGCCGCCGACGCGCTGCCGGAGCTGGGCCAGCTCGTGCGGCGCGGCGCCGTCTCACCCTACGTGGGCCGCGCGCGGGTCACGCGCGGCGCCGCCCTGCTGGCCACCGGCAAGCCTGCGGAGGCCGAGCGCGACTTCCAGGCCGCGCTGGGACTGGGCGAGGCGGCTCTCGCGCACCTCGGGCGGGGCAGCGCGAACCTCGCCCGCCAGCAGTGGGCCGCGGCGGCGCGCGATTTCACGGAAGCGCGCGATGCGGGTGCGGGGCCGGTCGCGGCCGCGGCCAGCTACGGCATCGCCGCGGTGCTCTTCAACCAGCGCAAGACCGCCGAGTTCAGGCAGGTGGCCACGCCGCTCGCCGCGGGGGCCGTGGATCCGATCACGACCCCGCGCCTGCTCCACGGCTTGGCGGCGGTCGCGGTCGAGGAGCAGCGCTGGGCCGACGCGCGCACGCTCACGCTGCGGCTCGTCGACCAGTTCCCGAAGTACGAGGGCGGGTCGGCCGCCCTCTCGACCCTGGGCGCCGCGGCCAGCCAGCACCAGGAGTGGGCCCTCTCGCGCGACATGTACGCGAAGCTCGGCGAGCGCTTCCCGGGCACCGCCACCGCGGCCAACCGGCTGGACTACGCGGAGGCGCTGCTGCGCACCGGCGCGGCCGCGGAGGCCCGTCGCGCGCTCGAGCCCGCCGGACCCGATAGCGGGGCGCCGGCGCAGGGGCCGCGGGCCTTGAGCCTGATGGCGGAAGCCCAGGAGGCCACCGGCAATCGCGCCGGCGCGCTCGACACCTACACCCGCGCGGCCGCCGCCGCGGCCACCCCGAAGGAGAAGGCCCAGGGGCTACTGGGGCAGGGGCGGCTGCTGGTGGCCGACGGCAGGTGGGACGAGGCGCGCGGGCGACTCGAGCAGGCGCTCGATGTGGGCGACGGCGCCCAGGCCTCGGAGGCGGCCTATCGCCTGGCCGAGGGATTCCGCGCGACGGGCAAGACGCAGGAGGCCGCCGACATGTACCTGACCGCGGCCTATCTCACCGTCGACTCGTCCTGGGCGCGTCGAGCGCTCGTCGGGGCCGGTCAGGCCTTCACCGCCCTCAAGCAGAATGACGCCGCCATGATCGTCTACCGCAAGCTGCTCGCGATGAGCGGCGTGGAGCCCGAGCTGGCCGACGCCGCGCGCAAGGGCCTTCGCGCCCTCGGCGCCAGCTAGAAATCACCCTCACCCTGCCCTCTCCCTCAAGGGAGAGGGTAGACTCGAGTCCCCTCTCCCCTCTGGGGAGGGGGTTAGGGTGAGGGGAGAGCCTCCAACACCTCGTCCAGGTTCGGGCTGTCGCCCGCGAAGCGATCCCGCCACTCGTAACGCAGCCGATCCCCAGGCCCCAGCACGAAGGTCCCGCCCTGCTGCGCGACATCGCCCTGGCGGGCGCCTTGCCGGAATCCCTGCGCGAAGGCCAGCGCCCCCTTCATCACCGCGAGCGGGTGATAGGTGCTCGCCCACCCGTGGATGAGGCCCGCGGTCTTGAAAACGCGGAGCGACGGATCGACGAAGAGCGGACCCTTGTAGCCCGTCACCTGACGGAAGGCCGCGATGTGCTCCGGCCGGGCGGGGCCGACGACCACGAGCGCCGCGCCACGCCGCTCGATCTCGGGCAGGCGCGCGATCAGGCCAGCGACCTGCTGGCGGCAGAAGATTCAGCCGAAGTGGCGGACGAAGGCGAGCACCACCGGGCGCTCGGCCCAGAGCCCCTTGAGCGGCACCGCGGCGCCACTCTCGTCGAGCACCGTGAGCTGGGCGAGCGCGCCGGCCAGCAGATCGTCCACGACCCCCATTGTAAGAGAGAATCGGGGTCCGTTGGGAGTTGCCGGGCCTTGACGGTGGGTGAAGGGAGACGACACCTTGGATGGTCGCGACTTCTGCCGCGACACGGCTGTGCTCCGACGCCCGGCGCGAACCGACAAGATGTACTAGAATGGCCGCCGATCGGAGAGCGCGATGCGAGGTTACGGTGGGCGGATTCTTTTCGTCGACGTGGGACGCGGCGACCGCCGCGTCGAGCCCGTGTCGGACGAGATGGCGCGCGGCCTCCTGGGCGGCAACGGCTTCGCGGCGCGCCTGCTGCTCGATCACGTGCCGGCGGGCGCCGACGCCTACGATCCCGTCAATATGGTGGTTTTCTCGGTCGGGCCGATTACCGACACCACCGTGCCGGGCAACAGCCGGGCGTGCGTGGCCGGGAAGTCCCCGCTCACCGGCCTCTTCTTCGATTCCACGTTCGGCGGCCGCTTTCCCGCCACCATGAAGCGCACCGGCTTCGACGCCATCGTGATCACCGGACGCGCCGCCGAGCCGGTCTACGTGAAGGTCACCGAGACCGGCGCCGAGATCAAGCCCGCGCGCGGGCTCTGGGGCAAGACCACGCGCGACACCGTGCAGGCCGTCCAGGCGGTCGAAGGCGGCGACGCCGACGTCATGGCCATCGGTCCGGGCGGCGAGCGCCTCGTGCGCTTCGCGGCGATGGGTACCTACTGGAAGAATCGCGAGGCCTTCGCCGGTCGAGGGGGCCTGGCCGCCGTGCTCGGCAGCAAGCGGGTCAAGGCCCTGGTGGTGGCGGGCTCGCGCAAGACCGAGGTGGCCGACGCGCCGGCGCTCAAGGCCCTGCTCGAGCAGCAGCGCGAGCCGCTCAAGACCGGTACCAAGGCGCTCTCCACCTACGGCACGCCGTTCCTGGTGAAGCCGATCAACACGCTCGGCGCGCTCGGCGCCTACAACCTGCGCCGGGAGGTGTTCGCGGAGGCCCTCGCGATCTCGGGCGAGGAGATGCACGCGCGCTTCCACGAGCGCGACACCACCTGCCTCAAGTGCTCGGTGGCCTGCGGCAAGCAGTATGAGATCCGCGAGGGCGAGCTGGCCGGGCTCCGGGCCAAGATGCCGGAGTACGAGACCATCTTCGCCTTCGGGTCGATGCTGGGCAACGCGCACGCGGGCTCGCTGACGCGGGCCAACGATCTCTGCGATCTCCTCGGGCTCGACACGATCAGCATGGGCGTCACGCTCGCCTTCGTCTGCGAGGCGGTCGAGCGGGGCTGGCTCAGCGAGAAGGATCTCGGCTTGCCCTTCGGCTGGGGCGACTGGCGAGGCATGCTGCGCCTCATCGAGATGACCGCGATGCGCGAGGGCTTCGGCGACCGCCTGGCCGAGGGCGCCTGGCGGCTGGCCGAGTCCGTGCATCCCGAAGGCACGCGCCTGGTCTACGCGGTCAAGCGGCTCGAGCTGCCCGCGCACTCGGCCCGCGCGCTCAAGGGCATGTCGATCGGCTACGCCACCGCCACCCGCGGCGGCAGCCACCACGACACGCGCCCCACGCCCCAGTACGCGCAGAACTTCGACCGGCGCAGCCCCGACGGCAAGCCGGAGTTCGCGGTGAAGAGCCAGCATTTCACCGCGGTGGACGATTCCCTCGTGCTCTGCCGCTTCACCTCCGAGCGCGGCTTCGGCCTCTACGTCGACGAGCCCTACGCGCGGATGGTCTCGGCGGTCACCGGCTGGGACATGACCACCGAGGAGCTGGAGCGGGTGGGGGAGCGCGTGATCAACCTCGAGCGCCTGTTCAACGTTCGTGAAGGCGTGCGTCGTCAGGACGACGCGTTACCGTGGCGCGTGATGCACGAACCGATTCCCGACGGGCCCTCGGCCGGCGCTCACTGCCCGCCCGAGGAGCTCGGCCGGATGCTCGACCGCTACTACGCGCTCCGGGGCTGGGACGAAGACGGCGTGCCCACGCCGGCCCGTCTCTCCACCCTCGGCCTCTAGCCCGCCCGCGAGGTCACCCCATGCCGGTCACGCGATTCGAGATCACGCTGCGGCGCCCACTGGCCGGCGAGCCCGCCTACGAGGAGCTGAAGGGCCGCCTCCACTTCGCCATCGATCCGCTCCACGCGGCCAATCGGCGGATCACCGACGTGGAGCTGGCGCCGCGGAATGAGCAGGGACAGGTCGCGTGGACGTCGGACGTGTCGATCCTCCTGCCGGTGGATCGCGCGCGGTGCCGCGGACGAATTCTCCTCGACGTGGTCAACCGGGGCAACACGGTGGCGGTGCCCAACTTCAACCGCGCCACGCGGCCGGCCTTCGGCCCGGGCTCGGATCCGAACCCGCCGATCGACGTGGGCGACGGCTTCCTCATGAAGCGCGGCTGGGTGGTGATCTCCTGCGGCTGGCAGGGCGATCTTCCGCGAGTGCCCGGTCTCATCGGGATGCGCACCCCGCATGCGCGCGACGCCCAGGGCCGGCCCCTGCGCGGCCGCGTGTACTCGCAGCTGCAGTCCCCGACGCCGGTCGCCGAGTTCCTGCTCTCCGACCGTGGCCACGTGCCGTATCCGGCCGCGGACCTCGACGAGAAGGACGCGCTCCTCACCGTCCGCGATCAGCCGGACGGGCCCGCCACCGTGATCCCGCGCGAGCGCTGGCGCTTCGCCCGCGGCGAGGGGGGCCGGATCGTTCCCGACGCCGGCCACATCCACCTCGACGGCGGCTTCGAGAAGGGCCGGCTCTACCAGATCACCTACACGGCCGAGGGCGCGCCGGTGCAGGGGCTCGCGATGGCCGCGCTGCGGGATGCGGTCGCGTGGCTCAAGCATGGCAGCGGGGCCGAGGGCAACCCCGCGCCGGGGCGGCTCGGCTGGGCCTACGCCTACGGCCGCTCCCAGACAGGCCGGCTGCTCCGCACCCTGATCTACGAGGACCTGAACCTGGACGAGCGGGGGCGCGAGGCCCTCGACGGCGTCATCGCCAACGTGGCGGGCGGCATGCGGGGCGAGTTCAACCAGCGGTTCGGCCAGAACTCCAAGGACCGCAACAACATGATGGCGCACCTGTTCCCGTTCACCGACCAGCCCTCGGTGGACCCCGAGACCGGGACCAAGGACGCGCTGCACGCGCGGCTCGACGCCCGGGGCAGCCGGCTGCGCGTGTTCTACACGAACACCTCCGCCGAGTACTACCGCGGTGACGCTTCGCTGATCCACACCGATCCCGACGGCTCGCGCGACGTGGCGCCCGGTCCCTACACCCGCGTGTATCACTACGCGGGCACCGAGCACGGCCTCGGGACCTGGCCGCCGACCGACTCCCAGGTCGCGCCGGCCGATCCGACCGGTCCGGTGGAGCGCGCGCAGCACCTCCGCAGCGTGGCCGACTACGCCGTGCTCCTGCGGGCGAATCTGGTTTGCCTGGACCGCTGGGTGGTCGAAGGCATCGAGCCGCCGCCGAGCCGCCACCCGCGCGCGGCCGACGGAACGGCGGCGCCACCCGCTCGGCTCGCGCCGGAGTTCGCGCGAATCCGCGCGGCCCGCTACCCGCGCCACTACGCCCGGCCGCGCCGGCTCGACTGGAGCGCGCTCCCGCCCAAGCCGGGCACCGCATTCGGCACGCTGGTGTCGGCCGTCGATGCGGACGGCAACGAGGTCGGCGGCATCATCCTGCCCGAGCTGGCCGTGCCGCTCGCCGCGCACACCGGCTGGAACCTGCGGCACCCCGACATCGGCGGGGCCGAGCAGCTCCTGATGTTCGCGGGCTCGACCATCCCGTTCGCGCGCACGCGCGCCGAGCGGGAGGCCGCCGGCGATCCGCGCGCGTCCATCGAGGAGCGCTACGCCTCCCGCGCGGACTATCTGGAGCGGGTGCGGCAGGCCGCGCTCAAGCTGGCCGGTGAGGGCTACCTGCTCGAAGCCGACATCCCCCTCTCGGTGGCCGCCGGCGCGCGGCTGTGGGACCACTTCACCCGCTGAACGACGGAGGCCCGCATGTACGATCTCCTGCTCAAGGGCGGCACCGTGCTCGATCCCTCCACCAAGCGCGACGGCCCGCAGGACGTGGCGGTCTCGAACGGCGCCATCGCGCGCATCGCGCCGCGGATCGTGGAGACGGAAGCGGCGCGCACCATCGACGTCCGCGGCAAAATGGTGGTGCCCGGGCTGATCGATCTGCACGCCCACGTCTTCGAGGGCATCAACCGCACCGGCGTGAACCCGGACCTGGGCGGCGTCTACGCGGGCGTCACCACCATCGTGGACGCGGGCAGCGCGGGCGCGGCCACCTTCGCGGCCTTCCCGCGCCACATCCTGCCTCACTGCCACACCGAGGTGATCCCGTTCCTGCACATCTGCCAGACCGGGCTCGCCACGATGCCCGACATCATCGCGGAGAGCAGCATCGACCTCGACGACACCTTGAAGGTGGTGGACCAGCACAAGAGCCTCATCCATGGCATCAAGGCGCGCATGGTCTCCCCCGCGCTCGAGATCATGGGCATGGAGATGCCCCGGCTCGCCAAGCGGGCCGCGAAGGAGAGCGGGGTCAAGCTGATGGTGCACATCGGAGACACCGAGAAGCGCTACGACCCGAAAGTGATTCATTCGCTGTTGCCGCTCCTGGAACCGGGCGACATCCTCACCCACTACTTCACGGCCAACCCGGGCGGCGTGCTCGACGGCAACGGCAAGCTGGTGCCGGAGGTGCGCGAGGCGGCCGACCGCGGGGTGTGGTTCGACACCGCCCACGGGCGCATGAACTTCAGCTTCGACGTGGGGCGGCGCGTGATCGAGCAGGGCGTGCTCCCACACTGCATCAGCACCGATCTCACCGTGCCCGGCCGCGTCATGACCGTGCACAGCATGACCGAGATGATGACGCGCTTCCTCGGGCTCGGCTTCACGCTGCCGCAGGTGGTGACGATGTGCACCGCCAATCCCGCGAAGGCGATCGGGGCCGAGCAGCGGCTAGGGAGCCTCGCGGTCGGGCGCCAGGCCGATATCTCGGTGCTCGACATCCGCCCGGGTGACTGGATGGTCTACGATGTCCTGGGCGCCGGCCTGCGGGTGGACCGCGCGGTGGTGCCCTTCGTCACCGTGAAGAAGGGGCGCGTCTTCACCCCGGACTGGGGCCCGCGCGCCTGGGGGTGGGAGCCGGACCGCGCGCTGCCCGCGGGCGGGCCGATCCGCGGAGGGTGCTGCGGATGATCGTGCTGCCCGAGTGGTCGAGCCTCGGCGTCTTCGTGATCGCGGCGCTGGCGCTGCTGCTGACACCCGGCCCCGCCGTCCTCTACATCGTCACCCGCAGCATCGATCAGGGCCGCCGCGCCGGGTTCGTCTCGGTCGCGGGCGTGCACGTGGGCACGCTGGCCCACATCGTCGCGGCGGCGGCCGGCCTCTCGGCGCTGCTCGCCGCCTCCGCCACCGCGTTCAGCGTGGTGAAGTACCTGGGCGCCGGGTATCTGGTCTACATCGGCGTGCGGCGCCTCCTCGATCGGACGACGATCGGGATGAGGGCGGACACTCAGCCGATGCGGCTCCGGCGCACCTTCCTCGACGGGATGATCGTCAACGTGCTGAATCCCAAGACCGCGCTCTTCTTCCTCGCCTTCCTGCCTCAGTTCGTCACCGTCTCACGCGGGCAGGTGGGCGCGCAGATCCTCTGGCTGGGCGTGGTCTTCGTGCTGCTCGGGGCCGTCACCGACTCGCTCTACGCCCTCACCGCCGGCTCGGCCGCGCAGTGGCTCCGCGGCAACCCGCGCTTCCTGGCGAGCGAGCGTTGGATCTCGGGCAGCCTCTACATCGGCCTCGGCGTGGCCGCCGCGATGTCGAGCAGCAACCGGAAGTGAGGCGACCAGTTTCGCGGTAGCGGGGATCCCATGCCGGGCCGGTTGTCGGCGGATCACTCGCATCTCGGAAAGTGGATCCTGCCTCCCGTGTGGCTCACGCTGTGGGGGTACTTTACGTGGCTCATGTTCACCGATCCCGCGGCGATAACGTGGGAAGGCGCCCTTCAGCCGCCGCGTGAAGTGGGTGTTTCTCGGCGTGGGAGTGCTCGGCGTGTGGTTGATGGCGCGCTATCTCTTGCCCCTCCAGCGGGTCGATCTGCGGGGCGAGTCTCTCATCGTCGCAGCCTGGCGCCGAGAGCGCCTCGTCCCGCTCAGCGAGGTCCGCGGAGTGCGGTGGCGGTTCAGGCCAAGCCGGGATCGGGCGGGGCTCGTCGAGGTCGAGCACAGGTCGGGTGGTTCCCCCGGCCGAATCCTCTTCGTGCCCAAGTCGGAGGCCATCGTCGAGGAATTGCGCGCTCTGGTCACCAGGGAGACCGGGCTACGCCCGGAGGACTAGCCTCGACGTCAGGACGCTGGAGCAGACCGCCCCGGCTCTCCGGTAAGAGCCCCCGCCGGGCGGTCACTAGCGCCGCGCCGCCGTCCGCGCTGCGGAGCCGTCGCCGCCCACGAAGCGCACCGACTCCTTGCCCTTGAGCACGCTCGGCGTGATCGCCCACGTGCCTCCGCACGCCCGGCCCGCGACCTTCCCAGCGGTGTCCGGCCCCGCGAAGGGCAGGGTGAAGCCGGCGGTGACGCCGCCCAGGATACAGAAGGCTCCCTTTACCGGCGCGTAGACGAGCGTGCTGAACACGCTCCCGGTTCCGTAGGCCACTTCCTGCCCAGTGGATTCCGCAAACGCCGGAGCCACCGCGGCGGCGCCGACGAGACCCATCACGAGGAGCACGGCAACGATCTGTCTCAAGGCTGGCTCCTTTCCGGGAGGCTGAGCGATCAGCCAGCAGTATACCGCTGAAGAGGATCGCGCTAGAATCTTCGAAGCTAGGCGGGTAGCTCAGCTGGGAGAGCACGGCCCTTACAAGGCCGGGGTCGGGAGTTCGATCCTCCCCCCGCCTACCATCTCTTTCGCCGCACGGCTGGGCGTACTGATGCCTCCGGGCTCGGCTTGCGAGCCGGCACCGCTCGCCCTATACTCCGCCCGAGGTGGCTCTGCGGATCGGCGTCGACATCGGCGGCACCTTCACGGACCTGGTCGCGCTCGACGAGGCGACCGGGGCCGTGGTCGACACCAAGGCGCTCTCGACCCCGGATGACCTGCTTCTGGGCATCCTCCGCTGCGTGGATCAGGCCGGCGTGCAGCTCTCCGACTGCCGGCTGGTCATCCACGGCACCACCATCGGGATCAACGCGCTGCTGGAGCGCAAGGGGGCCCGGACCGGGCTCATCACCACCGAGGGGTTCCGCGACGTGCTCGAGATCGGGCGCGGCAACTTCCTGCGGATGTACGACGTGCTCTACCGCCGGCCCGCGTCCCTCGTCCCGCGTGGTCTCCGTCTCGAGGTCCCGGAGCGGTTGACCGCTCGCGGGGAGGTAATGGTTCCGCTCGACGAGGAGGGCGTTCGCGCCGCGGCCCGGCGGCTCGCCGCGGAGGGCGTGGAATCGGTCGCGGTGTGCTTGCTCTTCTCGTTCCGCAACCCCGAGCACGAGCAGCGCACCGCGGAGCTGGTGGCGGAGGTGCTGCCCACCGCCTCCGTGTCGGTCTCGCACCGGATCACCCAGGAGTGGCGGGAGTACGAGCGCACCAGCACCACGGTGGTGAACGCCTACGTCCGCCCGATCATGGACCGCTATCTGGGCGCCTTCGAGCAGGGGCTCGCGGGCCGCGGCTTCCGCGGGCAGCTCCTCATCACCCAGTCGAACGGCGGGGCCTTCTCGCTCGCCGCGGCCGCCTCCAAGCCGGTGCATACCATCGAGTCGGGGCCCGCGGCGGGCGCCAGCGGCTGCGCGAGCCTCGCGCAGGCGCTCGGCGCGGATCGCCTCATCTCCTTCGACATGGGCGGGACCACCGCCAAGTGCGCCATCGTGGAGAACGGTCTCGTACAGACCACGGACGAGTACCACGTGGACGGCCACCCGCTGCGCATCCCGGTGATGGACATCACCGAGGTTAGCGCGGGCGGCGGCACCGTCGCCTGGATCGACGCGGGCGGCGCGCTGGCCCTGGGGCCGCAGAGCGCGGGGGCCGATCCGGGCCCGGTCTGCTATGGGCGCGGGGGCACCGAGCCCACCGTCACCGACGCCAACCTCGTGCTGGGCCGCATCGCGGCGGGCCGCTTCCTGGGCGGCACCATGCCGCTCGACCACGGCGCGGCTGCGCGGGCCATCGAGGAGCGGCTCGGGCTGCCCTTGGGCCTCGCGCGTGACAACGCGGCGGCCGGGGTGGTCCGCCTCGCCGATGTGAAGATGGCGCTGGCCGTACGCAGCATCACCACCGAGCGCGGCCTCGATCCGCGCGACTACACCCTCGTCGCCTACGGCGGGGGCGGCCCCCTCCACGCGGTCGCGATCGCCCGGGAACTGGGGATCCCCCGCGTGATCATCCCGCCGTCGCCCTCCACCTTCTCGGCGTGGGGCATGCTCGCCACCGATCTCCGCCACGACCTCGTCCGTACCGTGCTCGCGCCCCTCGATCAGACGGACGGCGCCTGGGCCGAGGCGCGGTACCGGGAGATGGAGCGCGAGATCGAGGCCATCCTGCCTCCGGTCGGCGCCGCCACGCGCCATCGCGCGGCGGATCTGCGTTATCTGGGGCAGGAGCACACCGTGACCGTCGAGGTGGGGAGCCTCGAGGAGTGGGCCTCCCTGCGGAGCCGTTTCGACGCCGCCCACCAGCGGGCCTACGGGTATGCCGCGCCCGAGGTGGAGGTGCAGCTCCTCAATCTGAGGTTGGCCGTCGTCTACCCGCTCGCGCGGCCCCGGCTGCCCGCGCTCGCGCGCGGGGCCGGGCGGGGGCCGGCCTTCGAGACGCGGAAGATCTACTCGTCGTTGCTCCGCGACGCCCTCGAGTACCGGGTCCACCAGCGCGATCGGCTGCGGGCCGGCGATGTCGTCGACGGCCCGGCCGCGATCGAGGAGGCGGGCACCACCACCATGCTGGAGCCGGGCGATCGGCTCCAGATCCAGGACAACGCCTGCCTGGTGATCGACGTGGCGAAGGGAGTCTGACCATGGGAAACCAGCCGCTCGACGCGGTGACCGTCGAGGTGGTCCGCGCCGCGTTCAACGCCGCCGCCGAGCGCATGCGGATCACCATGATCAAGACCGCCTACAACCACATCATCAGCGAGAGCCTCGACTTCGGCTGCGCCATCTTCGATGCCGACGTGCAGATGATCGCGCAGGGCATCGGGCTCCCCGTCTTCCAGGGCCATCTGGGCTTTCCCATCCAGGCCACCGTGCAGGATCGTGGCGTCGAGGCCTTCCGTGAGGGCGACGTCTTCATCCACAACGATCCCTATGCGGGCAACGGTAACCATCTGAACGACGTGGCGATGTACGCGCCGGTATTCTGGGAAGGGCTGCTCACCGGCTTCGTCTCGGTGAAGGCCCACTGGAGCGACATCGGGGGGCCGGTGCCCAGCTCCATGCAGGTGGGCTCGCGCGAGTTCAGACAGGAGGGGCTGCGCTTCCAATCGGTGCGCCTCTTCAGCCGGGGCGAGCTGAACGAGGAGGTGATGCGGGTCATCCGCGCCAATATCCGGACGGAGAGCGGCACCCTGAAGGACATCCAGGCCATGATCGCGGTCTGCCGCGCGGGCGAGGCCTATTTTCGGGAGATCCTCGCGAAGTACGGGCGCGACACCGTGCTCGAATCGACGCGCGTCTATCTCGAGCAGTCCGAGCGTCGCACCCGCGCCGAGCTGGCCCGCATCCCGTCCGGAACGTATCGCGCGGTCGCCCACTTCGACAACGACGGCATCAGCCTCGACCAGCCGGTGCGCGTCGAGATGGCGATCACCCTCGACGGGGACTCGATGACGGTGGACTTCACCGGCTCGAGCCCGCAGGTGACCGGGCCCTTCAACTGCGGCGACGCTATCACGATCAGCGCCTGCCGGCTCCTCATCAAGTGCCTGACCACGCCGCTCACGCCGGTGGACGAGGGCTGCTTCCGGCCGCTCACGGTCGTCGTCCCGCCGCGCTCGGTGCTGGCCTGCCAGGAGCCCGCCCCGACCGCGCGCTACTACGTGCCGATCAATCTCCTGATCGATCTGGGCCTGCGCGCGCTCTCCGAGGCGATGCCCGACGGCATCCCCGCCGGCTCCTACGGCGACCAGATGCCGACCATCGCCTTCGGGACCCATCCCGAGACGGGTCGCCTGTTCATCCAGGGCGATCTGAATGCCGGGGGCACCGGAGGGCGGCCCGCGTACGACGGCGAGTCCGCGATGATCATCTTCGCGGGCTCGACCGCGCGAAACAATCCGGTCGAGGTAGTGGAGTCGCGCAACCCCTCCATCCGCATCCTGCGCTACAACCTGCGGGCGGACTCGGGCGGCGCCGGTCGCCATCGAGGAGGCCTCGGCATCGAGCGGGTCTACGAGTTCCTCGCTCCCGCCTTCATCACCTTCAGCCTCGAGCGTAAGGTCACGCCCCCCTGGGGCCTGCACGGCGGCCGCGACGGCGCGGTGAACGGGGTCGAGATCACCGCGCCCGACGGCGCGGTCCGGCAGGTGCGGAAGGCGACCCAGCATCCCATCGGCGCGGGCGAGCGCGTGCGCATCATGACCGGGGGCGGCGGGGGCTATGGCCCACCCGCCGAGCGTGATCCGGAGGCGGTGCGCCGTGACGTGCGCGAAGGCTACGTTTCGGCGGAGGCCGCGCGCCGCGACTACGGCGTGGCATCCGACGCCAACGCCTAGCGGCGTCGTGGCACACCGCGCGATCCGCTGCGGCACCCTCTTCGACGGCACCGGCGCTCCGCCGGTCCGCTCCGCGGTGATCGTGGTGGACGGCGCGCGGATCACCGCGGTCGGGCCGGCCGCCTCCACGCCGGTTCCGGCGGGCGCGTCCGTGCTGGATCTGGGCGACCGCTTCGTGATGCCCGGGCTGGTGGACGCCCACAGCCACATCTCGATCGTGCCGGGCGACGGCGACCAGATCGGCCAGCTCCGCCAGGAGGCGGTGCCCCAGGCCCTGCGCGCCACCGCCAACCTCCGGCGTGACCTGGCCTCCGGCACCACGACCCTCCGGGTGATGACGGAAGAGAGCTTCCTCGACGTCCAGGTGCGTGACGCCATCGAGGCGGGCGTGATCCCAGGCCCGCGCCTGCTCTGCGGCACCCGGGGCATCACCGCGAGCAACGGCCACGGCCGGGCCCACACCGCCTTCGACGGGGTGGACGAGATTCGCCGCGGGGTGCGCGAGAACTTCCAGCGGGGCGCCGATCACGTGAAGATCTTCGCCACCGGCGGGGTCAGCTCACCCGGCACCACGCTGCAAGCCAGCGTCTATTCTCGAGAAGAAATCCGCGCCGCGGTCGAGGAGGCCCTGCGGGTGGGGAAGTACGCGGCGGCCCACGCCCACGGGGGCCCGGGGTTACGCCTGTGCGTCGAGGAGGGCGTCTCCACCATCGAGCACGCCGGGCTCGCCACCGACGACGACATCGGGCTCATGAAGGAGCGCGGGGCGTGGCTCATCTGCACCTTCGCGATCTTCATGCACGGCGAGGGCATCGAGAAGGGCGACGGCCGCCAGCCCGCGATCATGGAGAAGCTCCGCGCGGCGCGGCGGGTGATCATGGAGAGCTTTCCGCGCCATCTGGCCTCGGGCGTGCGCTTCGCCTCCGGCACCGACGGCGTGCACGGCTGCATGCCCTTCGAGCTGCAGACGCTGGTGCGGTTCGGGGTGCCGGCGCCGGATGCGCTCCTCGCGGGCACGCGCTGGGCCGCGGAGGCCTGCCGCGTGGACGGCGAGGTCGGGAGCCTCGTACCGGGCAAGCGCGCGGACCTGATCGCGGTGGACGGCAACCCGCTCGCGGATATCGAGGCGCTCCAGCGGGCGTGCCTCGTCATGAAGGACGGCGTGATCCACGACAACCTGGCGGACAACCACGTAGAGAATCAGGCAGAACATCAGGGGAGGAGCGGGCGATGACAGATCGGCGGCCGACGGCAGGTTGGGACCGGAGCACGCGGCGGGAGTGGCTGTCTCGGGTGGGCGGGCTCGCCGCGGGCGCGGGGCTCGCGTCACTCGCCGGGCCCGCCGGCCGTCCCGCGTGGGCCCAGGGGCAGCCCAAGCGCGGCGGCGTCCTGCGCGTCGCGACGGTGGACAAGCCGGTCAACATGGACCCGGGATTCGCCCAGCTCTACTCCTCGCTCCAGGTCTACCAGAACGTCTACAACAAGCTGGTCTACGTGGACGAGGCCGGCCAGTTCGCCCCCGGGCTCGCGAAGTCGTGGAAGCAGGACGGTGAGAAGGCCTGGGTCTTCGACCTGGTGGACAACGCGGTCTTCCACAACGGCGAGCCCTTCACCGCGAAGGACGTGGCCTTCACCTTCAACCGGCTCCTCGACGCGAAGAACAAGCTACCGATGCGCGTCTTCTTCGCGCCGGTGGAGGGCGTGGAGGCGGTCGGCAAGTACCAGGCGCGCTTCAGCCTGAGCCGGCCCTTCGGTCCGCTGCTCGCGATGCTCTCGCAGGCCACCGAGATCGTGAACGAGAAGGCGCTCGCCGAGAAGGACCCGAAGCTCTTCCCCATCGGGACCGGGCCGTTTCGCTTCGTGGAGTGGGTGAAGGACGACCACGTCACCCTCGAGCGCTGGGACAAGTACTTCCGCCCCGGCCGCCCGTATCTGGACCGGGTCGTCTTCTACGCGCCGGCCGACGACACGGTACGGCTCACCGGCCTGCAGACCGGGCGCTTCAACTGGATCCAGACGGTGCCGCCGCAGCGCGTCCCGGAGCTCGAGCGGGCTCGGGACATGAAGTCCTCGCCGGGCCGGCCCTACTTCCCGTTCTTCCTGATGCTGAACTCGAGCCGCCCGCCGCTCAACGACAAGCGGCTCCGGCAGGCCATCGCCTGGGCCATCGACCGCGCCGAGATCGTGAAGCTCGTGTACTTCGACTCCCACGCGGTCACCGCCGAGCCCACCCCCGAGCCGAGCCCGTGGGCCACCGGGGTGAACGCCCACAAGGGCGGTCCCGATCTCGCCCGGGCCAAGCAGCTCCTCGCGGACGCGGGCAAGGGCGGCGGGCTCACGCTCACCTATCTCGTGAAGTCCCAGGTCCCGGTGCTCGTGAAGACCGGGGAGATCCTGCGCGAGCAGCTCAAGAAGATCGGCATCACGCTCGAGGTGCGGCCGCTCGAGTCCGGGCAGTACTTCGAGGAGCTGGTCGGCAAGAAGTTCGACATCGGGGGGGCGTGGTGGAGCGTCACCGTGGATCCCGACATGTTCTATTACCCGATGCAGCACTCCTCCTCGGCCTGGAACTTCAGCGGCTTCAAGTCCGAGGAGGCGGACAAGCGCCTCGACGCCTTCCGCTTCACCGCGAACCCGGCCGCTCGCAAGAAGATGTACCCGGAGCTGGTGCGCTACATCCAGGAAGAGGGCTCTCTCGTCATCTTCAGCAACGAGGTCCAGCGCTACTGGATGAAGCCGAACGTCCAGGGCTCGGCCCCGCTGTCCTCGCTCGAGCTGCGCTTCGAGGACACCTGGCTAGCCTGACCGCCCGTGCCCGGATGGGCGGCCGCGCGCTCGCTCGAGAGCGGTGGGGGGGTCTGGGGGAAGTCGGGCGCCTGAGCCTCGCCCGGAATGGCGGCCGCGCGCGCGCGCGAAAGCGGTGGGGGGGTCTGGGGGAGGAGCGGCGCTCGCTCCCCCCCAGTTCAAAATGATCCTGTACGCGGCCCGCCGGCTCGCCCTGGCGGTGCCGCTGCTGTTCGGCATGAGCGTGCTCGTCTTCGCGCTCATGCGCCTGGTGCCGGGCGATCCGGCGGTGGTAGTGCTCGGCTACAAGGCGACGCCGGACGGCATCCGCGCCCTGCGCGAGGCCTTCCACCTCGACGAGCCCGTGCCGCAGCAGTACGTGCGCTGGCTCGGCGGGGTCGCGCGTGGGGACTTCGGCCTCGACTTCCGGCAGAACGAGCCGATCGGCCGGATGATCCTCGACCGGCTGCCCGTCACCATCGAGCTGACGCTCCTGGCCGCCGCGTGCACCGCGCTGATCGGCGTGCCGCTGGGGCTCCTGGCGGGCGGCCGGCGCGGGGGCGCCGCCGACCGCGCCGCCCTCGCGGTCGGCCTCGTGGGGGTCTCGGTTCCCGACTTCTGGCTCGGCATCATGCTCATTCTCGGGCTCTCGCTCGGCGTCGGGCTCCTGCCCTCGGGGGGCTGGGTGCCGTTCGCGGAGAGCCCGATCGAGAACCTCATCCACCTCGCGCTCCCCGCCCTCACCCTGGCGGTGAGTCGCGCGGCGGTGCTCGGACGCCTCACCCGGGCCGCCGTGCTCGACACCATGCACCGCGGCTTCGTCCAGTACGCGCGAGCCAAGGGCCTGGGCGAGCGGGCCATCCTCTTCCGCCACGTGCTGCCCAACGCGGCCATCCCCATCGTCACCGTGCTCGGGCTGCAGGTCGGCTACATGCTGGGCGGCGCCATCGTGGTCGAGATGATCTTCACCCTGCCCGGGGTGGGGCGGATGACGCTCGACGCCGTGCTCGAGCGCAACTATCCGGTCGTGCAGAGCACCGTGCTGGTGATCGGCGCGATGTTCATGCTGGTGAACCTCGTCACCGACGTCCTCTACGGCGTGATCGACCCCCGGGTGCGGCGCCGATGATGTGGCGCGCCATCCTACCGGCGCTGCCGGCGCGGCACCGCGGGGTCACGCTCGCGGGATTCCTCGTGGTGGGGGCGCTCGCGCTCACCGCGGTCCTGGCGTCCCACATCCTGCCGGGCAGCCCGACCGAGATCGCCAAGGACCATGCCCTGCGCGGGCCCACGTGGGCCGAGCCCTTCGGCTTCGACGACCTCGGCCGGTCCATCCTGAGCCGGGTCGGGCACGCGTACCGCGTCTCGCTCGGGGTGGCCCTGGCCTCGGTGGGCCTGGCCCTCCTGGCCGGCGTTCCGCTCGGTCTCGTCGCGGGCTACGCGGAGGGCGCACTGGACCAGCTCATCATGCGGCCCCTCGACGTGCTGATGTCGTTTCCCGCCATCCTCCTCGCCATCGCCCTCATGAGCGTCTTCGGCACCGGCGTGGCGCTGGTCGCCCTGTCGCTCGCGGTGGTCTACACGCCCATCGTGGCGCGCGTGGTCCGCGCCGCCGTGCTCGCCGTCAAGGTGGAGCTGTACGTGGACGGCGCCCGCGCGCTCGGCGCCCCGGTGCTCCGCCTGGTGCTGCGGCACATCCTGCCAACGCGGCGACCCCGGTGCTGGTCCAGGCCTCGGTGCTCATGGCGATCGCGATCCTCGTGGAGGCCTCGCTCTCCTTCCTCGGCGTCGGCGTGCGCCCCCCGACGCCTTCGCTGGGCCTCATGCTCGCCGACGGCCGCGGCTTCATGGTGCAGGCGCCCTGGATGGTGATCTTCCCCGGGGTGGCCATCATGGCCGCTGTGCTCGGCTTCAACATGGTGGCGGACGGGCTTCGCGACTGGCTCGACCCGCAGCAGGTGACGGGGGGCTGAGCATGAGGGAGCCGCTACCCGAGGTCCTGCCCGCCGATCCGCTGCCGCTCGTCGCGCGCTGGCTGGAGGAGGCGGCGCCGGTGGTGAAGAGCGCAACCGCGATGGCCCTCGCCACCGTGGGCGTCGACGGCCGTCCCACCGCGCGAATGGTCATCTGCCGCGGGTTCGACCCCGCGGAGGGCTGGCTCGTCTTCTACACCGATCGCGACAGCGCCAAGGGCCAGGCCCTCGAGCAGAATCCGCGAGCGGCGGTCGTGTTTCACTGGGACGTGTTCGAGCGGCAGATCCGCGTCGAGGGTCCAGTCACCCGCGCCCCGGAGGCCGAGTCGGATCGTTACTGGAGCACCCGGCCCCTGGACGCGAGGATCGCGGCCGTCGCGAGCGAGCAGAGCCGGCCCGTGGCCTCGCGCGCGGCGTTCCTCGGGCAGATCGAGGCCGTGAAGCGCAGGCATGGCGCGGACGTGCCGCGACCCAAGCGTTGGGGGGGCTACCGCGTGTGGGCGGAGCGGGTAGAGCTGTGGGTCGGCCAGCCGGGGCGCGCCCACGACCGCGCGGTCTGGACGCGCGCGCTGCAGCCCACGGAAGCGGGTTTCATCGGGGGCTCGTGGCGGACGACGCGGCTCCAGCCCTGACCGCACCGCGATCAGGTCGACGCGGTGCGCGGCGGCAGCGTCGAGGCGCACCAGAGGGCGAGGCCGAGCGGGGTCATCGGCACCGGGGCGACGCCGGCCACGGCCAGGATGAACACGATCACCGCGAGGATGCGCAGGGCGAAGCTCATGCGGCACCTCCTGTGCCTGGGCCGGGCGAGTCCGGTGACGCCAGCCGCCGGATCCGGTCTTCCGCGTCGGTGATGGGCGAGCCGCCGTGCATCATGGCCCGGGCGAACTCGAGCATCGGGTAGCCGTTCCGGGCCTCCTCCTGGAAGCGCTTGGCGAAGCCGCCGCTCTTGATGTCGTCGAAGACTTTGCGGAAGCTCTCCGCCATCGCCTCGCGGTCCATCTCGAGCGACCGCGTGATGCCGCCGAACACCGCGGTGGGGCCGTGGTCCTCGGAGGCGCGGAAGAAGCCGGTCTCCCGGAAAGACTGGAAGACCGCCTCCATCTCCCCCGACATGTACATCTCGAGCACCAGCGCCTCCGCGGGCAGCCCCGCGTCGCGCGCGACCTCGAAGGCCATCATGAGCGCCATGCCGAGCACCGCGCCCACCGATTGCTCGATGAAGAGATCGAGGGTGGCTTCCATCTTGGCCGTCATCTGCACCGCGCCCGCGCGTAGCACGCCCAGCCCATCGGCGAGCCCGAGCATGCGCTGCTGCGCGCGCCCGCTGCGGTCGGCCTCCACACCCACGCACGCCCAGAAGCCCTGGCCCGCCTGATAGCGCGAGCGCGCGGTGTTGCCCGCCATGCGCGGCGCCACCAGCAGCACGTCGATGCTCGCGGGCGGGTGGATGAGGCCGAAGGCCAGGCTGTAGCCTGAGCCGAAGGCGATCGCGCTGCCGGGCCGGAGGGCGGGGGCGATCTCGCCCTCGAAGAGGGTGGGGATGACCTCGTCGGGCAGCAGCACGTACACGACGTCATCGCCGGCCGCTGCCGCGATGGGCACGACCTCGAAGCCTTCGGTCCGCGCCTGCTCGGCGTATTCGTCCTCGCGGTTGCCGATGCGAACCTTGGCCCCGGAGTCGCGTAGGTTGAGCGCGGCGGTGCGGCCGAGATGTCCGTAGCCGACCACCGCCACCGCTTCACCGGCGAGCGCGCCGGGTGGCGCATCCGCCGCGCGATAGACTCGGACCTGCGTGTCTCCCGGATCTGTCATTTGGTGATCCTAACCCATCTCGCGGGCATCCGCTGCCGGCTTGGGCGGGCAGCGCGCCGGCATTGTAGCATTGACGCGCCATGGCGACGGTCACGTGCTGCGTGGCGGGTGGCGGCCCCGCCGGCATGATGCTGGGCCTCTTGCTGGCCCGGGCGGGTGTCTCCGTCCTGGTGCTCGAGAAGCACGGCGACTTCCTCCGCGACTTCCGGGGCGACACCATCCACCCTTCCACGCTCGAGCTGATGCACGAGCTGGACCTGCTGGAAGAGTTCCTGAAGCTGCCTCATCAGAAAGTGCCGCGCCTGGTAGCCCAGTTCGGCGAGCTGACGGTGCCCATCGCCGATTTCACGCACTTGCCGACCCGTTGCAAGTTCATCGCCATGATGCCGCAGTGGGACTTCCTCGACTTCCTCGCCCGGCAGGCCGGGCGGTATCCGACCTTCCGGCTCGAGATGCGGGCGGAAGCGACCGGGCTGATCGAGGAGGCCGGGCGGGTGGCCGGGGTTCGCGCGACCACGCCGGCCGGGCCGCTCGAGGTCCGCGCCGACCTCGTGGTCGCCGCCGACGGGCGCTCCTCCGTGCTGCGCGAGCAGGCGGGCCTGCGCGTGGAGGATCTGGGCGCGCCCATGGACGTGCTGTGGTTCACGCTCTCGCGCCGGCCGGCGGATCCCGAGGCCAGCATGGGCCGCTTCGACGTCGGCCGGATCTTCGTGCTGCTCAATCGGGGCCTACACTGGCAGTGCGGCTACGTGATCCCGAAAGGCGCCGCCGACGAGATCCGCCGGCACGGGCTCGATGCCTTCCGCGCCTCGGTGGCCTCGCTCGTGCCCTTCGAGGCGGGCCGGCTCGCGGAGATCCGCGAGTGGGACGACGTGAAGCTGCTCACCGTCAAGGTGGACCGGCTCGAGCAGTGGTACCGCCCCGGCCTGCTCTGCATCGGCGACGCCGCTCATGCCATGTCGCCCGTCGGGGGCGTCGGCATCAACCTGGCGATCCAGGACGCGGTGGCCGCGGCCAATCTGCTGTGGCGGCCCCTTCGTGAGGGCCGTCTGACCCCCGATCACCTGCGCCGGGTTCAGCGGCGGCGCCAGTGGCCGACCCGGGTCACGCAGCGACTCCAGATCGCAATGCAGCGCCGCATCATCACCCAGGTGTTACGCGGCCGCCTCAGCGCGCCCCTGTTCGTCCGCCTCCTCGCGCGCTACGCCGTGCTGCGGCGGCTCCCCGCGCGGTTCGTCGGCCTCGGGATTCGCGCCGAGCACGTCGACACGCCCGCGGTCGAGACGGCGGGACGCTGACCCGGGCCCGAGATCTGACCGTCAGGTTTCCAGGACCCACTGCACGAGGGTGCGCAGGTCCTCCACCGTGAAGGGCTTGGTCAGCACCGGATCGCCGGTCTCGGCCAGGAAGGGCATGTAGTCCTCAGCCTCGGCGTGGCCGGTGACGAAGATCACGCGGGGCAGGGCCTGGCCGTAGTGCTCGCGCAGAGCCTTGTAGAGACCGGGCCCGTCGAGGTTCGGCATGCGCAGGTCGCTGATGATCAGGTCGTAGGTGCGCTGCTGGATGCGGTAGAGCGCCTCCACCCCGTCGCGCGCGGTGTCGACCTCACGATCGTCCAGCAGCAGGATGTGGGCGATCAGCTCGCGGAGATTGTTCTCGTCCTCCACCACCAGGATGAGGCGGGAGCGGGTCATGGGGCGAGCGTCCGTGCCACCAGCTCGAGCACCCGCCCCGGCTTGAGCGGCTTCATGAGCACCGGTGCGTGCACATCCGTCAGGAAGCCGCCGTACTGCGGATCGAAGGTCGCGTTGGTCATGAAGACGAGGCGGGGAAGGGTGTCCCGGTAGCGCTCCTCGAGGGCCACCAGCAGGCGCGGGCCGTCCAGCGCCGGCATGCGCAGGTCGGCGATGACGAGATCGTAGCGCCGCTGGTCGAGCAGTAGCAGCGCCGATTCGGCATCTTCGGCGCCGTCGACCTCGTGGCCCTCGAGGCTCAGCACGTCGATCACCGACTGCCGCACCGCCGTGTCGACGTCCACGACCAGGATCAGGCGCGCACTCATCCGCGGCGCGTGCGGCGGCAGCCGTCCTGTCGGGCCTCGTCCTCGTTGGCGTAGCAGCGATCGGCGCGGCTCTCGGCGTAGGTGCTGGTGCCGGGGAGGTAGTAGATGCAGCGCTCGGCCGAGTACGTGCGGAAGTCGCCCTTGATGGGGTGGGCGAGTGGACAGGTCCACCCGTTCGTGGGCGGGACGCCGGGGCGGGTGCCGGCCACGCGCGGCGGCGCGCCGCCGGGGGCCGGCGCGCCGGCGGCTCCGCTCCGCGTGGGCGGCGCCGGCCCCGCGCTCCTCCAGATCCCGCGCCGCGCCGCGCGCGCCTCCTCCTGGCGACGGAGCAGCAGGTCCTGGTAGCGCACGTTGGGGCTCCCGGTGACCACCTGGCCCAAGCCGTGCCCGATCATCTCACTGTTGACCATCACGTCGCCGAGCCAGACGTAGGCCAGCAGCCGGCCATTGGCGTCGCGCTCCTGGGTGTCCATCTCGAGCCGCACGTTCTTGGCGTTTACCAGGCCGTGGTTGAACCGCAGGGCCTCGCGTCCGAGGGGATCGGAGGCCGGGCCGCCGTCACCCGGATCGGGCGCGGTCACGCCGATGTAGCGCACCCGATCCACCTCGCCGTTGACGAAGACGTGGATGGTGTCGCCGCTCACCACCTTGACGACGCCGGCCGGGAGACTCCGCCCCCGCCCCGGCTGCTGCCCCCACGCGGGGCCAACCGCGAGGGCCAGCACGGCCAGGATGGCGAGCCGGCACCGCCGCCGCACTACTTCCGGCCTTCGCTCAGCGAGCGCTCCAGCGCCTCGCGGCGCAGCCGCTCGGCCGCGAGCTCGTCGTTGAGGGTCTTGATCTGCCCGGCGAGCCGCTCCAGCTCCTGGGTCTGCTGGGCGCGCAGGGCGGCCTGCTCTTGACCGCTCTTCTGGCGCCAGAACATGTCGGCGGCGACGCCACCGCCGACCAGGCCGAGCACGCTCCATACCGCGATCCGCTTGGCGACGGCCTTTCCCAGTTCCATGGCGAGCCTTTCGTCAGGTTCGGAAGAGCGCTCAGTCCACGAGGGCGATCGCGCGCACCGGCGAGCCGTCGGCCCCCGTGAGGCGGAGCGGCAGGGCGATGAAACGGCAGCGCGGCGCGCCGATCCGGTCGAGGTTCGTCAGGTACTCGATCACCGTGATGCCTCTCGGGAAGAAGATGTGATGGGTGGTGCACTCCTCTCGCGTCACCTTGGTCTCTGGCGAGAAGATCGAGGTGCGGATGCAGTAGTCGGGCGGGTAGTCGTAGCCCACCGCCCTCACCCCGCGCGCCACCAGCCACTCGCAGGCGCTGGCCCCGGTATAGGGCGCGTCCTTCCAGAAGCGCTCGCTCGCCACCGGACAGCGCACGGGCCAGTCCGTGCGCAGCAGCACGATGTCACCCGCGCGCACGTGACCGGCGTGGCGGTCGAGCGCCGCGCCGGTCACTTCCGCATTCTCGCCCAGGTGGGTCAGATCCACGACCGCCGCCTCCCCCATCCACTGGTCCACCGGCATGGAGGCGATGTCACGATCGCCGGGAAGGAAATGCACGGGCGCGTCCACGTGGGTGTAGGCGTGGCAGCTCACCGTCAGGATGGTGGATTGGAAGTTCGCCCCCGCCTCATGGGTCGAGCGCCGCTCGCTCGCGACCTTCCAACGGAAGTGCGGCCCGATGGGGAAGCTCAAGTCCACCACGCGCATGGCGGCCATGGTGTCCCGCGCCCCGGCACCTTGTCAATCGTGCCCATTCCCCCTCTCCCCTCTGGGGAGACCGTCTTCCCTCTCCCCTCAGGGGAGAGGGCAGGGTGAGGGGTGGTGAAGGTGGGGATGCTATAGGAGTACGTCTGGCACGAGGACGCGGGGAACGATCCCTTCGCTTGAAGCGGGTGCTGCGGGAACGTCCGCGCTAGTCCTGGAAGATCTGCTCCGGCTGCACCGTCACGGCTTCGGCGTGCCAGGTGCCGGTTCGCTCGCGCGGAGAGTCCGTCCGGTCGATCTGAGCCACCGGCATGAGCGGCGGATCCGCCTGGAACTGCCACTGCCATTCCTTGGTCGCCGCGTAGCTGGCGGCGACCAGCAGGATCCCAACCACGAGAGCGGGGCGACCGATCATGACCGAGCCTCCTTCTCCGTACAGGTGGGGGGCAAGGGCCGTGCCACCGAGCGTCATCCGCAGTTTCAATAGGGTACCGTGCGATCTGGCCGCGACCGCAGAAGAAACTACCGTGTAATCCTGCTTCGCTGTCGCCAGGCTGACACGAGCGCGAGGCCCCCCTGGCTTCGGATCGACC
>Ga0187892_10002495_pt1 | contig 36633 bp, 26 predicted proteins | sample MA1701073metaG_FD_139345 | JGI IMG/M metagenome (GOLD analysis project Ga0187892, IMG submission 139345) | Bio-ooze microbial communities from a basaltic lava cave in the Kipuka Kanohina Cave System on the Island of Hawaii, USA - MA170107-3 metaG ... | reverse complement strand
TTCGTAGTCTTGCCCCCTTGTGGGGCATTGTTGCAACCGCGAATGTATTGGCTTCGACAGCGGCCCACAAGGCTACGCCCGTTGGGGGCCGGGACTACAAAAACTATGGTAACAGCGTACTAGCAAACCGGCTAACAGGCCAACCAGCCAACGCTTTAAAACCTATGCAAGAGCTTGGCAAAATCATTATGATCATTGGCGTCGCTTTGTTAGCCATCGGCGCCGTGCTCTATTTTCAAAAAAGCATTCCGTTTCTCGGAAAATTGCCCGGTGACATTTTAGTGCAAAAGAAAAACTTTACTTTCTATTTTCCATTGGCGACGAGCCTCGTGCTCAGCCTGTTGTTGACTTTATTCTTTTATTTGTTCAGAAAATAATTTATGAAAAGAAAATTTTTAGCCGCCATCGTTATTGGCGCCGGTTTGTTCTGCTTGGCCGAAGGCGCCAGCGCCAAATCCGAATTTCGCGCCTCGCTCGCCGCAACGACACAACCCTCGCGGACCGTTCACGTCATCCGTATCAACGGCCCGATCAATCCACTGGCCGCCGAGTATATCCTCGACTCCATCGACGAGGCCACCGATGCCGAAGCCGAATGTTTGATCATTGAATTGGACACGCCCGGCGGCTTGATGGAATCCACGCGCATCATCACCAAAGCCATGTTGGGCAGCGAAATTCCGGTGGTGATTTACGTTTCACCTTCGGGCGCGCGGGCGGCCTCTGCCGGCGTATTCATGGCTTACGCGGCGCATCTTGCGGTGATGGCGCCGAGCACCAACATCGGCGCGGCGCATCCGGTCAATCTCGGCGGCAGCGCCGATAGCGCCAAAACCACGATGATGGAAAAAGTTACCAACGACGCCGTGGCGCAAATCAAAGCCGTGGCCGAGAAGAGAGGGCGCAACGTCGAATGGGCGGAGGAAGCCGTGCGCAAAAGCGTTTCGATCACCGAGAAAGAAGCGCTGGAGAAAAACGTCATTAATCTCATCGCGCCGGATATCGACAGCCTGCTCATCATGATCAACGGCCGCGAAGTTGAGCTGGTCAATCGCAAAATCAATCTGCAAACCGCCGGCGCCACGGTCGTTCGCCACGAAATGAACTGGCGGCACAAGCTGCTTGATAAAATTTCCGATCCGAATATCGCGTACATTCTGATGATGCTTGGCATCGCCGGCATCTACTTCGAGCTTTCCAATCCCGGCGCGATTTTGCCCGGCGTGCTCGGCGGCATCTTTCTCATTCTGGCCTTTTACGCGCTGCAAACCCTGCCGGTGAACTGGGCCGGGCTGCTGCTCATTTTGTTCGCCATCGTTCTGTTCCTTCTCGAAATCAAAGTGACGAGCTTTGGCATTCTCACCATCGGCGGCATCGTGGCCATGTTTCTCGGCTCGGTCATGATGTTCAGGCAGCCGGCGAACATTTTCGAGCCGGCGATCAGAATCTCGATGCAAGTGATTGTCATCTCAACCCTGGCGACCGCCGGCTTTTTTGCCTTTGCCGTCGGCTTGGTGATGAAGGCGCATCGCCAGCAGGTCACCACCGGCCGCGAAGGCCTGGTCGGCGAGATCGGCAGGGCGTTGACGAATCTCGAGCCGGAGGGCCGCGTTCAGGTTCATGGTGAAATCTGGCAGGCGCGCAGCGATACGCCCATTGAAAAAGGAGATGAAATAAAAGTGTTGGCCGTTCGCGGCCTGCAAATCAAAGTGGAAAAAGCAGTCTGAACCGGTTTTACTCACGAACTGGAAGGAGGAAAAATGTTTCAAGTTCTGGTGCTTTTTATTCTAGCGGTCATGCTTTTTTCCAGCATGATCAAAGTGCTGCGCGAGTACGAACGCGGCGTAATTTTCCGGCTCGGCCGATTGCTGCAACTCGGTGAGAAAGCTTACAAAGGCCCGGGGTTGATCCTTCTCATCCCGGTCATCGACCGCATGGTCAAAGTCAGCTTGCGAACCGTTACGTATGACGTCCCGCCGCAAGATGTCATCACCCGCGACAACGTTTCGATCAAAGTCAACGCGGTGCTTTATTTCCGCGTCATCGATCCGGCCAAGGCGATCATCGAAGTCGAGGATTATTTTGCCGCAACTTCTCAGATTGCCCAGACGACGCTGCGCAGCATTCTCGGCCAGTCCGAGCTGGACGAGCTGCTGGCGCACCGCGAAAAAATCAACGACGAATTGCAGAAGATTATCGATTCGCAAACCGACCCGTGGGGCATCAAGGTTTCCGCGGTCGAAGTGAAGCACGTCGACCTGCCGCCGGAGATGCAGCGGGCGATGGCGCGCCAGGCCGAGGCCGAGCGCGAGCGCCGCGCCAAAGTCATTCACGCTGAAGGCGAATTGCAAGCCTCGCAAAAACTCGCCGAAGCCGCGCGCATGCTCAGCTCCGACCCGGCTGCCATTCAGTTGCGTTACTTGCAAACACTTACCGAAGTCGCCTCGGAAAACAATTCGACGACGATCTTTCCGGTGCCGATTGATTTGTTCAAAATCTTTTTGGATAAAAAGTAGGCGGGTAATACATGCGTGCAACGTTTTTTTATCACAAGAACGTTGCACGCAAATCCCGAACTTTTTGCGCATCGCGAAAGTAAGATAAGAAACCGTTTACAATTTTTAGTAAACGGATTGAGCTGATGAAGCGGATTTTATAAAGTATTTTATCAGCTCAATCCGCTTTATCCGCTTACAAGTATATAGTTTTAAACCGGAGAAACGCCATGCGTAAAATGCACATTTTGATCACGGCTCTTCTCAGCCTGTTTTCCGCCGCGGCGCTGTTCGCCCAAACCCCTACGGGCGCAGCCGGTACGCTGCCGGAAAATCTCAATCGCATGAATAATCCCGCGCATGATCAGCAAAAAGCGAATGCCGCGGCGCCGCTGTTTCAGACTTTCGGGCAAACCGACGTGATCGGCTTCAACGGCGCGCTGGTGAATTACGGCGGCGGCAGCAATTTGCATTATCAATGGCCGCTGCAAAACGATCTCACCGCCACGCTCGATCTTTCCTTTATTTATCTGAATCTCGACAATCCCTTTTTGCCCTTTTACACGCGCTACAACAACAGCGGCGACGTGATGCTGGTGCCGTTTTTCTTCGGCCTGCGCCGCGAGGTGTGGCGTGAGCATTTCGACGGCGTTTTGCCCTACTTGCAAGTCGGCGCCGGGCCGTTGGCCGGCATGGCGTTTCCGTACGGCTATAACTTTTGGCAATCGCTGCGTTATTCGACCACCACGTGGACCATCGGCGGCTTCGTCGGCGCCGGTTTCAATTTCGCGATTGACAAGAAAACCATCGGCCTCATCGATTTTCGCTACAACCTCATGATGTTTCCCGAGCAAGTCGGCCCGCGCGCCAATTACAGCGGCCCGGCGATTGCGTTTGGGGTGTTGAGGTAATCTTAAGAGTTTAAACCGACCGAGGTGATCATTGAATCATAAGATAGGAACGGATGATTTATGGAAGCAATCACTTACTCTCAAGTTCAAGAGTTAGTCCAAAAATTGCCGGCCACCAAGCTGCTGCTTGCGTATAATTTTTTAATTGATTTGGCCGATAAGGAGACAGATTGGCAATCACCTCAACTCAATTTCATGCTTCTTCCTTTGAACGAACGGCGACGAATAATGGCCCAACAAGCGAAACAGATGGTGGCACATTACGAGCAAACTTCGGAAGAGCGTCAAACATGGCAAGCCGGAGAGTTCTTGGATGAGTATTAACCGCGGCGATATTTGGCAGGTGAATTTGGATCCAACGATAGGCGCAGAAATTCGTAAGAGTCGACCGGTTGTCGTTATTAGCTCAGACGCAGTCGGTGCGTTGCCCATCAAGTTGGTCGCTCCACTAACAGAGTGGAAAGATTACCTCGCGCAGAACATCTGGCATGTTAAAGTCATTCCGGATAACATGAATGGACTCACGAAAACATCAGCAGTAGATGCTTTACAATTACGCGGTGTTGATACGCAAAGATTCGTGCGGCGGATAGGCAACGTTTCTCCTACGGTGATGAAATCAATTGTGACGGCGATCGCCGCGGTGATTGAATATTAAAATGAAAGACTTCCCTCCTCGCATCAAAAAGCGTATTCGCGAATACTCGATGCAAGCGCACGAAAACGAATTGAAGATCGCCTTGGCAGAATTGGCGCCGAAGTTTAAAGCTTGGGAAGCCGGGCAGATGGGCAGCGGCGAATTAAGCGACGCCGTTTATCGCTGGGCGAATGGGATCAACAAGACGTTGTTCAAGAAATACAATTATGGCATGACCGAGATGAACGTCGCCTACGCCATTGTCACCGGCATTCTCGACCGAGCAAGCATTGATCAAGAGGTTTTGGAGTATTTGAACAATGCGATTGCTTTCTATGAACGTAACCGGGAATGAAAGATATTACTCCTCAATAGTTGACCAATTTAAATCTCGATTCGAGTGGATTGTTTTCGAGACTTCAGGAATAGGCTGGGGATTTCTTGATGATCTGACCGAAGTTTATTCTGAGCTTTTCGATGATTCAGAGTGAAGCTCCGTAAGCCCAAAATTGAACCAGACTTGTCCCAAATTGAAACAAGTGTCTAATTGGTGATACAGTTTTGTAACTTGCGAGAGTCATTAGAAATAACTAAAGTGTTACTTCCATAATCGTTTTGTCAAAAGCCTGAATTTAGCAGCAAAAATATGAGTTTGCGAGAGCATTTTTGAAACCGTTCTTCTGGTGCATAATTTGCCGTAAATTGACTTGATGACGAAAATTTTACAACATCTGCTGCCACTGGCTTTAGCGCTGCTTGTCACTGCCTGCCAAAATCGCGTTTTAGTCGAGGCCGATCATTACGAGCGCAGCAACGAGCTGGAAAAAGCTGAGACCGCCCTCAAGGGGCATTTGGAGACGCATCCCGGCGACAACGCCGCGCGGTTTCGGCTTGGCGAGCTGCACGGCACGATGCAGAAATATCAGGACATGCTGAACGATTTCGCGGCGGTTGAAAGCAGCGACAGCCGTTGGAAGCAAAAAGCCGCGAATCGCAAAGAGTATCATTGGCGGCAAAATTTCAATCAGGGCGTGGCCACGCTCAAGCGCAACGAGCCGGAAAAAGCGGTCACGCCGTTGCGGAACGCCGTCTTGATTTTGCCGGAACGGCAGGTGGCTTATCCGCCACTCGCCGGCGGTTTGCTCGCCACCGGCAACGTTAGCGAGGCGGCGGCCGTCCTCGAAAAAGCGCGCGCGCTGCATGAGGATGATTTGGAATCGCGCCACGCGTTGTTGCAGCTTTATTTTAACGCCGGGCGTTACGACGAGGCGCTGGGTTTGAGCGAGGAAATTCTCAAAAAATCCTCGCGCGATGTTTCAGCCTTGCGCTGCCGCGCCGCCGTGCTCGACAAAACACAACCCGATCAAGCCGAAGCCGCCTATAAAGAATTGATGCGCGTTTCCGGCGACTCCGATGATCTGATCGCCTTTGCGATGCACTATTATCATAACCAAAAACATGAATACGCACTGCTGCTTTTTCAAGAAGCTCTGAAGCGCCGCGCCGACGAAGCCGGCGCCTCGAATGGCGCATTCACGGCAGCGGATAGCAACCGCCTCTCCATTCATCTTGGCGGCAAAAATTCGATGCCGATTGCGGAGATCTTTCGTTACCTCGGCGATTGCTCGTGGCATTTGGGCGATTACGCCGCCATGTCGCAATGGTACACGCGCATTTTGCAAACCAATCCGCAGGACGTTGCCGCGTTGCAGAATCTGTGGCTTGCCGCGAAGGCGCAGGGCAAAACGGAATTGGCCGAGATGCTCAAGAAACAACTGGATAAATTGACGAGCGGTCAGGAATGACGAAAAACAATCAACTCGCACTGCAGCAAGGGTTCATCATGTTCTTTTTCCACGTCGCCTTTTGGCTTGTCGCTCTTTTGGTGGCTACGCCGTTAATGGCGCAACTGCAGATCGCCCCCAACACGATCTCGCCGCGCCCGGATGAGATTCGGGCTGCCGCGTTTACGGATATTCGCGTCGGTTTTGATCGTGCTTTGAGCACGCCCTTGCCCTCCAACGCTATTCAAGTGTGGGGAAATTTTCACGGCCGCTACCCTGGCAGCCTCAGCTACAATGCGGCGAATCGAACGCTCACTTTCACACCCGCACAAAGTTTTATTGACGGCGAAGAAATTACCGTCGCCGTCACCAGCGCGCTGCGCGGCGCCGATAACACCCAGTTAGCCCAACCTTTTCTTTGGCGTTTTCTGATTCGTAACAATTATGGCACGGGCATTTTCACGCGAACGATTTATGATTTGGAAAGTGTTTTGCCGCTTCCCGGCGTGAATCAAGAGCCGACCCATCTGGTTGCGGCCGATTTTAATAATGATGATTTCATCGATCTGGCGGTGGTGCATCACGGCGCCAATCGCCTCGTGGTGTTGCGCAACACCGTGCGCGAAACGTTGGGGGCAACTTTGTTTGCTCCCGTCGCCACGCTGGCCACCAACAACACGCCTATCTATGCCGCGGCTGCTGATTTCAACAATGACAATCGCCTCGATCTCGCCGTCGTCAATTTCAACGGCAACAGCCTACAAATTTTCTACGGCAACGGCGCCGGCCAATTCCCCACGACGCAAACGATTCTCACCGGCAGCCGTCCGATTCATCTGTTCGCGCAGGATTTCAACGGCGACGGCTTTGTCGATCTGGCGGTGACGTTGTTCGGCGCCGACCGCGTTGATATTTTTCTCAACAACGGTTCCGTCAGTTTCCCGACGGTGCCTGCGCAGCAATTGCCGGTCGGTTTCGGGCCGGTGTCGGCGGCAGCGTGGGATTACGATCAGAACGGCGCGCTTGACATTGTTGTGGCGAATCACGGCGCGAAGTCGTTATCAACTTTATACAACACCGGCCGCGGCAATTTTGCCGCCGGCGCAACGCTCGGCAATCTGCCGTTGCCGCCGGTGGATTTAATTTCCGGCGATATTGCGGGAACGAGCGGGAATCAAGCCGGTGATGGCAAGCGCGAAATGTTGGTGCTGTGCAGCGATTTATATTTTCTGGGCAAAAAAGCTGAAGCGGCGGCAGCGAGCGCGACGAGTGTGCTGGCCATTGTCAATTTTACGGCAAACCGGCTCAATGTGGCGGAGACCGTCACGCTCACCGGCTACGCGCAAGCGCTCACGTTGTGCAACGTCGACACGCTCGATACCCAGCGCGGCGCGGCTTCGCTTCGCCCGGATTTGGATCTCGATGTGTTTTACACGCGCTTTCGCGATGATCGTCTCTCGGCGCTGCGCAATCCCGATAATCAACCGTTTCGCAATGTGACGCCGGTTGATTTGGATACCGTGACGAGCGCCAAAGCCATCGCGCATCTCGATATCGACCGCGACGGCGACAACGATCTCGTCGTCAGCAATTATCTCGAAAACAAGCTCGTCGTTTATCTCAATCGCGGCAATCGCGTGCCGCCCTGCGCGCCGCTCGACACACTCGGCACGTCGGTTTCCGTTGTTGATTTCGGCGAGGTTTGGGTGCGGCGAAGTGACGCGAGAAGATTGTTGGTGAATAATTCGAGTTCATTGCAATTTTCATTCACGACGGCGCTGAGCGACTCGATCAATTTCGGCGTTTCGCCGCGCCGCGGCGTTTTGCCGAGCAATCGCGTGCTGCCGTTGAATGTCACGTTTACGCCGAGCGACACCCTGTCTTATCAATCCAATCTTCTTATCACGACGACTGATGTTCTCGCTTCAACCTCGTGCAGCGTGATTTTGCGCGGCCGCGGCGTGCGCGCCACCATCGTCGTTCCGGATTCGTTGAATTTCGGCTGCGTGCCGCCCGGGCAGACCGCCAATCGCCAATTGCGCATTCAAAACACCGGCAACATTCCGCTTGTGCTTTCCGGCGCGTCCAATTCGACGCCGTATTTTACCGTGCAAGCCAGTTTGATCAACCAACAAATCGCGCCGCGAAGTTTCATCGATGTGCCGATGGCTTTTACACCCGACAGAATTGCGAATTTTCTCGATAGCTTAAAAATCAGCAGTAATGATCTTGACAGACCGACGGCCACGGTTTATTTGCGCGGCTGCGGCTCGCAAAGCGGGCCGACAATCACTTCGCCCGACACGTTGTATGCAACTGAAGATGTTCTCGCCACGTATCTTGCCACCGCCACCGATCCCGACGGCACAATCCCGACTTTTCGGTTTGAGAATTTGCCGAGCTGGCTGCGGCAGATTTCCGGCAACACCGTGCAAGGCACGCCGCGCGAGGGCAATCGCGACACTTCTTTTACCGTTTATGCTTCCGATGGTTTTTTTGAAAACAATTTGCCCGTCATCGTCATTGTTACGCCGGTGAATGACGCGCCGGTTTTCGACGCGGTCGGCGACCGGACGATTTTTGAGCGCGACCGTTTGATTCTCAACATTGCCGCGCGCGATCCGGAAAATGATCCGTTCGTTCTATCCGCGCAAAATTTGCCGGCTGGCGCAACTTTTGTCGATCAAGGCGGCGGCCGCGGGCAGTTTTCGTGGCGGCCGGATTTCGGCGCGGCGGGGCAATATGCCGTCACGTTTCAGGCGCGCGAGCAAAATACGCTGCCGCCGTTGACCGGCAGCCTCGTTGTGAATATCACCGTCTTGCGGCGTCTCCCCGATCTTTACATCTCAAGTTTATCCGGCTTGCCGCAACCCGTGCGGCTCAATCAAGTCGTGACGGTGACGGCGACATTTGCCGATAGCGCTGCCACGGCGCAGCAAACGTTCACGGCGCAATTGCTATTCGACACGCAAATTCTCGCGGACACCACGATTGCGAGTTTGCCGGCTGGCGGAACGTTCACGCTGTCGAGGCCGTTCCGATTCATTTCACTCGGGTCGCATTTCTTTGAAGCCAAGATCGATGTGAATAATGCCGTTGGCGAATCGAACGAGAACAACAACACGCTGCGCTTGGAATTCGAAGTGCTGCCCGGCCAGCTCACCGTCGCGCCGAATCCGTTTACGCCGAACGGCGACGGTTTCAATGACGCCGCGATCTTCGGATTGGGCAATGTCGGCGTGGAATCGCCGCAGCTCAAGATTTTTGATTTGCAGGGCAACTTGCTCAAGACGATCACCTCGGCGCCAACCGCGGAATTGCGCTGGGACGGCAGCGACAACAGCGGCCGGCCGCAGCCGCCGGGGCCGTATCTTTATTTGCTGCTCGATGCGAGCAAAAAAGTGGCGTCGGGTTACGTCGTGCTGGCAAGATAAAATTGAAAATTTAAAATTGTAAATTTTCAATTTAAAATTTATATTTATTATGAAGCGATATTTTTTCAAAATAAATTTTTTGACGATTCTTGGCTGTCTGATCGCAACATTTTCGCCGGCAACAGGGCAAAATTTATTGCAGCCGCATCCGCTCGACGTTCGCAGCGGCCAGGCGCATTTGCTGAATCCCTCGATCATCAGCTACCAGCCGGGCATGGTGCAAGCCGGCGTGCGCGTTTTTCATCTCGGCTTTCTTGACGGCAGCGCGGCGCAGTTTCGGCTGAATTATGTCTCGCTTGTGTTGCCGCGCTGGCTGCCGGAGGAGCTGGCGTTTGCGGTGCACGCGCAATCGCTGAACATGCCGATTTACAGCCAATCTTATGTGAGCTTTGCCGCAAGCCGGCGTTTTAAAAATTTTTTCTCGGCGGGATTGAAAGCCGGCCTGTTGTCGAAATCTTATGACCGCGATGAATTTAATCTTGTCGATCCCGACGATCCGGTTTTCAAAAACCAAAAAGGCTTCACCCGGCTCGATCTCGGCGCCGGCGTCACTTTTTGGCCGCTGCCTGCGGTTTCTATTTCGTTCAGCCGCGATCATCTGAATCAGCCGAACGTGGCGCTCGGCCAGTCAAAATTCAATTTGAAAGGCGAAAGCCAGTTGGCGTTGAGCTATCATTTCGGCAACATTCAAACTGCTTTTATTACGCAGCGCGACGGGCAGAGCCTGCGCGCCGGCGGTTTTTTTCAATACGACGATCCGGCGTGGGGATTTCTGCGGCTCGGCATCGACAAGATCGCGGTGAATTTGGAAAGCCGCTTGCAGCTTTACGGGCCGGTGAGCTTGAATTATGCCATAAATTATCCGACCGCGGATTTGCGCGGCGAAACCAGCGGCTCGCACGAATTTTCGCTGGTGTTTGAATTGGATCGCTTGTCGCCGCTGGCAAAAATGGAAACGCCGCCGCCGTTTCGTTACACCTTCACCGCGCCGCCGGCCTTTTCGCCGTCGGCGCCGCGCGCTTACCTTCGCGCCGAAAGCGAAGTGTTGGAAATCACCGCCAGGCATTTGCAGCGCATTATCGAACCAGATGTTCCAACGCACGCGCTGGCCGCGCTCTCGGCGTATGATCTCGGCGTTTTTGATTCTTCGTTTGTATCAAAAAATTTTTCGTTTAATATAACGCCGATTGCCGACGCCGACACTTCGGTGAAGCTGTTGGGTTTGTATTCGAATGATTACCGCTATTCACTGCGGCAATTGTCGGAGAATCTCGGCAAGGCGCCGGAGGCGACGGCGACGATTGTCACCAATCCGTTTGCGCAATCGCGGGCGTTGGGTTTGCGCAATTATCTCAACGAAAACACGGCGCCCGGTTCAAACAAAATTCAAATCGGCGCGCCCAATTTTGCCAACCGGCTCGACAGCTTGCGGGCCACTCGCCGCGCCGGCAATCGCCTCATCGTGCCGCGCGAAGAAGTGCTGGTGCTCAATCCGCAAGCCGCGATTTTTCACATCGCCACGGCGAATTTTTCCGCGCCGCCGCAGCGCTGGCAATTGGCGGTGGAGACCGAAACCGGCGCGGCGGTTTGGAAAATGGAGGGCAAGGGTTGGATTCCGCAGCAGCTCGTGTGGAATTGGCGCGACAACGCCGGCAAGGTCGTTGCCCCCGGTTATTATCGCTATGCAATGTCGTGGCAAACCGCCGACGGCGCGCTTTACAGCTCGCCGGCGGGAAGATTTTACGTTAAAAAATTTCAGCGCACGATTACCATTCGCGTGTCGCGCAAGTTTGACGGCCTGCAGCAGCCGGCCGACGACGTGAAAATGATTTTGAATCGCTAAGTCTATATCAAATTTTTAAAATCAACAACGGGATTATCAATTGGCTGAATCGTTATGAAAAAAAATCTGCGCTCTCCCAAATCTCTCGCCGGCTTGGCGCTTTTGGTGCTGGCGGCAACGACGATCTTGCTCGCGCAGCAAACCGCTGTGCCCCGCACCATTTCTCAATCCGGCAGTCAACCGCTGACGAATCCGGCTTCGGCCACCGGCATTACCGACGTTCAATCGTTCTGGGCGATGATTCAACTAGGCGGAAACATCGGCTATCTCACCATCGTGGTGTTGGGCATCGGCTTGTTTTTTGCGCTGGTGCGTTTGCTGGAAATCGTCAACGACGCGCGTCACATGCGCCACGCGCTGAAGCTGCAATTTGCCGCGCTGCCGCTCGAAGACATGCCGAAACAAATTCACACGGCGGGAAATTCCTGGCTGGGGCAATTGCTGATCAGCATGGTCAATCTCTATCGCATTTCCGGCTCGACGCAATCGATTCAACAAGAGATCAGCAGTTTTCTGCAATACATCACCGACCAGTTTGACAGCTTCCGCGGCCGCATGGCGTTTCTCTCGGATTCCGCCGGCGCGCTCGGCCTGCTTGGAACCGTGTGGGGCATGTTTCTCACGTTTTTCGGCGGCAATCTCGGCGATTCGGAAAAAATTCTCAACGGCATGGGCGTGGCGCTGGTCACGACGCTGATCGGATTGGTGGTGAGTTTGATTCTCAATTTCAGCGCCACCGAATTGTTCAGCATGTTCAACCGCCGGCTGGATGTCATCACACAAAAATCGGATGAGCTGCGTTTGCGTTTGCTCGAGCTTGAACGCTCGCGAAAAGATTTTCTCGGCGAGGCGCTGCGCCGCACCGAACACGAGCCGCCGCGTCCCAAAGTGCTGCCTTCAGCTTCGCCCACGGCGCGCAAAGAGCCTGAACCGCATTTGCAACCAGCGAAAGAACCGGCGCCGATCATCCTGCCGCGCCTGCGGGTGTTGGCGAAAATGCCGGAAAAAATTCAAGCCGGCGCGCATTTGCCGGCGCCGCTGAAAGTGCAGGTTGTTTCGCAAGACGGCGCCCCGTTGTATCGCCAGCCGGTGGCGTTCGTGATTACGAAAGGCAAATCGACTTTTGGCGACGGCGAGCGCCAAACCACGATGCTGGCGAAAGAAAACGGCGAAGTGAGCTGTGATTTTATCGCCTCGCTCACGCCGGAAATTTGCGAGATGCGCCTCGCGCTCGTCAACGAGCCGAACCAGCAATGGCAGACGAGAATCGAAATCGTTCCCGGCCCGCCGTCGCGTGGCCGCATCGAAGGCGGCAACGACCAAGCCGGCAAAGTCGGACAAACTTTGTCCGATCCGTTGAGCGTCAAAGTGATGGATCGCTGCAACAATCCGGTGGCCGGGGTGAGAGTGAATTTCCGCGTCGCGCTCGGCCGTGGCAGTTTTGAAAAGCAGACGACGGAAATCACAAAAACCACCAATGCCAACGGCGTTGCCGAAGTGCAATACACCCTCGGTCCCGCCGGTGGTTTCAACAGCGTGACCGCGGAATTTGAGGGCGCGGAAATTCAACCGCTCGAGTTTCGAGCGCTGGCGCGAGGGTAAAATAAAACGGAGTGTTGGAGTATTGGAGTGTCGAAACTCCAACACTCTAACACTCCAATACTTCAACGTTTTATGCGGCGATACAGAAAATTCTTCTCCACCGGCGGCACGATCATGCGTCTCATCGACGTCGTGCTGCTGTTGCTCTTCGGGTTTATTTCGATTTCACAAATCACCAAGAAGAGCATCATCATGCTGCCGCGCAGTGTTTCCGTGCCGCTGGCAGTGCCGGATCGGGAAGAAGTAGTGTTTGTCGGCGTCATGCGTGACGGCACTTTTTTAGTCGACAACGAAACGCGCAGCGTCGGCGATCCGCGCGTGCTGCAAATTTATTTGCGCCAAACGCAAACCGAGCTTGCCAAAGAAAAAGCCGTGATGCGCGTGCGCATTCGCGCCAATTGGGACGTGCCGATGACGCATGTGTTCAAAGCCGTCGCCGCCTGTGAAGCGCTAAAGTTGCCGAGCGGTTTAGACGTGATTCGCGCGAGCCAAAGTCGTTAGCGCGTTAACCGGGCCTGTTCGCCGGTTGGTTAATTGATAGTCTTTACATTATCTTTTTTATCTGTTTATCTTTTTTTGCTTCTATGCGTGGCCGACCCATAAATTCCAGCGGCACCATCGTGCGTCTGGTTGACGTGGCGCTAAATATTCTTTTCGGCTTCATCGTTATCACCGACATTCAGCCGAAGAGCCAGATCAGATTGCCGGCGCCGCAGGAAACGGAACCGCCGGTGATCGAACAGCGTTACGATTACGTGATCGTGAAAATCGATCCGGTTGGAAATTTTCGTCTCGAAGCGGACGAGCAACCGATTGGCGAATTTCAGGATTTGGCGGCGCTCGAAACATTTTTGCGGCAGCGCGGCACGCAGTCGGGCCGGGCCGGGCGCCAAACCATTGTGGTGATCGATCCGGAAGAGGCGTCGATTTTGCAGCGCACCGTCGACGTTTTCGATCTTTGCGAACGGAATGGGATTGCGAAATCGATTCATTTCAAGGACGTGACATTGTGATCGGCTATCGAACGACAACCCCAACGGGATTTCTCGGTTCGGCGCGCACCCGCCGCAATCTCGCGCTCGGCGTGACGATTTTGCTGCTGCTGATGAGCTATGTCGGTCTACGATTCGCGGATTTGCCGCGGGCAAATTTCATTGCCAAGCATTACGACGACATTAATTGGCAGCGTTTTTTGCCCAAACCAAAACCGAAGCCGATAACGATCGCCGAGCAGCCGGAGCCAACCGAAACCGGGCCGGAGCAAAAAATGCCGGCGCTGGCTTCGACTGCGCGCGTGCCGCAGCGCTTGGATCTCGAATCGGAATTGAAGGATTTTAATCTCGATCTGACGCAACCGACTTTTGCCAAACCGGGACCGCAAAAACCGGCGGCAAGCGGCGTGGACAATAAAAATTCTCCCGCCCCCATTCGCCAAACGATGCCATCGCTTTCTGAAAGTGATTTGTCCACGATTCTCGATTATGATCCGACTAATCTGGCGACGCGTTTGCCAGCCGGCGCCAGCGGCCGGCGTTCCGGCAATGAGAGAGGCAACGATATTCGCCTCGGCAGCAGCGGCGACGCCCCGTTTGGCAGCGGGCTTGGCAACGGCCAGACTCCGACCGATGGCGGTGACGCGGGACTCGGCGCGCCGGGCCGCGGCAATTCGAATCGCGGCCAGGGCGGGCAAGCCGCGGTGAAAGTCGATCTCAAAGGCCTCGATGATTTCGGCGACAATTATCGCAATTTCACGCCGATTTATCGCGCGCTGCTGGAATGGATGCGCCGCCATCCGGTCGATTTGCCGGAAGTCGTCGATCGCTTCATGGGTTTTCAGCCCGGCAACTTGACGTCGCGCGTCGCGTTCAATGTAGGAGGCCGGCGGTACGAAATGTTTCTGCTCTGCGTCGAATCGACCTACGAAGTGCGCGTGGTTTTGGTCGACGGCGACGAGGTGACTTATCTCATCGACGAGGGTTTTAAAAAACAGAGCAACTATCTTCGCCTCGGCGCCTTAACGCGCCAAGCCAACGGCGAGATTTTGCGTTTCGGCTCGGTGATGCGCGAAGCTTCGGATCGGCGCACGCAGGAATTTTATCAAATCTTTCTTTCGTGGTGGGATACGGTGAAAGCCGAGGTGGGAGGATGACTTGTTGCTGGTTGCTCGTCGCTGGTGGCTGGATGTAAGAGCGTTCTTTAGTAATTTAAAATTTTATTATTTTCCATATTCATTTCAAGTAAAAGTTATGCAAAGAAACAAAAACATTTTTCCAATGAAGATCTTAAATCCGTTGCGTTGTTTCTATCCGTTGGGAGATTTTAAAGCAACCCAATGTCGCGCCACGGCAATCCTTTTTTGTTTAAGCGCGCTTCTGCTTTGCTCCTGCGGCGGAGGCAATAAACTCCAACTCGTCAAAACCAAAGAAGGCAACGTCGTTGTCCCCGCCGGCGTGGACACCAGCGTGGCGATTGCCTCCAATCGCATGGCGCGGCAACTGTTCGTCGAATATCCGCTGCAAGTGCGAGCGAGACGGCTGTCGGATTCGGCGCGGGTGCGCTTTGAGCGCAGCGAGCAACTGTGGCGAATTCTCGAAGGCAAAGTCGACAGCTCCGCCGCCGTCGACACGGTGGCCTCGATTGAGAAATTCAATGAAGCCGGACGCAGCCTGCGCCAGGCCGTGGATTTGGACAAAAAAGCCGCGTCGGCAAATGCGCCGGACGCGGCGGCGATGCGAAAAGAGGCCTTGCAGGCGCTGGAAAGAGCGCGCGCTGTTTTCGAATTGTCGCTGCAGTTCAATCCCTTTGACAACAACACCAAGCTCTGGCTGGCGCGAACCTATCAACTTCTCGCCAAGCGTTTTCTCGACGAACAGAATTACGTCAAAGCCATCGGCATTCTCGAGCATTTGATTCGCCTGCAACGCGATCAGCATGCTCTGTACGCCCGTCTCGGCGATTGCTATACGGCGCTCAAGAAGTATCCCATCGCGCTGCAAAATTTTAAAAAAGCTGAAGACATGCTCAGAGCCACGACGGTATTCAACGTGCCGGCGAATCGCGATTTGAAAACCGCTGAGGTTTTGGCGGCGGCGGACAGCGCGGCGATGTTTTTGTATTTGTATTATCAAGGCGAATCTTACATCAAGTTGCTGGACGCCGATTCCGCGCTGATGGTGCTGCATCGCGCCAAGGAGTTTTCACCGGCGCCGGAAAGCCGCGCCGCCGCCGAGAACAATATCAAATGGATCAATTGGGACGACGGCAATATTCTTGCGTCGGAAAAGCGCGATTCGCTGCTGGCGCAGGTCGATGCCGGAAAGTACAACGACGCCGCCAAGGGTTTTCGCAAGCTACTGCCTGATTTGCGCACTTCGCGGGCGCGGCGTGAAATCGGCTGGCGGCTTGCTACGCTCGAATTCAATCAACTCCAACGCGAAGAAGAGGCGCTGCGCACGATGCAAATCGTCGTGCAAGCGCACGGCCGCGATTCTTTGGCGGTGCTGGCTGATACTTTATATCAGAGATATATCGACAGCTATGGCGCGATGTGCTTCAATCAAGGCCAGAAAATGCTCGCCGCCAAAAAATTTACCACGGCGTTGACTTATTTTCAACAGTCCGCCACGCTCAATTGGAATTATCGCGCCAAGAGCTATCTGGAATTGGGCCGGCTCGCGGTCAACGATCCGCCGCGCGCCGAAACGCTGGCCAAGCAGGCTTTGAAGCTCGCGAAGCAGCTCGACCCGCGCGAAGAGCTGGCGGCGTTGGAGCTGATCACGCAAGCGCTCAAGCGCCAGGCAAAATTCGACGAGGCGCGGATTTATTTTGAACGTTACCGCAGTTTGGCGCAAGGGCAACGATCGTCGAATTGATTTTTACGATAAATTGACAAAACAAAAATGAAGTGTTATATTTTTGCCGCGCTGCTCATTTTGCCGATCCTGCCGGCGGTTGCGCAAAACGGCACGACGGTGGATCAAAAAATGATTCGGGTCGCGACGGTCAACGATCAAAATCTGATTCAGTTTTTCTTATTCGAATTTCTTATCACGGATACGGTTGTCACCAAAATGGAGATCATCGACGCGACCGGCAACGGCTTTGGCGTGGAAGATTTGGTGAAGTGTTATCCCTCGGAGCGCATTTACGTGCCGACGCCTTCGGACACGGCGCAAAAAATCATGAACAACTGGAAATTTACCGCCAACTATCAAATCGTCACGCAAAACAGCCCGGCAGAAATTTTCGAAGGCACGAAAACCGATGCGGCGCAAAACGCCATTCTGGCCGGCTTGCTGCGCGGCTTGCAGCGCAACTACAAGGAAGCGCCGATCAAGCTTTATTTCGAGCGCGACGCCAAAACCGCGACGTTTGAAATGTGGGGTTACAATCCCAACCGTTTGAGTTATGCTCCGGCCCCGCCGGCGATGCCGGACACGATTACCGCGTATGACGTGCTTTCCGTGACTTACGAGGACACGCTCGTCGTCGCCGACACGACGATTTATGATTTGCTTTATATTTCTCGCACGGTGAGCGACACGGTTTTCATCGGCGCCGACGAGTTTAAAATAAAAGCGCCGGTTTATTCGCCTCCCGCCGAGCCAAAACCGAAAACAAAATCCGGGAACCGCTCGGAGATTTGGCGCAAGCCTTAAATTTTCGTTTTGTAATTTTTCGTGAAAAATAAAAAGGCAGTGGCTCATGGCCACTGCCTTTTTATTTAAAATACGCAATCAACCTCAAGGAATTTGAACGGCCGCGAAAAAGGTGTTTTGCCCGCGACGATTGACGAGCAACACGATGCTGTCGCCGCTTTGCGCGCGCGACGCCAGGCGTTTAAATTCCAGCGCCGTTCGCACTTCGGCGCGATTCACTTCTTTGATCAAATCACCGCGGCGCAAACCCGCTTCATCCGCCGGACTGCCGGAGGTCACACTGTTGATTAACACGCCGTGCTCGTTGCGATAACCCAATTGCTGTGCGATATCCGGCGTCAGCGTTTGAATGGTGAGGCCGAGTTTTTCGCCGGTTTTTTCTTCCGGCGCGTCTTCCGGCTGATCGTTGCGCCCGCTGAAATCTCTGGGGCGCTCACCTAAAACCATCGACACCGGCATTTCACGGCCATCGCGGAGCAAAACAATTCTCGCGGTCGAGCTTGGCTCTGCTTGCGCCACGACTTGGCGCAGTTGCGCGCTGTTTTCGATTTTCTTGCCGTTAAAGCTGATGATAATATCGCCGCGTTTGATGCCGGCTTTATCCGCCGGGCCATTCGCCGTGACATCGCCGACCAGCGCGCCGGCCGCGCTCTTCAACTTCCACGCCTTGGCCATGTTCTCGTCAATGTCCTGCGGCACGAGCGCCAGATAGCCGCGCGTTACTTTGCCTTTCGACACCAATTCCTCCATCACCTGCCTGGCCATGTTGATCGGAATCGCGAAGCCGATGCCGACGTTGCCGCCGGAGGGGCTGCTGATCGCGGTGTTGATGCCGATGACGTTGCCTTCGAGATCGGCGAGCGCGCCGCCGCTGTTGCCGGGATTGATCGAAGCGTCGGTTTGAATGAAATCTTGGTATGCCAAATCGAGGCCAACCGAAGAACGGCCTTTGGCGCTGATGATGCCGGCGGTCACGGTGTGCAGCAACTCAAACGGATTGCCGACCGCAATCACCCACTGCCCGATGCGGACCTCATCGGAATTGCCGAGCGTCGCCGCCGGCAAATTGTTTGCATTGATTTTGATAACGGCCAAATCCGTTTGCGGGTCGGTGCCGATGACTTTGGCCGCGTACTTTTTATTTTCGCCGAGCATGACGGTCACTTTATCGGCCTCGCGCACGACGTGGTTGTTCGTCAAAATGTAGCCGTCTTTGCTCACGATGACGCCCGAACCCAAGCCGCGCACGCGCTGCCGTTCTTCGCCGCCGCCGCTCCGCGGATTGCCAAAAAAACGGCGGAAGAAATCATCGCCTAAGAAATCGCGGAACTGATTGTTCGGCATGGCGAACGGCCCGCGCTCTTCCACCACCTGCTCGCTGAAAATCGGCACGACCGAGGCATTCACTCTCGCAGCGGCTTCTTCAAACGCGGCGCTGAATTGCTGCAAGATCACGCGCCCCTGCGCGGCGTTGAAATTGGTTGAAGAGATTTTGGTTTTATCTTGCGCGAAACTCGCCGGCGCCAGCTCCAAATGCGAAGTGAAAATTATCCCGCTTAAAAAACCGCCTATCAATATCGCGGTGATCAACCATCCGCGTTTACACCTTTTGAACATCTTGTCGACTCCTTGCAATTTGATTAAAATAAAAACAAATCACTCAATTTAGCGGCGCTGCTTTGATATTTTAGACGGCAAAAGCAGGATAAAAGTTTGGCAGGATCGAATTGCGGGGTAATCCCTCAGATTGTTTGACTAGTATGATGTCATGTTGGAAACATCTTTTTTGTGCCAAGTACAGTGCTAAATTTAAAAAAATTCTTCCTGAATGACAGTACTCTCCACCCAAGTTTGAGACCTTACATTGTGGGAATGTTTGTGTTTGCGCTGTTACGCGAGATACCGCGAAGAAGATCAACCCCAAAATCCCTCATGCACTTTGCGCGCTTCTTCAAACAGGAACGGCCCGGCGACCTCGACCTTTTCCGAGGCGCGGGCAAAAATATCGCGGCAAGAAATACCCAGCACGTCGCCGGCAATTTTTGCCAGCTCGTCGTTGGCCAGGGCGTAAACCACTTTGCGAATGCCGGCCCAATAGATCGCACCGGCGCACATCGGACACGGCTCGCAGCTCGTGTAAAGCGTTGCTGTTGATATGTTGCTTGGCTTCAGTTCGCGGATTGCCTTCTGAACGAGATTGGTCTCGGCATGACAGGTTGGATTCTTTTCACTATTAACGGTGTTTTCCGCGGTCAGCACGACGCGATCATCAACGACGAGCAACGCGCCGAACGGATGATTGCCGCGCTCGCGCGCCTGCTGCGCCAGTGTGATGGATTGCCGGATAAAATTTTCTTCGATCTTCATTGTGCTTCAGCTTTAAGCTCACCCTCCCGAGATCAACCGAAAATCGCCGTCATTATTATAATCGTAAAAAATGAATTGGCGGCCGATCTCGGTGTAGGTCCAGGTTTCATAGGTGGCGTCGGTGCGGTTGGAGCGCTGGCGCTGGATGGTATCGGGGTCGCCGTAAATGATGTAAATGCGGCCGCGGTCGCTTCGCCAGCCTTCGACGGTGGACCACTGAAAACGAAAGTTGGCTTCCTGCACGCGCACAAAAAATTCCGCCAACAGCGGGTTTTCATCCTGTTTGGTGGCGGTGGGCTGGCGCGCCACCCAAAAGGCGTTGAAGCGTTCGCTACGTTGTTCCGGCGAGGCGTCTTTTAGCGCTTGCCAATCTTTGCCCTCCATGATATAACGCATCGGCTCGATCAGCGAGCCGATATCCTGGCCCTGCCGCAAGCTCACGCCAACGTTGGCGTAAATCGACATGGAGGCGTCGGCTTTTACGCCGTTTTGCTCGGCGACGATTTTGATCTCGGTCACGCCCATCGCCAACTTGTTGGCCGGTATCGGCAACGAGGTGTAAATAATCATTTCGGGCGCCACAAATTTCGCCTCGCGGCTGAACAGCGATTTGCCTTCTCCATCTTGTAGCTCGTAGCGCAAAGCCACCTGCTGCCCGGCCTGCAAACCGCCGATCGCGAAAAGCGTGTAAAAATCTTTTTTAAAGCGGTTTTGGCGGAGGGGAATGAGCTTGTCCGCTTGAAATCGCGCCAGGGAATCGGTCGTCAACAAGAGCGGGCTTAAATGCAGCCCCGACAGAAAATCCTGCACCCGCGGGGTTTCCGAAACAAAACCCTGATTTCTGGCGTAGCGATCGGTCGCCGTAACGTTGGCGAGGTATTCGCCGACGGGAACGGCCATCTCTTCGACAACGCGCAGAACTTTTTCGCGATCCACCGTTTCGTTAAAACTTTTCAGGTCGATCTTGCGGCGGCGGTCGATGAGGCGAACGCCTTCGGGGCGGCCTTTTTCCTGCAAGGAGAACGTCAATTCGACTTCGGCGGCATAGCCGTCGGCGGTTTTGATGAATTGCAAATTGGCATATCGCATTTCCGCGATGAAGACGACCTTGCCGACGCCTTTTTCGGCGGCGGGCAAATTAATGATGCGCGCGCTCATCAGCAGACCGGCGCCGAAGCGGGGCGGGCGATTGGGATTGCGGGCGGGCGAACCGCAGCCAAAAAGAAAAATAAGCACAAGACAAATGCTCATTTGAAAAATTCTATTCATCATCGGGTGCTCCTGAATCTTGCAACGAAAAGGGAACTGCAACGAAAAAGCCTTGATTTATTTCCATGCTTTGTGTTGCCTTTATATCTTTACGTTTTACATCTTTACGTTTTACGTCTTTACGTTTCACCTTTCTCCTCAAAAATCCGTCCCAAACGAGAAGAGGTAGCGCGGCTTGCTGCTGTGGGCGAGATTGGTGCGCCAGACGGCGTCCATGCGCAAGAGGAAAATGCCGAGGTTGGCGCGGAAGCCCCAGCCGTAGCCCGCAAGAATGTCGCGCAGCACGGTTTCGCCGGCGGCGTTCTTTTCGGTGGCGCGAAAATGCTTGGTGGAATTCCACGCCGAGCCGACGTCGAGAAACCCGGCGCCGCGAATGCCGGCGATGCCGAGCGGCAGCGGAAAGCGCGTGATGAAATAATCCACCAGCGGCACCCGCAGCTCGACGTTCAACAGCGCGTAGCGCGTGCCGATGCGCTCGTAATAATCGGCGCCGCGCAGGGGCGTCACAAACTCGCTGAAATAAAAATCGGTGATGTTGAAGGCGTCCAAATTCCGCGCGAAATCGTAGTTGAGCCAGTTGTCGACGCCGCCGAGGAAAAAGCGCATGGGATTTTTGCCGCCGCTCACCGCGCCGCTGAAACGCCAGGCGATGCCGATGTCGCGCGAGAGGCCGAAGTAATTGCGAAAATCCGCAAAACCGGTGCGGAACGAAACCACGCGATCGCCGAGAGCCGGCGCGACAACCAAACCGGCGCGATAGCGCGTGCCGGTGAACGGCCCGAAGAAACGGAAAAAGGTGTTGTCGGAAACGTAGGCCACCGTGACCGGCAAGGCGTTGGTGACGCGAGTGGGCAGAATCTCGAAGAAAAAGCCGAGATTGTTTTCCCGCAAATGAGTATAATTTACGCCCACCTCGAAACGTTTGAATCGCGAAATGGGATACGACATGCCGACCAGAACGCCGAGATTGCGCACGCGCGTGATGTCGAGCGCGGTTTGAAAAAAGTTGGCGACGTGAAAAAACTGCACCCCGAAAGCGGCGCGATGCGAGAGATTGGCCCAGCTCAGATAAAAATCGCTGTTGGCGATGTCGCGAATCAAGTTGATGCCGATGCCGATTTGTTGATTGCCGGCGAGATCGCTCATGTAAAACTGCGTGTACCCTTGCAGGCCGAAAAACGGGTCGTAACCGCCGGCGCCGCCGGCGTAATCGACGCTGAACTTCCGCTTGTAGTTTTGGATTTTATAAGAACCGTCCGCTTCCAGGCGTTTTTCCGGCGACAGCACGACTTCCGCCGCGCCGTTCGCCGCCAATCCGGTTTTGCCGGAGCGAAAGTCCGCGTCGAACACAAATTTGTTGTAAGGCCGGATGTCGCGATCGATGCTTGTCGCGCCGGCATCGATACCGGCCTGCGTCAAGAGCGGCAGGCCGCGGCCCTGTTTTCGCTCGCGCTCGCGAAAGGGCGTGAGTGAAAGCGTGCGCAGGGTGTCGGCATAATCGAACGGATTTTTCCACAGGAAAATATCGTAGCCGCCGCGCGCAAAAGCGGTAAACGCCACGCGGTCGCCGTGAACCGAAGCGGAGAGCTGATTGGCGCCGGTGAGCAGATTGGTGAGCGGCTTTTCCGCCTGCCGCGCGCGGTCGTACAAATAAATATTGTCGATGCCGTTGCGATCGGAGATGAACAGCAGCGTGTCGGCGTGATGAAAAAACGTCGGCGATTTTTCGGCATACGGACTGGTGGTGACTTGCTGCAACCCGCTGCCGTCGGGACGAATGAGAAAAATGTCGGTGTTGGCAAAATCCGCCAGCGGCAGCACGTCGCCGGCAGCGGCCTGGTTCGGCAAGGCGCCGCGGTCGGAAACAAACGCAATCCATTCGCCGTCCGGCGACCACGCCGGGTCGAGATCGCTGAACGCGTCGTTGGTCACGTTGGTGATTTCGCCGTTCTCAACATTCAACAGCATGATGTCGCTGCGGCCGGCTTGCATGCCCATGACGGCGATGGATTTTCCATCGGGCGACCACGCCGGCGACCACAGACCGTCCAACTTAGGTTTGTAAGTGCGGATGATTTTTGCTTTTTCCACATCGACGAGGTGAATGGCGTCGTGCGCGCCGGCTTTGGCGGCAAACGCGATCTTCTTGCTGTCGGGCGACCAGGTGATGCCGGGACGCAGCCACTTCAGCTCTTCCAAGCCGCTATGCTTTTGCCCGCTTACCAAACGCCGCAGCTTGCCGGCCTGGAGCGTGGAGGTGATATAAATATCGAACTTGCCGGCTTTGTCGCTGAGATAAACCAGACGATCGCCGCTTGGACTCACCGCCGGGCTGTTGTTGATGAAGGCGTCGTTCTTGACGTGATCGGTGATTTGCGTGGCGAGATCGACGGGCGCCGTGCGGCGCGCAATCTCCGGCCAATATTCTTCGCGCAAATCGCGCTGCCAGGCGTCGCTGAAATCCTCCATCGTCATGCCGAACGTCTCGCGAATGGCGCGCTCGACATTTTTGGTGCGGCGCAAGGTGTGGTTGAACTTCGTCACTTTTTCCACGCCGTAACGGTTTTCGACCCAATACAGCAGGGCCTGTCCGCCTTTGTAAGCAAGGAAACCGTTAAGCTGCGGAATCGGCGGCATGTAACCGGAGACCACGGCGTCGCGAATGAAGTTGTCGGATTCGGCGTCCCAATGCCGCGCGAAATATTCCGCGTGGCCTTCCCCGAACCACAGCGGCCAGGCAAAGCCGGTAATGCCGCGAATCGTCGCGCCGACGCCGGCGCCGTAAAAAAATTGCAGGTGCATCGCGTGCACCAGCTCGTGATGAATGACATGCCGGAACTGCTCCAACGAGCCTTCGTACGGCAGCACGACGCGATTCTTGAAAAATTCGGTGAAGCCGCCGACCGACTCTTCTTGAATCTCCGCGCTCACGTTGGTTTCTTCGAAATCGTTATGCGAGTTGTAAATCAAAATCGGCGTGCGCGCCTGGAGTTGAAAATCGAGCAGGCGGCTGATTTGTTTGTACGACGACTCCGCCACCGCCGCGGTGAACTTCGCCGCCGACAAACCGCCCTCGTAAAAATAAATATCGTAATGCTCGGATTGGATGAACTGCCAGCGGCGGGTTTGATATTGAATTTTGTTCTTGCCGAAACCTTGTGAAAAAGCTTCAGGGGATAATATCATCGCGAGGAGAAAAGCGGCAGCAAGAAAACGGGTACATTTGCGCTTCATGCGGGACATGCCTCATTGAAAATGGATTGGACAACCGGCGCTTCGGTTTTGAACGCCATAATAATAATTCGATGACGTCATTCTGGAAGCCTGCCCGGCCGCAGGCCAGGGAATCTTTTTATTGTCAAGCACTCATCTTGAATTGTAAAAAGTTTCTTGCAAATGACATGAATCAAACACTGTCAAGACAAGAATATCTCTATATAAGAAAATTAGGCAAGCGGTTTAAAAAAGCAAGATATTTTTGCTGAAGCAAGGCTTTATTTTTGAATGATAATTCTCTCCCGCTGCCGGGTAATCGTATCCGGTTCGGCGAACAAGGCACGGACGTTTTCGAGACGAATGAACGGGTACAAATCCATTTTAATGTGACGGAGTTCGTATCTTGAATTAACTGAAGAATAAGTCTCGCGAATCCTGGCGAGGTGCTGCCACAGCCGCTGTGAGTCGCGCCAGATGGCGTAACCGCTCACCGTGACGTTGCCGCTATTTTTTGCGGTATCTTTCAGGAAGAAATACGCCGGCTTGTTGCGTGCCAATCCTCGCAGCATATTTTGCAACGCCGCGGCGTCGCGCCATGAAAAGGAATCCGTCGACACGGAATGGACGACAAGACTGCCGGCAGTATTTCTCATCTCCGCCAATTCCGGTTGAAACGCCGGCGGCAAATTCAGTGTGCCGTAGCGGCGGATTGTCAGGCCGGATAATTCATTGACGGGGCTGGAAGAGCCACCATCACGATTGGCGCGGTTCGCGAGCCAAGCCGGCCAGATCGCAAACTTAGCGGCGCCGGCGCGGGACGTTTCAAACCGGTAACGCAAGCTCGCCGGTCGCAGACCTTCGATGGCTGGCAACGTCGCTTCGATGCTTGCGCCCGTGGCGGTGCTGTCGAGCACGGCGAGATCGTAATTTTTAAAATGCTGGCCGAGAATCTTGTCAATTGCATCGCGCGGCTTTTGGGCCGCCACAATCAGATCGCGGCTGGCGTTGCCGGCTCTCGTTTCCGCCGCCCAGATTCGGAGCGAATCCTTAAGTGCCTGCACGCGCTCGGATTTGTCGACCATCTCAAAAAAGTTGGCGGTGAGGTGTTTTTGAATATCAACCGAGATTTCCAACGGCTGCAGCGGTGAGTCCAACACCAGGCGAATAACGTAGAGATAATTGCGGCCTTCCCAGCCCATCGACTGAATCGGCAGAGAATCTTTGAATTTGACGCGCAGTCGAGTGAGAATTTCACTTTGATTGGAGAGGCCTTGATAACGCAGTTTGAGATGTGAGGGAAAGAGGAAATCTTGCATGAAACTCTCGACGCCGATCTCATAAATCCACGTGAAGCGTTCGACAAACTCGACCAGCTCCTGCTCGATGGGTTGCAAACGCTCGCGTTCGGTGAGCAGAAGCCGCCGCGCTTCGACAATTTTTCGCGCCGGTTGCCGGGTGACCAACAACGCCAGACGATATGCCTCATTTTTTGATGTAACGCCGGATGGATTGAGCCAAATCTCGTCATACTCGCCTTTGGCAAAAACTGAATCAATCCTGAAGTTCTCGAAATGGAAACGATCCTGCCAGGAAGAGAAGACGGCGTGTAAATACTCGGTTGCAAAGGCGGCTTTGTCTTTTTTTGCGGCTCTTTTGATCAAGTCTTGAACACCCGCAGTTCTGTCATCAAGAAGATAAAAGCCATAAGACAAGAGGCAAGCGACTAAAATTTTCAGTAGTAATCGATTCACTTTTCCATTTGTTATAGACTGCTTTGGAGTCGGCCAAACATGTAAAATTGGACTTGACTTAAAATCAAATAAGGGCTATATTGCCGGTCGAAGTCTTCCCAACAATTTCGTTCTCTCAGCTTATGTGAGACGTACCAAATGAAACCGGAAAAAATCACTTTTTCATACGATTCGGAAGCCGACATTTTATACGTCGCTTTCGGCGCAAGCCGTCCCGGCATCGGCCTTTTGATCAATGACAGCCTGTTGCTGCGCGTCGATCAGCAGATGAAAGGCCTCGTCGGTTTGTCAATTTTTGATTATCAACTAACAGCGAAAAAATCCCGCCTCGAGCTTTACGGCTTAAAAGAGCTTGATAGTGAGGCCCAAAATCTCGCGCTTTCCCTCCTGCAAGCAGCGCCGCTTAATCGCTTCTTGCGGCTGATTCAGAATGGCCGCAACAAACTTTACGTCAAACCCACACTGAACGATCTCCGCATCGAAACGTTGCTGATGGCGGCGTAGCTGCTTTGTTATGTTCTCTGCGCTTTGCCCTTATTCCACCAACGCGATCTTCCGCATCTGCACAAAATTTCCCGCTCGCATCCGGATGAAATAGATGCCAGTAGCCACGCGATCTCCAACGGAATTGGCACCATCCCACGAAACCGTATATCTTCCGGCACTTTGCTCGCCATCAAACAAAGTGCGGACGAGTTGGCCGCTCAAGTTGTAGATAGAAATTTTGACATAACTCGTAATTGGTAACTCGTAATCAATCCGTGTCTCTGGATTAAACGGATTCGGATAATTCTGCCCCAACACAAAATCCTGCGGCACGCCGGACAAATTCAGATTATTCGTTTCGACAAAATCTTTTTTGCCAACCACGATACGAAACTCGCGCACGGTTTTTCCGCCACCTGATGGAAACGAGTATTGCCTCTTCTCGCTGAAATTGATCGCCACACGGCTTGCTTTATCCAACAAAACGACCTCCCAATCCGCCGGCAGATTCTGCACCTCCGCCAATTTCAGCACCACCTCCGACTTCGCAACCTCGGACTTCGCGACCTCGGACCGTACCACAAAATCCCAATAATCGCCTTCAGCTTTGATCTCCCGAAAATCGCCGGTGTACAACCCAGGAAATTTCTCCCACTCCGGATGCGGGAAGTAGAGCGAAACATGTTGGTCGAAAAAAGGCGCTTCGGAAAAATCATTCGCATCCCATGTGTCGGAAGCGTCATTTAGAAAGCCGATGTAATTGTCCTTATCGAGATAACGATCAACCGACGCGATGATTTGCATGCCCCATTCATTACCCTCGAAAGTTTCCAGCGCCAACACAGTTGCCGCCTCTTTCTCAAGATTACTGCCCGTTGCTGATTTTGGCGGTATTTCAATCGTGGTCGAATTGCTGCCGAGGTTGTGAACAAAATAACCTTCAAATGGCACTAACTGCGTGCGGTTGTGGTCATAGCCGGTGGCTTCATTCAGCGCCCCTTGATAGCCCACTAAACGATTCTCCACATTGGCGCCCTTGATCACATCACTCCAATTCACCGTGAAAGCAAAGGGGTTGCCGATCTGGCTCCAGCCGACCGGAAGATTGATAACGTAATTCTGCGCTGTCGTAACGCTTCTGCCGGCGCCGGCATCCAGGGTTTTTGCTTCTCTGGTTATCAGCCAGAAGCCGGTTCCCGGCGAAAAATTCGCAAAACCAGGACTGCCGTATTCAGTATACGCGCTATTCACGTAGCGCAAAAGCCGCCACTGGGTATCATCATATCTGCCCAAATCATCTTCCAAAATACCGGCGGGTGACTTATCATTCAAATCAAAAGGAACTGCGATCATGCGATAAGCCTTGACCGGAGTTGAGTTGGCGAAGGCCAGATTGCTGTTGGTGACTTGAATCACTTGCGGTTTGGTTTGCGGATTCGTTGCAGGAAAAGTCGCGCGATTTCCAGCAGCATCCTGCGCTGAGATATAATATTCCGCGCCACGCTCGTTAATAAAGCCGGCCGGAATGGCGCCCTGATAAGCAGCGCCGCTGATGTTGGCCATCGCCGTAGAAGTGAATGACGAAGCCCCACCTTGTCGATAGAAAAGTGTAGCGGATTGCACGCCAACATTGTCCGTTAATGTCGCCGTAATCGTTTGGCTTTGGCCGGAAGAGACCGCAACAACAGCAGTATGCGTCATTTGAGGGGCCGATTGATCAACCGAAGAAGTGGTAAATGTTTGGTCGGCTCCGTTGGTTGTTCCGGCGCTGTTCGTTCCGGTGATACGATAGTGATACAGAGTGTTTGGAGCGAGCCCGGTAAGCCCGGCGCTGACTGAAACGGCAGTATTGCCGGTCACAGGACTTGGCGCGGCTGTAATGTCACTGCCGTAACTTGTGGTAAGGCCATATTGAAACTTGACCGTGGTGCTGAGGCCATTCGGAGTTACCATGCCGTTGAGCGTCGCAGAATTTATGCTCACGTTCGTGACGGTATTAGTGATGACGGTAGGCGCTGAACCGGCAGCACTTGTTGTAAATGTTTGGTTTGCACCGGTTGCCGTCCCCGCGCTGTTGGTGCCAACGACACGATAGTGGTAGAGTGTATTGGGAGAAAGCCCCGTAAGCGCTGCACTGACCGAAACAGCGCTGGCGCCGCTCACAGGGCTTGGCGTTGCCGTAATTGCACTGCCATAACCTACCGTCGTGCCGTACTCAAATCTTACCGTCGTGCTCAGGCCATTTGGATTCACATTGCCGTTGAGGGTGGCGGAAGTTGAGCTAACGTTTGTTGCAGTATTTGTTGTGACACTTGGTACAACGCCTTGCACGCTTCTGAAAACAAACCCACCATAGGTCCCGGCAAAAATACGCCCACTTGAGTTGATGGCAAGAGCACCGACTTTAAGGTCCGTCAAACCGCTGTTGACGGCGGTCCAGCTTTCACCATTAGTCGTCAAGTGATAGACTCCGCCACCATTGGTTCCCGCAAAAATATGATCACTGGAATTGACGGTAAGAGCACCGACACTATATCCCGGCAAACCGCTACTAACGTCAGTCCAATTGTTGCCATTATTCGTCGAGCAATAGACTCTACCATTATTGAGCCCCGCAAAAATATCCCCACTGGAGTTGATGGCAAGAGCAACGACAGAACTAAAAAAACCAGCGCCGTAGGTCCAATTGGCACCATTATCCCTAGAGCGATAGATGCTGCTACTGATCCCAATAAAAATATCCCCACTGGAGTTGATAGCCAGAGCACCGACAAAAATTGTCACCCCCCAACTGCTATTGACGGCGGTCCAATTTTCGCCATTATCCATCGAGCGAAAGATTCCGCCACCAGTTGTCCCGGCAAAAATATACCCCCTGGAGTTGATGGCAAAAGCACTGATATTCAAATTCGACAAACCGCTATTTTGGGCGGTCCAACTGGCGCCATTATCCATTGAGCGAAAGATTCCGCCACTACCTGTCCCCGCAAAAATATGCCCATTGGCGGCGTTGATGGCAAGAGCACGGACATCCGTGTTCGTCAAACCGCTATTAACGGCGATCCAACTGTCGCCATTATTCGTCGAGTGAAAGATTCCGCCACCATAGCTCGCTGCAAAAATTTGCCCGCTGGGGTTGATGGCAAGAGCCCGAAGGTCGGCTTTGTTAGGCCCATTGGTCCGCTGCCAGAAGTTCTGAGCGACAACATCCGTATTTAGACACAGAACTAAATGGGCGGAAAATAAGGATATTACTAGACGAGATTTGAGACGGGAATGACTGATGGTTCGGTTCATATTTACCTCGACCCAATAAATAAAGGTATTTTATTGTAATGATTGGCAGAACTAAGGCGTAAGAGTTACTATGGATTTCCTGGCGGATCGGGCAATTTTTCATTTGGTGGAGTCGTTGTTCCGCCGCCCTTACCGCCAGCAGCTAAAAAAGCTGCAACGCCACCGCCTACTGCGCCGGCGCCTACAATCCAAACCCACGTTTTGCTGCTTTTTTTCGGCTTGACTGCGACTTCGTAAACGCGGTTTTTGGCAAACGTCGTATATTCCCGCTCTACCAGTTTGAAACCCGCCGCATTGAAATATATCGTTTGGGTCTCTGCCGGCAGGAACATATACCAGACGTCTTCGCTGATTTTTTTGACATCCTCACTGGGCGCATTCGTGCTGGTTAAGGCGAGATTCGGGATTGTCGATTTCACAATAAGCACAGTGCTATCTCGACTCAGGTGAGTCATACGGACTGATTTGAGAACGCTGACGGTCATTTCGCGAATTTCCTGGGTTTTTTGCTTGGTTTGCGCGAAAGATATACCCGCAAGCAGCAAAAGGCAAATTCCAATGAGAAAAAATTTTAGTGTTTTCATTTTCATTCGCTCAAAATTTAGTAAGTGACTCTGGCTGATTGTATGCACAATCCGAAACGCGATTTCTATCTTTTAATGACGGGAAAATTACTGAGACGCAATACGCTACCATCGTCAAAAGGCTTCGGCTGCCAGGAGCGGATATGAATCAAGGGCTGATCGGGGTTGCGGAAATCAATCATGAGAAACAAATAGCCGTGGTCGTTGTAGTTGCTGGAATTCCAGCGCTGCCGTACGTTCACGCCATAGATATCCTTATAAAGCCAGTGCTGCTGAATCTCGAAATCGTAGAAAAAGACCTTCACAAACGAATTCAATTGAAAAACGCGGCGCAGTCCCTCGATATACTGCTGCTTGCTCTTCTTGACAAAGCGGATTTTTTCGCCGCCGAGGTCGCTGAGATCGAAGGCATCGGGTTCATCGTTGCGTTTCTGCTTTTTTTGCAGAACCTGCCCGACGATAATGAGCGCATCGTCGCTGTAAATCTTTTCAAGATAATCGATGTCCTTGCGATTGTGCGCGGTACGGAATTCTTCCATTAAATTCAAAATGACTTGCCGGTTGAACAGATCATTCTTGGTTCGGCCATCCTTCATGATTTGCGCATAATACTTTTCTTCGATGGCAAACTTGGCGTTGGTGATTTTTCCGAACGCGTTGATCGCGAAAACCAAATATTGTATGGGATCGCCTTTGGTCCCGGCCATGTTCACCCGCACATTGATACCGCGGACTTCATATTGGCCGGCGGGCGTTGCAATCAGATTGGTACGATATTCGACAATGGTGGAGAAGAAGCCGGTTTGTTCCACCAATTTTTTCAGCGCCTCGAATCCCTCGGGCGTGCAATATGGGCGCAGCGTGTCGAAATTGCCGCGGCCGACGTGGAGGCGATTGGTTTCCTGCATCACGGCTGTTAACGTCGCGCCGATGCGTTCGCGTTGCTCGACCGTGCCGCCATGTTGGAGCACGACGCGCGATGGGACGATGCTCTGTTTGGCAAAAGCCAAAATATTTACGCCGAGGAGACCGGCCAAAAGAAAAAGATGCTGCCTTCTGAACGCCTTACACATGCCATACTCCGATAATTTGTTTCGAGCCGCTTTTGGGAATTTTTATCGTACGATAATTTTCGCTAAATCAGGGAATTTGTCCGCAGACAACATTTTCGGCATCTTTCGCTTATTTACGATTAGGCCGTTTATTATTTTACGCTGTAATCCTGCACCCAGATTGCCCGGTTTCCGGAAAATTTTTCTGCCAGATTGGTGTAAGTCGCCGTGGAATTCACCGCGTAATAAACATTGCCCTTGAATTGAAAAACGCCGAGAACGCGCTGGTCATCACTCACAAAAACATAGCAACCTTCCGGAGATTCAAAGTCATCTTTATTGCCAACGGCGATTTGCATAGCTTGTTGGTATTCTTGCAGCTTTTCCAGCAAAACCTTGGTTTCGGCAATTCCGGCCAATTCCATAATCAATCCCGACTGTGTTAATGTTGATGAAGGCGGCGGTTCTTTTTCGGTAGGAGGAGCATTTGCTGCTAGCGAATCTTTGGATGTCGCGCTCTTCACTTCCGAGTCTTTTTTATTGAACCACGGACTGTGATATTTCAGCAAGAGTGAAGTGATGATCAGCACGATTCCAACAAGCAAAGACGCGACAAATCGGGAGTCGCTCAATATGAATCTTCTCGAACGGCGTTTTTTCCCGCCGTTGGGTTTCGGCGGTAGCGGTAAAGTTGGCTCTAAAATCGGCTCAGGGTTGGACGGCGGAATCGTTTGCGTTTCACGCTCAAACTGTTCAATCGCGTTCAGCATTTCTTCGGCGGTTTGAAAGCGTTGCTCCGGTTTCTTTGCCAGCGCGGTCATGACAATCGCCGATAGTGATTTAGGTATGCTTGGCTTGACATCGCGTGGAGGCGAATACTCGTCCTGAACAATGAACTTGACCAAGTCAGCCTGTGCCGTCATCTCAAAAGGCAAGCGGCCAGTCAAAAGCTCGTAGAGCACAATGCCTAGTGAATAAATATCGCTCCGCCGATCAATCGGGGCAACACCGATGAATTGCTCCGGCGACATGTAATACGGCGTTCCAGCCCAAATGCTCGGCTTGGCGGGATCCACACCTTCCTGAATTTTGGCCACGCCGAAATCCATGACCTTGACGACGCCCTGCTGTGTGAGCATGACGTTGCTCGGTTTGATATCACGATGAATAATCTGAAACTGATGCGCGTAGCCGATGGCGGCCAACATTGCTTTGAAGATCGGCAAGGCCTCGCTATATGGAAACGCGCCGGAATCTTCAAGTTTTTTGGCAAGCGTGATCCCGTCGATATACTGCATGACGATAAAAAAACTGCCTTGCAGTTCCCCCAGCTCGTAGACGGTCACGATATTGGGATGCTCCAATCTCGCCAACGCTTTGGCCTCAACGAGGAATCGTTTGAGCAAACTTTCATCTTTGATCAGATCCGGCCGCATCACCTTCAACGCGACGGTTCTATCCAAGTTGATATCCCGCGCTTTGTAAACGATGCCCATGCCGCCCTCGCCGAGGCGCGCCTCGATGCGGTATTTGTTGTTGATGACTTCGCCGATCATGGAGAATTCCCGTGTTGAAAAAGACGATTGAATTCTTATATGTTCGCAGGGCTTCGGTTTTCAGCGGATATGAAAATCCGAGGAGGCCGTTATCAACGCTGAATCCATTCCCGATGCTGATTGCCCTGCGTGGAATATGTTACATTTTGCGAACAAAATCAAGAAAAAAAACCTTGCTTTTTGCCAAATATTTCGTTAAGATGCACTCAGATGTTATAAAACATTAACCAGCCGAGGCAGACGATCTTTGGCCTTCATCAATGAGAGACGCAGCGAGGACTGTCCTGCCGTATTGATTTTGTTTTCAGTTATTATCTCTCCAGCTCGGACGCCATTGAGCTTGCTAAAGATCTCGACGGCGTTTTCTTCCTTATACGGCGCCCTGCGGGCGCAGCCTTCTGCCTTGCATAAATTTTTCCACACTTCGATGCGGTGATTTGACATGAATCTGCACGGACGACATTTGAGACCAATATTGTGCGGCCTGATCGTTGGCCTGTTGGTGATCGCAATGCTTTCGCCGGCAAGCGGGCAAACCTATCTCAACGTTCATGTCACCAACATTTCCATCTCCGGCGAGCTTTCCGCCCGCGGCTTGACGGCGGCGTTCCCGCATCCGATTCTGGCGACGATTTCGGTCACGGATCACAACGACGATCCGGTTTTGGGATTGGCGAGCACCTCGCGCTGGCTGGCCCCGAACGATCGAGCCGACGCCGGCGCGCCGGTCGCCGAGCTGTGGAAACGCGTGCTGGAATATCACCGCGACGAGCGCACGTTCCCGCCGAATCCGAATGCCTACGATCAAGCTCCGGCGCCGCTCTTCACTGAGTTCCGCAAGACCACGCCGTTTCCCACCAGCACGATGCTGGTGATGGACATCAGCGGCAGCATGATCGAAGAATTGCAAGACGCCAAAAACGGCGCGTTGGCTTATCTCGACGAGCTGCGTCCGGTCGACCGCGCCGGCATCATTCAATTTTGTTCCTTTATTAATGATAGTATCGGCTTCACCGGCGATCAAGCGTCGCTGCGTAAAACAATTGCGGAAACCGATACCTGCTCGGGAACGGCGATCTACGACGCGCTGCTTGCCGCGATTCAACAAACCAAGCTGGAGAAAACCCGACGCGCCATCGTCCTCTACACCGACGGCTACGATAATGCCTCGCGTGCGACCGAGAAAACCGTCATCGACAGCGCCAAAGCGTACAGCATTCCCATTCACACCATTGCGCTCGGCGCCAGCGCGTTTCCCGATCCGCTGTTGAATATTGCGACCCAAACCGGCGGCCGTTTTTTTCTAACCGACAATTCCCCGAAATTTCCCGCCATCTACAAATTGCTCGCCGCGCTCACGCAAAATTTTTACATGCTGGCGTACAGCTCGCCCGATCCGTTCCGCAACGGCACGTGGCGCACGCTCGACGTGACGGTTTGCGATACGCGCCAGCGCCAGGGCAGCGCCACCGGCGAGTATTTTGTCGCCGGGCGCTCGCAGCCGCGGGCGACCGACTTGGCGGCGGCGCTGACTTCATTCACCGATCTCATGGTGTTTGAAAACGGCAAGGCGTTCAAAGCCGTGCAGCCGGCTGATCGCTACACCTACCGGCTGGGCGTGAAAAATTTAGGCGCCGAAGGCGCGGAAAGCATTCGCTTGACGCATCATTTGCCGCCGTCGGTGAGTTTTCTCGACGCGACGCCAACGCCGTTTTATCTAAATGGCGATTCCTTGCTCTGGCAAATCGCGCGGCTCGACGCCGGCGCGGCCGATTCCATCACCGTCACGGCGCAGTTTGCCGCCAATGCGCCGCCGAGCTTGCAGCGGCTCATCAGCCGCCTGCGAGTTTCCGCGCGGCAGGATAACAATCCGGGCAACAATGCCGCCCGCGACACCGTCCGCGCCGTTTTTGCCCCGCCGCCTGGAGCGCAAAAAACCGATCTCGCGGTGAAACAATTTACCAAAACCGATTCGTTTGCCGTGCGCGGCGGCGATACCTTGCGTTTCGTCGCCAGCGGCGGAACGATTCGCTATCGCCTCACCGTCGCCAACCCCAGCAGCGTTACCGCGCAAAACGTTCGCGTCACCAACTTTCCTCCAGATTCCGCGCGCGCCGGCGGCCTGCAGCCGGCGCCGGCCAGCAGCAATGCGGATTCGATTGTTTGGATCAATCCGAATTTGCCGCCGCAATCACAGCGTTTCTTCAATTTCAGCGCCGCCGTCTCGCCCAACATGCCGCCGGGGACGAATTTGTTGATCAACACCGCGACGGCGCGAGCGGATAACGAAGATCCGGCCACGCTGGGCGACAATACGGCGATCGACACCGTTTATAATATCGTCAGGCCGCTATCTCAACAAACGACGCTCGGGTTGAACTTAGTTTCGCAAACCGACACCTCGGTGGTGGAAAATGGCCGCGTCGTCAATGCCACCACGCCGGGAAGTCTGTACGAGTATCGCATCAATCTGAGCAATCTTGGCCCGGTGCGAGCCGATGCGCCTCGTGTTCGCCAAATTCTGCCGGATTCCGTGCGTTACGTTTCGGCTTCGCTAACGCCTTCCCTCATCAGCGGCGATTCCCTGGTTTGGCAAATTCCTCAATTAGGCGCCGGCAACCTCAACTCGATCACAGTGACCGTGCAATTGGCGACGCAAGTTCCGCCGGCGTTGACGAATCTCATCAGCCGGGTTGATTTCTCCGTCGACAATGCCGCGCCGCGCTCGGCGACGGATACGGTGCGCGTCGTTCTCCCGCCGCTGCCGCCGTTGACGTTTGCCGATCTTGCGGTGGCCCAGTTCGTCAAAACCGATTCGTTCCGCATCGTTGGAAATGATACCGTGTACTTTGCGAAAAGCGGCGAAACGATTTTATATCAGATTCTCGTGACGAATAAAGGCGGCATTACGGCGCGCAATGTTCGGGTCACTGATTTTCTTCCCGATTCCGTGCGGGCAAATGATTTTCAGCCGCCGCCGGCCGCCGTTCATGCCGATTCGCTTTTGTGGATCATTCCGGCTTTGTCGCCGCGGGCGGATACGAGTTTCTTCTTCTACGCCACAGTTTCGTCAAACATGCCGGTGGGCACGAATTTGTTGATCAACAAAGCGGTGGCCACAGCCGACAACGACGATCCGACGAAGCTGGCGGATAATACCTCTGTTGACACCGTTTATAATGTTGTCGAGCCGCCGCCCACTACCGATCTTGCGCTCACCTTCAATTCCCGCACGATCAGCACGATTGTTGAAAATGGTCGCCTCGTCAACGCCGTCAAGCCCGGCGAGCCGATTGATTATAAAATCCACGTGCGCAATCTCGGTTTGGAAAATGCGAGCAGCATTCTCGTTCGGCAATTGCTGCCGGATTCCGTCCGCTTCGTCGGCGCATCAAAAGCGCTTACAGCGACAAGTAACGATTCTTTGGTTTGGCAAATTCCCCAGCTTAATTCCGGCGGCGCGGATTCGATTACCGTGACGGTTCAATTCGCCTCGCAAGTTCCGGTGACGTTGACACGTTTGATCAGCCGGGCGGATTTGTTTTCAGTAAATGACAATTCTCCGGCAAACAACTCGGCGTCGGATACCATTCGCGTGGTATTTCCACCGCCGCCCGCGACTGATCTTGCTCTCTCGCTAAATTCCCGCACGATCAGCACGATTGTCGAAAGCGGTCGTCTCGTCAATGCC
>Ga0187892_10002494_pt1 | contig 36650 bp, 40 predicted proteins | sample MA1701073metaG_FD_139345 | JGI IMG/M metagenome (GOLD analysis project Ga0187892, IMG submission 139345) | Bio-ooze microbial communities from a basaltic lava cave in the Kipuka Kanohina Cave System on the Island of Hawaii, USA - MA170107-3 metaG ... | reverse complement strand
GGCAACAGTAACTTCTGCTCCGGATCGTAGCTCAGGTAGATTCTGCTCATAGCCCTCACTATAATCCGTCTGGCTTTTCTTTGAACACGAATCTTTAAACATTATTCCGACAGACTCCTAGGGGAACGGCTAATGAGACTTCTCGGCGAGGGTGGCGTAAACATCGCCACAAGGGTGATGGGAATTGTATTGGCAGCACTGGCTGTGCAATACGTTCTAAACGGAATTAGTGGCTATTACAGATTGCTGATGTCTCAGTGAGTTGAGACCGGAAACGAAAAGCTTATGCTCTTATCAGCTTCTTTATTCGAAGTAGTGCTCACCCAACTTGGTTTGCAGGGAAACCGGCACTGCCTTCCAACTGGCGACGGAGAGGAGCTGCGCTGAGAAATCCGGTGCGATGACACGCGAGACGTGCCAACGACCGCCGATCTCCTCATAGAGCCACCGATAAAACGGACCGTTCCCCCGTCGGCTAAAGTAGACTCTTGCTTCACCAGATAGTCCTGAGTCCTTTGGTTTGGTATACACTCGCAGTCCGTTCATCTGAATGCCATGATTTCCTTTCCCAGATTGTTACCGGCGCTGCCTTGGGATTTTCCGGTGAGTGGCCTTCCATAACCCGGATCGTTCACTTTCAATGACCCCTTCGTGAAGGGCACCAGACCTCGTCTCACTTCTTCGAGTGCAATCGTGGTATGACGGCGTCTCTTCGGATCGGTTTCAATACGTGGTAAGGAGCCATGCAGTAGCTGTTTTGTTCTTAAACCCGCAACGATGATGAGCCGAAATCTTGAATCGATTTCCGGGTAGGCACCATTGCCGGCAGCGTCGTTAAAGTCAGTTCCTGGTTTGCTAGTCGACATAAGTAAACACGTCCTAATGAGCACTATCCAGTGCCGGCTCAGCGGCAGTTAGTATTTCTAGAAGAACTCCAGCAGTAGAAACAGCGCCGGTACCCCCAGCGCCACCACCACAACGATATGCAACCAACTCATCGCTGATGAACGACAATTGGGGCACTTTATCTTCCAGAGTTTCAATATCGTTCCACAATGATGGCAATACCAAATCATGGTTCACCTCGTCTTCGCGGCGATTGTATTGCCATTGAGCATCAATAAAGCGAGTTGAGCAGAATCTAACTCACGTCCGCGGCTTAGCTTTATCAGTGGATTCTCTACCAACCAGAATTTCGCTGAACCTTCGCTTGTCGTCGTCAAATTCAAAAACGCCCCTTCGTCAAGCGCTACCGCCCTAAAACACTCCATCCCCGAGTCGCGCGACCTGGCAACCTGGGCATCCCTGCTGCTGCGAAATACCGGCACACGCAAACTTCCTCGATCATCGAGCGCGTACCAGTCACCGTTAGCGCGTCGCATGGCATAAAGATTCATCCGACTCTCCCAACTGTCTGTCATTGATTCCCTGACGTACGGCTCTACGAGGTGATGTGCAGCTCGTCATCCCGGTCGTGCCTAACGAAGAGGGAGAAAACAACAAAACCGCCGATGAAGGCGCAAACAGTCAACGCAATGGCCACCCAAAGATGAAGCGTTCCCCCCTGATCATCCAGAATTCCTTGCGTGTTCCGGAAAGTAACAAATAGATAGAACTGCCATATCGCTATCGCGAGCAGGACAACCACTCCCAGAATGGATCCCACGACGCTTTTAAAACTTTTTCGGGCATAACTCATAATTTTATCTCCACCGTGCTTACGCGCGGAAGACTAAAGGCCGAGTAGAACAGTACCGCCAACTTAGACAACTGTCAGCTGAGCAAAGCTTTGCTGGCAAGCTTCCGAGCCCTGATGCAAGTAGACTTGTTTGAAGATTGGTGCGGGCATCAGGATCTCTTGGGCACTAGTCAGCGTTTGCAAAAACAACAGACGGCACAAGGAGAGGTGCGCTTCGCGCAAAATCCCGATGTCGAGAGTAGGTTTCTAAAGAACTGCCAACAACTTACGAACTCAGTCTACCACACCTGCTAACCAGGCCCCAGGCGGCTGGGCTTTCGGTACTCGCTTATCACGCATCGCCATACGCTTCATTTAGCTTGCGAAAGTGGTAGCCCATTGCCGCCAATCTCAAAGCGTCGGCCAAGCCTTCCCTATGCGTAGTCAGCGCCTGCGCGAAGTAGCGCCAAAACTCCCGGCGTTCGCCATCGAGCACTCCCAACCTCACGGCAACGCGTGCGAAGGCCGTGAAGGCCTGAAGTGGGGTGTAATGACTTGCCCACATTGAGTTCCTTTTGGTCCGCTTCAATGAGTCGAGTGCACGCTGATAGTATTCGCTTGAACTGTATATTGTTCTCATGATCGACTGATAACCCTCGATCAATCGCGCGGGATCCATTTTCGTCACAAAATTCAGCGAGCAGTTTGTGTTGTTTCCAGACGCTTCTCCAAGCAGCCGTCCCTCTCGCTCCAGCCTCCGCCAAAGTTGAGTATCGGGAAGCGCATTAAGTAAGCCCACCATGGCCAGCGGTATTGCACTGTCACGAATAAATTTGATCTGGCGCTCAAAAATGTCTTCAGGATCATTATCAAAGCCGACGATGAACCCCGCCATCACCTCGATGCCGTATCGCTGAATCTTCGCTACAGAGTCGAGGAGGTTTCCCCGGTTCTGAGACTTTTGCGCTTCCTTCAAGCTTTCCTCAACTGGAGTTTCAATGCCAAGGAAAACCTTGTGGAATCCCGCGTCCTGCATGTTCTGGAGCAGCACATCATCGTCGGCGAGATTAACGCTGGCTTCGGTCAACAGCGAAAATGGATGGTCATTTCGCTTCTGCCATGCAGCCAGCTCGGGTAAAAACTGTCTGACATTCTTTTTGTTGCCGATGAAGTTATCGTCGACGATGAAAACGGTACCACGCCATCCCAGGCGCTTGAGGGCGTCTAGTTCGGCGAGCATCTGCTGATTGCTCTTGGTCCGCGGCACACGTCCGTAAATCTCGATGATGTCGCAAAACTCGCAATTGAACGGACAACCGCGTGAGTATTGCACTGACATCGCACTGTAACGTTTGAGATCTGCCAACTCAAAATCTGGAATGGGCGAAAGTGCGAGAGGTGGACGCTCGGGAGCCTTATACGTTCTCTTGGCTTCGCCACGCTCCAGATCCTTCACAAACTGTGGCAGCGTTGTCTCAGCCTCGCCCAGGAACACATGATCGGCTTCCGGCAAATCTTCGATGGTGGTCGTAATATACGGACCGCCGATGACAACTCGCTTTCCCCGCGCCTTGCATCGCTGCACTACCTGCCGAAGAGAATCTTTCTGCACCAACATCGCACTAGCGAAGACCATGTCTGCCCACTCGATATCAGATGATTTCAAGGAGCGCACGTTCAAGTCCACCAATCGCCGTTTCCAGGAACGCGGCAGCAGGGCTGACACTGTTAGCAAGCCGAGAGGCGGAAACGCGCATCGTTTGCCGTCGAAAGGCAGTGCGTGCCGGAAGCTCCAATACGTGTCTGGGAATTCCGGATTGATCAAAAGAACGTTCATAATCGCACTCCTTATCTGACCTGACCTCAAGACCCGTTATTCTCGCGGTCTACCATAGCCGGTTCCGGACTGAGCCTTGGTAATACTTCTGTAAGAGTTAGGGCGGCAGCGTTGGATCTGGAAAGGCTTTTGATTTGTGATAGAAATAGCACAATTGCTGGGTGACTATCGTCTGGCTTTCACAACAGCAGGTGACTAGAATGGCTAACTGTCAGTTCGATCCCCCAAAGCTTTGCCGGTGAATGTATTACGATGGTCTCCCGACGGTCTGTCGGGTTCAGGGAATTGGTGACTGTGTGTTTGCTGAGCTACCAGAAGCGGGAACCAGATCGTGACGGCGTTCGAGACTACGACTTCGTAAGGAAACTTTTTTGATCAATCCAAACAACAAAGTCAATTCTGTGGCCCAAACCATTCAAACTAGTTTGGATGAGGTCGGCAGGTGGAATTCAGCTCCTCGAACCGACTGGAACGAGATGTCTGAGTCGGATCATTTCGTTCAGTTTTATGACGCTGATGGTCCCCTCCTTACTTCGTTAACCGGTTTTATCGGCAAAGGCCTCGACTCGGGTTCCGGAGCAATTGTTGTAGCCACGAAAGCTCATCGGGACCAACTCGACTTGCTTCTCATGCAGGATGGAATCGATGTCGCCGGGGCCAACGCCGCCGGCAGATATGTGTCACTTGATGCGAACGAAACCCTGGCGCAGTTCATGGTTGATGGTTCACCAGAGCCAAAGAGGTTTGCCGACTTGGTAGGCGGTGTCGTGGCACGTGTGGCTGACGGTCGTCGCTCGGTGCGAGCCTTTGGTGAAATGGTGGCGCTTCTCTGGGCCCAGGGCAATTACACTGGAGCGATTCGCCTCGAGGAGCTTTGGAACGATCTGCAAAAGAGTCACTCGTTCTCACTCTTCTGCGCTTATCCGATGACGGCATTCTGCGGCCAGGAATTGGCTGATCCGCTCGCTGGCGTCTGCACTACACACTCTCGAGTCATCCCGGCTGAAAGTTATACCGATCTGGTAAGCCACGACGACCGTTTGCGGGCCATCATTCACCTCCAGCAGAAGGCGCGAACTCTCGAGGCGGAGATGCGCGAGCGCGAGAAAGCGCAGGAAGAACTACGAGCATCCCTGCTGCGAGAGCAGATGGCTCGTGCCGACGCTGAAACTGCGAATCGGATGAAGGACGAGTTCTTAGCCACCGTGTCTCATGAGTTGCGGACACCGCTTAACGCCATCATGGGTTGGTCTCACATGCTGCGTACCGGCCGTCTGGACCAGGCAACTGCCAGTCGCGCTTACGAGACAATTGATCGAAATGCCAAGTCCCAGGCCCAATTAATCGAAGATATTCTGGATATGTCGCGGGTCATAACGGGCAAGCTTCGACTTACCATGGGACCGGTCGATGTGGCGGCGGTGATTAATCCAGCTATTGATTCGGTGCAGTTGGCCGCTGAGTCGAAAGAGATTCAACTCGAAGTAAAACTAGATCCTTCGGGCCGGCACACACTCGGCGATTCCAACCGGCTACAGTAGGTAGTTTGGAACTTACTGGCGAATGCTCTGAAGTTCACACCGGTGGGAGGGCGCGTAACAATAAGCGTGCAGCGGGCCGAGGCAGACGTGCGAATCAGCGTCAGCGACACGGGTTGCGGGATCAGCCCTGAGTTTCTTCCGTTTATCTTTGACCGCTTTCGTCAGGCTGATTCGACGACCACGCGAACACATGGTGGGCTTGGCTTAGGGCTGGCCATTGTGCGGCATTTAGTAGAGCTTCATGGGGGGACTGTCCAGGCTGAAAGTGCCGGCGTCGGCCGAGGAGCGACTTTCACAATCCTTCTGCCGTTGGCGCAGCCGCGCCCGAGTCGAACACCAGGAACCGGCAGCGGCTTTGCAGAGGATAACGGTCACATTCCACTCTCACCGGTTACCGCTTTGGATGGGGTGAACGTTTTGCTGGTTGACGACGACCGGGATAACTTGCAGATACTGGGCACGCTGCTCACCCAGTGTCGGGCCACCATTCAAACAGCCTCATCAGCATCAGAAGCGCTCGCAGCGCTCGAATGGTACAAACCAGATGTCTTAATCTCAGATCTGGCAATGCCAAATGAAGATGGTTACTCGCTCATAGCCAAGGCGAGAGCGACTGAAAATGGCCGGAACATTCCAGCCATAGCTCTTACCGCTTATGTTCGCATTGAGGATCGGGCACGTGCCTTCTCAGCCGGATTCAATATGTTTGTGCCCAAACCAGTCGAACCAGGTGAGCTGGTGGATACAATCGCAACCCTCACGGGCGTTGCTCACAAGTACGGCACACGATCAGACTAATCAGACTATTGTTCAATCTCACTCGTAGGTCGACTCGGAGCTACATGATGAAGAATATTGGTCGTGCGCTCAGTAACACTTGCCGGCGCCTCGTAGAGCACGCCCTCGTTTTCCCGCGCATCTTCAATCCTGATCGGCGGCCGCTCGACCAGCTCTGGTGCCGCTTCGACACTCGTTCCAGCCTTACTCTGCCTGATCGCTAGTCCGGCAATAATGCGTCCCAATCCGGACATCGCCGGAACCAAGCCAACGAGCCACGCCACAGGAACCACCGATTCGATTTCAAACGGAGCGTCGTTCACAATGTGAGGTGGTAGTTTCAATACAAGAGCGCCAGTTAAATAGTACAAAAAAATCATCAGACCAGTTCCACTGAACAATGAAACCGTACCCTGAACAATGTGGTTCTCTCGTCTTTGCTCTGGGCTCTTCTCTTTTCTCTCCCGGAGCCGCTGACGCTCCCGTCTTTCTTCTGCTCTCTGTTCTCTTCTGTCTCGGAGCCGCTGAACCTTTTCGAGTTTGGCCTCACTCGAGCTGTTCACAATCTCGGTGTTCAGTTGATCCATGGCTCGCGAGATCTCTTCGGTAACCTGCTCAACTTTCAAGCTCTTCATCATCTCTTTGATCTTCGGCAAAGGTCCCCGATCACTGCGAGCGATCGCCTCACTCAACGTAACCGCCTTGCCAATCACTTTGAGATTGGCTCCACACAATCGGCAATACTGCTGGCCAGTGGATGATTCAGTACCGCACTGTGGACAGAACATGGTGGTTTATGGCTCCCGAAGCATTATCTTGCGGTTCGTTCCAATAGAAAAGCCAACTCAACCTACGATGTTGGTTAGTGATTGGTTCAACGAAACCGAGTTGTGAGGATGTGGGAATGAAAAATGCCGCGACTTTCATCGCGGCATTTCCCCGGTTTCACCCCTCCCCACTTGCGTGGGGAGGGTGGGGCGTTGCGGGGTGGGAACCGATTTTCTACGTCCGGAGCAAAAACATTCGGACATCACTTCGTTGATCAGGATTCCGCGGGTAATCAACGTTGCATCTGGGTCAAGGCTCACTTGCACGGCCGATTTCTCCTGGCCAGTCCATAACAGTCCCGGGCGGTTTCAAGGAGACTCGATTGTTCCGAATTCGCCGGAAATCCTATGGAGCACGTTATCTAAGGGTGGTTGAGAAATTCTTGAGGCGTCCCTTGAGTCGGCCGAGTGTTAGCCGAAATAGCTGGCAAACAGGGCTGTTTGGAGGCAATCAACTCGTCGACTCGATTGGGTAAAACAACCGCCGCGAGGCGATCGCGGCGGTTTGAATGCTTGCTGCGCGCCCAATCTAAGAGGCTGGACGAACGCTGAAAGAACTCATTTCACTTCTTCACAAACTTCAGCGCCACACCGTTCATGCAGTAACGTAGCCCGGTGGGCTCCGGACCATCCGGGAAGACATGGCCGAGGTGAGCATCGCACCGCGAACACAGCACTTCAGTACGAGTCTCCGACAGACTCTTATCAACTTCCTCCTGGACATTCTGTTTGGCAATTGGTTCCCAGAAACTTGGCCACCCTGTGCCCGAGTCAAACTTCGCCTTCGAACTAAACAGCGGCAGGCCACACGCGACACATTGAAAAACGCCCTGCTCGTGATTGTCGGTTAAAGGGCTGGAGTAGGGTCTTTCAGTTCCCTTCCGCCGAGTCACTTCATATTGTTCCGGTGTGAGAATGCTTTTCCATTCAGCGTCAGTCTTAGTCACTTTTTTGATTCCTTTGGACTTTATACGGTCGTTGTTAGTGCCCTTCAAACGGCTTGTGTCCTGCGCGAACGACGAGAACGTTGGCAAGTTGAAAATCGTGGCAACCGCTCCCAGCGCGATTGAATATGAAAGAAAACCTCGCCGATTCATGTTTTTATCCTTGTGCGTAAACAGTGTAAACGATCTATTTACGACTCGGCGCGTGATTCGGATTTAGGAGTAGTATCAGATCCCTCGACGATATGAGAGTCTCAAGCTCAAAAACCAGAAACGATCCACGAAATTACACGAAATCACACCAACCAATTCGTGTTAGTTAGTTTGGTTTCGTGGATCGTTTGCATTCCAAAAACGAAATGCCGCGACCTTTCGATCGCGGCATGACAATGTCATGATCACCAATTTGACAATTAGCTCGCCCGACTGTTGTTACCCACCCTGTAACCCTCCTGGTAACCTCTCGAGAAACCGGAGCGGTAAACTTCGGCGAAATTGCCAAAGCCTGAGTCGTGGTAATAGTGCGAGCGTTCGGGATTGTAGCTCTTCGCTTTCTTGCCGTCGTCCTTGCCGGTCTTGAAACCGTCCCTGTAACCCTGGTTCACAGCCTTTTCGCTGTTATCAAAGACGTATTGGTGGTAACGACTGCCGTATGGCGACCAGGGGTCATAGCCCCAGCGGTCGTAATACCAAGGGTCTCGATATCTAAAACCACGATAGAACCGACGACGCGGAACGACTATGACTCTACGTCGACTCTGCGCCTGGTTATTTGTCTGCGCCTCCGCGGTACTCGCCGAAACGAAAACAACCCCCGAAAACATCAGCGCGGCGAAAAGAAAAACACCAAACCGTTTTAAGAACTTTCCTTTCATTAATTCCTCCTTGAAACGTGATTCTTAGACGCTTTTCGAAGCCCAGTGGTTGTTTGGTTTGTTGCCTCCCTGCGGCGTCAAACCGGGTGCTTTCATGCCGGGTTCCAAGGAAAAATCGCGGCTGGAAAATCTGAAAGGCCGCCGCAAATTCTGCGACGGCCTTCATCTTTTCCGACTGGAGATTGGTCTTACTTACACTTCGAGTAACCACAATCGCGACAGAAGTCGCACCCACTAGCGTGCTCAAGTTGGCCTTTGCATTCCGGACAGATTCCGATCATTGATGACATGATCGCCCCCGTCACGCCCGTGATGCCGGGAGCGGCGCCGCCACTAACCATGCCGGCGCCGGCATTCCCTGACAGGGGGATATGCGTTGCACCCTGTTGCTGCTTCGCCAGTGCGCGAGCGGAGTCGGGACTACCGGTGAGACGCCGGTTGGTAATCATGACGCATTCCGCAACCGCTTGCTCGGGTGAAGTCAAAAGGCGCTCGTTGAACCAAACCGCATGTGTGCCGGTGACTTTGTTAAGACTGTAAGCGACCTCCGCCGCATCAAATCCACCGCGCAACATCTTCGAAGCCAGCAGTCCCACGCCACCACTGATCGGACCCGTCGCGAACACTTCCTGAATCATTCGGCCATCGTGATTCACCGTCACGTAAAGGTTCTGACCGTCAAACGGAATTTGCCAGGTGGCGCCGGTCAGTTCCCGAGGACGTTCAATGCGCACAGTCGTTTCCACTTGCGATTGAGCCCTACCCGGTCGGGCCGATGCTCCGCGCCTGTCGTCGCTGGTCTCGTCAACGGCCGACGCCGCTGTGTCGGCCTGTATTTGTTGTCGGGCCGCAACCTCTGCATCTGCACCAACGGGCGCGACTACCGCACCTTCCGAGTGAACGGCTGGCGGCTCGTCAAGCATTTCGGCTGTAGCTTCGGGATTACACGCCGACTCGCCCTTCTCCTCAACTTTCATCGAAGTCAGCACCTGATTCTCACGCGATCCATCGCGATAGTAACTCACCGCCTTGCAGCCCAGCTGTCGAGCCAGACGGTACAGATGGTCGACTGATTCGATTGTGTCGTCTACTGCACCATTGCACGTCTTGGAAACGCTGTTGTCGACGTTTCGCTGCGCGGCAGCCAGGACGTGAACATGTTGCTCGGCGCTGATGTTCATCGCCGAAATGAAATACTGGGGTAGTTCGTTCTCATGCTCGACCACGTGCAGTGCTGCCCGATCGATCGACTCTTGATCGGTTTGATCGACGTCGATGCCCAATGCCTGAGCTGCCAGCGTGTGCACGTAGGTACGCGTGCCCAAAGTGTCTTTGCGCACATACGCCCAGGAGAAGTTTGGTTCGATACCAGAAGACGTTTCGGCAACCAGCGAAATAGTTCCAGTCGGAGCAATCGTCGTTACTTCATAGTTACGCGGCGTTAAAGGAACGTCACGCGGGATGCCTATCTGGTTATAAAGAAAGTCTTCGTAAGCCTCGCGGTTGGGTTCAAACTCCGGGAAAGTGCCCTTTTCCGCGCCTAACTCAATGCTGGCCAGCCACGATTCGCGGCGAATAAAGCTCATCATCTCATCCATCAGATCGATAGAAGCAGGCGAGCCGTAGGTGATTTTGAGGCTGAGACAAAGGTCCGCAAAACCCATGATCCCTAACCCAACCGGACGTGTGCGGGTGACGACGTCGTTAATCTCCGGCAGCGGCCAGGCACACGTGTCGATTACATTGTCGAGAAAGCGAGTGCAAAGGTGCGTCACTTCACGCAGCCGATCCCAATCAATCCGCTGTCCCGGATCGTAGAACTTCGCCAGGTCGATTGACCCCAGATTGCAGGAGTTCGAAAAATGCAGGAACTGTTCACCGCACGGATTGCACGAATAGATCAGTCCCATCGACTTCATCATGTGGTTATGGCGATTGACCTCATCGATGAAAGCTATTCCCGGCTCGGCATACTTATGGGCGCTGGCGACGATGCGATTCCAGATGTCAGGCGCATAAACCATCCCCGGACGCGGCGGCTCTTCAATCGAGCAACTGGATAAATCCATGGTCACATACGCCTGCTTGTCGGGGAAAGTGACAGTTGAACCATCAGGCCGGCGATAGACAACATAATCGCCGTCACGAACCGGATCGTAGATCGAATCCGTCCAGGGTTCGCCGTTAAACTCAAGCTGAAACCACTCGTTGTTGTCGACTGCTTTCAAAAACTTGTCAGTTACGTTTACCGAGATATTGAAATTCGTAAGCGAATGCTGGTCGTTCTTCGCATGGATAAACCGGAGCACATCAGGATGCGTCACGCGCATCATTCCCATGTTTGCGCCCCGACGAACACCGCCCTGCTTCACCACATCAGTAACCTGATTGACGATGTTCATGAAAGACACCGGACCGGACGCTACGCCGCGAGTTGAACCCACCAGCGCGCCCGAAGGTCTGAGAAACTCATAAGTCATCCCAGTGCCACCGCCAGTTTGATGAATCGTAGCCGCCGCCTTGGCGTGATCCATGATTCCCGTAATCGAATCGGGAACATCGAGTACAAAGCACGCGGCCAGCTGGCCATTTGCTTTGCCTGCGTTCACCAAACACGGCGTGTTGGGCACAAACTCACGAGCCAACATCACGTCGCTCATCGTCTGAAAAAACTGATCGCGCTTTCCCGGATCCTTTTCGGCAGCAGAAACGTGCCCCACTACGCGTCTAACAATGTCTTCCCATTCCTCAATTGGCCGGCTCTTCGCATCCTTCAGAGAGTAACGCTTGCTAACCACACGTTTAGCGTTGAGCCCCAAAGTTTGGCTCTTTCGCCGGGTGGTTGGTGTGTCTGAAGATACGTTCACGTTTGCGTTCTGCCTGGGGATGGCTGCGCTCATCTTTTCTGCCTTTCACGCGCCCGTTTGGCGCGGGGGATTATCGAGTTTCAAAGACGATTCGACGCAAAATGCGTTGCGCGCCGAAATCTTAGAATGTGTTTGCGGATGCTCCGGTTGGCTCTTTAGAAGCGAATTTAATTCTCGTTTGAAGCCTCGGTCAGGGGGCCCGCCGCCGCTCCAAACAACCCGCCTCGTCTCAAGCGGAGCGGAATATACTCCTTTGAAATACCGATGTCAATATGTTGTGGTCATCTTTTTTTTCAATGCATTATAGTGTGTAAATTGACTATTTACATTAAGGATTAAACTACTGATAAGTCACAGTTTCGAGGCGCATTTTGGCCTTCAATTAACCGACGTTCGGGGAATCGAAACCGATAAGGGTTGAAATCTATTTCGAGGAGGAACTATTAGACAGCAGCAGCTCGTAATTGCCTATATCACGGTTGTGACTATCGAGCGCCGCAAAAGTATCGGAGGTTTCTTCGAGCATTTGTTTGGTCATGGCAATCGAATCACTAAGCTGCTCGAAATCAAGCGCGGAAACTCGTTCAGGAGTGGGTAGGGTCACCACCTGATCGTTAACCAAGCCAAAGAAGTTTTCGATTGACTGCAACTGCCCTTCGACCAGTTTTACTGATCTTTCAATGTCATTAAAAGCCGCCACTCTTCGCTTAAGAATCTCGCAGTTGGCACTTTGAATCCTTCTTTCGCGATCGTCTCTGGCTCCTTGAACGGCGCGCTCCGCCTGCACGAGTTGATTTTGCACTGCCTGTCGGTTGATTGATCTCAGGTGGTGTTTGCGCCGCCGGTAAACATCAAGCAGATCTACAAAGTCCTCCCAACGTTGATCCAGGCTCTGAATATTGATGGGGACGTTCTTCGTGCCGGTGAACTTCCGGTAGTTTGAATAGATCTGATTCTTCATCCACCGCAAATACTCGACGGCCTCGCGTTCGCGCGGGTCGAACCCTTTTATCTGAGCTTCACGCTGTTGTTCACGAAGCTTAAGTAGCCGTTGCTTCTCGCGGCGGTCAACCAGACGGCGGTAAATTGAACTTGCAGGCACGGTGACTAGATAGAGCCCTTCGGCTCCGAGGGCCATAACCAGCGGGGTAACATCCTGGACATAGGCGGCGGCAACAGCAAAACCTGCCATCCCCCAAAAATTAAGGGGTTCCTTGAAAGCCTCTTTCAGGTACTTAAAATCAATCTTCGGTAACTCAGGCATAGAAAAGAAGACCTAAAAAGAGGGGCCATTTCGGATCCACCCGGTGAATAAACACTGCTCAATTGTTTCGACCGCCATTGTTAAGAGCGGCGCTCTTTTGATCGCTTCCACTAGTTTCGCCGCTGGCCGGCAAAGCTTGCGGTTCAGACGCTGTTGCACTCGGCAAAAGCCCCATGTCGCGTTTGTAAGAGAGCAACTTGTCCTGCAACTGCATATCCATCGCCTCTCGTTCGATGTCCTGCATTTGATTGTCAACATTAGCTGAACCGAGCTGCATTTTCGCTTCGGCCGCTGCCGCCCGGCGATCGATCTTGTCTCGCATCTCATTAAACGTCGAGGCATCATCGCCAATCTGGAACGACTCCATCGTCTGTGCGAGTTGTTCCTGGAGCTTAGCCTGCTTCGACTGATTGATGAGCTGCATGGCCTCCGCGGTTCGGCGCTGCATCTGCAGGACGTAATTATCGCGGGCCTTCAGCGCTTGTTTCGATGCCAGCGTTGCGTGCTCAAGTTGCTGCGCGGTTTTCTGTAGATCGACCTGCGCCTGCTGTAGTTGACCGATATAAGCCGTCGCGATATCGTCGCGTCCCATTTTCACCGAGGCTCTGATTTTTGAATCCAGATCCACCACCTGACCTTCCAGACGCTCCTGGCTTTTCGCCAGGAGCTTTTCCGTGGCCATTACCTGGGCCACAGAATTGTTCAGCTCCGGCACGCGGTCGCGCATGTCGCGAATGGTTTGCTGAAGTATCAATTCGGGGTCTTCGGTTTTCTCGATGATGCCGCCGAACAGTGCACGCATTGAGCGTTTAACTCTGCTCCACAGTCCCATTTTTCAATTCATCCTCCAGCAATTGGTGTGCGATCTTTAACCTCTGCCCTATTTTTAGCTGCGGGTCCCCAAAATTCCGTCCGGCCGCATATGTTCTGTACGACAGTTAGCCTCTGGCGGTTCAAAGTCCAGGCGGTAATGAATTTGGAGTATAACAGTACTTAAGAATAGGCTCCAGAAGAAGGCTTTCCTCGCCGAAAGGACCCTTTATTTAGGAAACGGGGCATCCAGGGAGGGATTGGGCTGGACGTCTCGCACAAGCATTCTCCATTTCTCATTTTCCGTTTCTCATTGATCTGGGATACGAGGCGAGCTGCGCAAGCTTGCGTTGGGTTGCCCTTGACTGGCACCACACAACGCCACGCACCGACACTGACGGAATCTTAGTTGGCTTGGTTGAGAAACCATTCGCATGCTCTCCCAACGTCGGAAATCATATGGTTGGTCAAGAAATGGCGAGACGGATGATTGTGTGGCTTTATGAGCATAGTGTTGAAATCGGAGCCGGGTGATCTGAAAATAATAGGTTCTCGAGGAAGCGGAACTGGGCAGACAGAAAACGATACCCGCAGTGGCTCCACTTTGGAAAGCATTGTGTCCCAAACGAGGTTGGTTAGGGGACTGACTATACGTGGCCTGATCTGGCCCAATAAAGGCCAGACATAACCATCGAAGCCGGTCAAGAGTTCCTGGGTAGGAATATCCCTCTCATTGGTCGAGTGCCGCCAATCGAGGTTGAGTAGAGCAGTAAGCGCAGAAACATAGCGCTCCCCGCCAAGCATGGCGGAACAGAGGCGCGTCCATCTCGTTATACGTTGATCACCCCAGTCAAAGCTCATGACATCGCGGCCAATATCCATGGAATGCCGGTAAGGTCGGCTAGCACCGCCGCGCCCTACGGTTTCGCCGCGTATGGCACCACCCATGCTCGGACCGATGAGGGCAAGGAACGCATTCGCAGCTCCACTGCATCCGAGAGGCCACTTTTTTCCGAGGCTGGTGCGATGCACATTAATCGCTGCTTTGTAGCGTCGATCTAGATCTGGCGAATAGAGGTCTGGATTCGCTTGACGCTGCTCTCTAGCAACTTCGCGCAAATTGATCTGCCTCATCGAAATCTCCGTTACGACAGCGAAGCAACCCAACGCTGGCCTTCAGCTGCGGCGCGCGATCAGCCACTCAAGCTGAAGCGACAAATTACTTGAGAAGCATGCTATCGCGCCGTCAGCTGCGAGCGCTTGTTGGGCTGCCAGTTGAAAGGACAACTCAACTTTACAAATCCTTTGGTTCGAGACCTGTGTGCTTCGCGATCCGCGCCAACATCTTCGGACCGATCTCATCTTTGTCATGGAATGCGAAGACTACATCAGGCGAGCCTGGACGAGCGAGGATTTTGTGAGAGCTGGATTCACGCTTGATGTTCCAGCCGATGCGAAGGAGAGCAGCGAGCACGCGCTTGGCTTTAGCCGACGACCAGTTGCTCATGCCGCAGCGAAGGAGATACTCACGAATTCCGGAGCGGCTTCACCATGCTCAAGCCTGTCGGCCAATACACGCAAAGCAAGAGCTTGGGCTTTTGCAATTGCTTCATCAGAGGTATCGCCGTAGGCCATCGCACCTGGCAGTTCCACCACTTCCGCCAGCCAGCGCCCATCCTCCTCCCGCTCATATTCAACTGTGAAAGTCATTCCTCTCTACCTCGAGCGAATCGTACCACGATATGCGACATCGAAGCAGCCCAACGCTGGAATTGAGCCGCGCCGAGCGCAGGCATTCAAGCAACGACGCAAGGAAGCACCATGAAAAGTACGCCATCGAGGCGTCGGCTCGAATGATTCGTTGCACCCAACCTGGTCTTGGCCATTCAGTTGAGTGGTTTCTGCTAAATTGAAGAACTCTGAATGTTGAGCGGGGGCGCGCTCCGCTTGCCCCCTTCCCAACACAAGCTTGCCCAGCTCGCCTGGAATCCCAGATTAATCAGAAATGGAAAATGAGAAATGAGAAATCATGAGAAATGGAAGATGACTTGCTCTCGCTTAGTGACCGGCCTTCAGTGGCATTGTCCTGAACTTTCCAATATCTCGGCGGTACTGCATACCTTGCCAGCTGATTTTTTCAACGGCCGAGTAACAGAGCCTCAGGGCGTCGTCCAGCGTCGCGCCTGTGGCAGTAACTCCCAGGACTCGTCCCCCTGCGGTTACAACCTCACCACGTTCAGATCGAGTCGTGCCGGCATGGAAGACTTGCACGTTCTTATCCGTTGCAAGGTCCGCCAACCCCTCAATTGGTACTCCAGCCCTGTATTTTCCGGGATAGCCTTCACTAGCAAGCACTACACAGACGGAAGAGTCGTCACTCCATTCGACCTTTAACTCTCGCAACGCGCCTGTTCGAATGGCTTCGAAAACATCAAGCAGGCTGGTTTTCAATCTCACCAGAATCGCCTGTGTCTCCGGATCTCCAAAGCGTACGTTGTACTCCAGGAGCTTTGGTCCCTCAGCGGTCAGCATCAACCCCAGAAACAGCACACCGCGAAACGGGAAGCCTTCAGATCTGGCGCCCTTAAGCGTAGGTTCTACAACCTCGCGAACCACCCGATCAAGCACGGCTTTTTCCAGGATGGAACGGTCGGTGATCGCACCCATACCTCCAGTGTTTGGTCCGGTGTCGTTTTCACCGATCCGTTTGTGATCGCGTGCAGCAGGCATCAGTGCATAGTCGCGTCCATCTGAAAACAACAGCAGCGAAGCCTCAGTACCTTCCAACGCCTGCTCAATCACTACTCGTTTCGCCGCGTCTGGATCAACGACGTTACCGCTCATGAGCGAGGCTGCCGCTGCTTCCGCCTCGGCGCGCGAGCCGGCCACAATCACGCCCTTTCCCGCCGCGAGGCCATCGGCTTTTACAACTACGGGTGATGAGACAGAACCAAACCTCCCACTCCTCAAAATCTCCTGTGCGGAAGCGACAGAATCAACCACGCAATAATCGGCGGTAGGTATCTTGTTCCGCGCCATAAAGTCTTTGGCAAAAGCCTTGCTCGACTCGAGACGGGAAGCGGCCCGGCTGGGTCCGACTATCGCCAGTCGTTGCTGCTCAAACGAGTCGACGATGCCTTCAGCTAAGGGCGCCTCCGGTCCCACCATGGTCAGATCTATACCTTCCGACTTCACATAGTCGACGAGTGACGAAGGATCGGTTGAAGATAAAGGCAGGCAAGTCGCCAACTGGCTTATGCCCGCATTCCCGGGCGCGCCGAACAGTTCGAGATCAACGGATGAGGTTTGGTTGAGTGCCCATAGGATCGCGTGCTCGCGGCCGCCGGAGCCCAGGACGAGTATTTTCATGCGATTTCCACCTCAAAAGTACCAATAAGCGTGAACATCTCCTCTTCAGCCAGATTTAGCGTCTCCAGGTCTTGACACAGTTTCGTCATAGTTATACTTTTCCGCAAACGTCGGCCAGGGCGGCGACCTCCGCGATCCTCGGCAGTGGAGAGCCGGCTTCCCTTAATTCATCTAATCGCAGTCATTGACCCGCCGGACAGGACTGATCCTTAGGTAACGATCACAGGGAGCCAACATCATGTCACAAATGGAAATCGTTAGCGAAGACCAGGCGACTCCTGAATCCGAGTATCAGGATCGCGCGATCAAGTGCGTCGATTGCAGTGAGAACTTTATCTGGACTGGAGGGGAGCAGGTCTTTTTCCATGATAAGGGACTAAAGAACGAGCCCAAGCGTTGCAAGCCTTGCAAGCAAGCTAAGAACGAACGACTCGCCGCAATCGCAGCTGCCCAGACTTCGGGTATTCGCCAGCGCATCGAAGTTTCAGTTCAATGCGCGCAGTGTGGCCAACAAACTACCGTTCCCTTCTACCCATCGCAGGGACGGCCGGTTTATTGTCGCTCCTGCTTCCTGGCCGCCCGCGGAAATGATACCGCCTCAGCAAGCGCCTAGGTCTCGTCTGCCTGAGGCTTTGTTGCGGACGCTGTGGAAACAATCTCCACTACCAGTTGTCGCGTGTTCCTCACTTCTTTAGGTGATACGGCACGCTGGTTACGATAACACCCTCCTTAAACAGCAAGGCTCCTTTCAGTAGAAGTGAACTTTGATTGTGCAGAATGTGTTGCCACCACCTCGCAGGTATGAACTCAGGAAGCACCACCGTGACCATGTCGTCGTCGCGTTGTCGTTCCAGACGGCTTAGGTAGCGCAACAGCGGCCGCGTTAACTCACGATATGGCGACGGAAGGACAACCAGCTGCACGCCCGCACCCCATTGTGCCCACTTCTCTCTTAGTTTGGCCGTCGCTTCTTCTTCAAAATCGACGTATACGGCCTGGACGTTGTCTGGTGAGATGGATTTCGCATACTGCAGGGCACTGATAACCCCTCGATGGATGCCCGAGATGGGCACGATTACGGTGTGCTTGATCGGGCGCAGCTGCTCAAGCCCTTCGGTCGAAAGCTGTTTCGCCACTCCAACATAGTGGTTATGGATGGAGCGGAACATGAGCACGAGCACAGGAACCACGACGACTACGATCCACGCACCGTGGAAAAACTTGGTTGCGACAAAGACGCACAACACTACGAAGGTGGCGATGGCTCCAACGGCATTGATAACGATTGACTTCTTCCAGTTTGAGGATGCGGTCACCTCGTCGGTCACAAAGTACGAGCGATGGATCTCTTCGTTTTCCAGTTCAACGTCAGGTACGGGCCGGGCAGTGTCGGCCTCCGAAACTGCATTTTTCAGTAATTGCGTCTTAGTCTCGTTCTCCTTTTCCATTCTCGTGGACCGAAGCTCTGTGCGCTGCTTCAGCCAATGGCGGACCATGCCCGTTTGTGACAGCGTGAAGGAGAGGAAAACCCCTACAGCGTACAAAGGGATCAGGCGCGAGGTATCACCACCGAATCCAACTACTAATAGGCTCGAGAAGATGGCGAGGATGATAATGCCGTTAGAGAAAACCAGTTTGTCGCCGCGATTGGCAAACTGACGCGGCAGGAATCGGTCGCGTGCTAACAGGCTCGAGAGACGCGGGAAGTCGGCGAACGCTGTATTGGCGGCGAGTACGAGGATCGCGGCAGTCGCCCCCTGGACCAGGTAGTAGAACCACCCCATGCCCCCTGTGAACATGAGACGTGCGAACTGGGAAATTACAGTTTCGTTCTCGTGCGGGTGCACGCCGTATAGGTAAGCGAGCACGCTCGTGCCAAGAAACATCGTGGTCAAGAGAATAGCCATCCAGACGAGCGTCTGCGCGGCGTTGTGGGCCTCCGGCTTCTTGAAAGCTTGCACGCCATTTGAGATGGCCTCGATGCCTGTAAGCGCCGCGCACCCGTTTGAGAAAGCTCCCAGCAGAAGAAATAATGTCAGTGGTTGCAGACTGTAGCCTTCCGCCGTCTTCAACTCTTCGGTTGTTGGAACCGGAGCTCTGCCACCGTAAACGAGGTAGTGAAAGAGGCCGAAGGCGATCATAAACATGAAGCTAATAATGAAGACATAGGTCGGAGTAGCGAACAGCGCACCCGACTCACGAACACCTCTCAGATTAGCCAGCGCGATGAAAACGATGAGGACCAGACAGATCGCCACCTTGTGATCGTTCAGCCACGCGAATTGGGTGCCTTGCACGGCAGAAGTGATTGCCGCTACGCCTGCGGCAATCGACACGGAAACTGTCAACACATAATCAACGAGGAGCGACGCACCTGCGATTAGGCCAGGAGTAGTGCCGAGATTTTCCTTGGCGACAATATAAGCGCCACCGCCTGATGGGTAGGCGTGAATCGTCTGCCGGTAGCTCGTGGCGACAATCGCAAGCAACGCCGCAATGCCGACGGAGATCGGAACAACATATTGGAACGATAGGCCATTTGTAGCGATTGCGGCCACAGCCAGCACAAGCAGAATTTCCTCGGTGGCGTAGGCAGTCGAAGAAAGCGCGTCGGAAGAAAACACTGCCAGCGCAGTCTTCTTCGACAGTCGCTCGTGAGCTGCTTGCTCCGTTCTTAGTGCCCTGCCGATGAGAAAACGTTTGATCTCCGTAGCCACGATAAGGTCCCCCGTTAACTTAGCTTGCTACGTCTTTCCGCGCCTTCGTGTTATTTCGTCTGACTTTGTGGATCGTTTTAATCGAGGGGTAGGGAGACGATCCCACGGAATATTGGTTGACTTGGTTTCAACGTCTTCAGGCTTCCTTCCGTTCAGACGAACTGGTCGATTTGAAACGTCGAGCGCTGTACTGTCGTCTTGTGCGATAACGCTATTGAGCTGGTGGGCATAAAGGTTTTCAAACGTGCCTGCGTAAACAAGTAACCCGAAGACCATGACGCCGACCGTGAGTATTTGAGGAATACAGCGACTAACTTGGCCGGTGCGACTGCGTCGTTCGGCTTCCCGCTTCTCGCGATTCTCCAACCGGTCCAGGCAATGTCCTGCGAGGATTAGCAGCGGGATCGTCATAATCAACAGACCGGTGCCGATCCGTCTCACCCACGGATGTACCTCTGCGCCCCAAATCCATGTTCCCGACGTCAGCAAACTGCCGATCAATCCGGCGAGAATCCCTCCTCCGAAACACAGCACGGCGTTGATCGCGTCCCAGGACCACTTGGGGTCGAATTGTTCTTCTCTCATGAGAAGAACCTACGCCGTCTCTAATAAAGATGGCGTAAGTGGTTCATAAAAAATTCGTAAGGATTTCGGGGCGTGAGGAATGCAGGCTAAGCGTCGGGGTTAAAGCGATATCCGATCCAGGGCTCGGTAAGGATGTGCCGGGGAGTTGTGGGGTTCGGTTCGATCTTTTTCCTTAACTGGCCTATGAAAACGCGAAGATACTCGGTCTGCCCAGTATAGTTTCCACCCCAGACTGCGCCCAGCAACGCGTGATGTGTAACAACCCTTCCATGATGACTAAGAAAATACAGCATCAGATCGTATTCTTTGGGAGTAAGGTGAATCTCTTTGTCTTTGTAAGTGAGCCTGCGAGTTTCGAAGTCAATACGAAATGCACCGGCTTCCAGGAACTTATTTCCGCGTTCGTCGGCAAGTGGAACTCTGCGTAAAGCGGCTCGAATACGGGCCAGGAGCTCTTCAATGCCAAACGGCTTGGTGACGTAATCGTCGGCACCTGCATCGAGTGCGTCCACCTTTGCGCGCTCCTCCCCCTTCACAGAGAGAACGATGATTGGGACTTCTGATATTGCCCGTAACCGGCGGCAGAGTTCCAACCCACTCATAATGGGCATTGCGAGATCAGTCACTACCAGGTCAGGTTGCCAATCAGCAAACGTCTGTAAGGCAGTCTCGCCATCAGAGGCCACGTGAACGTCATAGCTTTGCGCGGTAAGCGCACGGGTAAGCACCCGAGTAATCTGTCGCTCGTCATCTACGACCAGAATACGTTTCTTATCCAAGACCGTCACCTGATGCTGCTTGATTGGAACTCTCACTAGGCAGGGCAACTATGAATCTCGAGCCACCTGTTTCCGACGCGCTCTCGTTCCAAATCCGCCCGCCGTGTGCCTCAACAATACCCTGAGCAATCGCCAGACCCATGCCAGTACCCGAAGGCTTGTCGTCTCCGTCTGGCACGCCCCGAAAGAATTTATCAAAGACGCGCTCGCGTAATCCCGACTCGATCCCTGGACCCTGATCTTCAACACTAAGGCGTACTTCGGACTGATCACAACTCCCCGCTATGGTGATCGTAGATCCTTTGGGCGAATACTTGGCCGCATTTTCCAGCAGAATGTAAATCACTTCCACGAAGGCGGCTTCGTCAACGTTTACGGCTGGTAACTCCTGACCGAACCGAAACTCTAGTCGATGTTCGCGAGTTCGGGGTTCGGCCCGTTTCATCGCCTCCGACGCAATTTCGGCAAGCGACCCCAACCTTCTCCGGAGTTTCAGTTCACCCGCTTCAATACGGGCAAGATCCATCATTCCCTCGATAAAGCGATCGAGGCGATCGGCCTCCTCATCGATAACCTCTAACATTTCCTGCCAGCCCTCTTGCCCCAGTGAAAATTTCTCTTCACCAGACTCATTGGAAGGCTGGTCTTCGAGGAGGGTCGTTACAGATGCTTTTATTGAAGTTAACGGAGTGCGTAAATCGTGGGTTACTGCGTCCAGCAAAGCAGACTTCAGGCGTTCACTGTGTTTCAAAGCCTTCGCCTGACTGGCCTGCTCAAAACTATCTTGCAACTCGCGATAGAGGCGCTCAACTTCTTGTCGCGCCGCATTAGCTTCCTCAGCGCGGCGCTTGGCCCGTGCTGAAAGTTGACCAACAGTCATCGCTGTTATGAGAAAGGCAAGAAGGGCGATCCAATTCTCAGGATCGTTGATATGAAAGCTGCCTACGGGAGGAATAAAGAAGTAGTTTATGCAGGTAACGCCCAGTAGCGATGCTATCACCGCAGGTTTCGGCCCCCAGGCCGTTGCCACGAAGAGAACTATCAGCAAGAGCGCCAGCGCAACCGTAGTCGGATTGGTATGCCCCAGTATCTTGAGAACAGCCGTGGCCACAGCAATCACAATGACCGCGACCAAAAGACCGAGCAGTTCTTTGTTCCGACGTTTTAGCACCGGCGGCCACTCAGCCTCCCACATGCACTACCGGGCGGCGCTCCGGATCCCGCTCAGCCTGGCGTAAGACTTCGTGAGTCACCGGAGCCGTGTCGCCCTCGCCAAAGGCAATGTATTTCAGTAAGTAAGAGAGGGGATTTCCTTCGCTCCAGCCGAAGTAAACATGAGGTAGCTTGCCTGTCTCGTTACGCAGAAACAGCAGGAACGCCGCTATCGCGTTTGGCACCGCCGGCGCAACTGTGCGCAAGACGCGAAAGCCATCAACTCTTTCCCCTCGTATTTTTAGAACTCCGGAAAATTCGGAAGCGTCACCAGGAGTTACTTCAAAAAATAGTATCGGCTCGTTCGGAGGAATGTGATTATCCGTGCGTTTCTCACGCTCCTTCATTTGATACTCACTTGCGTCGCCCCGATCTCGGCGGTTGGAGATAATTCTAATTGTGCCCTTAGCTGCATCACGCATGAAGTCGCGCGCCGCGTCGTCTAACTCCACGCGGTCGAACCGCAACTCGGTGCTGCGCCAGACACGCGATACAAGAGACGTCAGCACGATTGTAAGGATGAAGAACGAAGCGATCTTGATTCCTTCCGGGCGTTCATGAATGTTCTGACCAGTCGTATAGAGGAAGACCAAGGCGATTACCAGAAATACACGCCAGTTGCCGCCGTTTCGATAAGCTGACAACGTAACAGCAATGGCTGCCGAAGTAATCAACACCAACACTCCGGTGGCGTAAGCACCGCCCTGGGCGTCGACGTCGGCTTTGAAGATCAGCGTTACGGCGAAAGCAATGACGCTGAAGACCAGAACGAGTGGACGTGTAGCTCTGGCCCAGTCAGGCGCCATTCCGAAACGAGGAAGATAACGGGGAACGATGTTCAACAGACCCGCCATTGCAGACGCGCCGGCAAACCACAGAATCAGAATGGTGCTGAGATCGTAGAAGGTGCCGAAAATGTCGCCGAAGAAATGATGAGCCAGGTAAGCTATCGCTCGTCCGTTTGCTTCGCCTCCTTCGATGAACTTTTCGGGGGGAATGAGTGTCGTGGTCACCAGACTGCTGGTGATAAGCATCACGCTCATGATCAGCGCCGCGGTACGCAGAAGTTTTCTCGTAGCTACAATGCGACTGCGAAGCAATGCTTTCGTGTCAGACTGAGCCGGGCGACCAGTTTGCGTTGAGTGAATGCTTTCCCAGTCGGCTTCAGTCAACTCCTTCTCGCCTCGAATCAGCGGCATCACCGCCACTCCTGTTTCAAAGCCTGACAGTCCCAGGGCTAGCTTGGGGAAGATGATGATTGAAACAACGATTATCATCCAAGGGTTACCGTTGACCCGCGGGTTAGTCCACAGCGCGTTTTTCCATTCGGAAAAATGAAAGGGATGAGTAAATAGTTCGTAAAGACCAAAGCCAATGACGATGGTATTTAATAAGAGATAGACACCAACCAGAATCACCGCGATGTTGATGGCCTCTTTGAACCCTTTCAGGAAAACCACTGCCAGACAGAAGATCAGAGCCAGGGTGACTCCAATCTGGTGCTTGAACAAAGCCGGGGTGAAAGGATTCTCGATCACGTGGGCGGTCGCGTCGGCGGCCGAAAGAGTGATGGTGATTACAAAATCGGTAGCTCCGAATCCCAGCAAAACCAGCACGAAGAGCTTGCCCTTCCAGCGTGGCAGGAGATGCTCCAGCATCGAGATCGAACCTTCGCCGTGTGGGCTTTCCGCGGCGACACGATTGTAGACAGGCAAAGCACCGAACAGCGTCAGCAGCACCAACACCAGCGTGGCTATTGGAGACAATGCACCGGCGGCGAGGAACGCTATGCTGGGTTGATATCCGAGGGTTGAAAAATAGTCCACGCCGGTCAGGCACATGACCTTCCACCAGGGATGCTGACGGTGCGTCGCGTGGTCGTGGAGAGTGTCGCGCTGTACTCCGCCACCATACAGCCAAAGCTGAAGCCGCCTTCGGGCGGTTCTTCCGGTGAGAGTTTTCGGCATCACCATATCGGTTGTCAGTTCACCTCATCGCCGGAATGACAATCGCTACAAAAATAAAAAAGGCACGGAGCATCAGCTCCGCGCCTTCAAAGAGACTGCGGGCACTGCCCTTCCGGTTGGCCTACGAGGTTAGCTGACGGGCTTGAACTGGAAGTGTTCTAGGTGAGTCTCCGAAATGAAGAGCTTCACCATTCGCCCCGCTTCGCATTTTGCGAAGTGTGGTTCCCCCGCGCCGTTACTGCGTTTAAAGACGCAGGCGGCTTCGGCAGACAATTAAGTTATCAACAAAACTGATCCTACTCCCGCAAGCAAGCTGAATCAACCCACAATAATCTAGTCCGACACGCCATCAGCCACCAACGTGGACAATAGGCCGCTGCTCGGGATCCTTTTCAGCCTGACGCAAGACCTCGTGAGTGACAGGAGCTGTATCGCCTTCACCAAAAGCAATGTATTTCATTAGATAGCTAAGAGGATTTCCTTCGCTCCAGCCAAAGTAAACATGCGGAAGTTTCCCGGTCTCATTTCGCAGAAATAACAGGAACGCCGCGATCGCATTGGGCACCGCCGGTGACTCAGTGCGCAGTACCCGAAATCCGTCAACCCTCTCGCCTCTAATTCTCAACACACCTGAAAACTCTGACGCATCTCCGGGCGTAACTTCAAAGAAGAGTATCGGCTCACCAGGGGGAATGTGGTTATCTGTTCGTTTCTCCGACTCCTTGAGTTGATACTCAAGAGCGTCGCCCGTATCCCGGCGGTTGGTGATGATGCGTATCGTACCCGTAGCTGCCTGTCTTATAAATTCGCGTGCGGTATCGTCCAGCTCGACGCGCTCGACCCGCAATTCAGTCGTTCGCCAAACTCGCGACACCAAAGAACTAATCACGATGGCCACGATGAAGATCAGGGCGATCTTTATGCCCTCCGGCTGCTCGAAAATGTTCAATACAGTGGTATAGGCAAAAACGAGCGCGATTAGCATGAAAAACCACTGGCTTCTCTGTCGCCGCCTTCGGGCTGAAAGCGTAACGGCGATGGCCGCTGAAGTCATTAACGCCAGCACGCCCGTCGCGTATGCCCCAGCCTGCGCGTCGACATCAGCTCTAAACAAGATCGTGACCAGGAAACAAACGCTTGTAAACACCACCACCAGCGGCCTGGTAGCTCGCGCCCACTCCGGAGCCATTCCGTATTTCGGCAAGTAGCGGGGAACAATATTAAGAAGACCGGCCAGGGCGGAGGAACCGGCAAACCAGAGGATTGAAATCGTGCTCAGATCGTAAGCCGTGCCGAAAACGTCACCGAGGTAAAAGTGAGCCAGATAAGCTAAGGCTCTTCCGTTCGCTTTGCCTGCTTCCATCGTTTCCGTTCCAGGGTGAAACTCCTCGGCTGGAATGAGCAACGTGGTGGCGATGCTGCTGGCGACCAGCAGGAAGCTCATAATCAACGCGGCAGTGGTGAGTAGTTTGCGGGTGTTCTTAATGCGACCCGCCAACAGCTGTTGTGCACGAGGCGGAGTGCTAGTGTGCACGCCACGGGTCGCATGAATGGACTCCATCTCGTTTGGACTGATTTCTTCGTCGCCGCGCACCAGCGGCATCACCACGACACCCGTTTCAAAGCCCGACAAGCCAAGCGCGAGCTTGGGAAAAACAATGAACGCTGTGCCGATCATCAAGAGAGGATTTCGGTATGTTTGAAAGAGAAGTGCCTTCCAACTCCATAGCGTCGTGGGATGGGTCGCGATCTCATAAAAACTTCGGACGATCACCGCTAGATTGAGCGCCAGATAGACTGCTACAAGAAAAACAGCAATTCCGATTGCTTCTTTGAAGCCCTTGAGAAATATGGCACCCAGGGCCGCGACCAGGAGTAAGGTAATCGCAATCCGATGGTGCAAGAACTGAAGATGTTCAAGCACGAATGGGTTCTCAACGATGTGGGCAGTGGCGTCCGCTGCCGAGAGAGTTATCGTAATGATGAAGCTGGTCGCCGCAAATCCGAGGAGCGCCAAGACAAACAACTTTCCCTTCCAACGGGACAGCAAGTTTTCCAGCATCGAAATGGAACCATCCCCATGTGGACTCTCCGCGGCAACGCGGTGGTACATGGGCAAAGCTCCAAAGAGCGTAAGCAGAACGAGAACGAGCGTGGCGATAGGAGATAGAACGCCGGCGGCAAGAAACGCAATGCCTGGTTGGTAACCGAGAGTGGAAAAATAATCAACGCCGGTGAGACACATTACCTTCCACCACGGGTGTTGTTTGTGAGGCGTGGTGGTCGATCCTTCTCGGGATCCGGTTTCTCGTCCGCCTCTAAATAGCCAGAGTCTAAATTTCCGCTGTGATTGCCGCGAGAAAACCATTTGATGGCCCGCAAAAATGCCGGTGACTTACACCGGCTCTTTCTTGTCTGATTTGATCGTCGAAATTCTACGCTGATTGCTCTTTTCGTCAAGAGACTAAAAGAGAAAGTTGGCGATTATGAGGTGCTCAAAAAATAAGCGGGCGGGAGCCTCCCACAGCTCCCACCCTAAGGCCACGTGTCCTCACCCCACGCGACCACTTCGTCCACCGGGGAGGTGAACGCACGCGGATTATGCAACTTTCTGTCTAAACTTTCAACAGGCCCCAAATGTTTACTACATGACTGAAATCAGATCGAAATGACGGGCCCTTTCGCCTGTCTTCCATTCAATTCAAATAGGCTTTTTTGAAGAGGTTTGTGAAGTTTCAGCCCTTCTTGCGCGAACCCCATGAGGATGATTGATTGGGGTTGTAAGTAGAACTTATGCCACTGCCCATCGCTGCTGCATCTGCTGGTTGACTCACATCGGTTGGAGTCGCTTCAGCGCTTCCTAAGTCTGCCAAAGCAACCACAACGAGAAGGGCTGTGACGCCAAGCGTGGCGAGAATATAAAGCAGCGCTACCTGCTCCCAGTAAATGAGCCCCATCGTGAGGATAACCAGAGCTGAAATCCAGAGGATTGTAAATGCTTTTCTCCGACGTTTGCTGCTCGATAGGCTTCCTCGCTTACTCACTGTTCGCTCCTCAATCTCAACTTTAGAAAAGTATTCTCAATCACCAGCCACATCGCGCTCAAGACTGCCTAAATGCGGCAAGCGATCTGCACGCACGATGAACCAATCAGTAAATAACTCGCGTGGGAAGGATCTGTCCAGTTGACGACATCGCTGTATTAAGCGCACCCGAAACTGCACCGAGCAGGGTTTGGCCGATGCGGCTTGAAGAGAACATGCCGGCCTCCGGCACTTCGATAACGTCATAAGGCTCGAGCAGAATATCCGGCTTCAGATTCTTTTTTATCGCCGCATAGTCCACATGAATCGTTTCCTGTTCAGACATACCTGGCTTTTGCCGGTAGATTCGTACATCGGTGGTCTTCGCTTCTTTTTTCGCTCCTCCCACCATTGCCAGTGCCCGGCCCAGAGTCAGCTGGTCTCTCATGTAGACCCCCTGAGGTGAAACAACACTGCCGGTGATGTAGACCGGCTCAGCTTCCGTAACCAGAATATAGTCACCCGGTCGAATCACCGGATTCGCTTCGAGCTTACCTGAGCGCAGATCCGCGATTCTCACTATTCGTAATGGAATCTTAGTCCCATCAATTGGGAGCGCCTCTGCTTCTTCCCCTGGCCCCGGACACATCAATGGTTCAGTGTGGAGAATCTGAATGGTGCCCGCCGCGCGTTCAGTAAATCCTCCTGAGGCGGCCATAAACTCATTCAACCGCACTTTGCGCTGCATCTGTATACGTGTCGGCTGACGAACCGCGCCGAACACAGTCGCTGGCTGGCGGCTGTTCCTTTGTGATACTCGAACGCTTATTTGAGGATTCTTGAGATACTTGCCATAAGCTTTGGCAATATCCTTCTGAATCTCTTTCTCGTTGCGACACTTCGCCGGAATAGGAATGTCGAGAAAAGGAAGCGAACTGATATTGCCGTCGCTATCAACTTCAACGATGGCGTTAAGCTCAGGTTGAGCGAAAACGCGGACATCGAGCACATCACCCGGTCCCAGCAGGTAATTGCGAATTCCCTGGTTGTCTACTGAAGGAGATTCCGACGGTGTTTGAGGAGCTGACTCCTGTCCGCTGACAAGGACCACGAAACCAAGGCAAACCATCATTGCGGCCAACGGCCAAATCTTGGATTTCATAACTCATTCCTCGAAATATGCGAAAAGCGATATCTGGGGCTGTGGGGGACCGTAAGTCAGTTCATTCCATCTAGTAGCAAGCAGTCATAATTGCACAAAAGATCGTGGATGCCAACCAGCCGTCACGTTCGTTGATTCAGCTCCCTCAGCCCTAAAACGGTTCACTTTGAAGCGTCCTCGCCTTCGTTCGCGCGGGCGCCGGATTTTTGATCGGAGGAGTTGTTCGCCGCCTTCAGCCGAGCGCGCAAAGACTCAATTTCCAGGTTGATTCTTTCCGAACCAGCTAGCCGAACTTCGTCTCTAACTGAGTCGCGCTGAAGGTAAAATAATGCGTCTTTGTATCGATCGATGGCCCGACGATAGTGACCCTTAAAAGCGGCCCGCTCCGCCAACTCCACCCAGTGTGCCGCCCTGACAGAAGCGATGAACTCCCGAATCGCAAACTTCGACTCGTTGAGCTCGGCCTCGTCAGGAAAGTACTTGAGCGCGGAATCCAGGCAATCTAACGCCCGATTAGCAGTTTCAATTTTGTCTGACGTTCGCGCTCTTCGCTGGGCCTCATGAGTAAACGCTCGCGAAGAGTCTCTGGCCCACGTCAGCATGTGATGCCTTTCCAGCGAGCGCACTCGTTCCTGCCCGGCTCGGATAGCATTTCTCTTTTCCGAAGGCAGTTCGTTTGAACGCAAAGCTTCGTCTGTGCTCTCAAGATAGCTCTGACAAAGATGAAAGACTTCCAGATGTAGTTCTGGTGATGAACCGGAGTCAGCTTCTGAGGAGTGTTTCTGAATCACCCCAAGCGCAGCCGATTGCGATGTTGATGGACGTGTCCTCGATGAGTTCCCTGCCTCGGACTTTGACCGTGATGAACGCTCATGTACACCCTGTTCAAGCAAATACTTGGTCCACGCGCGCCTCATCACAACTTCGCGGGCTGACAGCGCGACCAACAGAACAACACTGGCGGCCAGACCGGCGGTAACCCAGGGTGCCTCGTCGCCTCCGGTAATCAGCATCCACCAAAGCGCAAAGAACAAGACTATAGCCGCTGCGATCGCCGCAACCAGGTATCCCGTGCTCGAAGGCATCCGAGCTCGAGACGAACGTCTGCGTGAAGGATCGAGCGAGCCACGCATGTGTGAACGCTCAGTTTTCGGAAAGAACTGATCCGCAGAGTTGTTTGGCAAGCGAATTCCTCAGACGGGGTGGGTTCAGTGCCCGGTTCAGGCCCTTTGGTTCAAGAGGCTGCGATCAACCGACGCCAGCCTATGCCCTACACAAACTTCTTGCCAACAATAGTCAACTTTTTGGGCTTCCTCTGTCAATATATGCGCAAGCGAGTAAACGAACTCAACAATAACGAGGAAGGACGTAAACGATGGACCCCAGGTTTGCGAATAAGGTGGCGCTGATAACCGGATCTACATCCGGAATCGGAAGAGCTTGTGCCTTGAAATTTGCGGCGGCTGGTGCACACATTGCCGCTGTGGGACGTAATGAAACTTCCCTGTCGCAGCTTAAGAAAGAAATTGAGAGCCTTAACGGCAAAATGCTTTCGGTTCGTGCCGATCTTGCTGTCGGAGCAGCTGCGGACGACGTGGTGACACAAACACTAGAAAACTTCGGACGAATTGATGTTTTGGTCAACGCCGCAGGCCACATTGCCAATGGCACAATTGAAGACACTTCACTGAACGCCTGGGACGCAATGCTTAACATCAACCTGCGCGCCGTTTTTACTTTGATGCAAAAAGCATTGCCGAGTCTAATCGAGACTAGGGGCAACATTGTGAACGTGTCGAGTGTCACTGGACTAAGGTCTTTTCCGGGCGTCCTTGCCTACTGCGTCTCCAAAGCAGGTGTCGATCAACTCACCCGATGTGCGGCATTGGAGCTTGCCTCCAAAGGCGTGAGAGTGAATGCAGTCAATCCGGGTGTCGTGGTAACGGAGATTCACCGCCGCGGCGGAATGAGCGATGATCAATATGCCGCGTTCCTGGATCGCTCAAAACAAACCCACCCACTGGGCCGAGTGGGCGAAGCTAGTGAGATCGCCGAGCTGGTTTTCTTTCTTGCATCAGATAGTGCTTCCTGGATTACTGGCGCAACTTACTCGATAGACGGTGGACGGGCCCTGACCTGCGCCCGCTAGCCTTATGCCAGTGAGATCCACGGATTGGTCCAGCCGAACTAAAAGATTCGCGCTGAAATGGGAAATCTGGCTATACTCTGGTCGCCCGTTTTCCCTTACCTAAAATGAACCCTCTGAATCCAAATGCCGCTCCGGTCTATCCGATACAGCGCTCGGGCCACAAGAACGCATTCAAAGTAGCCCTCTTCGTCGCAGCCGCTCTGGTCGCTCTACTTCTCGGGTTGATTGTTCTCTTGTTGATTGGTGTCGAGACTGGCCCCGTTGGACTGCTGGTCGGACTGGTCGCCGCCACGATCCCGGTCCCACTTTATCTGGTGCTGGTGTTGTGGATTGATCGCTACGAGTCAGAACCACTTTGGATGTTGGCCACCGCGTTTTTTTGGGGCGCGCTGGTCGCCGTGTTCATAGCATTTGTTCTGAACACTCTGAGCAGTGGGGTTGTGGCCGTCATGACCGATAGCATGGAAGCGGGCGAGACCTTTGGTGCGGTGATTTCCGCCCCCATTGTCGAGGAGTCTGCGAAAGCGTTGATTCTTCTACTCCTGTTCTTCAAGAAAGACGAATTCGATGGAGTCATCGACGGCATTGTCTATGCCGCCATGGTTGGACTTGGATTCGCAATGACCGAGAACATCCAATATTACGGCCGTGCCGTTCTCCAGGGAGGCGGAGAAGGGCTAACGGCCGTCTTCATTCTCCGTGGAACTCTGGCTCCTTTTTCCCATCCACTCTTCACTAGTATGACGGGAATCGGGCTCGGCCTCGCGCGTCAGTCAGGAAACATGTTTCTAAAGCTGGTGGCCCCTGTGGTCGGACTATTGATGGCTATTTCGATGCACAGTATTTGGAACGGCTCCGTGGCGATCTTTGGCGGAGTCGGATTTCTTTTGACCTACCTCGTAATAATGGTTCCCGCTTTTTTGATAACTCTGGTGGTGGTCTTTTTTGCTCTTCGCAGGGAAGGACGTGTCGTCAGAGAGTTTCTTCATGCTGACTTTCGAGGAGGCATGCTTACGCCGCAGGAATATGAGCGGCTCTGCACGATCAGAGGGCGCATGGGCGCATCCTTCAACGCCTTTTCTCGCGGCGGAGTAGCACACTGGCGCGCATGCCGACAGGCGAATCAGTTGGCAAGCGAGCTGGCTTTTCATCGCAGCCGTGTAGCGCGCGGCATCTCAAGTGATGACGCTCGCGAACGCGAAGCCGGCTATCAGGCGAGTTTGCACGAGTTACTTCACCGGCTGCGCCAAAATTAAGTTTGCTCCAAAAACAAAGGTCGCACCATTGATTGCGCTTCGCTTATACTAGACCAGCCAGCGCGACGGCCTTTTTCAATCGAGCACCCAGTGAAAGTTCAACTTCTTCCGAGCACCTTCGACGGCAACGGACGCGCTACTCTCGAGCAACGTCTAACCTGCTACCTGATTGACGACTGTGTTGCGATTGATGCCGGCAGCATCGCTATCGCCCTCACAGCAGAACAACGGGCGAAGGTGCGCGACATAATCGTCACCCATCCTCACATGGACCACATCGCCAGTCTGCCGATTTTCATCGACGACCTTTATCCGACTCTCAGACAACCAATGCGGGTACACGCGACGGAGGAAGTGATCGCACTCCTCGAACGCGATGTTTTTAACTGGAATGTCTACCCAAGGTTCTCGGAACTGAAGAACGACTTTGGACCTGTGATGGAGTATGTGCCGATTCCGCAAGATCGTGAATTCAAGGTGGCCCACCTGACTATGTGGGCTCTACCTGTTAATCACATCGTACCGACGGTTGGGCTGATTGTGTCCGACGGAAAAAGCACTGTAGCGTTTAGTTCTGACACTGCCGAAACTGATCAGTTTTGGGAGGCGATTAATAATTCGCCACGGATTGATGCGCTTTTGATCGAGGCGTCATTTCCAAACTCTCTGGCCAAGCTCGCCGATGTTTCGCGTCACTTCACTCCAGCCGCACTCCGAACTGAATTAACCAAGCTGACTCACAATGGATTGGACATTCTCGCCGTGCACCTCAAACCCGCCTACAGGCAAAAGATTATCGAGGAGCTCCAGGCTCTCAACATTCCGAAGCTGATCGTGATGGAACCCGGAAAGACGTATTCTTGGTAATTGGTAAGTGATTTTCGACGCGATCAAAAAACCCATTTTCCATTTCTCATTTCTCACCGCGGAACGAAGAACCCGTCTCGCGCATGACGGGACCGCCGCTTGAATGGCAATGAGAAATGGAAAATGAGAAATGGAAAATGGAAAATCTCGAGGACGACCTGATTAAGAGGTCGGCAGATCAACCCTAAGCCTAATCAAGGCTTTAACCATCCCCAACCGAGCGGCCTCTCACCTCACCGGCACAAACTCTCCTTCCGCGTGTTCGCCCGCCACTCCATCGAGTAACACGCGGCCACTTGGCAGCAACTCTTTCACCCGAAAGGTTCTCTCTTCACGATCTCTTCCGGGCATCAACTCGGCCCGAAATGTAACCAACATCCCCGGACGCGCCCAAACATCTTCAGGATTGCCGGCTGCTCTTTGCTGTTTGGCTCCCATGTTCTTCTTTCTTGCGAAGTATGCACCAGCCGCACCAAACGTTCCGGCCGCCAACGCCAAACCGCCCAGCAGCTGCTTGGTTCCCTTCTTCATTAATTCACTGCTCGCAGAGCGGGTCTAATCGCGCCGTAATCGTCGGCAATCCGCTCAGCGCACGATCCGCATTTATCTGCGTCCAGTTTGCCCATTCGGCAGGCACCTTATCTCCCGCAAACACCGCTTCCACGGGACACTCGGGAACGCACGCATCGCAATCAATACAGGTTTCCGGATGTATTACGAGCATGTCGTCATCAAGGTGAAAAGCTTCCACAGGACACACCAACGCGCAGTCGGTGTAACGGCAATTCACGCATGGTTCGGCAACGACGTAAGTCATTCAACTATTGCCTCCTGAATCAAAGGTCTAATAAAGCTGCGTTAAGCGCATTGGCGGATCCGGGTTCCGACATCTGGTTTGTCGCTAACGGCTGTTCCTGATTGCCCAACTATATTAAGCACGATTTGGAAAGTTTTGAAAGATGAGAAGAGGTAAGACTATCAATCGCCAATACTATTCAGTCAGTGGTAACCCACGAATGCGCCGGAGCTCCTGTGGAAAAATCGTAAAATCCAAGATCTTTTTCCGAGAGCATTTTCGTGAGCAAAATTATCTGTCCGGTGTGCATCGAAACGGGAAGCGGAATCACAACCGCTTCCCTTTCTTCATTTAGCGCTCATGCGGAATTTCGGTTGACCACTTTTTGACCGGATCGATTCGCGAATGTTATTAAATCAGGTTGTGACAATTCAAAAGCCATTCCCTTTTGACGTACTTGACGCCGATCAAGGTAACATCCTGATTAACCGCGATGTACTCACTCAGCACGGCATTCTCGAATTATACGAGCGAGTAGTGTCGGAGCTTTTTGATAGTTTGCTGCCCTCACTTGAAAAGGCTGCGCCTCCGGGCTTTTTCCCATTCACCCGCAAGAGTGGTGATCTTGAGGTTCCGACTTATGACTTTATCCTGCGGCTGTTCATGCTTCAATCGGCACACCAGCAATACACCCATGCATTAGGGCATCTATACAGAGGTCACGGATCAGAGATTCCCGGCCACTTGCGCCGCGCAATCGAAAGCGCAGGCATCGCTTACCTCTCAAAATCCAAGCCGAAGCTTGGCGACATTTTTATGTCAGGCGATGCAATGAAATTGCGCAACGCGACGGGCACCAAAATCATCTTTCCCGCACATGATCTCCTTACTGCGGACTTGCTCAAGAGCATAAAACTCGCGAGTGAGTTAACCCATAACAACCTTGTATCCTTTGTAAGCAGTGTCAAGAAGCACGAGATCAGCTTCAAAGACAATCGATGGGCTGTTAGGTTAACACTAGCCCTTCATGGCCCTTCTGACTTAGGGGAGTTCTTAAGGGTGGCACTCCTCATACTCCGAGCTATGGAACGTGTGTTGCGGGTTTTTGCCGCTAGCTTAGAGCTGCCTTCAACTTCTGAGTGGTTTGGCGAACTTCACCAGTTTAAGCAACGTCTCGATAAACTCTACATAGAGCTAGACCAACTTGTGAATCCGTCACATAGCGACTGACCTTACAACTCGGCTCTTGCACGAACCACATTCTCACCCGATAATCCGCAAACATGGGAGCAACAGAATTTTTGAAAGCGGTGTCGAAACTACAAGCTTTCCGTAGCAACTTGCCTAACGCTGATATTGATGAGGAATTGGTAATCGATTACCACGACATACTTCGCGCACTTGAATCGGAAACGGGCGAACAGCTATTTCAAGATTTCGACATCCCGGAAGCACGCATGGAGCGACAAATTTTTTCGTCTACCATCGAAGCGTCGATGCCAATAAGCCTCTATACCTGCGGGATCGTCGGTCTTGATCACGTGTACCGTATTGGCTTTTTCAGGAAGCTGAATCGCTAATTCACGCTCGCGCCGACCGGCTGCGATGGTCTTGCCGACTTTGTAATAACGTCCTGACTTCAAGAGATAGACAAAGCCGAATCGCTCAATCTCATCACGTGTTTGAGACTCATTATTATCCGCTTGATGAGCCTTTGCTTCACACACTTTAACCGTTCGATCTCCGCTTCGGGTATCCGCGCCATCTGGTTTCTCAGTTCCCTCGGGTTTCAGAAAAAGCTGTCAAGTGTTATTTGCGCTGGAGGCCATATCAGTTGCGCCGACATGTTACTATCAGTAAACTGATATTTATGCAAGGCCTTTTTGCCACACTTCCATCTTCAGCGCAAGACGCGGTTTATACTCCGCCCATGCCACGCACGCGAAAGAAAGAACGAACCGCGCAGGGTGCACGCCTGGCGCGTTTGCGCAAAGCCGCTGGGCTCACGCAAGTTGAACTTGCCGAAGTGCTCGGCGTGCCGCAGTCGAACATCGCTTTCTGGGAACAGAGCGACAAGCCGCCACGCTCCGATCTGCTACCGAAGATGGCCGATGTGTTAGGTGTGGAGATCGCGGAGTTGCTGAACCTTAACGGTGGGCGCGTGACGGTGCAACGAAGCAGCAGGCCGCCGGGTAAGCTACGGAAAGTTTTTGAGGATGTCTCGCGTCTGCCCCGCCGTCAACAAGAACACATCGTCCGCGTAGTCTCCGCCCTCGTCATGCAGTACGAGCAGGGTCGGCAGTGAGCGCTTCACGGTGTATACGTGAACGGTTTGATGCCGCTGGCTATCTGGATTTTCTTCAACCTTTCTTCGCTCCTTTGCTTCACCTGGCTGATTTTCATGTTGTCGATCACTTGACTGATCTGAGCAATCACGTCTTTCCGCTCACGAAGCAAACCGCGATCGGACATCAACTCGAATACGTAAATAATGTCTTCTTGCTCAATCTCTCTCTGGTTTGACCTCAACGCTGCGAGCAGCGTCGGAATCGCGGGCTCTCCTCGGTCGGCAATATCATCTGCGAACCCTTGCTGAGGAGGTTCAATCCTCATCCCGCAAAGGTAAAGATCAATCTGCTTTTCTAGCGAGTAGCCTTTGAATTCCAATTCACGCTGTTGTCGAGGCAAATCGAAGAAACCTCGACACTCTTCCGGCGGCCCTCCACAGCCCCGCAACAAAAGGCAACTCAGACAAAACACCATCACTATCATCTTGGACATGGGTCTCTTCCTCCGAAGTCCCTCATCAGATTGTTTAGATCTTTTCGAATAATATCGGCCCGCTTACGAGCTTGAACTTCAAATGAGATGTTTTCGTAGGCCGACTGATGATCGAATCCGAGTTTCCTCAGTTCAAAGTATTCTTGGAGGTATCGCTTTTGGAAAGTTAGAGCGCCAAGCTTTGCATATTGCTCACTGTGAGTTATCTCGTGGCCGATATCGGCTAAGCCTCTTGCTGTGTGAGGATCGTATTCGCCTTTCTTGAAATAGATCCTATTGCCTTCCGTGTAAGCGAGCGGGTCGGCAATAAGTTCCACTTCGGCGGGAATGCCCTGCTGAATTCGAATATCATCCAGGTTAACCCCTGAAAAATACGGGCGTAGTCGATTCTTCACGCATGGGGAAAGTGGTTGCCCTGGATCTGGTGCTGGCTGCGGTACAGGGTTCTGCGGAAGCAACCACTCTGCCGCTTGTTTGTCGTAAGCCTGCTGGTAAGCCTGATGCAGTCTGCGACTTAGCTCGATGAATGCCAGGATGCGAACTGCGTTTTGAAGTCGCGAAGCCCTG
>Ga0187892_10002493_pt1 | contig 36685 bp, 26 predicted proteins | sample MA1701073metaG_FD_139345 | JGI IMG/M metagenome (GOLD analysis project Ga0187892, IMG submission 139345) | Bio-ooze microbial communities from a basaltic lava cave in the Kipuka Kanohina Cave System on the Island of Hawaii, USA - MA170107-3 metaG ... | reverse complement strand
TCAAGCCATTAGGTCTTCACTACATCGCGATTCGCCGCCCGTCGCTCCATCACCAAAGCACTTGCGCTCGATTTCCTGTCGAAAAAAATCGAAAATGGTAGCAAACCCTCTAACTTGGGCTAATCGTTACCGGGTCGCTGATTTGACACACCGCCGCGTTATCGCAGACACCTGCCGATCGATGGTTAGCTGCGTGAAGTCCGTGAATGGTGCGATGCCTCGTCGCGTCACGAGCCACCAGCCCACGAACGCTGGCGTCGCGAGGAAACGAAAGCGTTGTGCTACGATTGATGATTGACTGGGGCTCACGTGCGGCGAACTCGGTGTCGCGTTAAGGCGAGGGATATCGATGGCGCAAAGTGGCGCTCGGCGGCTGTGGATCGGCTGGCTGGGGGTGGTATTGGCGCCGGGGCTGGTTCTCTTGGACACCGGGATCGCGGTGCTGGGGGGTTGGTCGCCCGCGTCGGCCGGAGGTGTGGGCAAGCTCGCCTACGTAGCGCCTGCGATCATCGTACTGGCCATGACGGCGATGTTGTTCCGCTCAGGCCGCCAGATGTTGCGGAACTATACGTGGCAGCTCGTGTTGCTGTCGGTGTCGCTGGTGGCGAGCTGTTTGCTGGCCCAGCAGGTCGTGCGCTTGGTGCAGCCGACCGCGGCATTTCATTGCCGACCGCCGCATGCGAAATACCGCTTTGCTCCCAGCGCCTACCTGATGCCCGGCGTCGATGGCCGCGCGACCAGTTCGATCAATTCACTTGGCCTGCGAGGGAGCGAACCGCCCGATCGTAGCGCAGCCTACCGCATCCTTTGCCTGGGTGGCAGTACGACGGAGTGCTGCTACCTGAACGGCGATGAGTGTTGGCCGGCTCAACTGGGGGCTCATTGGCAATCTGCAAACCATGCGCGTGCGTGGGTCGCCAGCGCCGGCCACGGTGATTACGCCTCCGGACACCACTTGTGGTTTGTCCGAGAGTCGCCACGGGTCGACGAGATGGACTGCCTGGTCGTGTTGATGGGTGTCAACGACCTCGTCCGGCACGTGCTGGGCCTTGACGCCGGCGGACGTCCCGGCCCCTTGTGGAGTCGCTCGCCGTCATTGGAAAACCTGCAGCAGCTTTGGAACGTCAGCCTTGGCAAGGGATACGTGTGCGACGTCACGGGCGAGCGGTGGCTGTTGATGCGGTTGGTGCGCGACATTCGGCCGCCTGCGGCTGCCGTGAGGTGGGATGCGGAACTGGATGTCTATGCACGGCGGATCACCGAGATGGCCACCGCCGCGCGCGAGCGCGGCGTGCGGATCGTGTTCGTGACCCACCCGGCTCTTTGGGCCGACTTTCTCACACACTCGGGCTATCGGCGGTTGGTCCTGGGCCGCGCCGTGCCGTATCCGCGCGAGTGGGACCTGCTATCGGCCGACAGGCTTCGTGCAATACTCGACCGCTACAACGATCGCCTGGCGACGACATGTCGATCGCATCAGATCGAACTGGTCGACGCGGCGGCCGAGCTGAGCGGGCACGAGCGGTACTTCTATGACGACTTTCACTTGAATGAGGCCGGTTGCCGGGCGCTCGGTCTACTTCTCACCAGGTGGTTCGCAGCGCACACGACCAATCGCTGAGATGGCGGTTAGGGTGCGATGGCAGCGGGGGCTGGGCGACCGAGCGTTGACGGCGCGACGGCGCGACCGTCGGCCCACGCGATGAGCAGCGCCTGGCAGCGCCGTGCCCAATCATGTTGTGGATCGCGCACCAGTGTACGTGCGAAGAGCGTGCTCGCCGTGTCAATACGGCCAGCAGCGAGTGCGTCGAGCCCCGCGCCGAAATCATCGTCGACACGGAATGCGCCCGCGTCAAACTTGACGCCATTATTGCCTATGAGCGCCGCCGTGGAATTCGAGTGGAGTGGTTGGGCTAGTTTTACAATTGAGCTGTCAATACCCAGATCGCGATAGCGAACCAGATCCAGGTATCGCTCGACGCCTTCCTCGAGGGCGCCTTGTGCGACCTGCGAATTGGCGAGTGCTCGTTGCCACGCGAGCGCCGGGAGGCTGAGGCGATCGGGCTGGCTGGCCAACAGCGTTTTCTGCGCGTCGGCGGGTCGGCCCACGGCCAACAGCAGCTCTGCCTTGCGGATCGCGCGGGCCAGCGGAGGCATGTGCGGCCACATTCGCTCCAGGTACCAGTCTTCCAGCTTGACGCGACTGGGATGACCGCCCGGCCAACGCTTTTGGAACACCACTAAGGGGGACGCCTGTTGATCGTCGTAGATCAGGTGGTCGGCCGCCTCGCGGTTCGGCACGGTCATTTCCGCGGTGTTTGCATAGAACGTGTTGCCGACCGACACGAATACCGGGTTCGTCGGCGGCTGGAGGATCGCTTGATCGACCGGCGGAAAGGCCGTGGAAGAATCGCCGAACGCGTTCAACGCATAGCCATGGAGCGGCCGCGCGACATACCCCAAACGCGGAAACGCCAGGCAATGAATGAACGGCGCGCCGACAAAGATCGGTGCTTCGCGCCAATTCGGTTCGAGCCGCTTGAATGCCGCGATGTTCGAGCGCAGGTCGGCCAGGTATTCATGGCTGCGCTCGAGCGCGGAAAAGCTGCGAGCCAGATCGCGCCCGATGGCCGCCTCGACGCTCGGATAAAACCTGCCTTCCCAGTTGGCGAGATTGAAGGTCACCAAGCTGCCCATCGCGATCGTTCCAACGATCCGGCCGCCTGGGCCCACGAATAGGAGCCGCGCGACAATCATGAGCAAAAACGGCACCCCCAGGAGCAGGTATCGCGGGAGGAAGAGGATGCGAGAGATCGACAGCAGCACCAGCGCGATCACGATCCACCCCAGGAAGAACAGAGGTTCTTCGCGGCAGGCGAGGCCCAGACCGCGGATGAACGTCCTGCGATCTCGAGCCTTGCCGTGTCTCCAGAGCCAGCCCAGCGCGGCCGCCGCTGAAATTGCCGCGGCCACAGCCAGGATGAACACGAGATCGGGGCACCAGTAGCGTGCCATGACGAGCGTGGAATAGGCATCGCCGCTGCTGTGTCCTACATTGCTCAGCACGATGCCGCTGGAAACAATAAGGACCGCCTGCACCAACAGCACCAACGCGGCTGCACCAATTCCAAGCATCAGTCGCCGACGGATTGTCACATCCGTCGTCTTCCAGGAAGCGGCCAGGCGTGTGACCAGTAACACGAAGATTGCAATGGTCACAATCGCGCCGGTGGCCTTCATCAAGAAGGCCGCCAAAGAGCTAGCCGCAGCCAGGCCGTACTGCTCTCGCTGCACGAAGCAGGCGGCGAGCAGTGCCGCAGTCGTCATCTGCAACTCCATGCCCACCATTTCAGCCTGGACCATAAACAACGGCGTCGTTAAGAGCGCCAGGCACACGAGCGCCGCGCCAAGCGTTCCCGCCGTCGAGCGGAGCATGGCAAACATTGCCATTAGGCAAGCCGCGGCTGAGCCGATCGAAAACAGGTGGTAGGCGACGATTACGCTCCATGTCGTCGAAAACAGCTTCATCATTGCTGCTAGCAACGTCGGCAGAACACTGATCATGTAGCACAGCGCTCCCCCCTCCCAAACCGTCGGCTCGCGGAAGCGGAGCCGCAGATAGTCGAAATCGGTCTCGGCCAGGAAATTGGCCTCCGTCCATAGCCCGATGATATTGTCTCCGTATGGCGGCAAGGCGAGCACCTCGCGCCGCCACGCGGCAATCGCCGCACAGAGGAGCAGCCAGGCGATCAACCATCTTGCGGCGGATTTCAAACGCGGCACCGCCTATCCTTCGGTTGCGGCCGATGTAAGCACGCGGGTTTGTCGAATCAACGCACGGAGGCGCTGGGCGTGCTGGCGCGATTCAACGTTAGCCGGATCAAGCCTTCGCGCTTCGACAAACTGCCGCAGTGCTAGTTCAGGTTGGCCATTTCGCAAAAGTGCCAGCCCCCACGCATTATGGGCCAAGGCATTAGCCGGTTCGAGCGCCACGGCCGCTTCGAGCACCGCGAGCGCTTCCGCCAGTCGGCCCGACTCGAGGTAGGCCAGGCCAAGCGCGACGCGCGCGGCGGCCAGCTTGGAATCATCATCCAAGGCCGCCGTAAGATAATTCGTGCCCTCATTCAGGTTGCCGCTGTGCGTCGCCAAAAGCCCTAAGCACAACAGCGCCTCGGCGCGCGAGCGACCGGCAGCGACCGCCGTCTCGAGCAAGTGCCGTGCCGCGAGAGGCCGATGAACGCCCAATTCCGCCACCGCGTCGAGCACGTCGCGATCGACGCGCCGCGTTCGTTCCTTGTCAATCGCCTGGCCTCTCGCGGCGGCCACGCGCGGCGAGAACTGATTTCCGCTTGCCTGAACCATAAGCGGGCTACCAAGGCGAAACAGGTCCAGGTATCGTTCGACGGCTTCGTCGGTCTGCCCGGCTGCAAGCAGAAGATTGGCCAACAACTGCCGCGCGAGCAGGTTTCCGGGTTCCGCCTGGAGCGAGGCGCGACAACGCAGCATCGCCTCGTCCGTTCGATTCCGCAGGCCAAGAAAGTCAGCTTGCAACCGCAGGCGCTCCGCCGGCGGGGCGCGGGGCCACATCCGGTCAAGGTACCAATCGTCGATGGCGCTAGAGTCGCCGCTCGCGTGCGGAAGCGACAGGCGAAACACGATCAGAGGCGACCTTTGCTCGTCGTTGTAGACGATCGCCTGGTCGGTGTGCGGCTGGGGCAGCGAAAGGCGACCTGCCAAGTGGTACCACATGTTGCCGACCGACACGATCGTAGCCTGCGACGGAAACGGCTCGATTCGCGCGTCGGTGATGACGCGAAGGGTGCGACTGAGCTCCGTAAAATCGTTGATGCTGTAGCCACGGAATGGCTCCTTCACATAGCCCAGCCGTGGAAAGGCGAGAAAGTGCGTGAACGGGTGCCCGACGACCAGCGTGTCGGCACGGCACCTGGTCACGAGTCGGCGCACGGCGGCGATATTCGAGTGGTGATCGGCGCTGTACTCGTGACTTCGCTCCAAGAGGCCGCCTGAGCGCGCCATCTCCGGACCGACGGCACGCACCAGGTCAGGGAAGAATCGCCCGTTCCAGTTCGCAAAGTTGGCGACCGTCGAGGCGCCGAGCACAATCAGGCCAAAGGCGGGACGCCGTCGACCGGCAAACACAAGCATTCCGAGAATCGCATACACGAACGGCACGGCCACCAGCGCGTAGCGAGGCAGGAACACAATGCGCGCCATCGCCAGAAACGTCCCGGCAACCATCAGCCAACTGAAGAGCAAGAGCGGTTCGGCAGTAAGAGCCTGGGCATACTTGCGCAGGAGCCCATGGGGTGACTGGACGGTGCCATGTTCAGGCTGCTTGAGCAGCCACGCGGCCGCTTGAGAAAGCGATACCAGTCCACAGGCGACCACTAACAACGTCACATCAGGTAGGCCTACCAGCAGCCACCGCCATTCGGTTCCCATGACTCGGTGTTCCGGCTCGGTCAGCGTCGAAACCGTCCCTCCCAGGTAAATCAGGAACAGTTCAATGGCCAGCACCGCCAGGCTTGCGAACAGCCCGCATGTTAGGCGGCGCTTGAGGGTCGGCTGCGCGGCGTCGCCGCCGGCCAAGAGGCGGCCGCCGATGTAGGCGAGTGTGGCCAGCGTCGCCAGCGCACCGGTGGGCTTCATCAAAAAGGCCGCCAGCGAAGCCAGCGTCGCCAGGCCGAACCGCTGCCGATCGACCGCCACGGCGCACAGCGCCACGCCGGCCGCTAGCGGCATTTCCATGCCGACCATGTCGAGCTGCGTGTTGAAGAGCGGCACGCTCACGAGCGCCACACTCACCGACAGGCCACCCACGACACCAATGCGTCGAGCAACCAGGGCGAAGATCGACAGCACGACGATGGCCGTGCAGGCAAACGTGAACAGGTGAAACGCGACCAGCACCGCACGCGTGGAAGGCAACGCAATCAGCAGCCACGCCACCGCCGACGGCAACACGCTCGTGACATAGGTCCGTGCCCCGCCGTCCCAGACCGATTTTTCCTCGTTGCGGAGCCGTGCGAAGTCAAAGTTGGTTTCCACCAGGAAGTTGGCTTCCATCCACAGCCCGATGGCGTTATCCCAATAGGGTGGAGACGTAACCACTTCGTACCGCCATACGAGAATCAGCAGGAACAAGGCCATGAAGGCCCCGAACCAGCGCGTTGAGCTACCAAGTAAGCGCGCGCGTCGCAGCGGCATTAAACAACGTTGCTCTCTTGTCACCGCTGCGGCCGCTCCCGAGAATAGGCAATCAGATCCACCGCAGTAGTTTCAGGATCCCCTCCTTGACGGGTGAACGGTGAAGCGACCGTCCGCGGTCGGCCAGGACCTGTTCGCGATGGGCAATGTACCAATCGTACGCCCGGGCGAAGGCGTCGACGTTGCTCCAGCGTGGTTGCCAACCCAGTTCTGCTTGAGGCTTGCTCAGGTCGAAGTAGCCATCCTTGCCGTAGACCAACCAATGAAACGGCGCCATGGGCGAGAGCCCCAGTCTCGAAGTGAGTTTGATCGCGGCGATGGCCGATCGCGCCGGCAGCGAGCGAATGCGGCTCTGTGAGCGCGCGCGTTGGATGAGGCCGGCAAGTGTCTCTCGCATGGTGCCAAATTGCGCCGCGCCGATGTTATAGACGTCGGGTCCGGGGGCGAGCAGCCGCCTTCAGACAGGCCTCGGCCAAGTCGTCGGCATGGATGAACTGGTAACGGTTATCGCCCTGGCCAAAGACGAACACGCTGCGCCCCGTGCGAACCGCCTCGAAAAGTATCTGCCAGACGCCCAGCCGCTGCGGTCCCATAATCGTGTAAGGGCGGACGATGGTCACGTCCAACCCGGCCGCCGCGGGGCGATCACCGCTATCCTGCTTATCTAGGATGCGAACCCGCTGACCAGCCGCAAGCAAGCGTCCCACCAGCACGCTGCCGAAATAGCCGCAGCCGCCTGTGACAAGCGTGATTTCGGCTGTAGTCATCGTGAGGTGAGTGGCACGCGCTGCGAGTAGCGGTCAGCTTTCCTTCTAATCGCCTGCCCGCGTAGCGTCAATCAGTGGCGGCGTTCTGTCGTATAGCCCCAGCCATTGTCGGCGCGAAGGCTAGGCTGATTTCCGCGCAAAAAAAACCCCGGCAGACCTGCGGCGCGGTGAGCAAGCTCGATACCTTTGCAAAATCGTCAAGCTCCCCGAGAGGAACCCACTTCGTAACAATGCGCGCTTCTGCGAGATGGCGGAACCCATTGTACTGAAGGCAGTTGCCGGTTTCGAGTCCCTCCCGGACTGAACGCGCTGCGGACTCTCTTCGCCACAATCCGTGCCAACGACCGGTCGCACGACATGGCTACCGGTTTACACTTCCTGTCCGCGGCACATCCGCCGGTGCAATCTGCCTATTCGCAGCGGGATTCGTCGTCGTTAAAATGATTACCCTAAAGACGACGGCAACGGCACAGTATTACAGCACTTGTTGATTGCGAACGTCTGGCATGCGCCGCCGCGCACGGAAAGACTGTTGTCGCTTGACGATTGGCAAGGACGCGTAGCATCTGGCGAATGGTGATCACGTCTTGTTCGGCGCGCTACGCCTGCCGCGGCGCAAGTTACAGCGCATGCATGAACTTGGAGCGCGCTGCCCGGCGCAACGGCCTCGTCGTGCCGCGAATGATGACCACGCACACCGGCTGTCTGAGTAGATGACCGCCGGCGGACCGCGGTTGCCCGTGGCGGGGCCCTCGAAGCGAATCCACGATAGACATGGCTGCTCTTTATCCGCAGGGAGCATTCGAACCGCCTTCGGCTGCTGGCAGCCGTTGCCCTTCGTGCGACGCTCGAGTCGAGCTTGGTACCGCTGTTTGCAGGCACTGCGGCTTCGATTTACATAGCCACGGGCCAAAGGCTGCCGACGGCGACCTCGATGGCGATATTCCGCGCGAAACGCATCCGCCATCCCCACGCCCGGCGGAGAGTACGCCCCTAGCGCCGGATGCGCCAGCACCGCCGGATGTGTACTCGCTCCAACCCCAGTGGACACGCGCCGCCAAGTTTGCTGCGGCAACTTTGTGCCCTCGCTGTGACACGACCCTCAGTCCCCAGGCGGTGGTCTGCGTCGCGTGCGGCTTTGATCTTCGCACCGGCGAAGCGCGCGCCACCGTAAGGGGTCCCGTCTTTTTCCCCGCTCACGTCGATTTCCCTAACCCGAAGGGGGCCTTCTTCCTGGTCTGGGCTTGCGTCACGCTGCTGGCACCCGTCGTTGCCGTGCTGACTGGCGTGGCCACGCATTCGGCCGCCGCCGCTTTGGGAGCCCTTCTGGGAGTCTTCGTTACCGCCCTGCCGCTGTATCGGTTCGTCGCGAAGCGATCCTACATTCGCTATGAAATCCGACCCGCCGAGGGCAGAAGGCCGCCAATCTTCGCCGGCCGATCGCGCGCCGCCTTCATCACCACAAACCTCTTCCGACCGATCGATCTGGGAAAATACTCGGAGGTGTTCGCAGACGAAGAGCAAATCAATCCAGGCGCGGGATCGCGAAACTTTCTGACGTTCCTGGCGATTTGGGGTTGGTTGGACTTGAGCGCCGCAATACTTTGGACTCGCTCGGTGCCGATGGAACCGCGCGGCACGCCCGCCAGGCTCAACTTTACGAATCCCGAAAACGGTCGTGTGAAGGACGTGCCGTTTCCCGATGACCGTACATTGCGAAAGGTGGCCGCGCTCTTCAAGCAAGCCACTGAGCTAGACATTGAGTGGCTGTGCAAACGGATTGGCAGCTGGCAGGACGTCTGATTGCTGTCGAACTAGCGCGCTGATCGGGTTCTGGCGGCACCTCTCGCTGCGACTGCAATGGGGGGCCATTCGACCTACCGCCCCCCTCCGCCGCGACGACGTGCCGATCCAAAGCGCTGCCGCGGGCGATGTGCGGGCGGGGTGCCACGTCCTAGCCAGCGGGGTGGCCTGTGCCGAGAAAGCCACGAGGTTGTCGCACTTACTCTCTCGCAGGTAGAGTGCAGCATTTCCTTCGATCATCCCTATCACGAATTCGGCCTGCCGTACAAACCTTTCCGGGAAGCAAGCACATCCCGACTTCTCGACCACGCACGTCGAAGGCGCGACCATCAAGCCGCTCCTGGCCGACGCGCAGGCCGCCTGGGACCGGCCCGCCGTCACCACTTTTCGCGCTGGTAATCACGCTGTACGGAGCGCGGGCTGGCGGTACATTCGCTACGCCGGCGGCGGTGAAGAGCTGTACGATGAGGCTGCCGACCCCTTCGAGTGGACGAATCTGGCGAGCGATCCCAAGCACGCCTCGATCAAGGCGGAGCTGGCAAGCCTTCTGCCAAAGGCAGACAAGCCGCCGTTGCCAAATCGCCGCCGAGAGCGAGCACCTGGGCGTGCGAGAGCGCGCGACGAGTGACGTTTGCCTTGTCGCCGCTCCGCGCTCGCAGCATCCTCCTATAGCCAAGCACTGCCTGCTGCTCGCCTGATGGCCTTCCGTATCGCGCTGGCCTGCGTAACGTCGAAGTCCAGGATGGCGCGGACGTGAACCACGTTGACAGATACGTATCGACCGTGAAAGAATTGGCGCATTCGGGTCTGCCTTTGCAGGGCCATACGTATGGCGGCAGAACTCGACTTGCGAGTTGCCCACCACGTGCCGCTGACTCGGAAAGGGCGTTCCTATGCTATCTCGCTGCCTGACCGCGTGCGTGATTGCCGCCGTGTTGGCTCTGAATGCGGATGTCGCATTCGCTGAAACGGGGTCAATCGGCCGCGCGATCGCGAACTTCGCCTTGCGTGACTATCGTGGCAAGGAATATTCGCTGGCGGAGCTCGGCGATTCGCCGCTGGTTGTCGTCGCGTTCGTGGGAACCGAATGCCCGCTGGCCAAGCGCTATGCCATTCGCCTGGTTGAGTTGGCCGACGAATACTCGCCCAGGGGCGTGGTGTTTCTGGCGATCAACGCGAATCAGCAGGACTCGATCACGGAGTTGGCCGACTTTGCACGCCTCCATGCAATCGACTTTCCGCTGCTGAAAGACCCGGCCAACACGGTTGCCAATCAATTTGGCGCTCGGCGCACACCCGAGGTGTTCGTGCTCGACAAAGAGCGCGTCGTGCGTTATCGCGGACGAATCGACGACCAGTACGGCTTCGGCGCCAACGGCGTGGCCTACCAGGGAAAGGCGCCTCAGCAGCGCGACCTGGCCAATGCGCTCGATGAGCTACTGGCGGGCAAGGAAGTATGCCGCGCCGAGGTCGAGGGGCCAGGCTGCTACATCGGCCGCCTGCAACAGCCCGACGAGGCAAGCGACGTCACCTATTCCAACCAGATTGCTCGAATTTTCAATCAGAATTGCGTCTTTTGCCATCGGCCAGGCCAGATCGCGCCATTTTCGCTACGGACGTACGAAGAGTGCGTCGGCTGGAGCGAGATGATCCGCGAAGTGGTGTCTCAACGCCGCATGCCACCGTGGCATGCCGATCCCCAACATGGAAAGTTCTCGAACGACGCGCGGCTCAGCGACGAGGATCTGGAACTAATCGTTCGCTGGTGCGATGCCGGCGCCCCGCAAGGCGACGCGTCGCAACGGCCAAAGCCACCACAATTCACGGACGGTTGGATGATTCCCGAGCCCGACGAGGTCGTGTACATGCGCGACGAACCCTACAGCGTGCCGGCCGAAGGGACTATCGCGTACAAGTACTTCACGGTCGACCCCGGTTGGACGGAAGACCGCTGGATCAAGGCCGTTCAGCCGAAACCGGGCAATCCTTCGGTGGTGCATCACATCGTGATCTACCTGGAGACGCCGCCCGGACCGCCCAAGGGCCCCGCCGGCCGATTGCGGAATTTTCTGCTCACGGCCATGGCGCCCGGCGTGCGTCCCCACGTTTGGCCGGACGATGTGGCGCAGTATGCCCCGGCCGGATCGAAATTGCGGTTCGAGATGCATTACACGCCCAACGGCACTGAACAGCAGGACCGCAGCTTTCTGGGGATCGTGTTTGCCGATCCCAAGAAGGTGAAGAAGGAATTGGCGGTGCAAGTGGCCGGCTCGGTCGTGTTTCGAATTCCACCGCACGCGCCGAACCATCGCGTGGATTCGTTCTACCAGTTCAAAGATGATTCGCTCATTCTGTCGATGTCGCCGCACATGCATCTGCGCGGCAAGGATTTTCTCTACGAGCTCACCACGCCGGATGGCCGCAAGGAGACGCTGCTTTTCGTACCACAATGGGATTTTGGCTGGCAAACCACCTACGTACTCGCCGAACCGAAACGCGTGCCGAAGGGATCGACGCTCCACTGCGTCGCTCATTATGACAACTCAGCGGAAAACCGCGCTAATCCCGACCCCTCGGCCACCGTGCAATGGGGCGAGCAATCGTGGGAGGAGATGATGTTCGGTTGGTTCGATATGGCCTTGGTGGATCAGGATCTGACTCAATCCGCTTCGGACCGCGCTGATGGCGGACGATAACGGCGCGAAACTCGCCCCCGGTCGTCGCGCACGGCAGCCATACGCATGGCTTCGGCTATCACCGAACTCGAGGCGCCCGGATACGCACGCACGCGACGTTGAATTGAGCCGATTGATGTGAGCCACACCGGGCGAGTGATCCGCCGCTTTTTGCTGCTCTTTGTACCGCTGGTGGCGCTGTTGGGCGTCGTCATCGTAGGGCTTTACGCGACGCTGGTCGGGCCCGAGCGGATCGCGGTCGAGATCAATGAGCAGAACCAGGTGCTGCTGCAAAGCCAGGTGATTGCCAGCGACTTTCGGTCCGTGGTGGCGGACCTGATGATCGTGGCGCAAAGCCGCGCGATGGCGGCGATGCTTGAGGGCAGCGATCCACAGGCCGCGCGAATGCTGGCCGAAGAGTTTCGCCTTTTCGCCGAGCAGAAGGGCCTGTACGACCAGGTGCGATTTCTCGACGACAATGGCATGGAGATCGTGCGCGTGAACCTGGTCGCGCACAAGGGCGCCGTCGTGCCGGAGGAGCAGTTACAGTCCAAGGCCACTCGCTATTACTTTGTCGACGCGTTTCGGCTTGGGCCGGGTGCGCTGGTGGTCTCCCCGTTGGACTTGAACGTTGAAAATGGCCGTGTCGAAGTGCCGCCCAAGCCCACGATCCGCTTTGCCACGCCCGTGGTTGACGCGCGCGGGCGAAAACGCGGCGTCGTGGTGCTGAACTACCTGGGCGAAAACCTCTTGGAGAAGCTCCGTCGTGTGGCCGTGAACTCCAGCGGCGACGTGATGCTCTTGAACCGCGAGGGGTATTGGCTGCACGGGCCCGATCATCACGAACTGTTTGCGTTCATGTACCTCGAACGGCGCGGAAGGACCTTTCCGGTACAATATGCCGCGGCGTGGAAGGAAATCGCCGTGCGCGAGGCGGGCCAGTTCATCGACGCGGCGGGAATGTTCACCTTCCGAACGATTCATCCCTTGGTCGAGGCAAAGCGAAGCGCGCCCGATCGACCGCTTGCGATCGCCGCGGCCGACGACCGGCACTACGCCTGGAAGATCGTCTCGCGCGTGTCCCCCGAAGTGTTGTATGCGTTTTCGCGCACGGTGACGCGCGCTCTGTTGGTCGCATTCGCCACAATCGCCTTGGGTTTAGCCGTGGGATCGTGGCTGTTGGCGCGGCTGGCCGTGTCTCACCGCGAGGCACGTGAGCGCGTGTTGCAATCCGCGCGGCTGGCCGCGATTGGCGAGGCCATGACGGGCCTGGCCCACGAAAGCCGGAACGCCTTGCAGCGCAGCCAGGCCGGACTGGCAATGCTGGGGCGGCGCGTCAAGGATCAGCGCGAGTCGCTCGTGCTGATCGACGAAATCCAGCGCGCGCAGCACGACCTCCACCGATTGTATGAGGAGGTCCGCACGTACGCCGCGCCGATGAATTTTTCGCTGGCTTCCTGTGATGCGCGACGGGTGGTGAGCGAGGTGTGGAACGAAGTGGCTCGTGGCGCCGCGCGGCCGGCGCGCTTCCACGAAGAAGGCAATGGAGCGGCGACCCAGTGCCTGGCGGATGACTTTGCCATTCGCCAGGCATTTCGCAACATTTTTGAGAACGCTCTGGCGGCCGCCGATCCAGCCGAAATCCGCGTCGCGTATTCCGATGCCTTGCTGGGTGGCGAGCCGGCGCTGCGGATTTCGATTCGCGATAATGGACCGGGTTTGTCGCGTGAAGAGCGGCTGCGGATCTTCGAGCCGTTTTTCACCACCAAGGCGCGGGGCACGGGCCTGGGCATGGCGATCACTCGTCGCGTCATCGAATCGCACGGCGGCGCCGTCGAGGTCGGGCTCGGGCCGGGGACTGAGGTCATCGTGACCTTGCCTCGGAGAATGCGATGAACCGCTCGCTGCGAATTGCCGTGGCCGACGACGAGGCGTTGATTCGCCAGTATTTCAGCGAGATATTGCGCGACATGGGGCACGAGGTCGTGGCCGCCGCGCGAGACGGCCGCGAGCTGGTCGAAGCCTGCCGCCGCCAGCGTCCCGACCTGGTGATCAGCGACATCAAGATGCCGCGGATGGATGGGATCGAGGCCGCGGCCACCATTACTGGCGAGCAATCGGTGCCCGTCATACTCGTGTCGGCGTTCCACGAAGCCGAGCTGGTCCAGCGCGCCGGCCAGTCGCACGTTTATGCGTACCTCGTCAAGCCGATCGAGCGCGCCGATCTCGAGACGGCCATCACGATCGCCGTCCGGCAATTCGAGCAGTTCGAGTCGCTGCGCCGCGAAGCTAGCGACCTGCGGCAGGCGCTCGACGACCGCAAGATCATCGAGCGTGCCAAGGGCATCGTCATGAAAAAGCTGGCACTGGACGAGGACGCTGCCTTCCGCCGCCTGCAAAAGGCCGCCAGCGACCAGAACAAGAAGCTGGCCGACGTCGCAGGCATCATCGTCGACGCCGAAGCGGCGCTGGGCGACATCGCTGGAAAGTGATGCGATTCACCATGGAGACACGGAGGCACGGTGACAAAGAGAAGAACGTTGAGAATAGTAAACGAGCCGCTGTTCGCCCCTTTGCGAGCCACCGCGCGCCGCGCGCGAGCGTCTTGGTTTATCCCGGAGGGGCGTTACCCGTGCGGTTTCAATACAGCCGTGATCGCCTCGGTCAGTCGTGCCTCCGCCCCGCGCGCCACCCAGCACCAGTCGCGCAGGTTGGTGTCGTCTTCGTCCCAGGAGCGCTCAGTCGGGATGTAGCCGGGCGCGCACTCGCCGTAGCCGGCCACGGCCACGAACGAATCGGCTCCCAGCCGCTGGGCCAGTAGTTGGTACTCGACGTACGACTCGGCCGGCAATTGGAGCAACCGCGCGAACCCGAAATCGACCACGGGCACGTCCAGCGCTTGTCCGCGCTCAACGCGCTCGCGCCAACTGAGCCCCAAGGCCGCGAGGCATCGTCCGAACGGGCGCGTATCGGAAGCGACTCGTTCTCGCAGATCGGCGGCCGTGAAGCCCGGCGTATCGCGCGGCTCGAGGTGCAGCGGGGCCGCGCGAAACTGGATTGTCTCCAGCGGCCGCCGCTTCGTGTTGTCCCAACCGGACACCATCGCGCGATAGATGCGATCGGCCAGCTCGACACGCATCGGGGGCGAGCCGTCGTTGTACTTGCCGGCGGTGACGTTGCCGCTGGCGCCCGAGAGATACATCTGGTGGATGCGCGGCTCGTCGGCGGCGCGCCGCCGGCGTGCCAGGCCCACGAAATCGCTCGACACGCCGCCTTGGCCGTAATAGCTCATCGGGTGCGTCGCGTAGAAGCTGACCGCCGCCAGCGACCGGTCTTCGTTCCAGAAACTGAGCGTTTTGAGCCAAGGATCAACGGTGCCTTCGGGGGCTTCGTGCGCACGTGGCTCGCGGCAGGCGCTGGTGCGGCCAAAGGAGAGCGTCCCGTCGGCCTTCTCGTAGCGCCGGTTCGAGGCCACTTTTTCCACCCGTGCGGTCGCGGTGCCGACATGGGTCAGTCGCTCGGGCGTCTTGACCGCCTCGGCGACCGCGCGGGCCACGCTGGCGACTGCTTGCTCGTGAAACTCCGGGTCGCAGATGCTCGCCTGCGCGCCGTGCTGGCGAAGTATCGCCTCGGCTCGAAGATCGGCCACCGGCGCGTCATGCTGATGCAGACAAGAGACCAGCACGCGCTCCCGCACGGTGCCGGCCGCCTGGGCGAGCGCTTCGCGCCAGCGCGCGTAGGCGTCGTTCCGAATTTCGCACCAGTCCACACCCACGATCACGATCGGCGAACCGGCGCCGCCCAGCACGATGCCGCGCGCGAACAGGGGGTCGTCGATCCGCGCGGCGTGCATGATCCCGCCGCCCATCAATGGGTGGCCCAAGGACGGAGTCACGTCGGCTACAAATGTGGCGAGCGTGAAATTCGGCTGCGGCTGGGCGGCGTGTACGCCGCCGATCAGCCCACCAGCGCAGACGGCGGCGGCCGACTCAAGCACCCTTCGACGAGTCAGCTTTTCCGACATCGGCTGCCTCCCGCGCAGGTGAGGCACGTCGTGCCTGACCGCACTGCACAACGGGCCGATCATACGCCGATAGGGCGGCGGCATAAAGCCGGCGGCTCGCAAACATGACACCGCGGTCCGCGGGCGCGCTACCGCGCCTGTCACTTGATCGCCGGGGCGAGCGACTCGGCGATTGCTTCGGCCGCGATGCGGTGACCCTCTTCGGTGAAATGGATATCGACTGGATAATAGAGCTTCTGCGGGTCGTGGCCGCGGAATGCGGCCGGCAGGTCGATGAACTCGATCTCGCATTCCCGCGCGATCTGGCCAACGTAATCGCTGAAGTAGTCCGGAATGCTCGAGCGCAAGGCGCCGCGGTCGGGCACGGCGCATAGAAACAGCGTCGCGTCCTTCTGGGCGCAGATCTGGCGGATGTCGAGGATGCTTTCACGAATGTTGAGCCACGAGGGGTCGGACGGGTGCGGTCGAATCGGCGAGGTCACGGCAGGCAGCCAGGGGGCATCGTGCATAAGTCTGTGGGTGGGCAGGTCGCGAGTTCGAGAAACTCGCCATGCCTCGCGAGCAAAGAGCGCCAGCCGCGCCACGGCGCTGCGCTCGCACAGCCGCCGCCAGAGCGTGTGGGCATCGCCCGGCACGCCGACGATCCGGCCATCGCGATTCTTGCGCGCCGTGGCGCGCCACCGCGATTCGTCTGCTACGTCGTTATTGTAGAGCATCAACACGACCGCGCGGGGCGTAACGCGATCTTCAAACCGCTCCAGCACGAGGCGCGACAAGAGCGGACAAAAACTGGGACACCCAAGATTCAAGGCTGGCAGGCCCAACCGATCGCCCACGCGCGTGACGAACCGGTGCGCCTCGTGCACTTCGATGCCCAGGGTGTAGCTGTCCCCCAGAAAGATCACCGACGGTGTGCCGGCGGGGGGTAGCTCCGAACGCATGGCCAGCCCGTCGGAATTGAAATGTGTCTCGAAAGGTCCGTACTGACCGCCGACGTCGCGCACCGTGACCGAAAGATTCCGCGGCTGCCAATGATGAACGACCGGATCGCCAACGATCGGAAATGTCCGGACGGCATATCCCCAACCCAGCGCGCGTGCGACCAGCTCCGAGATCAATAGCCCCAGCGCCAGCGAAACCAAGAGCGTCTTGAACCGCCAGCGAACGGCGTGTGGAGTCTTGCTCGGTGGCTGCGGCGGATCAATCGTGCGGTTTTTCTGCGCCACCGACGTCACGCGGTACGGTTCACGCGGTCGAGTATGGCGGGGCAGGCCACGGCGCTTTGCGAGCGAGCGTCCCGCGCTGCGCCACGACCAAAACGGTACTTCAGCAGGTTGACCATAAACTCCAGGCAGGTTCGCCCATCGACATGCGACTGGCCCCCTTTGCGCATTTGCGCCAGGACGTTGAATTCGATGACCGAAAGTCCGACGCGCCGCGCCTTGATCATCAGCTCCGGATCGATAAACCAGTCGGCGCTGCACAGGTTCAGGCGAGCGAGATACTCCTGCGGGAACATTTTGGGGCTGCCGTTGATGTCGATCGATCCTAGCCGGGGGAACAAAATATTGGCCGAAAGGTTGTAGGCCACCGAGATGACCTTCCGGCGCATGCCGTCCATGCGAAAGCGGCGCCTGACCTTTACCAGCGTTGGCGATTTGGCGCTGGCCGCCACCTCGTACACCTTGACCACATCGTGCGGATCGACCTGCCCATCGGCGTGCAGAATGCCAACAAAGCGTCCACGGCAGGCTGCCAATCCACACAGAACGCCATGACCGTATCCTCGGTTGACCGGCACCACTTGCTTGACGACGGGATATCCGGCGCCGATCAGCTCGTCGATCACGCGGCCGGTCCCGTCGGTCGATCCGTTATCGACAAGCACCAGCTCCAGGGAAATCTGTCGCTGCGCAAACGCATCGACCAGATGCACAACGGTGTTGGCCAGCACTTCCTGCTCGTTGTAACAGGGAATAGCCAGTGAGAGTTGGGGCCTGGCCGAGGAGTCGCGCATGTTACCGCTTCCATGTGACCAAACAGGGAAGGCCAGCCATCGCGAGGCATCCAATCGGACAAGCGCGCAAGGGCGATCATGGAGTATAATACGGGCACTCGTCGGTCGAAAGCGCCGTGGCCGCGCGACACGCGCGACGGCAGATCAGCCTCCGATTTGCTTGACGCCCACCGCGCGAACGCCCCAAAATGAACGGTTCGGGTTCCCCGAAACTCAATTACGCTCGACTTGCCGAAGCGAGTCGTTCGGGGAGATTGGATCGCTCCCCGCCGTCTCCTCGAGAAACCAGCACGTTCACCTGGCTGGGTGCCTCTGACCGCCGTACGAAAAGGCTCCGGAGCCACCCTCCGTGCCAAATCGGCAATTTTCCGGGCGATATTTCGCGGAAAAAGTTGACAACCGCCGACGGCGTATCTAGACTCCGATGATGCCCGTGCCGGCCTTGGCCCACGGACTGTCGCGCTGAGCGAGCGCGCCCGCTAAGCTAGCGGAGAGGGACAAACGCTGATGGCAATCGTTGTCGAGCCCCTGGACGTCGTCCCCGCGCGCGGCGACCGTGGCGCCAAGCACGTCACGCTGATTCGCCCGGCCATGATCTCGTCGACTGGGACGTGGAGCTCGCCGATCACGCCGCCCTTGGGTTTGGCATACCTGGCCGCGGTTTTGGAGGAGAACGGCACGCCGGTAACGGCCATCGACGCCGTGGCGGAGAAGGTCGAGCAGTTCATCGAGGCCGATGGATACGTGTATCAGGGCCTCACGATCGAGGAGACGGTCGAACGGATCGACCCGGCGACCGAGTTGGTGGCCGTTTCGTGCATGTTCACCCAGGATTGGCCCTGGATTCGCCTGCTGCTGCGCGCCATTCGCGCTCGGTTTCCGGAAAAGCCGATCATCGCCGGCGGCGAACACGTGACCGCCTTGCCCGAGTACAGTCTTCGCGACTGTCCCGAGCTGGACTACTGTGTGCTCGGCGAAGGCGAGGAGACGCTGGTGGAGCTTGCCAATTGTCTGCACGATTCCGACCGGCTGACGAGCGTGGCCGGGATCGCCATGCTGCAGGACGGACAGTATGTTCAGACCGCTTCGCGCAAGCGGATCCGCGCGGTTGACGACCTCCCGTGGCCCTCCTGGGACCATTTTCCCATGGAGGTCTACCTGGCGTCGCGCAACGCGCATGGCGTGTATCTGGGCCGCAGCATGGGGATCGTGGCGACGCGAGGCTGCCCCTACAAGTGCACGTTCTGCTCCAACCCCGTGATGTACGGCAACCTGTGGATCGCGCGCAAGCCGGCCGACGTGCTGGATGAGATCGAGCACTACATCCACAAGTACGACGCGGACAACATCGACTTCTACGATCTGACCTTCATCCTCAAGAAAAGCTGGATCGTGGAGTTTTGCCGGCTCATCGAGGAGCGCGGGCTGAAATTCACCTGGCAGCTTCCCACCGGCACGCGCTCCGAGGTGATCGACGACGAAGTGGCCGCCGCCTGCTACCGCACCGGCTGCCGCAATATCACCTACGCGCCCGAAAGCGGATCGGAGCGCACGCTTAAGCTGATCAAGAAGCAGATCCATCTGGGCAGCGTGATCGAATCGGTCCGTGCATCGCTGCGCAACGGCGTCCATGTGAAGTGCAATATCATCATCGGCTTTCCGCACGAATCGCGCAAGGAGGTCCTGCAAACGCTCTGGTTCTGCTGGAAGCTGGCGGTGATTGGCGTGCACGACGTGGGAATCTTCTTGTTCTCGCCCTATCCGGGCAGCCAGTTGTTCCGCGAGCTGCAGGAGGACGGCACGATCGGGCCGTTGGATGAGAGCTATTTCCGCTCGCTGGTGAGCTTCATGGATCCGTTCGCCCCCAGCGAATATTGCAAGGCGGTCCACGGGCGAGAGCTGTTGTTCTGGCGGCTGTTCGGCATGGCCACGTTCTTCGCCCTCTCGTATCTGGTACGCCCAGTGCGCTTCATCCGGCTGATCAAGAACTTGATCAAGAACCAGAGCCAAACAGTCCTGGAGCAGCGCCTGGGCGCGATCCTGCGCCGGCCGAAGTCGATGCGGCGAGAGCCGGCGGCTGCCGCGGTGCGGCAATAGAAGAGAGTAGAGAGTAGAAAGTAGAGAGTCGAGGCACCGCTAGGCGTTGACTGTGCTCTGCTCTCTACTTTCTACTCTCATTGGTGCGGAGCTACCCGATGCCATTTGCCTTTGAGAAGCTCGTTGTCTATCAAAAGGCATTGGACTTCGCCGACCAGATATGTCGCAATACCGAGCAGTTCTCCCGAGGCTACGGTTTCCTCGTGAACCAATTGAACCGAGCGGCGCTTTCGATCGCAGCCAACATCGCGGAAGGCAACGGCCGTTTCACCAAGCGCGATCGGCGCCACTTCTTTGGGATTGCACGCGGCTCGGCGCAAGAGTGTGCACCATTGCTCGAATTGGCACTTCGACGCGGTTTGCTTACATGTGATAGCCACACAATTCTCAAGAACCAATTGGAAGAGGTCGCCCGGATGCTGTCTGGGTTGATCAAGCTTGAAGATCGCGGCAGATCGACGGCTGCCATACAGTCAGGTCATCCTCAAAGGAATTCAATCCCTGTACGGTTGTTCGACAATAAACACGACGGCGCGAAAGGAAAACGGTGCGACCGATGATGCACGACTTGACGCTGGTGGCTGTTTCGATGGTGGCCGCGCTCGGGCCGCTGGTGCTCTTCGCCACCCCGGTGTTTGGCCAGGAAGCCTCGAAGGAGCCGCTGCCGCAGGTGAAGTTGGAAACGAGCAAGGGCGACGTGCTCTTGGAGCTATTCGAGGACGAAGCACCCAATGCCGTCGCCAACTTCATTTCGCTCGTCGAGCGCAAATTCTACGATGGCTTGAAGTTTCACCGCGTGATCGCAGGGTTCATGGCGCAGGGTGGTTGTCCGCAAGGGACGGGCACCGGGGGGCCCGGGTACACCATCGCCTGCGAATGTTATCGCAAGGACCACCGCAAGCACGATCGCGGCGTGATCAGCATGGCACACGCCGGGCGCGACACCGGCGGTTCGCAATTCTTTATCACGTTCGACAAGACGCCGCATCTGGACGGCAAGCACACGGTCTTCGGCCGCGTGGTCCAGGGAATGGAGGCGGTCGACAAGCTGAACGTCACCGATGGCGGGGCCAAGCCCGACACGATCATCAAGGCCACCGTGGTCCGCAAGCGAGACCACGAGTACAAGCCGATCGTCAAGAAATAGCGCGGCAACGCGGTTCCGACCCAGATTCCGACGCTCCATTCACGGCACGGGCTCTTGCTGAGTAACGCAGTGGAACGCGCCAAGGCCCCATGCCAATTCGACTGCGCGGATGCCTCGTACTTTTCGGTCGGGGAATAGTGGCCCTAGGATCGCGAGCGCCTGGGCGTCCGCCGCGTCTCGAAATTGCGGCACGACCACGACGCGATTGGCAATGTAGAAGTTGGCGTAGCTGGCGGGCAGCCGGCTCCCCTGATACTCGAGCGGCCGAGGCGATGGCAGCTTGACGACCTCCAGCGGACGACCATCCTGGTCGGTCATCGCTTCCAGCCGCCTCAGGTTGTCGGCCAATGGCTCATAGTTCTCATCGCGCGGATCCGGTTCCACTGTCGCGACGACGGTGCGCGGCCCGACGAACCGTGCCAGCTCGTCGATGTGCCCGTCGGTGTCATCGCCGGCGATTCCGCCGCCCAGCCAAAGCACGTGTGGGGCGGCGAGATAGTCAGCCAGGTGCGCTTCAATCTCGGCACGACCCAGGTGCGGATTGCGGTTCTCATTCAGCAGACATTGCTCCGTGGTCAACACGGTTCCGCGGCCGTTCACGTCAACGGCCCCGCCCTCGAGCACAATGCCGGGTCGAAAGACCCTGCGGCCTTGCAATCGAGCGATATGAGCAGGTACTGCGTTGTCCGCGTCGAAAGGTGGGTACTTGCTCCCCCAGGCGTTATAGTCCCAGTCGATCAGGGCGTGCCCAGCGCCGTGGGGACCAGCCAGAAACGTCGGCCCGTGATCGCGAATCCACGCATCATTAGTCGGGATGTCGTGCAACGTGACGTCGGCGAGGTGTCCCACGTGACGCCGCACGTCGGCCATGACCTCGCTGCCGCCAGCGAGAATGTGAACCGGTTCGCTCATCGCAAGGCACGTCACCAGCTCGGCGAACACGCCGGGGATCGGCTCGAAGTTGCCGGGCCAGCTTGCTCGGTTGTGTGGCCAGGCCAGCCAGGTGGCCGCGTGCGGCTCCCATTCAGCCGGCATTCGGTAGCCCAATTGGCGCGGACAGGTGGGCTTTGCCACAGACGTGCCTCTTATGCGGAATATGCATATACCCGAGGATAAGTGCCAGACCGACCTTTTCCGAGGTGCAGGCCCTCTACGCGTGCTTGACATCCCTCGCTGGCGCTTTGGGTTGGTGTGTGGTGCGACTAGCTTCCGTACCGCTTCAAGAGCCCGGCGTAGGCGTCGATCCGCCGGTCGCGCAAGAACGGCCAGTGAGTCCGCACCACCTCGATCTGATCCAGTTGGCACTCCACGAGCAGCGTCTCTTCCACGTCGTGCGCGGCCCGTGCCAGCACATTGCCGTTGGGGTCGGCGACAAACGATCCGCCCCAAAACTCCAGCCCTCCTTCCATGCCCGTGCGGTTGACCGCGGCCACGAACAGGCCGTTGGCGATCGCGTGGCTGCGCATCATCGTCTCCCAGGCCTGATATTGGCCTTCACCGAATTCGGCCTTCTCGGCCGGATGCCAACCGATCGCCGTGGGATAGAAGATCACCTGCGCCCCCGCTAGCGCCGTGAGCCGCGCCGCCTCCGGAAACCACTGGTCCCAGCATACACATGTGCCCAGCCGGCCGTGTCGCGTGGCGAAGCTCGCAAACCCCAGGTCGCCGGGCGAAAAGTAAAACTTCTCGTAGTACAGCGGATCGTCCGGGATGTGCATCTTGCGGTACGTGCCCGCCAACTGCCCGTCTGAATCGAATACGACCGCCGTGTTGTGATAGATGCCCGCGGCACGTCGCTCGAACAGCGAGCCGACTACGACCACGCCATGCGTTTCGGCCACCTTCGACAGGGCCTCGGTCGTGGGGCCCGGAATCGGCTCGGCAAGGTCGAACTGCCGGTGGTCCTCGCTTTGGCACGGATACTCGCTCGCGAAAAGCTCGGGCAGGCAAACGACGTTGGCGCCCGATGCCGCCGCTTCGGCTATTCGGCTGACCGCCGTCCGCAGGTTGGCCTCCTTCGCCGCCGCGCAGCGCATCTGCACCAGGCCCAGCGTCACGCAGGACGGGGAGGTTTCGCCAGACGACGGCTCACCCACTTCAGCGGTGTCGCGTTCGGCTGCATTCATCGTGACGTGATGTTACCCTAGACTGCATGTCGAGCAAACCTGCACGAGGGCTGTTCGTCACCGGCACCGACACGGGCGTTGGCAAGACGTACGTGGCCGCGCTGATCGCGCGCTCGCTCGTGGCAGCCGGATATCGTGTCGGCGTCTATAAGCCGGCGGCCAGCGGCTGTCGCCGCCACGGCGAAGCACTCGTGTCGGACGACGCGCTGGCACTGTGGCAGGCGGCGCGCGAACCCGATGAACTCGATCGCGTTTGTCCGCAGCGTTTCGAGGCGGCGCTAGCGCCTCATCTTGCCGCGCGTGCCGAGGGGCGTTGTATCGATGCACGCCTGCTGCGAGACGGCTTCCACTATTGGTGCCAGCGGTCCGAGATTGTGGTGGTCGAAGGCGCCGGCGGCCTGCTTGCCCCGATCGGCGATGACGAGTACGTCGCCGACCTTGCCGCCGAGTTCGCGCTGCCGCTGGTGGTTGTCGCGCGCAATGCGCTGGGTACCATCAACCACACACTACTGACACTGCACGTAGCAGCCACTTATCGCACGCCGCTGCCGGTGGCGGGCCTCGTGCTCAATGAGCCACGACGCGACCCCACCGATTCGAGTGTCTCGACCAACCGGCAGGAACTGGAGTGCCGCAGCAGCTTGCCGATATTCTCCGAACTGTCCTTCGAAGCGTTGACCTTTGAACCGTTTGTCGATTGGGCTAATATCACGGGCGCATGCTCAACCGCTGGCTCGACGCATTGACCGCATAATTCGCCTGCATTGTGGAGAAGACGAACATGGGAATCATCTCGTGGATTATTTTCGGCCTGATAGCCGGAGCGCTCGCCAAATGGATCATGCCCGGCAAAGACCCAGGCGGAATCATCATCACGATTCTGCTAGGGGTGGCCGGGGCGTTCGTGGGTGGCTTCCTCGCCACGTTCGTCGGGTTCGGAACCGCCAGCGCATTCGACCTCCGCAGCCTCCTGATCGCGATCGGCGGCGCCGTGCTACTATTGTTCGCCTATCGCCAATTGCAGCGTTAGAAGTGTGTTGAAATATGCGGATTGGATGGCTGAGTGAGTGCCACTGGCTCTGCCAGTGCAAGTCAATCGAGCGAGTTTCACACGGGCAGAGCCAGTGGCACACAACGTCTGACCCACGTCTGAGCCTAATGGTCGCTTTTTCAACACGCAGTTAGGCGCGATGCTGCGCGCGACCGAGCGCGCCGATTACGACAATTGGCGCACAATGGAGACGAAGGGGCTCGAACCCTCAACCTCAGGCTTGCAAAGCCCGCGCTCTCCCAATTGAGCTACGTCCCCGCAAATCCAATTGACTAAGCAATGATTTGGGCGCACCAAAGCCGAACATACTATCGCAAACTCGGCGAAATCCGCAAACGGGCATTGCCGCGCTTCCAAAATGCGCCGAGGAAGGTAACAACGCTCAACTCGCGCTCGCCGAGCACTGGCAGAGCCCGTGGCACACGAGCCGATTCGTCCGGCGGAGCGCCGAATAATCCTGTAGCCGGGGTCAGTGACCTCGGAATAGTCCGGGAAAAGCCGGCCTCACTGAGGCCGGCTACCGTTTTTCGACGGACTGCTGACGCCGCACGGCTCGGCGATCGGCGTTGATCGTGACGTGGCTGGCGAATTTGGGCGAGAGTTGACGGCGACTCAGCGCGCACAAAACGTGCAGAAAGGCAGCTCGGTTGACGAAACAACAAAACAGGCAAAATCACTCCATTCGATACCGCCCGCAAGGTCAGTCCCCAGAATCTCCGCCGCTCACGCGCGCAACCAGCGTCGGCTGCGCGACTTGTGGCTGCTGACAAACGCCGCGAGTGTGCTCCATGCAATACGGAATCGCATGCGCGAATTGGTCGGTGCGCGCCACCGCGCTTGTAATGCTGATTGCCACCGCCGAAAACCACGTCGCGGCCGCCGAACAAAAGGCTCCATTCCCCAACTGGGACGTGTTTCAATCGCTGATGAAGATCGAGCGCGTATCGTACGTCGCTCAGGAGGGCGAGGTCGGCGATCAAGCCGACGAAAGCACGCTGTTGCCGGAGCCGAGCATGGAAAGCGCCCCGCCACAAGCGGCAGACGAGCCATTGCAAGTCCCGAAGCAGCTCGATCAGCTCACCGTCGACATCACATCAAGCCGCGGCCCTGGAAAGCTCCCCGAAGACGTCGCCGCCCAAGCGCTTGCTGCCGAAAAAACAGACATCGAGGCCGTTCGCGATTGGGCGATTAGCGATTTTCGCTGGGAAGCGCCGATTGTTGCGCACAAGCCATTGTACTTCGAGGAGTTTGCGCTGGAGCGCTACGGCCAAACGCGCTCGCCGCTGCTTCAGCCCGCGATTTCCGGCGCCCACTTCTTCGGCTCGGTGTTGATACTGCCGTACAAGATGGGACTTGAGCGGCCGCACGAGCTCGTCTATTCGCTCGGTCATTACCGGCCGGGAGATTGCGTTCCGCACCTGTGGTATCACCTGCCGCTCGAACTGGACGCCGCGATCCTCCAGGGAGTGGCCGTGACGGGGCTTGTCTTTCTGATACCGTAGCGACGTCTTGCTATCGCCGTGCAAACCGCCGCCGAGCCGCGCGCGTAAGTCCCCGGAGTTTCCGAATCGCTAAGAGCGCTAGCACCGAGCGCCGCTCACTCCGTGGACTAGCGCCCACGGCTCAGCCAAATGCCCCGTACGCGGGCTATAGGTCGAAGCGGAATGTTCTGGCAAGGTACCGCCCAACGCGCTGGACGATGGTGCGCGAGCCGGCAAGGACTTTCGCCTGGCCGCGAAGCCCAACGAGGAGTTGACCGTCCGGATTGGCGAGCGGAACGCGCACCTGGTAGGAAGTGTTGACGGGTCGCTCGGCGCCGCCGGCCTCGGTCTGGGTCAGCAGCTCTCCGCCGGCTCGCGTCGTGAGCTGCGGCGGCGTGCTGGCGAGCTCAATTTCCGCAATCTGCGCAATCTGGCCTCGGAATGTCTTGCTGGGGAAGGCATCCATTATTATTTCCACGTCTTGCCCCTCGCGAACGAATTCGACGTCTGCCTGGTCGATGACGAGGACTGCCTGCAGCCGCGCCGGATCGGCGATCCGGCACAACACGCTTCCAGCGTCCAGATAGCAGCCGAGATTGGCGATGTCGAGCAGCGACGCTCCTTCGGGGGCGGGGCGGTCTCGATTGGTTCCGGTTACCGGACTCATCTCTGCCGGAAGTATCACACCCTCATCCGAAGCGCGAAGCATCAGCCGGTCTCGATCGACTGTCCGTTGCCGCAGCCGCTCTTCGATGTCCACCAGCATCGCCCTCGTCTCTGGGATCTGCGCCGCGATTTGAGAGTTGGCGACCCTTCCGCTCTCCAGAACGCGCAACCGTGCCTGTTGGCGGTCCCTTTGGCCAGTGAGTTGGGCAATCTCGATGTCGATCTCGGCATTCTCCAGCCGAGCCAATTCCTGCCCGCGCTCGACGCTCGCACCCGGACGAACCATCACGTCGGCGAGAGTCCCTGGCGTCGTCACATAAACCGACTGCGGATTGGCAAGCTCGATCACCAGCGGAGTCGCGACATGGAACGGAAAGGGAACCAGAACCAACGCCCCCACGATCAAGCCGACCATCACAAGCGTCACCGCCATGCGAATTGGCTTGAGCTGCCGCGACCTGCCGGGTACGCGCAAGTATTGCACGGTCCTCACCATGGGCATGACCACAAGCGCGCCGATCGCGATCAGGGCGATCAACTGCCCGATGACCTCCAACCGATACGGCTCAAACACCTTTTGCAAGAACCACAGAATCGAAAGCAGCACGATCCAGCGATAAACGGCCGATGCCACCGCATAGACGATGAAGACCTTGCGGTTCGTCTTCGGAAGGAGCTCTGGCTCGCGCGATTCGATGCCCAGGCACACCCGCCGCAGGGTTGCGACGAGTACCGCGCGCGACTTTTGAGCCAGATTCGGAATGCCCAGCAGATCGGACAGGATGTAATAGCCGTCATAGCGCAGCAGCGGGTTTCCGTTCAATAGAACCGTGCTGACAGAACAAACTAACATCACGTTCAGACACAGGTGGTGCAAGAGGCCGGGTTCAGACCACCACCACAGAAACGTGCAGATCGAGGCCAGGGTGACTTCGACCAGCATTCCAGCCGCGGCGATCGCGATGCGCTGCCATTTGTTGGGCAGCATCCACGAATCCGAGACATTGCAATACAAGCAGGGGGTGAATACCAACAGCATGACGCCGATCTCATGGCATTCACCGCCGAAGTGTTTGCACGAGAGACCGTGCCCCAGCTCGTGCACGACCTTGACGGCCGCGATGGTGACCGCCAGCCAAACCCAATTGCGATGCCCGAAGAATTCGTAAAACGCCGGCAGCCTCGCGGCAAACAGGTCGAACTGCACAATGACGAGCATCAGGGCCGCCAGCGCGAGCAGGGCGGTGGCGACATAACACCATGGAGCGAAGCACCAGCGGACAAAGGGATACAGGGCGCCCAGGAATCGATCGGGATCGACGCCGCGAAAACGAATCGCCAAGAGATTCGTGACGATGGCCAAAAAGTTCCTTCGCTTCGCCTTCGCTTGTCGCTTTAGAAGTTGATGGCCTTGTCCCTCGGTATCGGCGACCAACAGGCCCGCGCCGTGCAGCCGCACGATGAGCGTTTGAAGCGCTTCGACCGTGGTCGTCCGCGGCGCAAACTCCTCCTCGAAGTGCCGCTTCAGGTCCTCCAGCGAATGCCGGCCGTCAAGCAGACCAAATAGGGCGTACTCCTCTTCACTAAGGCGAAAGTAACGCAGGCGGATGGGGTCCTTGATGACCCAGTAGGGCCGCGCGCCGTGCACGAGGTGCTCGGTTACCAAATCGGGCCGCGTGCCGAGAGGCAGCGTACGAAAGGACGCGCCCAAATCCGCCTGCCGTGTGAACATCATCTGGGCACTCGCCTCGACGGCGTGGCACTCGCCAAAATCGTTCGAACCGATGCCGCGCTTCGACCTAGGGTGAGGCGCCTTGCGCGGGCGGCCGGCCATCGAGGTCGACCGTCATGACGGCATGCATTCCCGGACGCAGTAGCGCCTCGCGGTTCTCGACTTCCGCCCACAACCGGAATTGGCCGTTCACGGGGTCCGTCTCCGGGCTGACAAAAACGATTCGTCCCTCGAACGATTCATGGCGATTTTGCGGCAACTCGACACTGAGCGACACGGGGCATCCCGCCAGGTCGGGGTTCGCCGATCGCGTTTCGAGAAAGCCCTCGACGCGCAGGCGATCGATGCGGATCATTCGCACGACGGGCTCTCCCGGGCTGACCCATTCGCCCGGCCGGTGGTAGACCTCGACGACCATGCCGCTGATCGGGGCGGCGATGGCGCAGCGATCGAGCCGCAAAGCCGCCGACTTCAACTCGGTTTCCTTCAGCGTCCTGGTGATGCGCGAGATTCGCAAATCGTGTTCGGCTTGTTCAATCTCGAGTTCCGCGCGCTGGGACGCCAGGCGCAAGCGAGCAATCTCGATTTCCGAGATGCTCTTCTTGAACCGTCGCACCGAGTCGAGCGCTCGCTCAAGCTCGATTTTCGCCAAATCGGACGATTTTCTGGCAAACCGCAGATTCACGTCGTTCTGGGCGTTTTCCGCGGCCAGCTCGACCTCCACGGTCGCACGTTCGATCTCGACACTCACCTGATCGTCTTCGACGCGCCCCAGCGCCGTCCCCGTTTCGACGAGCGAGCCTTCGCGTACGTCGAGCACCGCCAGCACGCCCGCCTCCTTGGCGGGCACGTTGACCTGTTCGATGAGCGTTACGACGACGGGGTCAAGACGGAGGTGTCGCGATGCGCTGGTTGGCTCGGCGCCACTGCAGACTGAACCGCAAAGGAACACGACGATATACATGAGGCGAAGCGCCTTGGCAATGTGGTCGCCAGCTCGTGTGTGCGCCTACAACTTGAACAGGACTCGTCGCTGTACGAACTCAATCAAATCGTGCAACCAGACGTAGCCGATCGGCTTTTGGCCGCAACGAATTTTGGCGGTGACTGTCGCGCCCGGACGAAGCGGCGATTGGATCGCGCGCCGGTCGAACCGCACCGTGACGAGCACGATGCTCTGATCGCGCTCGTCCATTTCCGTGGTAAGCCCAACGTCCTCAATCGTCCCGTGGTGCACAATGGCCGGGTCGGTCGCCAATACAAACTCGACGGGAAGATCGTCGCCCAGCTTCGCTTGGGCCGAAAGTACGTGTCCGATCCGGTCCTCGTGCATCGAGACTTCGAGAATCCACGGACCATCCAAGTCGGCCACGGTCATCAACACATCGCCCACGCTCAAGGGACGGCTGGCCAGACGCGGCTCGACGTTCCAGGTGATCACCTGGCCGGCGATCGGACTACAGATCTGGAGGTCGTTTTTCCGTGCGTTCAACAGCTCGCGTTGCTGTTCGAGACTTCGCAGCCACTCTTTCAGCTCTTCCTCGTCGGTCGCGGAGAATGGAGATCGTGCGGGATCTCGGCCACGGGCGGAAAGATTTCCCAACTTGGCCGCTTCGATGGCGCTGAGCTTCGTGCGAACCGATTGGAGTTCACCTTCCACGCCGGCGATGCGGAATTCAAGCTGAGGATTATCGAGCACCGCCAACACGGCGCCCTGTCTCACGCGATCTCCCGGCTGCACGTGGACTTCGTTCACCACCCCGTCGGCGCGCGCAAAGATCTCGCGTCGCACCTGCGGCTGCAGGGCTCCGCGTCCTTCCAGCGCGAAATCCGCTGGAACCAGCAGCGCGGCGCAAATCAGCGCCGCCAAAAACGCCGCGACGGCCGCGGAGCGAAAGGGCGCTCGGTGGCGAACCAACTCCCACAAAGAGCCAACCACCCGCAAGACCGGAAGCAGGAAGACGCGATGGTGTTCCATTGCCTTCTGCAACGCAAGCGCGCTGTGATCGCGCACCGCATCCAGTCGATCGTGAAACGTATCGCCGAAGTGCTCCGCGTTGAATTGCTCGGCAATCAAGACGCCCAAATACCTGGCGGGCCTCCGTCCTTCTGCTGGCTCGTCCGCCGGCTCGTTCAACAGGATGACCAATAGCCGTTTCGCGTACGACTCGTCGCAATACAGCATCGCTGCCTTCTCGACCTGTGGAGTCAGGTCGTGGTCGCGCGCCGGATATAGACATGGCTCCCCCACTCGGACAACGCTTGTCGCCAATCGCTCGATTAAGCGGACGCTGTTCGCGCGCCGATGGGTGGAATCCAATCCGCTCATCGCCAGGATTCGACAGGACCTGCCTCGGCAAACGGCGAGACTCAACCGATCGCATCCCAGGTAGAGGCGTCCCTCGTTGACGATTTCGTATCCAATTCGCTTCAAGTCGAGGCTTTGGTGAACACGCCGGCCAAAGCGATCTAGGTCCGACCAGGCGGTCGCGCGCTCTCGAAGCCGCTGTAGCTCGCGTCGGCGATGGTACTCACCGACCAGCTCCGCGATTTCCGCCAGAAAACGGACGACGTTGCCTCGCTCCGCCATGCGTGCGCCAGTGTCCTGGCCAAGTTCGATTACACCGACGGGCGCGCTGTCGACGACAATGGGGAAGATCACCAGAAGGCAATCCGACGGATTGCTCGGAGCTCCATTATGCTGTGCATTGGTGCCTGGTGGGACCACGATCTCGCGGCCACTTTGAAGCGCTTGCTCCAGCAGGGCTCGACGCTGACGCTGCTCGTCGGCTCCGTTTTCGACGGCGAGCTCACGCCGACCCATTTCGTGGGCGAGTTGCAGGTTGCCCCCTGCGGTGACGACCCAGATCCTTGCAAACCGCGAGCCCAGCGCCGCGTGTATCCGCCGCAGTAGCTCGTTGTGGAATTCGCCAGGCGCCAGGTCCGAACGAACCAACTCGTGAATTTCGCGGATCGAGTCCCGAATCTCCGGCCAGGCTGACCTGATCTCGGTTTCGTTCGCGGTCATCACAGCTCAAGGCGACGCAAGCAGGGACGTGTCTGGCGTTTTGACAGATTGGCCGATCGGCTTTCAGCTTGGCGCTGACCGCCCCGGACGCATCTGGCAACACTCAGCCCCCACCATAACCATCGCGCGGGTGAGCACGCAAGCAAGACGCCATGCCAAGGCACGTTCCGCGTGTCCGACCAATTCGCTCGATTCTGACGCGACGTCAATTAACTCCGACCGGCTTGCATCACGAGCTTGTCCCTTTGTGCGGATGGCGAGCACGGCATGTGTAGACCTGGGACTTGGGTCGGCTCGCCGTGGACAATCAGACGAACGCTTGGCGAAGCCGCAACTCATGAGCTACATCCGAGTTACGTATTACAGATAAGATTGCCGGTTGGTCCAATTTGGCTAAGCTGGGCAACTCTATCGGTCGGGACAAGTTTTTCTTTGCAGCCGGTCGTGCCGACGACGATGACTCTACCGAATAGTGCGTCTCGACTGGTCGTGCGGATGGTGCCTAAGGGGCTGACGTTGCCTTTGGCTGACGGAACTTCCCAGTAGAAGGATGGATCGCCGAGCAAATCGTCCCCACCTTGAGGCCGACGACGGCGAAATTGGGCGGTGCTTCGGTCGGGACGGATCCCGCTTCCGCTCCAGATTGAACGAGGGCATGGCGCGATGCAATCCGTTGGTCATCTCAAAAAGCTTGCGACGCTCTTGGCGATCCCCGTCTTGTTCGCTGCCTGCCGCACGCGCAAGGAGTTCTACTTCTGCGACCAGCGCGAAGAACCGTTTTTCCAGAACGTGGCGACGGACATCGAATACCCGTGCATCGCAGAGTGCCCCAATCCACAGGTCGACGATAGCCAGGCTCCGCGGACCATCGAAGATGCGTCTCGCAAAGAGTACTGGAATCTCACCCTTCAGGAGGCGGTCCAGATCGCGCTCGGCGAAAGCAAGGTCATGCGCGATCTTGGCGGCAGGCTGATCAACTCACCCGGCGCGGCGCCGACGGTGTTTGACCCCGCGATTCGCGAAAGCGACCCGCGCTATGGCGTCGACGCCGCGCTGAGCGCATTCGACGCGCAGCTTGCGACGCGCGTGTTCTGGGAGCGGAACGACCGCGCCCTGAACAACCCGTTCGAAGGCGGCGGCACACGGCTACTCGACCAGGACCTGGGGACGTTCCAGTCGCAGATCTCAAAGCGAGCGGCGACCGGCACGCTCTTTTCGCTGCGAAACAACACCGACTACGAGTGGAGCAACGTGGAAAGCAACACCTTTCCCAGCGCGTGGACCACGTTGTTTGACGCCGAAGTCCGCCAGCCGTTGCTCCAGGGCAATGGAATCGCGTTCAACCGCATCGCGGGGCCGGCCGCGACGCCCGGCTTCTACTTCTCGAGTGGCGTCCTGGTGGCGCGCATCAATACCGACATCAGCCTGGCCGATTTTGAGGCCGGCGTGCGCAATGTCGTCAGCGACGTGGAGAATGCCTACTGGGACCTGTACTTCGCCTACCGCGACCTCGATGCCAAGATTGTGGCTCGCGATAGCGCGCTCAACACGTGGCGCGCGATCCAAGCGCGTTACGCGTCCGGCCAGCCCGGGGGCGACGCGGTGCGCGAGGCGCAGGCACGCGAACAGTACTTCGTGTTTCAGGCCCAGGTGGAAGACGCGCTGAGCGGTTCGAGCGGCCGCGGCACCTTCAGCGGCAGCGGAAGTGGCGGCGGCGCATTCCGCGCCGGCGGGGGCGTCTATGCCACCGAGCGAAGGCTCCGGCTCATCATGGGAATCTCCATGAACGATGGCCGGCTCATCCGCCCCGCCGACGAACCCGCCGCCGCCAAGGTGCTCTTCGACTGGCAGGCCGTACGCGGCGAGGCGCTCGCGCGTCGAGTCGAGCTCCGCCGGCAACGTTGGCAAGTCAAGCGCCGCGAGCTGGAGCTGGTCGCGGCCAAAAATTTCGTGCTCCCGCGGCTGGATGTCGTCAGCCGGTACCGTTGGCGCGGGTTCGGCAACAACCTGATCGACTATGACGACGCCGAGCGATTCGACAACGCGTTCCAGAATCTGACCGATGGCGATTTCCAGGAATGGCAGATGGGCGTCGAGCTCAACTTGCCGATTGGTTACCGCCAAGGGTACGCCGGGGTGCGAAACGCGCAGCTCCTCGTGGCGCGCGAGCGTGCCGTCTTGGAGGATCAGGAGCTTCAGATCACGCATGACCTGAGCAACGCCATTGCCGAGCTTGACCGCGATTTCGTCCTCACGCGCACCAACTTCAACCGGCGTGTCGCGTCGCGCGAACAGTACGAGGCGATCAGCGTCCAATTCGATAACGATTTGGTCCCGCTCGACCTGCTGCTCGACGCACAGCGCCGCCTGGCCGAGGCCGAGTCGGCCTACTACCGCTCCCAGGCCGAATATGCCGTGGCGCTCAAGAACGTGCATTTCGAAAAGGGCTCGCTGCTCGACTACAACCAGGTCTTCCTCAGCGAGGGACCCTGGCCCATCAAGGCGTACCAGGATGCCAAAGGTCGCGCTCGTGATCGTGCCCACGCGCGACCCATGAACTATGGCCTGACGGTGCCGCCTCCGGTGAGTCGCGGCCCCGTGACGGCACCCTTGCACGCCATGCCGCCAGGCAATCTGCCCGTCGAGGTCGTTCCGGCGCCGGCGCCGTTGTCGCCTTCCCGGCTGCCAGAACCAAACGGACGAGCGCAACCCGCTCCCAACGAAAACTTGCTCGATCAGGAGGCGCCTTCACCATTGCCGGGACCAAACGACCCACCGCCGCCGGCGCCCAGCCAAGACTCGCCCGAGCACGCGGTGCCCCCGCCGCTGCCCGATCCAATTGCCCCGATGCAACCTATTCGGTCGAGCAGGAAAAAAACGCTCCTACCGCTCGATGCATTACGCTCGGCAGTTCGGCGGAATATCGCTCATAGCCCGTTGAAAAATGCGGTAGCCGGGGTCACTGACCCCAAGAGCCGCTGAACTGTAGCTGGGGTCACTGAACCCGGAAGCGGCTTGGCTGTAGGCGAGGTCATTGACCCCAGAAGCGGCTCAGCGGTAGCTGGGGTCACTGACTTGCCCCGTGCAATACCCGTTTGCCACTGGCTCTGCCAGTGCTCGGCGAGTGCGAGTTGGCGTCTTCCGGCAATATCGCCCCGCGGAGTGCGTCCAACATCCGTTCGACCGGCGACAAGAGGCGAATCAGCCGCTCCAGCCTTTCCGCCTGGTCGGCGGGCTCGGCCTCATCAGATGTGGCCTGCTGCGTCCCGTCGGTCGCCGATTCGCTCTCGGCACTTGCGTCGGTGAGCCGGCCATCCTGGCCCGCGTAAATCTGCCAGCCGATGTCCAACACACTCAGCCAGGGAGCAACCGGCGCAAGCAGGCTCGCGGCCAATTTCGACCCGCGCTCAACAAGCTTCTCCGCCCCCTCGATCGTGATCTGCGACCCAATGCTCGGCATGGCCGCGGCCAGCATGGCCTTGACGTTCTTAGCAAGCCCCCTGCGTGCCGTGCGAAACCAGCGGTCCACGTCCTGCAGCACGTGGTCGGCTGAAACATAAAACTGCGTCTGGAGTTCGTTCGCGTCGCTGCGGCGCGACAAGTCTTGGTCGCCTTCGCTGCTCTCGGTTGTGTCTCCCTCGCCGGCATCCAGTGCGACAATGAGAACCGACAAGAAGTTGCCCAGGACCGCCCCTAATCCTCCGCCGCGCTGCAAGAACCGCGCAAGCGCGGCGAGCGATTCGCCTGGCGCCGTCTCCTCCGCGGGTGTCGGTGCCTCGCCCGGAGCCTTCGCCTCAAAGTCCGCCAGCGTCACCTCGTCGAACACTGTCAGCGCGTCGTCCCCTTCGTCGGTCACATAGAGCCGTAGCGCCTGTCCCCCTTCCAGTTCCGCAAGCGCCAGTGCGCTCGGGCTCGATAAGCTCGGATCGATCAAGGCGAGATCGGCGAACCGCGCATTTCCCGCCGCATCCAGCAGGAGCGACACGCCGCGGTTGGTGGCCACGAACAGCTCGAGGGTGCCATTGTGACCGAAGTCAAAGGGCACGACCCAACGCGCCCCGAAATCGGGCGCGGCGATCAACTGAACGTTGTTGGGGTCATTCACGTTGAAGCGCGCGATGCCTCCGTCACGTAGCGCCACGAACCCGAAATCGGGATTCGCCGGATCGAACACCGTTCCCTGCGGCACGGTCGGACCGGGAAGCGTGATGATCGTCGCCGCGGTGTCATTGAAGAATCCGCCGCCGACGCCCGGAAGCACGCTGATCGTGCCAGCCTGGGCGTTGGTGACCCAGAGATCGGCGATCCCATCGCCGTTCCGATCGCGCAGCTCGGCGGAGACCGGCCCTTCCCCCACGTCCAGCCGCGGACCCAGCTTGAACCCCCACTCGCCGCTCGTTGCGTCCTCATTGCCGAAAAGAATCGACACGTCATTGGATCCCCGGTTGGTGACCACAAGATCCAACAGTCCGTCAGCATTCAAGTCGCGAACGGTGATACCCGCGGGATTGGTGCCGGCAAACTGGCTTACGGGCGCGGCAAATTCGCCGTTGCCCATGCCCAGATACACCAGCACGTTGTTGCCGCCGCGGTTGGCCAACACCAGGTCAAGGTATTGGTCGTTATTGAGGTCCACCAATTGCACCGCTCCGGGCGCCAAGAGGCGATCGCCACGCTCGTCAGTAAACCCCTGTTGGAACTGACCCTGAGTCTGTCCAAACAGCACTTGCACGCGGTCGCGCGATTCGTTGGCGGTGACCACGTCATTGACGCCGTCACCATTAAGATCGGCCACGGCCAAGGTCACCGTCTGCTCTGCGCGGCGGAACGGCTCGAACGTGCCGTCGCCGCGCCCGGGCAGAATCAAGAGATCGCCGAACTCGTTGCCTACCAACAGGTCGAGTTTTCCATCCTGATCGACATCCGCCACGCTGAACCCCGTGGGGCTGTTGCCGGCCTCGATCGGAGCCTGCTCGGTGAACTCACCTGCGCCGTCTCCCAAGAAGATTGAAATGGTCGACGAACCGTCGTTGAGAATGGCCAAGTCCAGCTTACCGTCGCGATTGAAATCGCCGACGTCGACGGCAGTGGGACGACTCGTCCATCGCGGCAAAAACGTCTTGGGATCGACGAGCGCGCCGCCTGGTTTGCCAAACAGTATGGAAAACGAATTGGCGCCCGTGTTGATTACTACTACATCGAGCAGACTGTCGCCGTTCAGGTCAGCCACCGCGATGCCGGTCGTCTCTTGAAGCGAATAGATGGCGAGTGTGCCGTTGTCGAGTTCCTCGATCCCATAGGGCCCGCGGTCGCTCGCACGGTAGCGCAGCTCGCGCAGAAAACCGGCGTTGCCATCGTTAAGCAACACACTCACGTCGCCGCTACGCGCGTTGGTGACGAGGATATCGGCATAGCCCGAGCCGTCCGCGTCGACGAGTTCAATCTGCGAAGGCGCATTGCCGGCGGTGAGCCGCACGGCTTCGTTGAATCCTCCTGCTCCGTCGGCCAGAAAGAGGTAAAAATCTCCTGTGCCGTTCAGGACCAAAAGATCGCCGAAACCATCCCCATTTAAATCAGCCGATTCGATCTGCCTGGCGAGAGGTCCTACGGAGGGACCTTTTCGAACAAATTCCAGCGACCGATCGAGCGCGTATAAGGAAATCGAGTTATCGCGGCCGAGCGCCGCCAGATAGCGTTCGTCACGCGCATGCAAGATCGCGAGTTATTGGTTACCGCATGGAAACTGATGTTGGGGATTTCGGGGTACGCGGGGTAAGTTGTGCCGCGCTATGGACGCGGCTCAAGAAGCGACGGAATGTCCCGGATGCCGGCGGCTGGCGCGG
>Ga0187892_10002491_pt1 | contig 36695 bp, 35 predicted proteins | sample MA1701073metaG_FD_139345 | JGI IMG/M metagenome (GOLD analysis project Ga0187892, IMG submission 139345) | Bio-ooze microbial communities from a basaltic lava cave in the Kipuka Kanohina Cave System on the Island of Hawaii, USA - MA170107-3 metaG ... | reverse complement strand
CGGTGGACAAACGCATTCCTTTTCGATTGCGGCTGCTAAAAAAGCTACTACCGGCGTCCGAGTTACCAATTATTCCACCTCAAATTTTTTCAAAAACCGGTATTTCCGGACAGACACTAGCTATTTGCAGATAGTGCAGGGAATGGCAATCATCAAGAGACAAGCTTTGAATAGCGCCATAGGCTTTCCAATCGGATTTGGCTTGTTCCCAAAATGCGTAATGCCACATGGCTTGCTTATGATGAAAAATTTTCTCGCTCAAACATTTTGATTTTGTCCAATGACCAGTCTGATGGCAACTCCCATTCCCGTCGTTGTATCCTTTCCCACTCGTTCGGAGTTACGTCAGCAATCTGAAGCGGCAGGGGAAAATACGATGATTGGGCAAAATAAAAAGCATCAAAAGTACCGGTGACAATGCTATTGCGATTTACTTCGACCAAACGAACATCCGGTTCCTTGTCGCCATTTTGAAACCAGACAATGCGTTCAATGCCATCCTCCAAGTCGAAATGAGAGCGCACCAACTGGCGGACAAGCTCTTCGCGGTTGTGAGTTTGACTTGTTTCCATTTTCGTGCTCCTAATATTTACTGCATTTTTGTCAATAATGTACAAGTTGGCATTGAAAGAAACAAGCAAAAAAATCATCAGATTACCTTTTGCTTTGCAGCAAATACACATACGCATCCTCCAACGTCGGCTCCACCGTGGCCGCTTCCAATCCCGCCACTGGTGTTTCGCTCAAAAAGCGCATGCGAATGCCGCCGTCGCTTTTGCTGTGTTGGACGATCTGCAACCTCTCGCGCCAATTCGAAAATTCTCCTTCGGGAATCACCGCTTCAAACACTTTGCCCTGCGCTTTCTGCTGCATCGTTTCCGGCGAGCCGCGATAAACCACGCGGCCGCCGCTGAGCACGGCGAGGTCGTGGCAGGTGCTCGAAATGTCCTCGACGATGTGCGTGCTGAAGATCACGATGCGCTCTTTTGCCAGCTCGGCGAGCAGGTTGCGGAAACGGATGCGCTCACGCGGATCGAGGCCGGCGGTCGGCTCGTCGACGACGATGATTTGCGGCAGGTGCAGCAAGGTTTGCGCAATGCCGACGCGCTGCTTCATCCCGCCGGAAAAGGTTTTGATTTTGTCGTCGCGCCGTTCCCACAAGCCGACGCCATCCAAAAGCTTTTCGATCAGCTCGTGCCGTTTCGATTGCTCGTAGATGCCGTTGGTCAAGGCGTGATAGTTGAGATACTCCAGCGGCGTCATATTTTCATACAAACCAAAATCCTGCGGCAAATAGCCGATGGCGCCGTGAAAGGCCTCGCGATGTTCGGCGAGATGGCGCTCGTTGATTTTGATGCTGCCGCGATCAGCTTCCAGCACGCCGACGATGATGCGCATCAATGTGGTTTTGCCGGCGCCGTTGGGGCCGAGCAGGCCGAACATGCCCTGGCCGATTTCCAAATCCACGCCGTGCAGCGCGCGCACTTGCGGACGCGGCGGCTTGATAAACGGAATAACCCGCACCACCGAGTAAATCACGCGTTTTATTTTGCGCAATCTGCCGGTGGGCAGCTCCGGATCGATCACGCCTTGCTCGATCTTGCGCGCAATTCGCCGGAGCTGAAACAGCAGCAGAGCAAGCACGACCGCGACGCTGGTCAACGCCGGCGATTGGATGCGAAATTGCAAATATAACAAAAAGAGCAGCACGAGCAGCCAGCCGCCGCGGCGGGGAAAACTCAAGACTGTTACGGGTTCGTCTGTGATCATTGCTTCTTCGTCGGATGATGAGTTCTTTTTAGGCGCTTTATTAAGGCAAAACTATACTTTTGGCGGGTGCCATCCCATTACTTCAATTCAGCCGGATTAAGAACGCGATTGATTTGTCAATGGTCATAAGCTGAGAAACATTAGCTACACACGCTTTCGGCAGTCCCGCTTCTTTTTTGCGCAATGCAACATTGCCTGGAGCTTGCGCGAGCCGCATGTTTGAAGTTATGGCGGCCACAATCACCGTTGCAATCCCGCTGGCATTGAAAATGTTGTTTTGGACAATCACACAAGGTCTTTCAAAACCAGGCATCGAACCGATTGGCTCGCCAAAATCAACCCAGTAAATTTCACCCTGACGAATTACCATTTTGGCAGACCTTTACGAGTCATGGCGCGCAGCGCCAGTTTATAAGTTGCATTGGGATCAACTGAATTGCCGCTATAAATCCGATTTAATGCGTCGAGCGTCTTCCGATTGGCGCGCGATCCGTTTTGCCGTTCTTTCAGATTGGGTTGAGTCAACAAAAACTCGATAAACATCAAAACCGTTCCGGCTTGGGCGTCGTCGAGTTGTTTCACACGTTTTGTTAATTGCTTTGCGGTAATTTGTGTCATAGCGTTATATTCTCCGACTCTTTTTAAATGGAATGATATGCTCAATCTCTAATTTTTTCCGAGCATGCTTTTGACGGTTGAGACAATAACCGCAGCGATCTCCGGCTTCTCGGCGCACGCGTTCACGCACGTCTTCAGGAATATGTGATCGGCTCATGATTCCAATGGCGGCCGCAGGCCTCGTTTTACCGCTTCGACCAAAGCTTCGGTTTTTCGCCACCACCCGCTGCGGTACATCAACATCAAAGACAACAACTCGCCGGCTTCACTCACCGTTAATTGGCGCTCACGCTGTTTGTAGAGCAGCTCGCTCAAGCCTTCATCAAGCGCTGCCGGCATTTGCGATTCAGCCAACGCCAAAACTTCTTCATCGTCAAGCCGGTCGACAGGTTCGACCGCCGATAGCGCGCCGTCCATCGTCGGCAAAGTAAATGCTAAAGCCTCGGTTAAAATGTTGGAGACGTGCAACTGCATTGCAATTGACAGCCGCGCAGCATGCTGAAAAACATTTTCAGGTATTGAAAGAGTAATTTCAACCATATCAATTTCTCCAGTTTTGCATGTCAATAATTTAAGTACCGGCCGCAAAAGAAACAAGAAAAAAATCCTTCGGTTATTTCAGTGTCTCCGATGAAATTTTCTTCTTCGACCGGAATTTCCACGACCGTTTTTTCATGCGGCTTTGCGGCGGTTTGCCCATCACAAAACGCCAGCGATACCACAACTCGCGCACACCGAAGAGCCACGCCAATGTGATCAGGCTCAGGATCGTCAACCAGATCCCATTGGTAAAAAACGTGTGCAAATAAACCAGCAGCGCGCCGATGGCGGCCATCCAAATGGTTGACTCGCGGATATTTTCTTTATCCCACGGCAAATTCGCGATGGAATGAATCCCATCGCTAAAATGTGAAAGCGGCCTAAAGGCGGCTTTAGCCGCCTTCCCATTTTCAGCCTGATGATTTATCATCAGGCGATGGAGCCGGCGTTTTTGTTTATTCCATTCGCGCATCACACGGCCGGGCGCGCCGTAAATCTTCGTTAGATTTTTGATGCGAATGTGCAGCGTCTCTTCCGCCAACTGCGCCTTTTCTTTGCGGATCGAGAAAAATTGTTGCACGCCGTAAATCAAGCCGAGAATGCTGAACCAAACCGGCAGAGCAACCAGACAGGTGTAGAGCGTGCTCTGATAATTTTCATGAAACCAGTAAACGCCGGCGGCAGCGGCGAGCGTGCCGGCAATCACCGCCGGCCAACCGATTTTTTGCAGCCACTCTTTGATTTGCTCGAGCCCGACGTAAAGCACCGGAATAAACACGAGCGTCGAGACGGTTGAGACCGCGAGACCGCCGAGCACGGTGATGGCAAACGGCGGCCACAGCTCCAGCTCGGTGCCTTGTTTCAGCGCCAGCGGGAAAACGCCGAGCACGGTGGTGCCGGAAGTCATGAGAATCGGGCGCACGCGGCTCTGCACGGCGGTGATCACCGCGCGCTGCCAGCGATAGCCGTGTTGATTGCGCAAAATCGCAATGCGGTCGAGCAAAAAGATGCCGTTGTTGACGACGATGCCGAGCAGCACGATGAAGCCGAGCAGCGCCATCGGCGCACCCTCACCGAGCGACAGCGGCGTGCCGCTCAACGCCAGCGTGAACAACGCGCCGATGATGGCCGTCGGCACCGTGCCGAGAATCACCAGCGGGCTGGTGAATGATTCGAATTGCGCCGCGAGCAGCATATAAATGAGAATCGCGCCGATGCCGAGCATCCAATAATAAACCGTCTGCTTGTTTTCCGGCTCGACTTTTTCGATGGTGAAACCGCGCGGCAGCCGCAGCTCGCGCAGCACGTTGTCGATCTGCGCCTCGGCCAGCTCCAGGCGTGATTTGGAATTTTTCGCTTCGGTTAAAAAATCGTAAGTGATCTTGATCTGCCGCTCCTGATTGTAGCGCACGATGTTGCCCGCGCCTTCATCGAGGCGGATGTCGGCCACCTCGCGCAGCGGGACCGATTGTCCGGCGGCGTTGATGACTTTGGTGTTCTGCACGTCTTCAAGCTGGCGTTGCTCAACGTCTTTTAATTGCAACTGCACGTCCATTTCACCCGCGCCGCTATAAAACGGCGTTGCCGCGTTGCTGCCTTCCGCGCGCGTCGCCCAAATCGCATTCATCACCTGCTGCATGTCCAATCCCCACAATGCCAGCCGCAAACGGTCGCCGCGAATTTGCAGTTCCGGCGCGCCGCCGCGCAATTCGGATTGCACGGATTCTTTTTCGATGTCCGGCATGGCGCGCAGGGTTTGCACGATTTGCTCGCTCAACTGCCGCAGCGACTCGAGATCGTAGCCGCGCAGCCGCAAAGCTTTTTCGTTGCCGAGAAAAGCGGCGACGTCGTCGCCCCGAGGCGCGGCGCTGCTCTGCCGCGGCCGGTCGAAATTGATATCAACGTGCTCGAGGCGCTCGTTCTGCCGCTTTAGCTTCTCTTTGATTTTGTCCAATTTCAATTCTTCGGTGCGCTTGGCCGGCTCGACGAAAGAGACGGCGATATTCGCTTCTTCCGCGCGCACGCTGGCGCGGGTTTCTTTGAGGTCCGGCAATTCGAGAACCTGGCCTTCGAGGCGGCGCACGATCTCGTCGGTGGCGTCCAGCGTTGCGCCGCGCGGCAAATTAAGATAAACGTCGAGACGATCCGGCGGCGGCGCCGAGGCGGTGCCGAGCACGTAGACGACGCCGATGAACAAGCTGATGAGCAGAAACACCACGACGGTGGCGATGGTGCGAATGCGGTGGCGAATGCAAGATTTGAGCAGCAGACGATAAATTTCCAAAATTCTGCCGCTGCCGAATTGTCGCAACGGTTTTCCTTTTAATGTGCGGCTGGCGAGCAACGGAATCAACGTCACGGCAACGGTGAGGGAAACGAGCAGCGGAAAAATAACGGAAAGCGCCAGCTCGCGCACGAATAGTTTGGCTTCGCTCTCCACAAAGAGCACGGGGAGAAACACCAGCACGGTGGTGGCGGTCGCAGCGAAAATCGAGCGGCTCACTTCGCGGGTGCCATCGGCGGCGGCAGCGAGCGGGCTTTTGTGGCGCTGATAGTGCGCAAAAACATTTTCCATCACGACGATGCCGTTGTCCACCAACATGCCGACGGCGAGCGCCAGGCCGCACAACGAGAGAATGTTCACCGAGAGATCGAAGCCGTACATCAAATTGAAAGTGACGAGCAGCGACACGGGTATGGCGATCATCAGGATGAAGACGAAGCGCAGGTTGCGCAGAAAAAGATAGAGCACGAACAGCGCCAGCAACGCGCCGGTGAGCGCGAGATTTTTCACGCGGTCGATGGCTTGCTGGATCAGCGCGGCCTGGCTGAAATTCACCGACAACTCGAAACCTTGCGGCGCGAGATCGTGGTTGAGTTTTTCTATTTGCGCCAGCACGTCGTTGGCGACGGCGAGCATGTTGCTGGTGTTGTCCTTTTGCACGAAAATGCCGACGCCGGCTTTGCCATTGACGCGATACAATTGCGTGCGCTCGGCCTGGCTGTAGCCGATTTGCGCCACGTCCGCCAAACGCACCGGTCCGCGCGGGTCAATGATGAGATCGCGCAGCTCGCGCAAATCATCGACGCGGCCAAGCAGATTGACGTCGAGAACTCGTCCGGCGGAGACGACGCGGCCAAGATGCTCGGGCTGGCGATGAAACGCGTTGATCTTCTGCTGCACGAGCGGCACGGGAATGCCCAACGCCTCGCACCGGTCTTCGTCGATGATAATGCCAATCGTGCTGCGCTGCCCGCCGCCGATGTTGATGTTGACCACGCCATCGACTTGCTCCAATTTCGGCCGGACGCGGCGCTCGGCAGTTTCGCGCAGCTCGTCAATGCTGGCTTCGCCGCGAATGCTCAGCTCCATCAAATACGTGGAGAGATCGGCAGTATCGAAGCGATTGACCTCGACGCGCGTGCCAATAGGCAAACGATTTTCGAGCGCGTTCATTTTCTGCTGCAATTTCAGCAGCGCGAATTTCATGTCGGTGCCGTGATTGAAGGAGACTTTGGTGGTGGCATAATCGGCAAAAACGTTGCTCTCGATGTCGTGCACGCCTTCGAGCGTGGCCAGCTCGGCCTCGATGGGAAACACCAGCTCGCGCTCGATTTTCTCCGGTGAAGCGCCAGGCATGCCGGTGCCGACGTACACTTCCGGCAAAATAAACTGCGGCAGCAGTTGCACCGGCAGGCGCTGCCAGGAGATCACACCCAGCAGGCACAAACCGAGCGCGATCATCAAAATGGTGACGGGGCGTTTGAGGGCGAAGGAAGTCATGGGGTGAAAAAAAAGATAAAAGGATAATAAAGAAAAAAAGATATTGGAGGGTGGCAAACGTTAATCGTACACATCGCGGCGATGGCCGACGTGCATGACGGTGATCGTTTGCGTGTTGTCATCAATCTCATAAATGACCCGATAATTGCCGACGCGAATTCGCCAACCGCTGCGACCGCTCAGTTTCTTGCAACCAGCCGGCCGCGGGGTGTTGGCTAAATCTCGAATGGCATCGCGCACACGTGCGATACACCAGTGGCAACAAAGCGGCAAGTTCTTTTTGCGCCCGCCGAAGAATTTGAACGGCGTAGCTCATCCGCGGCTTAGCTCGATTTCGGCGACGGCTTGTTCAAAAGGAATGGCCTCGTCGCCGGAAGCTTTGGCCGCATCGTACGCACGCAAAGTTTCCAATTCTTCGAGTTCTTCGAGTAGCCTGCGATAAGTTTCGATGTCCAAAAGCACGCTGAGGCGCTGTCCGCGTTCATCTACAACAAAACGTTCTTGCAGTGAAATCATTTTAGTCTCCGCAACGATGATAAAAAATCGGTTCGTGCATTAAGCGCAAAACATCTATGGTGACGGGACGTTTGAGTGCGAAGGAATTCATTCTCGCATTTCGGTGGCCTGATCGGGAGTGATCCCTCGCGACCCGAGGTCGATTTCGCCATTGTTTTTTTACGGCGCTACCGCTTGGCGTTGCCGCAAAGAATTGGCAAAATCCAAAATTTCTTCAGTTCCTTTTTTGTCGAGGCTATTGACAATGGCCAGCAGTTTTTGCACGGCTTTTTCCTTGTCGGCATCAGCTTGGTGCCGGTACACAACGCGAACTTGTTCCGGAGAAACCGCGCAAAGCGCCAGAGTTTCGCCCTCGTCATTCATAAATTCGACTTCGTAGGCCCCGTCTTCGTAGCATTCCACAATCGTTCCTTGTGCGCCGCGCGCCAGATTTTCTTCCGGCAAATCGACGGTCAACTCGACAACGTCAAAAAGATTCGGTTTGTTCATGTTTTCTTTCGTGTACCCCAATATTTTGTTGAACAACCAAGCCTTGTGCGAACCGTGTGGATGATCGGGATTCAAGGCGTATTCCGTCAACTTTCGTGGATCGATATGAATTGTTTGAACGATCTCGCCGAGCTTCATAGCTTTCCCTCATCCTCGTTATTGAAAAAATATAACGCTCTCCAGCCGCAATCGCAACGCTTTTCTTTCACAAAATATACGTCAACTATTACGTTTCACGCATTACGCTTTTACGCCGAAGCCAACACCTCCCGCAACTGCCCAAGCGTAATATTCCCTCCGCTCATCACCAACACCACCGTCTTCCCAGCGAGACTCGGCTTTAATTTGAGCGCCGCAGCCAACGACGCGGCGCCGGCGGCTTCGGGGAGATTGCGGGTGTGCTCGATCAACAGCCGGATGGCCTCGCGCAATTCATTTTCGCTCACCAAAACAAAATCATCCAGCAGCTCGCGCATGATCGATTGCGGTAGATCAAACGGCGCGCGGGTGGCGAGGCCCTCGGCGAAGGTTTCCATTTTGGCTTCGACGCGCTGGCCGGCTTTCCACGAGAGATAGGCGGAGGGCGCTTTCTCGGCTTGTACACCAACCACTCGAATCTTGGGGTTGATGGCTTTGGCGACGATGCAGCAACCCGATACGCCGCTGCCGCCGCCGACCGGCACGATGATGGTTTCCACCTCCGGCAGCCTCTCGATGATTTCGAGTGCATAAGTTCCGACGCCGGAAATCAACAACGGTTCGTCGCCGGAGTTAATGAACCGTGCGCCGGTTTGTTGCGCTTGCCGTTCGGCAAATTCGCGGGCATCATCAAAATCGCGGCCATGAAAAACGATTTCGGCGCCCATGGCGCGGATGGCTTCAACTTTGACCGGATTGGCGTTCTCGGGAAGCATGATCGTGGCGCGCACGCCGAAGAGTCGCGAGGCATACGCAATGGATTGGCCGTGATTGCCGCTGCTGGCGGTGATCACCCCGCGCCGGCGTTCTTCCGATGAAAGAGTGGCGATGAAATTGATGCCGCCGCGGATTTTGAACGCACCGACCGGCTGATGATTCTCGTGTTTGACGTAAACTTTCGCGCCGAGCAGTTGGCTCAAGCCGTGATAGTGATGCAGCGCCGTCGGCTGCAAATATGGCGCAATGACTTGCCGCGCTTTGAACACGTCGCTGATGGTGACGGGTTTCGATAACATTTTCTTTCTCTCAATAAAAGTTTTTCACTTGGTCTTTAAATAGTCACTCCATCTCCCAATTCCAATGGAAGCGGAAATTCGCGCGTTATCCTGGTGGTCGGCGTTTGGAGTATATTCCGAGTGCCAAATCAATCCGACCGGGGCTTTTTCTTGAAATGCCTTCGCCATCCTGTCAAATCCGTTTTTCATTTTATCAACTTCCTTTTCTCCCATGCTCATATAAAGGAAAGTATGCAATGAATCCGTCGCGTTCAAGAAATCGGCAGCTTTGGAAACGATCATGTTATCATCCCGCCAAAAGGCCGGGCTAAAGCAAAACCTTGCTTGAAAAAGGTCCGGCTTGTGCAATAAAGAATACATCACCAAAAGGCCGCCGCGTGAATTTCCATAAAACAAACGGACCGGTGACGCCGGATAATTTTTCTCAACAAAAGGAAACAACTCGGATTCCATGAAAGACAAAAATTTATCGGCGCCTCCGAGCGGGCTGTCTCTTTTATCTATATCCATTCGCATATACGGCGGGGTCATATTGCGTTGCCGATTTTCTCCACTCATGTTGGGAATGCCTACGACAATGACCTGTGGCGTGTAACCCGCCGTTGACAAAATGTCGAATTTATTTGCGACGTGTCCATCCTCCGAGCTGCCATCCAACACATACATAACGGGATATTTTTTGGTGGAATCGTGATTCCGTGGAAGGTGGATAATCAGTTCTCGTTCTTCACTTAAAACATTGGAGTATAATGTTGTTTGCATTACACCTTCAGGATAAGAAGAGCCGCCAGTGAAGTAATCAAACAGGGCGATGGAGATTGCTGCCGTGATTAACATTATCGCTGCCAAGGTCAAAATCTTTTTCATCACTCTCAATCTTTCTTGCCAAAATTCACGCGTTCCGTATTCAACAGCAGTTGCGAGCCTGCCGTCAGCCTCAGTACTGTTTTTACCGTATTGCATCAACACACGCCCGTTGCGGTTCGCAGATAGGCGTTGTCAGTAATCTGATCCAGCATGAATTCCGCAACCTCGGCGCGCGAAATATTCACTGTCCAAATGAAGCTGCCAACATTTGGACCGTGGCGATACGCGCCTCGTTTTGCCCGATTGGTCAGAACGCCTGGGCGTACGATCACCCATTCCGCCTTGCTGCCGGCAATCAATTTTTCCTGCCGCGTTTTATCCCAGAAGTAAAACGGCAATATCACCGGAATGACGAAAAGCGTATAATAAAGCCCCATGCGCCCCGCGCTGTTGCCGATGCCGAGAGAAGTTTCGCAGACGAGGCGCTGCACGCCGTGCGTCTCCATGGCGCGGAGGATATTCCTCGTTCCTTCTGACAGAATACGCGTTGGATAAAAATACCGCTTGTGGCCAAGCGCGGAGAGCACCGCTTCTTGGCTGCGCATCGCCGCCGCGACAGAATCGTAATCGAGCACATCACCCTGAATAACGGTTAGCTGCGGATGCTCGATCTTCATCTTTGCTGAATTGCGAACCAGCGCTGTCACCGAATAGCCTCGCTCCAATGCCTGCGCGACGAGCTGACGACCGGTTCCGCCAGTCGCACCGATGATTAACAGCCGGCTGGGACGCTTTTGAGATGTCCGAGGTGAGATTGTCCATTGAGACCGAACGCCCGCACGTGCAAGGCTCATTGAAAGCGCGATGGCATAGAGAACGAAGAGAAGAAGAATTTTCATAGAGAACTCCCTTAGCGCACACAACGAACGTAAATCGTATAGTCGGGGTGGAAGCTGCCGCTAAAGCCAAAGCGAAAATTAACGAGCCACACCCGTGAATCGGATTCCTTGTCGGCAGTCCAAATCCACTTTTGTTTATTGTCGAAAATCGAATCGATATGCAGGCCGCTGTCATTCTTGCGCGCCTCTATTAATGATAACGCTTCCTGCAAAGTCGGCAGGCGCCAGTCGTTGTGGCCGGCAAATCCGCGGGCATTGAGGTTGTTGACAAATTGCCTGGCCTCCGCAAATGTCATTTCGGTATCGGAACCCGCCTGCTGCCACATCAGACCAGTAGCATGATCTATGACAATTTTATCACCATGTACGGTTGTCGAATCAAATTGTTTCTTGAAGTTGCTACTTTCCACTTTCCTGTAAGAATCATCATAGCCATTCTCTTGCGGCATTTCTGCGATTTCATCCTCTTGGCCATTTATCCATTTAACCAGCGGATGAACCCATTCCCGATATGGTTTGTAAAGAAATCCGTGGCCATTGTTCATATTTAATTTTATTTCTTTGTAGCCCGACATACCATCCTGATCGTTGAAATAGCCCTCACAAGTTCCGTAGCTATCAGAGCTCTCATAGATCGACAGAAAATTTCCACATAGCTTGTTTTCCTGCAAATAGGTTTTCCAGCTTGCCCATCTGCACACTCCCAGAACGGCATATTTGATTTTGGTATTTTTGACTCTGATCGAAATATCGATCGCGATCCCGCCTCCCGCGGAGGCGCCAACGACAATGATATGCTCAGGGGAAACTCCGGAGGCGAGCAAGGCGCTGATCTCCGTTGCGATCTTGCCGGCATATTCCAACTTGCCGGTGTTTTGGGGCCTTGCTTCGCTGATCACGTTGTAGCCGTGACTTCGCAGCGTATCCAATATCGCGGCGTATTCATAACGGCCCCAATACGGACTAACCGCGTTTATTCCCTGAGATTCTATGATAGCGCCGTGCAGATAAAATACGTATTTCTCGCCTGGCTTCACTTCTTTTGGAATGGAGGCGCTTATCGTTTGTCCAAAAGTATCCGGAACACGGATTAAGAAAAATAATACAACAATGCGTACAACCCAAAGAGCAGACATAAATTCCTCATTGGCCGGAAGTATTGATGAACCTGCGCAGCTCGGCGTTGAAAGCATCGGGAGCAGCCAGATTGAGCAGATGCCCGACGCCTGGGATCTCAATTCTTTTGGCATCTCTCACTTGCTCGACAAGCAGATTGGCGATGCTGTGTGTGTCGACCAAGTCCAACTCGCCAACAAGTATTAAAGCCGGCATGGAAATCTCCGCGAGGCGGCCGATCGCCGGCGGATCCAATCGCTTCTGCAGCTTTCGATCGTAGGTCCAGATCGCCCAATTGCTCAGCACGATTTCCTGCATTTGTGCATCGGCTTGCGGGTCGTTCGCGATCTTCATCAGCGGGGTTTCGACCCACTTTTGTGTCGCTTCTCGCGCCTTCCCCTCGCGCAGCGCTGCCATGACCGGCGCCATCCACTCAAACGAGCCGCGAGGAACATAGCCGCCTAAACCGGGAGAGGCAAGCACGAGCTGGCGAACGCGGGCCGGATATTCGAGCGCGAAGTCGACGGCGATTTCGGCGCCCGCGGACAATCCGACGAGCACGGCGCTCTCGATCTCGAAAGCTTCGTATATCGACAACAGATCCTCGTGCGCAGTAAACGGCCGATCATACGCTGCCGATTTTCCATGTCCGCGCAAGTCATAGCGGATCACTTGGTGCGCTTTTGCAAATTCACGCGCCTGCGAATCCCACATACGGCGGTCGAGGCTAAAACCATGAATGAAAATGATCGGCGCACCAGCACCGGTTGTTTCATAGTACAGGCCCGAGCCGGTCTTTCCTGCTTTGTCTTGAGGCGTTGTCCGGGCGGCCAGGGACACGACTTCAAAAGCAACCAGAACACTTAAAGCAAGTTTCAAAATTGTTTTCATCATACGTTCCTTCATTTTTCATTCATAAGTATCGCAACCACCAGTCATTGCGCCTGGCTTTGAGATCGGCGAACCACCGGCAGGGGAAATAAAGCAGCGCAATTGCTGCCGCAAACACGACGTAGAGCAACACGAGACTCCAGGTGTAGCCATCAGGCGGCGGGGGATTGCCCATCGGATGATTGGCAAACAGCCAGGGACTCACCTCGCCCAGTTTGATTTTCGATACAACCAGCGCCAACACGTGAATCAACGGAATGTGGAGCACGTAGTAGAAAAACGGCACGCGGCCAAAAATAGTAATCCACCGTGCGATAGCGCCGCGCGTTTGCTCCAGCAGCGGGATCAATGCGATGCAAGGGCCAAGCGTCATCAAGAAAAAGGCGAGAGACGCCGGATATTTGGTGGTGTTCAGGAAAGCGAATACCGCCGGCATTTGCGTCATCTCCACCCAGGAGCGAGGATCGCCATAAAGGTTGAAGCCCCGTAGCACAAAGAAAAGCGCGATGGCCCCGAGGCCGATGGCCAGGCAAATCCGATTCCGCCGCGCCGGTTCGAGCGTGAGGATTTTTCCAAACGCATAACCTGCCGCCATCACGCCGATCCAGGGAACGATAGAGTAGAGCACGATCAAATTCGGCCCGTCGGCCCCGAACCGGATCGGCCCCGCAAAGAATCCCAGGTAGAGAATTTTCCAGAATCCGCCGAGGCTGCTGTCACCAAGAGTCGGGATCAGCGCGTCGAAATATGGATCGATCAGATTGTGGCCGGCGATGATGACAAGGCCGATGATTCCGACTGCAGAGACCGGCAGTTTCACCAGCCCTGCCAGCAGTATCATGCACCAGCCGATGGCCCAGATGACGCCCGCCATCTCGTACTGCGCGAAATCGAAGTTGAAAGTCCAGGCCACGCGCAGGAACGTCAGCTCGAGAAAGATGAGCCAGACGCCGCGGATCAGCAGATTGCGCGAGAGGCCAGCGTGCTTTCTGCCAATAAAGAAAGCGCTGGTGCCGGCCAAAAACAGGAATGCCGGCGCGCAGAAGTGGGTGATCCAGCGGGTGAGAAATATCCCCGCGGTTGGGCCGCCGGCGGGCAGGCCGGAATAAACCCGCACGTGGTCGATGGCCATCAGGATCATCACCGCGCCGCGGATCAAGTCGATGGAGGCGATGCGGGCTGTGGGTGCGGTGATTTCTTGAGACCAATCACTTTTGTTGACGGTTTCGTTCATCAGTCTTTCTTCCTTAAATTATGGCTACTTCGAATAGGTTAAAACCTTACTACCCTTCGTGCGCTGAGAATTCCGTCCCTTCCGGCACCTCCGTTTCACTCTCGAAATCGATTTTGTAGCCGTCCGGATCCGACAGAGAAGTGACCCACATCCCGTTTCCAACAAAGGGCTTGGAGGCCTGAATCCCCCGTGAAGTGATCTCGCGGTAGATTGCCAGCGCATCTTCGCAGATAAAGCAAATCGATACGCCCTCGCCTACTTTCCCCTGAGGTATCCACGAATCGTGTCCTTCCTTCGGGAACTCTTGCAGCATCAGAGCAGCGTCTCCAAGCTCGAGCCAACACCAGCGGAGCTTGCCCTTGTCTATCCACTTAGTGGTCATTGCGAAGCCGAGGCCATCGACGTAATAGCGAATGGATTCCTCGATGTTTGACACACAGAAAAACGGCACGGCCTGCTTGACGTTCGCTCCACTCTTCTTTTCAGCTTTCATTGTTCTATCTCCTGCGCTTTCAACTGATGTCCTTGAGTCGATGTATCTTGCCGTCACGGAACGTAAATTCTGAACGTCCATTGAGCCGAAGAGCTTCTCCAGCTTTCATCCCATTCGGCAGGTCTGAGGCCAGGACCCCTTCATAAGCTACGTCTATGAACGCCTGGTCATCTTTCGCCTGAAATTTCAACATCGTTTGCTTACGCGATGAAAAAAGTTGCTTCGATTGCTCGGCCAAGCTGCGGAATTCGTCGATGCCAAAAGCAGTGGCGTTGACTTCGCCGTAATATACGTTTTTGAAGACGATGTCGGAATGTATGACTGAAATCATCCCATCGATATCGAACGTATTATAAAAATGGAGATACTCTTGGATTATTGAACGTTTTTCGTCATCATTCATCGCGTCACTCCTTTCGCGCCAGCAAAAAAGACGTGCCGCCGGCGAAGAGCGGAATGACCTCTTCGGGAACACCGGCTTCCCGCGCATAAGCTTCCATGTCGCGCTGCACGACGGAAACATTTGCAAAGCCGGCTTGGTGAGCAAGGCTGTCCAATTCTTCGTCCTCGTAGAATCGAAGACGGGAGGCCATTGGTTCCGGGGCGGCCGGTGTGCCCCGCAATTTCGGATCACTTCCCAGGACCACCAGGCGGCCACCTTTGATCAGAACGCGCCGGATTTCTGTTAGCGCGCCAACGGGATTGGGCAGAAAACCGAGGACGCCCGTCATCGCGGCGCAGGTAAATGTAGCATCGGGAAATGGCAGCAGATCGGCACTGGCTTCAAAGATTTTCAACCTGCCTTCGTTAATTGCCTCGTGGTTTAGCTCGCGCGCCAGTTGCAACATATCCGCGCTATGATCGACGCCCGCGGCTCGACAGCCGCTCTGCAGCGCTTGCTTGAGCAGCACGCCGCCGCCGAAACCAACTTCGAGCAAATGATCATCTGGTGTCAAAGCAAGCTCCGACAAAATTACGCGGAAGCTTGGGTAGTGGTAGAGAGGATCGCCGTAAAATGCGCGAGATTGTGTGCCCGACGGACGGCGCGCCTTTCTGTCGGTAATCCAGTCTCCAAGCGCCTCGGGGGTCGTCGCCTGAAGAAACGGCGCAACGATCGCGGAAGCAAACCATCCCACGATTTCTCCGATGAGCGCACCCCACTTGTGGTGCTCGATCCGCAAATGCGTGCCGCCATCGGCAGGCTCAAATAGAAACTCGATTTCTGTGGTTTCTTCCGGTTCCCAGGAAGCCTGCCGCCACTCGATAGCGAGGCGTTTCCCAGGCTCCCAGGCGACGATGCGGCCAACCTCAAAACTGTTTTGAATGACGCGCCCTTCCACACCCGCCTCAAAGTTAATTCCCAGCCGGGGAAGTGCAAGCGTCAATTCATTGGCAACGGCCTCGAATGCGGCGCCGGGGTCGAGTGGGAGGTCGATGCCCGCATAAACGGTGATACCTTTGTCTTTCATAATCGTGGGTGCTTTAGTGATTGATGTTAGCAAAAGTAAAAGGAAAATGTCATGCCGGAGGCATCTTGTTTGTTATTCAACACAGTGCTCGATTGGAACAGGATTCCTACGGAATGACATTTTTCTCCACCTGCAACAGAGGTCTTATGACATTCTCATTTTTTCAGCTTGATCTTCTTGCGGCGAATATTTAAACTACAACATGCACAAAAGAACAACGATCGTATTTGTCGCCGCGCTATTCGCCGCCTCCTGCGCCAGCGAAAAATCAGCTTTTCAAAAACTTATCACTGCGCAATTACAGCGCTATCCCGCTATGCAAGTTCAGGATTTGTACAAGCTCGTTTATCAAGCCGCGCTGGGCAACGAGCATTTGATGACCGACAGCGCGATGGTTCACGATTACCTCATCCAAGAGTTGCAAAGCATTCAAGCTGATTCCGCCGAGCCTTTGCTGGAAGAAATCTCTCCCGACGGCGCTGTGGTGCGGCTCAATCTTCGCCCATTCAAAGCGCGAAATGGCGATCATCAAGCCCTGTTTCAGGCGATGATGCAGACGGCGCGAACGTTTCAAAGAGCTCCGGAACGATTGGAACGGCACTTGAGTGATTTGGAAAGGATGGCCAACTCCGGCGCGATACCTTTTGAAGCTGATGCCGTGCAATCGTTCTTCCGTGAGATGCGCGAAAAAGAATATCCGGCAGTGCATCACTCGGCTGCGTATAAAGAAAAATATTCACCGGCTTATCGGGTTATAATCAAAAAGTATGTGCCGCAAATGTAAGTGAAGTTGGACTTGCGCGTAAAGACGTTGTTAAATTGAAAACTCTTTTGCGCAAGTCCGACTTCGCCAAAATCTCTCTATTTCCGCGCCACCTCGCTCATCAAGGCATGCATGTTGTTTTCCGAATCGCGAAAGAAGGCCAGCCACAAATCGTGCGTCTCCAGCTTGGCAACCAGATGCGGTTGGCTCTCGAATTTCACGCCGCGCTCGGAGAAAACCTGGTGAGCATTCTGAATGTCATCCACCTTGAAATAAATAATGGAGCTCGGATGATCGAACTCCGGCTTTTCGGGAATGCCGAGCATCAAGCGGATGCCATTGCAATCGAAAAAAGCCATGTGGGGCACGGTGAATAAATGCTTCATCCCCAGCTTGTCGCGGTAGAAGGCGACGGCGCGCTCGAGGTCGTGAGCGTTGACGGAAATCTGGCCGATTTGCGAAAGCGCAACTTCCGGCGGATTTGGCATGGTGATTCTCCTTTTCTTTAAGTTCTTAAGGGAGCGTGGACTTTTAGTCCACGAGTATGGCGCGGACAGGAAAGTCCGCGTTCTTTTTTATTGACCGGAGTGTGAACTTTCAGTCCACAAGCACATCGCGGACAAGAAAGTCCGCGCTCCTTTGCTCCCTGGCTAATATACGAAACGCGCGAAATTCGGCGCTTCTTCAAAATCACCTTTCTTGAGATGTCTTTTTTTGCATCTTTCTTTGGCGAAACGCCTCCGGTGAAATGCCAAAGCGTCGCTTGAACAGCCAGCTAAATGAGCCTAAACTCGCAAAGCCAACAGCGTAGCAAATCTCGGTCACCGAAAGCTCTGTGCCGTCGAGAAGCTTTTGGGCGCGCGCCAAACGCAAAGCCGTCAAATACTGATGCGGTGATTGCCGGAAAATCTGCCGGAACGTGCGAAGAAAATGGTTGGGCGAAAGACAGGCAATTTGCGCCATCTCCTCGAGCGTGATAGGTTGTTCGAACTTAGCCTGAGCATAATCTCTGGCGCGATGGAGCCGGCGATACAATTCCTCGCGGGTGGAAGCGCGCACCGCATCCAGCGTTTCCACTTCTTTGTATATTTGCCGGTGTACCCGCAACAGGCGCTGCATGATTTTATGAAGTTGTTCATCGATCCAACCAGACTCGTCTTTTCTTTGCGCCAGCGCCGCGCGGAACTGCCGCAGAGCCGGAGAAAGCACATTGTCGTGCGGATAAGTTTTTTCAAAAAAATTGACGGACGAGGCTTTGCGCGCCTCCGGCTCATCCAATAAGCGCGCGGCGGCCGTGCTCAAGCTGCGCTGCACTTCTTCCGCAAAACCATCTGTAAAGAAAATGCAAAAAGATTCCATCGGTTCGGCGGAATCAATGGTGATCGCATACGGCTGGCCGTGATTCAAAACCAAATACGAGCTGTCATCGACGACAAAGCAGCCTCGCCCGACGTCATAAACGGCCTGGCCATTATAGAACGACTTGATGGACAAGAGGCCCGTTCCCTCCGCATGATATCGCCGGTAGCCTTTTTCGTGCAAGATGAAGCTGGCATTGCCAAAAGTCTCTTGCGTCGTGGTGTCATCGGGCTTTAGCCGAAATGCGTTGGTTTTTAATGTGACGATCATGGCGGTTATTTTTCACATGTTTTAAAAAAGCTTCCAAATCAATAAATTTTTCTTGCTTGCTTTTTTCATCAATATTGTTTAAACTCATTTTCAAGAGAACATTTCAAATTTGAGGCTCAGCTATGTCAACCGTAGAAGTCAGCTTTGTCATGCCAAAAGACATTATCGACGATCTCGATAGTCCTTCGAATTTTGGTTATCAAAGCTTCGTGCTCGGGCTTTTTCTCGACGAAGAGATCAGCCTCGGCAAGGCCGCCAAGCTGCTGAACATGAGTTATGATGAGTTCATCGATTTCCTGGGAAAAAAGAAAATTCCCTATTTTCGCAACACGCCCGAAGAAATCAACGAGGTTTTAGAAAAGCTCAACTCAATTTGAGAAATGACAGTCGTCTCAAACGCGAGCCCGCTTATCATTCTCTACAATTGCGGCATGTTGGGGTTGCTTCAGCAGCTCTTTGGCCACGTCTTCATTCCGGAAGCAGTTCACCACGAAGTCGTTCACAATGCCAAGGACCGCCAACAAAGCGTAACAATCACCGGCAGTGATTTTATCTCAGTTCGTCCAATCGCGACAACTAATTTTGCATTCACCCACAAACTGGATCGCGGGGAACAGGAAGCTATCATACTCACCTCTGAAGTTCAAGCTGATTATTTGTTGCTTGATGACAAGCGCGCGCAAAAGGAAGCCAAAGAACAAAAAATCGTTTTTATACCGACATTCGCCATTCTTGTTAAAGCCGTTCAAAAGGGGTTTATCCCTGATCTTGATGCAATTTTAGCCAAGCTTGGACAAAAGAACATTTTTTTGAACCGTGAATTGAATCTTGCAGTTCACGATTTTCTTGAGAGTAGCTGATAGGAAGTTTTACTCATTACGTTTTACTTTTACACCCCTCACCCCATCAATCAACTCATACACCACCGGAATCACCACCAGCGTTAATATAGTCGAAGTGATCAAGCCGCCGATCACCGCGATCGCCATCGGCGCACGCAAACGCGCGCCTTCGCCGAGACCGATGGCCAACGGCGCGAGCGCGAGAATCGTCGTGGCGGTCGTCATGAGAATCGGGCGCAAGCGGTCGCGGCCGGCTTGCAGGATGGCCTCGCGCCGCTCGATGCCGGCGGCGCGCAGGCGATTGATGTAATCAACCAACACTATTGCGTTGTTGACCGCGATGCCCGCCAGCATGATCACACCGATGTACGCCATGACGCTGAGCGGCTCGCCGACCAGAAGAAAGGCGAACACCACGCCGGCGCCGGCCAGCGGCAGCGTGAGCAAAATCGTGAACGGGTGCAGCAAATTCTCGAACAACGCCGCCATCACCATATAAACCAGCACGATCGACAAAATCAACGCAAATTTCATTTGGTCGAATGACTCTTCGCGCGAGGCTTCCTCTCCCGCGAAGCGCAGCTCGTAATCCGGCGGCAGCGGAATATCGATGAGCGTCTTTTCAACCGCCGCCACCGCGCGGCTCAACGTCGTGCCTTTTTCCAATTGCGCGGTCACGTGCGCGATGCGTGATTGATTGTGGCGTTGAATTTCTTTCGGGCCCTCGCCGGAAACGAGCTGTGAAATGTCCCGCAGCCGCAACACCGCGCCGTTTGGCGCGCGGATGGGCATGTCCGACAGTTCGGCGAGAGTCGCCGGCGAAAAAGCGACGCGGATGTTGCGATCTTCGCCCTGGCTGTAAAAGTCCGAGACCACTTCGCCGGCGAGGCGTTCTTTGACGCGCTGGCCGATCTGCTGCACGTCCAACCCAAAACTCGCCGCGAGCAAACGGTCGATGCGCAAATTGATCTCCGGCCTGCCGCTCTGAAAACTCGTTTCGACGTTGTGCAGGCCGTTGAGCTGCTGCAGCGCTTCGGCCACGCGCGCGCTCGTTTCCTGCAAAGTCGGCAGCTCGTTGCCGCGCACCTCTACCACGATGGGCGCGCCGCCGGTGCCGATGGTTTGCTGCAAGCTCGTCTCGCGAATGTGAAACGTCGTGGTGATGTCCGGCAAATTTAAATGCGGGCGCAGCGCTGCAATCGCCGCTTCCGGCGTAATGGCGCGCGCCAAATTGATCGTCATGGAAGCACGGTGCTCGCCTTGTTCCGTGCCGGTAAAAAGACTTTGCGACGAGCTGATGTTTACCGTGGAAAACAAGCTGGCGATTTGTTCGCCGAGAATTTGGCGCGTGCGTTCTTCAGCGCCGGCGAGAACGGCAGAAGTTTTTTCCAGCGGTGCGCCTGGCGGCAAATCAATTTCGACTTGCAATTGATTCTCGCCGCTGCGCGGCACAAACTCGGAGCCGACGACGGGCAGGAGCGCCGCGGTAACGGCCATCAAAAGAATCGCCGTGAGCACGACCGCGCCGCGATGATTCATCGCCCAATGCAGAGCTTTGTCATAAAATGCGAATTGCAAAACCTGCTGTTTGAAAACTTTCGTCTCTTTCGCCAGCAATCTCGCAGCAAGCGTCGGAATCAGCAAAAAAGCCACCACCAGCGAGGCGAGCAAAGAATAGGCGACGACCCAGGCTTGATCTTTGAATAACTCGGCAGCGACGCCCCGCACATAAACGATCGGCAGAAAGACAACGATCGTCGTCAACGTCGAAGCAAAGATCGCCACGCCGACCTCGTTGGTGCCGCGAATGGCAGCGTCGGCGGCCTCTTCACCCAACTGGCGGCGGCGGAAAATATTTTCAATCACCACGATGGCGTTGTCCACCAACATGCCGGCGCCCAACGCCAGGCCGCCGAGCGTCATCATGTTGAGCGTGAGATTTTGAAAATACATCAGCGTAAACGTCGCCAGAATCGAGAGCGGAATGGCGACGCTGATGATAACGGTCGCGCCGAGATTGCGAAGAAAAACGTAGAGAATCAGCACCGCGAGAATCACGCCGATGATCGCCGAAGTTTTCACCTCGCCGATGGCGCTGTCGATGAACGCGGCCTGGCTGTAAACGAGGGTGAATGCCAGGCTGGGAGAATCATCCTGCATGCGAGCGATGGTCTCGGCAATCTGCTCGGCCACGCGCACGGTGTTGTCTTCCGCCTCTTTATAAATGTAGAACCCAACACTTTCCTGGCCGTTGAGACGAACGATGTCGGTGCGCTCTTCCGGCGCGTAACTCACCTGCGCCACGTCGGACAAATAAATCGGCACCTTGTCCGGCGCGAATTGCGCTCCCGCTTGTTGCGCGCCGAGCGCGGTGGTGTCGTTGCTTGCGCCATTGGCGGCAGCTTTATAGCCGACCACGGTGGCAGCGACGTCTTCGACGCTGGTGTAATTGCCGATGCCTTTGATGAGGTAAGCTTTGTCTTGCTGCACCAATCTGCCGCCGGAAGCGTTGGCATTGGCTTGGCGAATTTTAGCGGTGATCTCGGCCGGCGTGAGGCCATACGCTTCGAGCAAATACTCGCTCAACTCGACGCGCACTTCGCGCTTGATGCCGCCGTAAACCTGCACGCGCGCCACGCCATCCAAGCGCTCCAACGCGCGTTTGATCACGTTCTCCGCGATACGCCGCAGCTCGTCGAGATCGTGCTCGCCGCTGCTCTGCAGCGCATAAATCATGATCGGCTCTTCGTGCGGATCGTAGCGCGCGATGGTGACGCGATTCACTTCCGGATCGGATTCGTAGCTGGCAATTTTTTTCTGCACGTCGAGCAGCGCAAAATCCATATCCGTGCCCCAACTGAACGTGGCCGTGGCGAGCACACGCCCGAGACTGCAAACCGCGCGCACGTCGAGCACTTTGCTCACCGTGCCCAGCTCGCCTTCGAGACGGCGCGCGAAGCGCTGCTCCATTTCCTGCGGCGAGCGCTCGCCGGATTGCAGCTCGACGACGATGCGCGGATTGTAAATCGCCGGCAGCAAATCCGTGCCGAGGCGATTCAATGAAATAACGCCGAGTATGCCGATGGCGAGCATGAGCATCGCGACGGTAACGGGATAACGGACGGAGAATTGAGGGAGGTTCATTGGTGTCGGGTTATTTTTTGCTTGAAAATTTGGCAGATGTTAGTTATATTGTAGCGAATAAGAATGCGCGGCAATCCGTATGAATATATTGACTGACAAAGTAATCGCCGAAGACGTTGCAACTCTTCGTCAAGCCTATCAATTGCGACAACGCGAATATGAAGCCATACGCGCTGCGGGTGAATGGTCGGGTGCAGTCATGCACGCGGGTATGTTAGTAGAGCTAGCGTTAAAAATTGCCATCTGCAAAAATATGGATGTACCGCATTTGCCCAAGGTTTTCCAAATTCACGATCTTAAGCTTTTGCTTTATAGTTCCGGTTTACGCAATGTTGTTATGAACAATCCTGACTTGCAACGCAATTTTGGTATTATTGCCACACGTTGGTCGATGGAGTTGCGCTATAAAGGTAATGCTATCGTGAAGCAAAATTTTGACGAGGTTGATCAAGCTCTTTTTGATGCTTCAACCGGACTATTAACTTTTTTCTCAACTGTTTTATGAGGTTGCACATGAAACGAGTATTTATTGAAAAAATCAAGAATGCCATTCAAGAATGGGCGAAACTTCATCCCGCTGTCGAACTGGCCTCCGTTGAAGTAAATCCTACAGGACTGCCTGACGATTTTGACGTTATCGTCGTTGCCAGCAAGGGATTTGAAAATTGGGAACAAACTGAACGCGAAAACAATCTTTATTGGTTTCTGAGAAAAAAGCTTGGCGACTCCGATATTGTGAAGATTACCGTGCTGCTCACTTTGACGGAGGAAGAACACGAGAAATACGAAATCTCCCGAACTGAACCTTATGTTTAACATTTTTTATGCACACCCTATGTTGCGACGAGAACTTGCCGAAAAAATCAAGAACTCTGTTTACGATTGGGCTAAACAATATCCCCATGTCGAACTTTCGCTTGTTGAAGTCTATCCGAGCGGGATTAGAGATAACGTTCACGTTATCGTCGTTGCCAAAAAAGGGTTCGATAATTGGCGAAAGATTGAAAGACAAAACGATATTGCCGATTTTATTAACAAACAATTGGGTGATCATATCGTTGTAAAAATTCCGATACTTCATGCTTTCACCGAGGAGCAATACGAGAAATACGAAATCGCCCGCGATGGCGCATTTGTTTAATATTTTGATAGCGCAACAAGATGAGGCAAAAACTTATTGAGAAGATCGCCACGACCGTTTATGAATGGCCGAAACACCATTCGAATGTTGAGTTAATAGAGATTTAAACTTCGAAGACCGACAACTGGTTACCGCTACTCCGTCACCCGCACCTTCGATTTGTCCCGCAGCGTCTCGTGACCTTTCACCACCAAACGCTCGCCCTCAGCCAATCCTTCGAGAATTTCCACCTCCTCGCGCGTCTCGATGCCGGTCGACACTTCACGCAAGGCGGCGCTGGCGCCTTCCACGATGAAAGCGACGGGGCGATTGTCGCGCGTTTGCAAAGCCGTTTTTGGAATGACGACGGAATTGGGATGATTTTCGATGACGATGTCCGCCTTCACAAACATGCCTGGTTTTAAAAGAAGCTTGTCATTGGCAACTTTTATTGTGACAGTGAACGTCCGCGTTTGCGGATCAATGGTCGGATCGATGGCCGTCACCCTGCCGAGAAATGTCTGGTCGGAGATGGCGTAGTTGCTCACCACCACCTCTTGGCCAATCTGCAAGCGCTCGAGGTCGGTGTTGGGCAGACTCACTTGTGCGAGCGTAATGTCGTAGTCCATGATGCTGCACAGCCGAAACCCGACGGGCACGCGCGTTCCTGCGGAGTTGGCTTGCAAGTTGGCAATGAAGCCGGAAATCGGCGCTTTCAACCGCAACTTATCCGCTCTCAATTGAGCCGCTTCATAATTCAAACGCGAATCCAGCGCATTGCGGCGCGCCAACTCCAGCTCTTTCTCGGTGACGCCGCCTTCTTTGAACAGCGCTTCCTGTTTTTGCAATTCACGCACGGCATTTTCCATGGCCAGCTTCTGCGACTCCACCCGCACGTTGAGCAGATACTCTTGGTTCTCGATTTCGGCGAGCAGTTGTCCGGCTTGAATTTTTGCGCCGGCCACGAGCACGGTGCCGTTGTTTTTCGCCATGCGCAGAACGCCTTCAACCTCGGCGATGACGCGTTCCTCGCGCTGCGCGCGCAACGTGCCGGTCGCCGAGACGTACGACGCAATCGGCCCGCGCTTGACTTTTTCCACCACCACCGGAATGGTGAGATCTGCCGCGGATTTGTCTTCAGCGGAACTGCACGCAAATATCAGGATCGGTAGGAGTGAAACAATGAGTTTCGCGTGAATATTTTTTAATTTCATGAAAACTCCAGAATAAAATCAAAAACATCGCCCCAACCGATAGATGAACCCAACGGATAGGCCTTTCAGTTGGGTTCATCTATCAGTTGGGAAGCCTTTTCAACCCCAACACTACAGCACTCCGAATCACTTCGGCACCGCGATTTTCACCGGCGCATCCTTCTCAAAATCCCACAACGTTTTGCGGCGCAGGTCGGCGAGCGATTGTTTGTAGTCGATGATCGCGTTGAGCGAATTGGTGCGCGCTTGCGTCAAGCGGTTCTGCTCCAGCGCCAAATCCTGCGAGCTTAAATCGCCGTTCTCAAATTTGAGCAAGCTGATTTTGTAGCTCTTCTCCGCCAGTTCCTCGCTGCGTTGAGTAATTTCCAAGCGCTGTTGCGCGGACTGCAAGCTGCGCACGGCATCGCGGATTTCCTGCTTGATCAAATCGACGCGATTTTTTTGCGTCAAACGATTGCTCTCCAACGAAGCCTGCGCGGCCTGCACTTCTGCGCCGTTTCTGCCCCAATCCCACAGCGGCATCGTCAACTCGAACGTGGCGCGACGGTCGTTGCTAAAATCCTGAAACGCCTCGCGGAATTTCTCGCGGCGATTGAAAATGCCGTAACTCAGAAACAACTCACCTTTCACTTCGCTGGCGGCGTCGGCTTCGCGCACGCTGATCTCGCTCAACTGCACGCTGATTTCATCCGAGCGCAATTCGGTGCGGCGCTGCAGGGCTTCGGACAGGGCTTTCTCCAGCGCGACGTTGATCGGTTGATACGCCAATTCCGTGCTCGCCTGCACTGATTCTTCAATCGGTAATCCGATTTGCAATTTGAAATTGTCCTCGACGCGCTGCAAATTGGCTTCGCTGTTGGTCAACGTGTTGCGGGCGTTCGCCACTTCTACTTCGAGGCGCAACACTTCCAGCTCCGGAAACAAGCCGGCCTGCTGTTTGAGCTTGGCAAGACGATGGGCATTTTCAGATTGCTGCACTTGCGCGCGGTCAATCTCAAGCTGTTGTTGCGCGCGAAAAAGATTGTAAAAGCCCGTGGTCACATTATAAATGATATCGAGCTGGCTGCGGCTGTACGTTTGTAAAGTATTTTCGAGATTGAGATCGGCGCGTTTGTAGCCGGTTTTCAAACGGTTGTAGGTAAACAGCGGCTGGCGAAATTGCAGGCGCAGCGTCGGCGAATAGTCTTTCGGATCTTTGCGCGTGACGGAAAACGGCAGCCCGGTTGCCGGATCAAGGCCAAATTCCTCAAAGGTGCCATATTGCTGAAAACGCTGCAGCGATCCCACCAAAGAAAAAACGCCGTCGGTGGTCGGCACGGGTTGATTGACAAACACATCCGCTTGCAAGTTCATGAATTTCTGGCGGTCAAATGCAAATGCGCCGCCGGGCAAAGGTGTTTGGCGCTCGCTTTGTTGGTAATTCGGCAGGCTCGACAAAAATAATTGTCCGTTGCTTTTAAAACTCGCGCGCGCCGCCTCCAAATTCATCCGCGAATTGAGCAGCGATTGTTCGAGCTGCTTAACTTGGTAGCTTTTGCCGAGCGCGATGTTGAGGCTTTCTTCTAATGTCAAAATCCGCACGCTTTGCGCTTGCAGCGTGAGGGTTGAGAGTAAAAATAAAATCAAAAATAATCCAAACTTTTTTCGTGTCATTTCTTCCTCAATTTTATGAATTTGACTATCACAATAAAATACGCGAAGGCTTTCACTTCAAAAATTCGGCTGTCGTCGGAATTGGATGCCAGTCATTGCGAAACCCAGGACGCTTAAGCCAAAATGCGCTAAAAGTATCAGCGCGTTAGAAAGCAGCAGGACGAAACCTTGAGGCTCGGATGCCCATTTATGATAGGCTTCAACACTTGGCGCATTTTGTCCTGCCCACGCGAAAGCCAGTCCGATAACGCCATGGGGAAGCCAGCAGATAAACCAGCTCGCCAACAGCGTGGCCCACACTACTCGACTCGCGTTCTGCGAACCCAGCAGCGACAGGCCCGCAAACAGCAATCCGAACGCCAGCCAGGCAAAGCCAAACGAGACCGCCCAAGCGTGCAAATGATCGCCAAAAGGATATAGCTCATTAGCGCGATAGGGGCCAGCGGTTGGCTGCCAGAATCGGATGATGAAAACAAGACCTGCCAGACTCAAAGGAATACCCGAGGCGCTCAGCAACCGCCAGCCCAACGATGCAGTTCGGAAAGCTGGTACAAGTCGCAGCAAGATCGCCAGCATGATCACGATGGCGACGCTTACGGTAATCCAAACGGCCCACATTTCAATTCTCAATGATTTACTTGCTTTCAAAGCGTGGTTGCAAAAAATTAGTGTAACAATTTATGTTGGCGACCAGCAACAAGCAACCAGCATCCAGAGTTCACTCCACAAACTCCCATCTTACCGCATCGGCAATAACATAACCACTTCCCTCATCGGAAAGCTCGACGATAGCGGGTTTTTCGCGATCGAAACGGTAACGGCCGAGCGGCAGCCAATCGTCGATGGTTTCCTGTGGCTGCAATTCGATGCGATTCGTGCCGTCAACGCTGGTGATTTTAATTTCGAACTTGCGGCTCAAGCGCCGCGTGCGCCAGTCCTTGCCGACCGGCAGGTGAAAGCTCAGTTCGTAATCGCCGGTGCGGGGGACTTTGGTTTCCCAGCGCGCCGGATATTCGCCGCTGCCGTCGCGCTTGAGTCGCCAGCCGACGTAGTATTTGCCAAACGCAAAAGGACTGGTGTCTTCCCACCAGCTTTGCCCTTTGGAGCGCGGACGCAGATATTTCGCCTCTTCACTCACCGGCGTAAAAAAACCGTCGTCCTGGTCGTCCAAAACAAAGGACAGCGAATCGCTGAGCGCGCTCGTCGTCGCGAAAACCGTGTCCACTGGCGCGCCGCGGCGAATGCGATTCGACAGTGTGATCTGTTTCATAATCTCGCCGCGATTGCGCGAGAAATAAGGAATGATTTGAACGCTCTTCGGAACCTCGGCCACGGCAAATTGCAGTTCCTTCTCCTCGTAACTGCCGAGGCTGAGATGGCGCCGGATTTTGTCGTTTTCCGTTCTGCAAATCACGCGCACGAAGCCTTCACCCTTTTCACCGTTTTGCACGCGCACTTTCACTTGGTGCACGATGCGCATTTTGCCGGTATCGAGTTTTTCAGCTTCGGCGGCAGTGATGCGATAGCCGGGAAAAGTCGCCTGCTCGAACCATTGTGAGAAAAAATCCTGCAAATCTTCTTTTGCAAACGATTGCACGACACGCAGAAAATCAGCCGGACGAACTTGTTGATAGCGATAATCCTCCAGCAGTTTGCGCAACGCCGCGGTATAATTCTTTTCGCCGACACGCTCGCGCAGCATTTGCAGCACCGGCGGCGTTTTCAAATCGAGGCAGGCGCGATAAAGATTGCCTTCGCCGTGCGGACGAAACTCCGACAAAGGTGTCTTTTCCAACGCTGCTAACACCGTATCCATTTCGACGCCGTACCGCCAGCGGGTGACCCAATCATCCTCGAGTTGGCGGATGCGGTCATTCGCGCTTAAATGAGCGTTCCAGCGATCCGGATAAAACGCGTCTTGCGCGCGGCGTTCGCATTCTTCATAAATTTGCAGTTCCACGCCGCGCGCCAATGCCGGATCGGTGCAATCGATTTGAAAGGAAAGATAATTGCGCAGCGGCGTGTTGAGGCTGCAGTCGCCGCGCCAATATTCGTCTGCCATGAAAAAATCCAGCACCGTCTCGATGAAGACGTCGCGTTTGATGCGGGCCGGCGAATCATCCTGGCCGCGGCGGCGGGCGCGTTTGGTGCGATCTTCGACGCGGTTCTCCAAACGCCGGGCCGCGATGTTCACCTCGTCGATCATCACCACGCCGGGCTGCAGCAGAATATTTTCCACACCGTGGCGCGTGGCATAAACTTGCATTTGTGTCGGCGCTTCCACCACCGCCAAACGTTTGTAAGGATAAGGCACGCCCGCCACTTCTTCAAAAATATCAAACACGCGCTCGACGGCCTGAAAACAGGTATCCGCCACGTCGCTGAAGACGTCATAATCTAACAAATGTTTGTCGCGAAAATAAAGCTCGACTTGCGTTTGCTTGAATTTCCGTTTCAAGCTTTTGTATTCGCCGACGTTCAATGAGAATCCTGGCACCGGTGTTTCCACGACGAAGGTGGCGCCTTTTTCATTTTCTTCTATCTTCTCTCCTTGTGTGATGGCCGTGAGATTTTTGCCGGCGTGAACGCGAATTTTCGCGGTGGCAAAATTTTGCTGCCGTGGCGATTCGTAAGCATATCCTGCTGCCGCGCCGGGAATCGGGTACCAGCCGCATTGCGCCGGCAGCAGCGCGAAGTCATGGCTGAGCCAAGCCGAAAGGTTGCCCTTCACCCAGGGGCCATCGCTTTTGCGGATGATGCCTTTGCTTTCGGGCAAGCGATCCAGCATGAAGCCCTCGGCGTTGATCGTTCCCGCATAAGAAATCTGCAGCGTGTCCGTCGCGCCGGATGGCAACGCGCGATCTTTCAAATCCAAAATTAGAAGTTGATGCTCTTGCCGAAAGGTAATTGCGTTGCCATTCTGCCATCGAACTTCATCAACGCGCAACGCGCCGTTCAACGCCAAAACGAGCTGCGAGAGCGGTTGCGCGTGCGGGTTGAAAACCGCGAGCTTCGCGGCGGCTTGCAACGGCGCAGATTTGCCGTTAAGCGTCACGTCGAGATCGTAATGCTTGATTTGGCAAATAGGCTGAGCAATCCATTGCTGCTGGTGAGTGAAATCGTCTCGCCGAGTTTTTTGCTCGTCGCGATGCTGGTCGACAATTTTGTAGCCGACTGCCGCAGCCGCGAGCAGAAACACCACTGCCGCAGATTGCGCCAGGCGTTGTGAGAAAAGCGATTGCTGCAAGCGCGGATACAGAATAATCGAAAAACCCAACAAAGAAAATGCGAGAAAAACGAAAAAAAGACGCTGCCATAAAACTGGCATGATATTGCCGAAGCCGATGAGGTCGCTATGAAACAGCGGGGCGAAGAATGCGCCGTAATCGAGCAGGCCTTGAAATTTGTGATGAAAATAAAAAAGAATGGAGGCCACGTATCCCAGCGGCAAAATGATGGCGAGCGGTTGCGAGCGCAGCAGACTGACGAGAAAGAACACCAGCGCGGTCATGAACAAAATCGACGGCAGACTGGCGATGAAAAAATATTTGACAAACGGCAGAACGTTGAAGCCGGCGCCGGTGAAAATGACTTTAAAAATGCGGCCAATCGTCGCGAGCGCCATGAGAAATAAATTGAGGTAAACCAGCGCGCTGACCACGCCGAAATATTTTCCCATCACCCAATTGGCCGTGGTCATCGGCCGCGACAGCATCACTTGATCGAGCCGCGCCTTTTCTTCGGCTTTGCGGAAATCGCCGGCGACGAAGATGATGAGCACGGCTTGCACGTAGCTGAAAAAATAAAGCGCCAGAAAACCGTCCGTGCCCTCCAGCAAAAATTCACCGGGGAACGAGCCTTCGACAATGGAGACGACGGTCATCACCACCATGAAAAAAATGATCATCAGGACGCCGATTCCTGCCAGCACCCAAAACTTGGCGGTGCGATAGAGCATGATTCGCTCGACATCGGCAATGGTCAAAATGTATTTCAGGTTTTTCATCACTTTTTCACTTCAAAATAGCGCCCTTCAAACAGCAGGTACGATGCCTCTTTGCCGCTGCCGTAAACACCGAAGCCGTCAATGTGATATTCCTTGCCGGCGCGGCCTTGCAACACCCTCTCCTTGAAACTTTCGATCTTCCCGCTCTCATTGCGAAACCAGAATAGCGCGCCGTCTTCATAATGGCCGCGATGCAGCGATTTCTCGCCGTTGTCTTTTTCCACGGCGCAAAAGAGCTTGCCGTTTTCTTCGTAATTTCTTGCCTGCGCGCGCACGATTTTGCCGTCGCGAGCTTTCTCAATAAAAGTTGCGCGCTGCACATTGCCTTCCCACCAATAGCGCTGCTCGACGTCGATCTGATCGAGCAAACGGCCGTCATGCGAATAAACTTTGAATACGCCTTTCCACTGTGCGTTGAACGGCGCGAAAATCTCGTGGGCGCTTTGGGCGTGCGCGGAGAATGTGAAAATCAGGGCGAGCAACAAGAGGTTCGTTTTTAGCATGCAGAGTTTAAGTTGGTATCCGGATTTTACGAATCGCCCGGATATTTGCAATCTTTCTCATCCGTTGGACAAAAAATTTTTTCAATTATTCTTCTCTTCTTCATCTTCCTCGACTCTTTGCCCGACCACCGATTCCATGAAATACATGTACGCATCTTCGAGATTCGGCGGCAGGCTTTGCATGTCGTAACCGGCAATCGGCTCGCCGACGACGCGCAGCAGCAGATTTGGTGCTTTGGGAATGGTGGAAATCACTTGCATCCGGCTGGCGATGTTCGGAAACTCCGCCTCGTCGCAGAGCACTTGCCAAACTTTGCCGGCAGCTTGCGCAATCAAGTTGGCGGGATGGCCGCGAAACGCCACCTTGCCTTTGGCCAACACCGCAAGATCTTCGCAGGTGCTTGAAATATCACCGACGATATGCGTGCTCAGGATGATAACTTTGTCGCGGCTGATGGCGGTGAGCAAATTGCGAAAGCGAATTCTTTCTTCAGGATCGAGGCCAGTAGTTGGCTCGTCGACGATCAACAAGCGCGGGTTGCCGATAAGCGCCTGCGCGATGCCGAGACGCCGCATCATGCCGCCGGAGTAGGTTTTGGCTTTGCGGTCGCGCGCTTCCAGCAATCCTACGTGCGCCAGATTTTCATGCACGGCCTCGCGCAAATTTCGGCGCGGCACGCCGTTCAGTTTCGCGATGTAACTCAACAATTCCGCGCCGGTAAGCTGCGGGTAAACGCCGAAGAACTGCGGCAAATAGCCGAGCGAGGAGCGAATTTGCTGCCGCTGCGTGCGAATATCCGCGCCGTCGATGGAGACCTCACCCGAGGAAGGCGTTTCGAGCGTCGCCAAAATTTTCATCAGCGTGCTCTTGCCGGCGCCGTTTGGCCCGAGCAAGCCGAACATGCCGGTGGCGATTTCCAGGTTGACACCTTGCAGCGCATGAACGCCGCCGGAATAGGTCTTGTAAAGGCTGCGGATTTGGATGGACATGAATTACTTGTACTGATTTTTTAGACAGAGGTTGCGACGGAAATGTTACATTTTAAGGAATTCTCGAATCAAGTGCAAACAAAAACTGTCCAGATATGACATCCGGCTATGAGATGCCGCCGCAAGCATAAAAGTTGTAAAGCTTCACCAGATTCCGGAGCGCGTAATTTTGCGAATTAATGTTAATAGTGAAAAAGAAATGGCTTTCAGTTTCGATGCGCCCGGAAAAGCGTTGCTTGCATTTGGCGAGCTACGACACGCTGAAACATCGAAGGCGGGCGCGATTTCGTTTTCGAGAAAAATAGCGTTGGCAGGGTCGCGATTGGTTTATGATGGAACTGAAAAATTGATCAAGAATATTCGGTTGACAGCGAGCGGAGTCGATGGGCACGTTGAATGAAGTTGCCACATATTGAATTCAAAAGTTCTAAATGACCGGAACCCGGAATGACTCGAAACGGTTTTATCCCTGCTCCACCAACTCCACCATTACCCCCATCAAACTCTTCGGATGCAAAAACGCCACGCGGCTTCCACCCGCGCCCGCGCCACCGGCGTCCGGAATAATTTCCATTCCCGCCGCCGCCATTCGCGCCAGCGCGGCTTCGAGATCGGCGACTTTGAAACAGATGTGATGCATGCCCTCGCCGCGCTTGTCGATGAATTTGGCGATCGGTGAATCCGGCGCGGTGGCCATCAGCAGCTCGACGCGCGACTCGCCGACGTCGAACATCGCGACTTTGACTTTTTGCGAGGCGACTTCTTCAAGATGGTCGGGCGCCTGGCCGCAAAGCGCGGTGTAGCGCGCAATCGCCGCGTCCAAATCACGGACGGCAATGCCGAGGTGATCGATTTTTTCGAGCATAACGATCCTTTTATCAAGTGGCAATGAATTGTAATCAAAAGTAAAAAGGCGAGGACTGAAAAGCAAGGGATAAAAAAAACTTTTTAAAAATCCAACTGATAAAAAGCGGCCAACGGATTATGCTTCATGGTCATCCGTTGGCCGCTTTCAATCCGTTGGAATAAATTTGTTGATTGGAGGCATCGTAGCGCGCCTTCGTTGCATTCGTTGTCGCGCGCAGCTTCGTTCCCCAATGAATCGCCACGGTGCCGAACATCAACGTCTCAAATTCCACGTTATTCAGCCCGGCATCTTCCATCCGCACGCGCAGCTCCTCCGGCGTAATGAAAATCGCCACCGAATGCGGCAAATACGAATACGCATCCGAGGCGCCGCTGATCGCGCCGCCGATTTTCGGAACGATTTTGCCGAAATACCACGCAAAAATATTGCGGAACACCGGCTGCCGCGGACGGGTGATTTCCAAACAGGCGATCTTGCCGCCGGGCTTGGTCACGCGCGTCATTTCCTTCAAAAAAGCGTTGAGATCGCCGACGTTGCGCAGCGAGAACCCGGTGATCACCGCGTCGAAATAATTATTGGGAAACGGCAGGCGCAAACCGTCCGCCGCTACCAGATGAATCGGCGCCAGCTTGCGGTTTCGGCGCTGCCAGGGCTTGATTTTCATGCGCGCGTATTGCATCATGGTGTGGCTAAAATCGGCGGCGACGATCAACTCAGCCTTAGCGTCGCGCGCGGCCAATGCAAGATCAGCGGTGCCGGCCGCGATATCCAGCACACGCGCCCCGGCTTGAATGCCGGCGCGCTTCACCGCCAGCCGCCGCCAGCTTTGGTCGCGGCCCAGCGTCATCACGCGATTCATCAGATCATAGCGCGGCGCGATGCGGCTGAACATATCCTGCACGTAGCCGGCCTTTTGCTCGGGAGTGTCAAACTTGAAAGAATTTTTGGGCATAAAAAAGTCGTCAAGGGAAGTTCCAATATACGCATCCCGGCAGGATTGAACAAGATAAATTTTTGAAACTAAAGAGTCACGAAGTCCGAAGTCCAATGTCCGAAGTCGCGTCGCTATAAAACTATTACATGACTTCCGGTATCCGACCTTGGACCTCGGACTTTGGACTTTCTCGACTTTGCACTTCCCACCTTGACCTTCACAAAAATTTTCATTATCTTCAACACATATTAACAATTCAAACAATCAGTTGGCAAGACTTATTTCGCCTTTAAAAAAACATTCCGACTTCGGACCTCCGATCTCGAACTTCTGACACTTCAAGCCCCAGACTTCGGACTCCCCGACCTCGGACATCGGACTTTTGCACCATGAATGTACTTCAACTTCTCGACGTTCTGCGCAGCGATCCGGAATTTATGTACAACGTGACTTGCTGGAAGACGCTGCCTGCCAAGCCGGCGCAATGGGCGGATTTCCCAACCTGGCTGAAACCCGAGCTTCGCGAAGCGATGCAGCAGCACGGCATCAATCGCCTCTACTCGCATCAAGCCGAAGCCATCGCGCAAATCGGCGCGAAAAAAAATATCGTTGTGGTCACGCCAACGGCTTCGGGGAAAACGCTGTGTTATAATTTGCCGACGCTCAACGCCGTTCTGGAAAATCCCGAAGCGCGCGCGCTTTATTTGTTTCCCACCAAAGCCCTGTCGCAAGATCAAGTCGCCGAGCTGTATGAGATCGTCAAATTGCTCAGCCCGAAAATCAATTTCGATATTAAAACGTATACTTTTGACGGCGACACGCCGCAAGCCGCGCGGCAGGCGATTCGCAGCTCCGGCCACATCGTCGTGACCAATCCCGACATGCTGCATCAGGGCATACTGCCGCATCACACCAAATGGGTGAAGCTGTTCGAGAATTTGCGCTACGTCGTCATCGACGAGCTGCACAACTATCGCGGCGTGTTCGGCAGCCATCTCGCCAACGTGGTGCGGCGGTTGCGCCGCATCGCCGCGTTCTACGGCGCGAAGCCGCAATTCATCTGCTGCTCCGCCACGATTGCCAATCCGCAAGAGCTGGCCGAGCAGATCACCGAAAGCGACGTCGAGCTGATCGACAACAATGGCGCGCCGCGCGGGGAAAAGCATTTCGTTCTCTATAACCCGCCGGTGGTCAATCGCGAGCTGGGCATTCGCAAATCTTCGGTGAAAGAGGCGCGAAACATCGCCGGCAAATTTCTGCTCAATGATATCCAAACCATCGTTTTCGCCCGCAGCCGCTTGCGTGTCGAAATTCTTGTCACTTATTTGAAGGAAATGTTCGCCGCGAACAAAAAATCGCCGAATCTCATTCGCGGTTATCGCGGCGGTTATTTGCCCACCGAACGGCGTGAGATCGAGCGCGGCTTGCGCAGCGGCGAAACGCTCGGCGTGGTTTCAACGAATGCCCTCGAGCTTGGCATCGACATCGGCCAGCTCACGGCTTGCGTGATGGCCGGTTATCCCGGCAGCATGGCGAGCGCCTGGCAGCAGGCCGGCCGCGCCGGACGCCGCGCCGATTCCGCCGTTGCGGTGATGGTCGCCTCCAGCGCGCCGGTCGATCAATACGTCGTCAATCATCCCGATTATTTTTTCGGCAAGCCGCCCGAATCCGGCGTCGTCGATCCCAACAATCTCGTCATCTTGATGAGCCACATCAAATGCTCCGCGTTCGAGCTGCCGTTTGCCGACGGCGAAAAATTCGGCTACGGCAAAACCCGCGTCGAGGCGACGAACGAAATTCTCGAATATCTCGAAGAGAACAAGATTCTGCATCACGCCGAAGGCCGCTGGCATTGGATGACCGACGCCTATCCCGCCGAGGCCGTCGGCCTGCGCACAGCCACGCCGGAGAACGTCGTGATCATCGACGCCACGAATAACGAGCGCGTGATCGGCGAAGTGAATTTGCTCGACGCGCCAACGATGCTGCACGACGAAGCGATTTACATTCACGAAGCCGCGCAATATCACGTCGACAAGCTCGATTGGGATCGCCGCAAAGCCTACGTGCGCCAGGTCGAGGTCGATTATTACACCGACGCGCACACCGACACCAGCATTCACGTTTTGGAAACGTTCGAGCAAACGGATTTGCCCATGCCCGCCATGAAAAAAGCTCACGGCGAGGTGAATGTGAATTGCCAAACGACGAAATTCAAGAAGCTTAAATTCGGCTCGCACGAGAACATCGGCTACGGCCCGGTCGAGCTGCCGGAGATCAGCATGCACACGACGTCGTACTGGTGGGAATTTCCGAGCGACATGGCCGAGCGCATGAAGGTGCCGCCATCCGTGCTCGGCGATGCGCTCAAAGCTCTCGCCCACGTTCTGCAAAGCGCCGCCGCGATTTATCTGATGTGCGACCTCCGCGACGTTCGCGCCGTGCCGATGGTCCGCGCCCCGCTCACGCAAAAGCCGACGATTTTCATTTACGACAACCACGCCGGCGGCGTCGGCTTCAGCAAACGTTTATTTGGAATGCACGACGAGTTGAAAGTCGCAGCTCGCGATTTGATCACAAAATGCGGCTGCGCGGCGGGATGTCCTTCATGTGTTGGGCCGGCGCTGGAAATTGGGGAGCAGGGGAAAGCGGGGGCGTTGCGGTTGCTTGAAATTGTGTCGTAACGCAGACGGCTTGTCTGTAAGAGTAACCAAAACGAAATGCTCATGAAATAAAAACCACACGCAAAGCCGCCGAGACGCAGAGGTCACGCAAAGTTTTTCCTTTTGCGAAATCTCCAAGTGAAATGAACATGGCTAATATAAATAAAAAACTTTTAAGTCGCATTTTCTAAATTCGGGAGGTATATATATTAGAAGTTTGGCTTCCTTAATTGTTAGGAATTTTGTGGTAGTCTGCAACTTTGAATCAATAGGAGCTCAAATTATGGTGGCCATAAAAAAAGAAATAGGATCGAATTGGGTATCGTCGGCCTTATTAGCATTACGCTAATTTTTTTACTTTCATGTTCAACAGCTCAATTCGTTAAAAATCGAAATTATGTCCCGCCAACTTTGACCGCCTCAGCAACGGTCGAAGCGCTGCTGGCCATTCTCGAAGTGGAAAACAATCCCGACAGCCGGCAAGAGTTTTATGTCAAGATTGAAAATGTGTTCGAGGGGAAACCCT
>Ga0187892_10002490_pt1 | contig 36705 bp, 28 predicted proteins | sample MA1701073metaG_FD_139345 | JGI IMG/M metagenome (GOLD analysis project Ga0187892, IMG submission 139345) | Bio-ooze microbial communities from a basaltic lava cave in the Kipuka Kanohina Cave System on the Island of Hawaii, USA - MA170107-3 metaG ... | reverse complement strand
TCGAACTTGCGGAGGCCGCGGCTGGTCGCGTCGGGACGCGGCAGCGCGGAGCGAGTCGCGAACGAATCGGTTTGGCGAAGGATCGTGGAGGCTTATCGTGGGCAACCCTGAAGATTTTTCTGCAGACGAGCGTGTTCAAGACGTGAGAGTCGTCGAGGAAGCACTGGCGAAGGCCGTGGGGGAGGCGTTGCGAGACCACAAGCGGGCGGGGAACCCGGTTCCAGAATGGCGAGACGGGAGGGTGCAATGGGTTGCCCCCGAGGAGATCCCCGACCTGGCATCAGGCGAGCAGTGAAGCACAAGCCGCCTGGTCTCAAGTGTGACGCGAGTACCTGAGGAGGCCTCGCAAGGTGGGTGATGTGCCGGCCTGATGGACACCCAGGTGGACACCTGCTTCATCGAGCCGATCGGCGCGAGTCATGCGCGGTCGTCGCAACCTCTTGAGAACATTTGGTGCCGGAGGCGGGATTCGAACCCGCACGAAGAGTACTTCGGGAGATTTTAAGTCCCCTGCGTCTACCGATTCCGCCACTCCGGCAAGAGCCGGATTCTAGCGTGTTTTCAGTGGTCGGGCAGGAAGCTCGTTCGCCGCCCCAGAGACCTCGGACGAACAGGTGTCCCGGAACGCCCACCTGGACCATGCGGCTTGCCGCGGTGTGTCGCAACGTATGGAACGACGCGCCGTCCATCTCGGCGCTCCGGAGTCCACATTGGTCTTTACGCGACGGATTCCAGCGCCAACCGTTGCCCATCCGGGTGTGCAAACCGCTCGGACTCGCGTGCGGCATCGGGGCCGTCTTGCCCTGGCCGGCCGCGCGGGATAGCATGCGTGGGGCAGGCACACACCGTCGGTGTGCAGAGGAGGATCAATGATCGACCGTCGCGCTTGGTACTGGGCTCCGTTACTGGCCATCTTCGCGGTCTGGCTCGCTTGGGCCGGCACGGCGACCGCTCCACCGCCGTGGACGTTCAACGCCACGATCATCGAGGCCTGCAGCTGCCCGATGTTCTGCCAGTGCTACTTCAATACGAAGCCGGCTAGCCACGGCGGGCATTCGGGCCACGGCGGGGGCGGCGGCGAGCACTTCTGCCGTTTCAACAACGCGTTCAAGGTCAACCAGGGGCGCTACGGCGAGGTCGAGCTCGACGGGGCCAAGTTCTGGGTCGCAGGCGACCTCGGCGGGGACTTCTCCAAGGGCAACATGGACTGGGCGGTACTGACCTTCGACAAGGCGCTCACGCCGGAGCAGCGCGAGGCCATCGGGGCCATCGTCGGGCAGGTGTACAAGGTCAAGTGGGGCTCGTTCAAGACCGCCGAGGGCAGCGTGGACACCTGGAAGTTCGACAAGGACTCGGCCCACGCGACGCTCGACGGTGGGAAGACGGCCGAGGTCAAACTGCGGCGCTTCCCCGGCATGTCCGACGAGCCCGTCGTGATCCACAACCTGAAGTACTGGGACGCGAAGCGGAACGAAGGCTTCGTGCTGATGCCCAATGAGGTGGAAGCCTACCGCGTGGGCGACAAGCCCTTCGAGTTCAAGGGCACGAACGGGTTCATGATCACGCTGGACATGAACTCGCAGGACGTGAAAACCGACTGACCGGCCAGCCGAGCGAGGCCCATGCGGCGTGTGGTCTAATGACGCCTCATGGGCTTTCGCGACGCGCTGAAGCAGCTCCAGCGCCGCCTCGTCGTCGCGGCCTCGCCGTGGAAGTACCGCAAGGGACGGGTGCCCTTGCCCTTCCGCTGGCTGGTCAGCCCGCTGCGCTACGACGTCCTGGTGCGCCTGGAGTACTTTCGCTTCCACGAGCGGAACCTGGAGCTGTACCGTGGCGAGTTTCCGCGCTACCTCGAACTCGCGCGGCAGCAGCCGTACTTCGTCTGGTTCCGCGAGGTCCTGTGCCGGCGCCGCTTTCCGCAACTGCGGGAGGATCCCGCGGGGCTGGCCCGCGCCTTCGAGCAGCGCGTGCGCGCGGCCGCCGAGCTGCACCGCGGCTTCCGGGAACGCGGCTTCGACGAGCGCAACCCGATCATCTTGCGCGCCGGGAGGCGGATCCGGCCCACGCCGACCGGCAAGCGGATCCGGCGCAAGCTGTTCGTCGGGGACGGCTGCCATCGCATGGCGCTCCTGATGCTCGCCGGAGCGGAGATCCTGAACCCGGGCCAGTACCGGGTGCGCCACGAGCGCGAGCACGAGCCGCTGGACAACACGCACCTACTGATCGGTCCCCTGGGCTTGACGCGGACGGAGTATTATCGGTTCCTGTCGGGCGGCTACTGCGGATCGACCTACGATGATCGCGAGTTGCTGCTCGATGCCGTGCGGCGGGTCGAGCCGCATTACGTGGCCGAAGTGACCGAGGTGAGCGCCATCGACGAGCGGCAACTGACATGACGCTGACGACCTCCGAGCCGACCCGTGAGGAAGTCCAGCACTTCCTCGAGACGACCCGGTTCTCGGGCTATCAGTCCGTGCCCCTGCCCCACGGGCTGCGCGTCCCCGGCCGCGATCGCACGCGGCGGGCCGACGACCTGCTGGGGGAGCGGATCCGCGGCAAGTCGCTGCTGGACGTCGGAACCTACTACGGATTCTTCCCCTGCGAGGCCACGCGGCGCGGGGCGAAGCGGGCGCTGGGGATCGAGGCCGATCCCCAGCGCTGCGCGATCGCGCAGCGCATCGCCCGGCTGCATGGCGATCGTTACGAGATCCGCCAGGGCTTGGTCCAGGAGCAGCGGTTCGACGAGCGCTTCGACGTCGTCCTGCTGCTCAACGTGCTGCACCACGTGCTGGACCCGGTGGGGATCCTGCGCCAGTTGGCGGGCGTGTGCAACGAGATGTTGATCGTCGAGTTCTGCCTGGCCGACGATCCCGAGTGCATCAGCCGGCTGGGCGGCGGCGCGCGCAAGCCCCTGGCCCGGACTCGTGCGCGCCTGCGCTCGCTGCTGCTGCGCGCCGCCGCCTGGCGGCTGCCGATCATGAGCGTCGCCGACGTACCCTACCACCGCACCTTCTACTTCAGCCGCGAGGCCTTCCTCAACCTGTTCGTCGCACACCACCGCCTGTTCGACGCCGTGGAGTTCCTGCCCACGAGGATGAAGAGGCGAAGGGCGGTGGCCCTGTGCCGGCCGGCGCGCTGATGCCGACCGAGAGCCGCAGCGCTTCGGGCTGGAGCGAACAGCGGGTTCGCGAGCTGCTGCGCGACCACGACTTCCCCTATCAGAGAATCGAGCTGCCCTACGGCCTGGCGACGCCGGGGACCGACCGCTCGGCCACGGCCAGCATGATCTTTCCCGACGACATGAGCGGAAAGACCGTCCTCGACGTCGGCTGCAAGTACGGCTATTTCTGCTTCGAAGCGCTGCGCCGCGGGGCGGCGCGCGCCGTGGGCCTCGACGTCGACCCGGACAGCGTTCGCAAGGCCGCGCTGCTCGCCGACTGCCTGGGGGTCGACGCGGCGTTTCGCCTGCTCGACGTCGAGCGCGACTCCATCGGCGAGCGCTACGACTACGTGCTGTGCCTGAACCTGCTGCACCACTTGAAGAACCCGCTGGCCGCACTGGACAAGCTGATCGGGGTCACGCGCGAGCGGCTGATCCTCGAGGTGGCCGCGCTGGGCCGGAAGGACCGGCGCAAGGTCAAGATACCCTGGCTCGTGGCCGGCCTGCTCAACCGGCTGCCGATCGTCCTCGTCGGGCGAAACGGCACCACGGGGCGGCGCAGCACGCAGAAGTTCTTCATCACTTCGTCCGCAATCGAGAACCTGCTGCTGTACCAGCGGCACATGTTCGCCCGCGTGGACACCTACCCCTCCGAGGGCAAGGACCAGCGCTACGTCTCGATCGCCCACCGGCGCCGCATCGGTCGCCTCGTCGTCGTGGGCGGCCCGGTCTCGTCGGGCAAGACCACGCTGGTCGAAAGGCTGACCGCCGGGGAGCTGCCCGAGGTCGCGGCGCGGGCGCGGATCGGCGACCCGGCGGGCTGGACGCGGATCTCGGCCGGCTGGTTGCCGGAGCTGACGGAGCCCGCCATCGACCGGCTGCTGTTGCACTACGACTTCCTGCGCCCGTACCTGGCCAGCGCGAAGACCCATGACCGGGACGAGGCGCTCGACGTGCTGGAGACCGCCGAACGGCTGACCTTCGTCACGATCTGGACGCCGCCGGAACGGCTGCGCCGGCAGTTGCTCGCGAGCGAAATCGAACCCAAGACCAGATTGGGGGTCTACCGCGGCAAGAGCCGGATGCTCAAGATCCAGCGCGACTACGCCAGTCCGGCCCGGATCCGCGAGCACTACCGGCAGTGGTTCGACTACGCGCGCACCAAGAGCGACGACCACGTCGTCGTCGAGCTATCCGACCCCGTCCGCCTCTACACCATCGACGAGTGGGAGCGAATGGTCGAACGGTGATCCCGCCGAACTCGCGGCCGAAGCTCGTTGCGCGCAGGGGCGCTCCCCTCGCCGGTCTCGCCCGCGCGCTGCTGTTGCAAGCGGCGCTCGTCTCCGCCGCTCACGCCGCTCTCGAAGGCGACTTCCGGCTGGAACGGATCGGCACGCGTCACGGCCTGAACGCCGAGATCGTGACCTCGATCCACCGCGACCGCACCGGGTTCCTCTGGATCGGGACCCGGGATGGGCTGATCCTCTACGACGGCTACTCGGCCAAGGTCTTCGACCACGAAATCACGGACCCCGCCTCCATCTCGGACAACAGCATCCGCACCATCTATGAAGATCGCGAGGGCAGCCTGTGGCTCGGCACAAACACCGGCGGGCTGAATCGGTACGATCGCGCGAGCGGACGATTCGAGAAGTACCGCCACGACTCCGCCGATTCCCGTTCGATCAGCCACGACAGCGTCTACGCCATCCTGCAGGACCGCGAGGGCGCGCTGTGGGTCGGCACGCAGAGCGGCCTCAACCGGCTGGACCGCGCGACAGGCACGTTCGATCGTTTCATGTCCGAGCCCGAGAACGAGCTGACGCCGGGCCACGACTACGTGCACTGGATCCACGAGGACCGCGCGGGCTACCTGTGGGTGGCGACGGTCGGCGGCGGGCTCAGCCGGCGGGAGCCCGCCACGGGCCGTTTCGCGCGTTTTCGGCACGACCCCCACGATCCGCGCACCGTCCGCCACGACTCGGTGTTCTCGGTCCTGGAGGACGCCACGGGCGAACTCTGGGTCGGAACGCAGGCCGGCGTCGATCGATTCGACCGCGCGAGCGGATCGTTCGAGCACTTTCCCGCGGGAGCCGACGACACGGCGGGCCTGAGCTACCCGCTCGTGACCTCGCTCGCGCCGGGTCCGCCTGGAACGCTCTACGTGGGCACGTGGGGCGGAGGAATGCACGAGCTCGAGATCGCCAGCCGGACGTTCCGCACGCGCTCCGGCCACGGTTCGCAACAGAGCGGAGACCCCCTCGATCGGATCGCCTGCCTGCACGCCGACGACCGCGGAGCGATCTGGGCCGGGACGTGGGGTGGAGGGTTGGTCCGTGTTCGCCCGTCGTCGTCCGTCTTCGAGACGCTGCGCGAGGGCCAGCCTCCACGGGGTCTGAGCGTGGGCGACACGATCTCCTTGGGGGTCGGCCCCGACGGCACGCTGTGGATGGGGACCTTCGGTGGCGGTCTCAATCGCCGCGACTCGCGCGGCGATATCCGCCAGCTTGGCCAACAGCCGGCGCCCGCGATACTGGCGATCCACGTCGATCCTGACGGCCGCGCCTGGCTGGGAACGATGATGGGGGTCGCGCGGCTCGATCCGGAATCGGGCGAAACCACGTTCTTCACTCACGATCCGCGGCGGCCCGCCAGCCTCGGCCCGGGGTACGTGGCCGCCATCCTCCGGGACAGCGACGGCGTGTTGTGGATCGGCACCGGGGAGGGCGGGCTTCAGCGTCTGCGCCCCGACGGCGCGTCGTTCGATCATTTCACCCACGCACCGCGGGATCCGTCGACGCTCAGCGACGTGTACGTCACCGCGCTGTACGAGGACCGCCGGGGAGCGTTGTGGGTCGGCACGCGCTCGGGAGGGCTGAACCGTTGCGACCGTCTGCGGATGTCCTGCCAGCGTTTCGTCGTCGATCCAGGCGACGAAAGAGCGATCGGGCATCACTGGGTGACCTCGCTGGCGGAGGACCGGGACGGTCGTCTGTGGGTCGGCACCGGAGGGGGCGGATTGAACCGCTTCGAACCCCCCACGGAGCCCGGGCAGGCCGGGGGATTCTCCAGAGTGACCGAGCGCGACGGGCTGGCCGACGACAACGTGATGGGCATCGCCTCCGACGACGACGGCAGTCTGTGGCTGAGCACTCAGGCCGGACTGACTCGCCTCGATCCCGAGACCGGCAGGATCGTCAACTTCGGCAGGCCGGACGGACTGCTCACGCTCGAGTTCAATCCGGGGGCCGTGGCGCGGGATGCGGCCTCGATCTACTTCGGCACGCCGGCCGGCGTCGTGGTCCTGCCCGCCGGCCGGCCGTTCCCCGAGTCGGAGACCTCGACCACCGCCCTGACGTCGATCACGACGCTCGCCGGCCCGCTGGTCTCGGGCGGGCCGGTCGCGGACCTGCGGCGGCTCGAGCTGCCCTACGGCGAAGTCGTCTCGTTCGAGTTCGCGGTGCTGGACTACGACGAGGAGGATGACCGGTACCGCTACGCCTACCGCTTCAGCGGGGTGAGCGACGACTGGACCGATCTCGGCTCACGGCGACAGCTGACCTTCGCCGATCTCCGCCCCGGCCGCTACGAGCTGACGATCCGCGGCCGCAACGCGCGCGGCGCCTGGAGCGCGACGCAGCCCCTGGAGCTGCGGATCGTGCCGCCGTTCTGGATGACCGCCTGGTTCCGCCTGGCCGTGTTCGGCAGCCTGGCGCTGGCGCTGCTCCTGGGACATCGCGCCCGCCTGTCCGCGCTCGAGCGGCGCAATCGCGAACTCGTGGCGCTCCAGGACGAGCGCGAGCGTGCGCTGCGCGAGGCCCGGGCCAGCGAGGAAAAGCTGCAGATCACCTACGGCGAGCTGCGTTCGCTCACGCGCCGCCTCGAGGCGTCCAAGGAAGACGAGCGCAAGCGGATCGCCCGCGAGCTGCACGACGAGATGGGGCAGATCCTGAGCGCGACCAAGATCAACCTGCAGATCCTGCCGTCGCTGCCCGACGCCGCGGTCCGTGAGCGCCGGATCGTGGATTCCGTGGCCCTCGTCGATCGCATGATCGGCCAGGTGCGGGCGCTGTCGCTCGACCTGCATCCTCCGTTTCTGGACGAGCTGGGCCTGGTGCTGGCCCTGCGCGGCTACGTCGAGGCGGTGGGGCGCCGCTCGGGCATCGACATCCGCGTCGTGGCCGACGTGGAGCCGGAGCGGCTGCCCGAGGAGGTCGAAATCCACGCCTTCCGGCTGGTCCAGGAGTCGGTCACGAACGTCGTCCGCCACTCCGGAGCGAGCCAGGCCACGGTCACGGTCGAGCGCCGACCCCACGACCTGCGGCTGAGCGTGCGGGACGACGGACGCGGCTTCGCGGTCGCCGAGACGCTGGAGCGGGCGACCCACGGCCAGCACCTGGGGTTGCTGGGCATGCGCGAGCGCGTGGGCTCTTTGGGCGGACGATTCGAGATCGACTCCGCTCCCGGCCGTGGAACCGAGATCCGGATCGAGTTATCCTTGAGGCATTGAAGGGGCCACGATGCGGATTCTGCTGGCCGACGACCACACGCTGGTGCGGGCGGGGATCCGCGCGTTGCTCGAGGGCATCGACGGCGTGATCGTCGTGGCCGAGACCGGTGACGGCCGCGAGGCTTTGGAGCTGATCGAGCGTCACCGACCGGACGTCGCCCTTCTCGACATCGCGATTCCGGGCCTGAGCGGGCTCGAGATCGCCATTCGCGTGCCGCAGCTCTCGCCCAGGACCAAGACCGTCATGCTTTCGATGCACGCGGGCGAGCCGTTCGTGGCCAAGGCGCTGCGCGCCGGCGTGGCGGGCTACCTCCTGAAGGACGCTGCCGCCACCGAGCTGGCGCTGGCGCTGCGCGCGGTGTCGCGCGGCGAGCGCTACTTGAGCCCGGCGATCTCGACGAAGGTCGTCGAGGGCTTCCTGCGCGGCGCCGAGCCGCATCACGACGCGCTCGATGAGCTGACGCGGCGCCAGCGCGAGATCCTGCAACTGATCGCCGAGGGGCGCTCGACCAAGGAGATCGCGCAGCTCCTCGGCGTCAGCGTCAAGACGGTCGAAACCCACCGCTCGCAACTGATGGACCGGCTGAACATCCACGACGTGCCGGGGCTCGTGCGTCTGGCCGTGCGCACGGGCCTGGTCTCGCCCGACCGCTGAGCGCGCCGCCGAATCGACCAAGAGTCGACCGCGCTGCCGAGCGACGAAGGACTCCCGCACGACCCGGTCCGTCTGAACGACGTCCGACGTCGATTCAGGGGCAGGCCACCCCGGAGGCCGCGATCTCGGCGTCGCGCGAGCCGAGCTGGCCGGCGCCCTTCGAATCGTAGGTGCCCTGGTTGCCGCTGGCTTCGGCGCGCACGAGGTAGAAGAACCCGTCGTCGCTCGGGGGCAGATTCGCGTCCGTGAGGGTCTTGAGCGGCGTGCTGTTGACCAGGCACGTGTCGGTGGCCAAGGAGAAGTCGCCGCCCGTGCTCTGGAGCGCCGAAAGCGTTCCGCGCACCACGTCGTGCCGGCCTGCCCCGGTCACCAGCGTCCATTTCAGCTCGGTCCCGCCAACTCCTTTGGCCAACGTGAGCTTGGGCGGCGCGAGGGTCAGCACGATGAGAAAGCCTCGGTTGGCCGGCCAGGGTTGATCCTTCTGGCCCCAGCCTCCGAACACGCTGCCGTCCCTCGAAATGGCGAGCGGCGAGGTCAGCCCGATCCAGTTCGCCGCCGTCAGCACGCCCTGCGAGGCGAGCCACGCCTTCAGCTCGAGCGCGGTCGCGCCGTTGAACGAGATGCCCCCCTTCATGGTGGGCCCGTTGCCGTCGCTGCCCACGATGATGCTGCCGTCGTCGCTCAGGTTCCAGGCTTTGGTGATGCCGTCCAGGCACTGGAGCCCCTGGCCCGCGCGCCAGACCCAGGCCTGGGTCCCCACGTTGCAATTGATGCCCACGACGATCGAGCCGTCGTGATTGGCATGCTGCGCTTCCCCGACGTGGGCGCCACCCGGCGCGAGGACGAACTCCTCCACGCCGTTGACCCACTTCGCCCCAACTCGCTGGCCGTCCGCCAGGTCCTGCCAGCCCACGATGACGCCGCCGTCGGCGGAGACGCCGTTGGCGCGAGTCGAGCGGTTGGGCACCAGGGTTCCGAGGTCGACCATGCCCGTCGCGGCCGTCCAGCGGAAGGCGCGGGCCTTGCACACGTCCCAGCCCAGCCCGACCACGACCGACCCATCGGCCGACATGTCGTAGTTGTTGCTGAGATCGGGGCAGCCCGACGTGGCCGGGGGCAAGGCTCCGAAGGGCTGCCAGCTCGTCCCTCCCAGCCAGATCCCCGCGGAGGGGTCGCCTCCGAGCGTGGTGGCGCCCGAGAACTTCGTGCCGTCGGTGGAGACCGACACGTTGCCCATGCCCGTGCCGCCCAGCGTCACGATGCCGCCATCCTGCGTCCAGTAGATGTTCTGGCCACCGGAGGTCCCGGCGACGATCTGCCCCGTGCCGTCGATGTCCGACACGGCCATGCCGGGAGGCAATTCGACGAAGATCGGCTTGTTCGCCGCCTCCGCCGGCAGCGCCGCCGCGATCAGGCACGCAGTCGGAATCACGACGCTCGTCAACTTCTTCCAGCCCATGGCGGTCCTCCTGGTCCTCGATCGTCCCGAGTCCATCAAGTCGTTCGCTCTTCGGTCTTCGTGGTGTCCTTGGCGGCCGGGTTCGAACCCTTGACGCCGGCGCCGCGCAGCGATCGAAGCAGCGCGGGAAGCTCGTCCGTCACCTGGTCCTTGGCCAGGAAGTCGTCGGCGCCGGCGGCCCACGCTTGCTGCCTGGCGGCGACGCTGTCGTGGAGCGTCAGGATCACGACCGGCGGCGCGCCGGGGCGCTCCTTGATCAGCCGGGTGGCCTGGAATCCGTCCAGGCCCGGCATGACCGCGTCCATCAGGACCAGATCGGGGCGCAGCCGCTCGGCCGCTTCGAGAGCCTGGCGGCCGTCTCGGGCCGTGCCCGCCAGCACGAGGCGCGGCTGGCTCGAGATCCAGGAGCCGATCCCCTCCCGAAACTCCTCGCTGTCGTCGACCACGAGGATCCTCGTCACGCGCGATGGATCGGACATCCAGGACCTCCCCGCTTCAGGCCCCCCCAATATCCGACGACGCCGCGCCCCGGCCCATCGGGGAATCCCTGGGTTCCGGCGGAAGCCGCCCCTGGATCGCGGGCCGCCCGCGCTGGGAAGCCGGAGCGTCGCGAGGGTCGCCCCGGGTCGGGCTCAGCGAGCCAGGCCGGCCAGCTCGTCGCGGGTGGCGCGGAGCTTGGCCAGGAGCGCGGTCGAGGCGGACAGGCGCTCGCGAACCTCGTCGACCTTCTCGGCGGGAGCGCGCTCGACGAAGCTCGGCGTGTCGAGCTTCCCCCGGTCTTGGGCCAGGGACTTCTCGGCCTTGGCGATCTCGCGGTCGAGCCGCGCGATCTCCTCGTCGAGGTCGATGTAGCGGGCCAGGTCGAGGTACAGCTCGAACGCCTCGTCGTAATGGGCCGCCGTGCCCGCAGGGCGCGCGTCCACGTACTCGATGGACTCGACGCGCGCGAGCAGTCCGACCGGCTGCTCCAGCCGTTCGAGCATCGGGCGGGTGGCCGGTTCGAGCGGCCGGACCAGGACCGCGACCCGCTGGCCCGCGGGGATGTTGCTCGAGGCGCGGATCTGGCGCACCGCGCTCACGAAGCGTTGCACGATGGCGAAGCGGGCCTCGAGCGCGGGATCGGGATCCCGGCGCGGCTGTGGGAAGCCGTCGGCGATCAACAGCTCGTGCTCGGGCTTGCGATCGAGCCACAGCCCGAGGGCGTCCAGCGGGCCGCGCAGCCGAGCCCACAGCTCCTCGGTGACGAAGGGCACGACGGGGTGCAGCAGCCGCAGCATGTCGGCCAACACCGATCCCATGATCCTCAGCGCACCACGCCGATCGGCGTCGTCCTCGCTGGTCAGCCGCGTCTTGCTCAGCTCGAGGCCCCACGAGCAGTAGTCGTTCCACACGAACTGGTAGAGCTGCTGGGCCGTGGCGCCGAAGTCGAAGCCGTCCAGGCCGGCGCGGCAGCCGCGGATCGTCGAATCGAGCCGCGCCAGAAGCCAGCGATCCTTCTCGGTCGGCTCCGCCGGCTCGACGCGCCGGACCTCGTCGCGCTCGAGTTCCTGCTCCAGCGCCTGCAGCACGCGTCCGGCCCCGTTCCAGAGCTTGGTAACGAAGTTCCGTCCCTCGGTGAAGCGGTCGAGCGACAGCCGCACCCGCTCGCCCTCGCTGATCGAGAAGACCAGCGTCCAGCGCATGGCGTCGGCCCCGACCGCGTCGAAGCCTGCGGGGAAGCGCTGCTCGATCGTGCGGATCAACTCCTTCATGTTCGCCGGCCGGGCCTCGAGCACCGGACCCTTGAGGTCTTCGACGGTCGCCCCGTCGATCAGCGTCAGCGGATCGATGCCGTTGCCCTTGGACTTCGACATCGTGATGCCGCGCTCGTCGGTGATGGTCGAGTGCAGGTAGACGTCACCGTAGGGCAGCCGGCCATCGAAGTACAGGCCGGCGAAGTTCATGCGGGCGACCCAAAAGAACAGGATGTCCTTGGCCGTCGAGAGCACTTGCGTCGGATAGTACCGCTCGTAGTCCGGCGTGCGCTCCGGCCAGCCCAGCGTGCTCATGGGCCACAGCCAGGAGGAGAACCAGGTATCGAGCACGTCCTCGTCCTGCCGCCATTCGCGGGGAGCCGCCGCGACTCGCGCCGGAGTCTCCGCCGCCACGACGATCTCGCCCGTGGCCTCGTGATACCAGGCCGGGATGCGGTGACCCCACCAGATCTGGCGGCTGATGCACCAGTCGCGGATGCCGCCCAGCCAGTGCAGGTAGGTCTTCTCGAAGCGCTCGGGGTGCAGCCGCAGGGCCGGTTCCAGGGCACGCACCCACTCGCCGTCGCGCCGCACGTAGCCGCTAGCTTCCAGCGCGCGCTCGGCCAGCGGGCCCATCCTGACGAACCACTGGTCCGACAGGCGGAACTCGATCGGCACGCCGCTGCGATAGCTGCGGCCGATGGCCAGCCTGTGCTCCCGTTCGGCCTGCAGCAGGTCTTGCGCGCGCAGCTCCTCGAGCGCCAGCTCCCGGGCCTTGTAGCGGTCGAGGCCGCGGTAGCGCTGGGGGACGACCTCGTTCATGGTCGCGTCCTCGTTCATGACGTCGATGGGCGTCAAGTCGTGCCGCTGGCCGACCTCGAAGTCGTTGGGGTCGTGGGCCGGCGTGATCTTGACGCAACCGCTGCCCAGCGCCGGATCGGCGTGCTCGTCGGCGATGACCGGGATGACGCGCCCCTGGAGCGGCAGCCGCAGCTCCCGTCCGACGTACTTCGCGTAGCGCGCGTCGGTGGGATTGACGGCGACCGCGACGTCGCCGAACAGCGTCTCGGGTCGCGTGGTGCTGACGACCAGGCTCTCCCCTGCACCGTCGGCAAAGGGGTAGCGGATGTCGTACATCTTTCCCGGCTCGTCCTCCTTCTCGACCTCGTCGTCCGAAAGCGCCGTGCGGTCCACCGGGCACCAGTTGACGATGCGCTTGCCGCGGTAGATCAAACCGTCCCGGTACAGGCGCACGAACGCCTCGCGCACGGCCTGCGACAGCCCTTCGTCCATCGTGAACCGCGTGCGCTCCCAATCGCAGCTACAGCCCATGCGCCGGAGCTGGTTCAGGATCTGATCGCCGAACTGCGAGCGCCACTCCCAGATGCGGCGCACCAGCTCTTCGCGGCCCAGCGAGCGGGAGTCGATCCCCTGCGCGTCGAGCTGCTTGCGCACCACGGTCTGGGTGGCGATGCCGGCGTGGTCGGTCCCCGGCACCCACAGCGTGTCGAAGCCGTCCATGCGCTTGTAGCGCACGAGCACGTCCTGCAGCGTGTTGTTGAGGGCGTGGCCCATGTGCAAGCGGCCCGTGATGTTGGGGGGCGGAATGACGATCGTGAACGGCCGCGCCGCTTTGCGCGTGGGGTTGACGAGCCGTCCCGCGCTGTCGTAGGCCGAGCGGAAAGCGCCGGATTCGAGCCAACGGCGGTAGATCCGCGGCTCGGCCTCGCGGAAATCGAAGCGCTTGGGGAACTCGCGGATCACGCTGGCCATGCTGTCGCCCCGGGTGAGCCCCGGATTCTACTACGCAGCCGAGGACCCCGCGGGACGACCCGCCATCGGGGGTCGAACGGGGGCGGCTACTGGATCGTGACGGAGAACAGGAGCGCCCAGACCCTGCCGGCGGGGATGTCGAGCTGGGCGTTGCCCGGCACCGAGCCGTTGCCGGCATCGAGCGTGACCCCGGCGAAGCTGACGACGTCGGCGTCCGGCAGGTCCGTGCACTCGAAGCCGAAGCTGCCGCAGACGTTCGGAGCCCCGTCGACCTTGGCGAAGATCGCGGCCTCGTCGCAGACGCCCCCGGGACAGGTCGCCGCCGACAGCAGAGCGTTGTCGACCTTGATCGAGCCCGACACGTAGGCGAACGTCGGATCGAGCACGTCGTTCACGCTGACGTCGGCGGCCGCGCCTCCGGAGTTGTCGATGTAGAGCAGGAAGCGCACGGGCAGCCCGGCGGGCAGGCTGCTCCCGTCAGGGATCGGAGTGCCATCGGCCTGAAACGCCCGCTTGACCAGGGAGCGCAGGGCCGTGACCGTCACGGCACCGCTGAACTCCGAGGTATCGCCGCCGGGACTGGTGGCGGTCGCGGTGACCACGCTGCCGACGGCGACCGCCGGCAGGGTCACGCTGAATGTGCCGTTGCCCGAGAGATCCGTGGTTACCGGTCCCGAGCCGAGGTAGGTCCGACCCTCGCCGAAGCCCGAGGGATCGCCGGCCGGACTGCCGAAGAACTCCAGGGTGAAGGTCGTGCTGGCCCCGCCGGCGTAGCTCCCGCTGACGGTCGTGCTGCCGCCACCCACGCCCGCGAAGGTGAGCGTGGGGAAGTTCAACAGACCGTTGCCGCCGGCGTCGGGATCGCCGGGGTCGTTGAGCGTGAAGAACGGCGCGGTGCCGGTGTTGGCGTTGTCCGCGGCGCGCAGCAGGTCGATGCCGATCTGGCCGCTCACCGGCCCTCCGCCGTCGCCGACGATCGTCCCGTTGTCGTAGATCGAGTTGCGCGTGAGGCGGTTCAGCGCGGCGCTCGAGGCGACCATGGCCCCGGCACCGAAGTTCTCGTAGAGCACGTTGCGGTCGACCACGCTGGCCGAGCCGACGATGCGCAGACCCGGCGTCACGGCCTGGCCGATGCCGTTGCGCGTGGCGCTGTTGTTCTCGATCGTGTGGCCGCCGGTGCTCCCGGGCATGTCCAGCCCGGCCCCCTTGTTCCCGTAGAACAGATTGCCGCGCAGCGTGGCGCCCGAGCTGGAAGTCAGCTTGACGCCGGCCAGCGTCGTGACGTTCTTGGCGTTGCCGCGCAGCTCGTTGCCGGTGAGCGTCCAGCCGTTCGAGCCCGTGGCGAAGCCCACCCCGCTTCCGCCGTGAAAGCCGATCAGGCTGTTGCGGATCTCCCCGCCGTCCCCGCCCACCACGCGGATGCCGTCGGCGACGGCGGCGACGGCGGGGTCAGTGAAGCTCGCCGCACCCGTTCCGACGACGCAGTCCTCGATCAGGGCGCCGAGGAAGTTTCCCACGCGGATGTTGGCCCGGGTGTCGCTGTCCGATGCGTCGCCGAAACCGTAGATGGCGACGGCGCGCACGGTCGAGCTGGCCGCCTGCAGGTCGAGGCCGATCGGCCGGGTCCCCACGGCCAGGAACTCGAGCTCGGGGTCGCGCCGCGGCAGCGACAGGCCGTCCGTGCCGACGGTTCCACCCGCGCCCTGCAGCGCGCCGTTGTCGTTGCGCAGCGTGCTGCCGTCGGCCGCGCTGTAGGCCCGACCGTCGATCGCCGTGCCGGCGTTCGTGAGCGGCGGCAGATCCGTGCTGACGGAGACGCGCCACCAGGCGTGGGGGCCTGACGACGCGTTGGTGGGCACGGCGGGCACGAAGCGCATCGCGTTACCGAGCTGGATCGCGTTAGCGTTCTGGATGAACTGGCGCACGCCGCCCTGGATCGTGCGGTTGGCGCCCGCATCGTCGTCGGTCGCGTCACCGCCTCGCGTGTGGGTCACGACGTTGAAGCTGAGTGCGAAGTTCACGCCGACCACGTTGCCCCCGGAAACGTCGACGCGGGCCAGGTGCTGGTAGTTGTTGCTCGCCGGAACCGTGCTCGCGGCGCTCACGGCATCCGAGACGCTCGGGTTGCGGCCGCCGAAGCGCGGCCCGAGGTCGAGCAGCGCCGTCGCCGGATCGTCGCCGTAGGTCTGTTCGGCCCAGACGTCCCCCTGGCCGCTGCCACCGTTGAAGCCCGCCGCGGGCGCCACCGTCTTCGAGTCCACGGTGACGAGATAGAGGACGCCCGTGACTGCGCTGTGAACCTGCACCGAATAGGCGCCCGCGCCCGCGGTGGTCGTTTCGGCGATGAATGTATCGCCCGCGTCCACGATGCCGCTGGCGTTGGAGTCGGCGTAAACCCGGACGCGCACGCCGTTCACCGCCACGGCGTCGCCCAGCGCCGCGTCGCCGTTCACGTCCTCGAACACACTGCCGGAGATCGTGCGCAGCACGGCGGGATCGACAGGGAAGCTGAAGTCGCACCCCGCCGGACGCACGGCCGGGGTCATGACGGCGTTCAGGTACATGCGGCGCCCGTTGTACTCCTCGAGCGTGCCACCGTTGTAGTTGTGGCCTCCCAGGTAGAACACCATGGTGCCGGTTCCCGGGCTGACGAACTTGGAGGCGCTGGCGGCGTACGCGGTCGTCGTGGGGGTGTTCTGCACGTGCAGGTGGCCGTTGTTCTGGAACGCCGAGCCGCCGGCCAGTCGGTAGTCGCGGACGGAGCCGCCGACGTTGGCCAGGTTGCCCTGGAACTGACTGTACGGCAGGTCGGGGCCGGGATACAGGAAGGCCTGGCTCAGGTTGTTCGTCACCAGGCCGGCCGTGGTCTGGAAGCGGCCGTGGGTCGGGTTGTTTTCGTAGGTCATCAAACCTTCGCATTGGCCCAGGAAGTTTCCGCCCGACAGCAGGAACTGGCGCACGGCCTGGACCTGGGGATCGGACCCGGGAGGGTTCTGGTTCCAGTGCGGCTCGGTCACCGTCGTGTAGCACGTGGCCGCGTTGATCGTGACCGAGGTCGCCGTCGCGACGACCTCGTAGTGCGTCCCGAGCGTGAACCCGGCGGCCGCCAGGATCGCCGTGTGGATGGCCGCGTTCCCGCCGTCGTCGAGCGCGCCGACCTTCCTCTTTTGATCGAGCGTGTAGCGTACGTCGACCAGCACGTCGGCGGTCAGCTCGTAGACGGCGACCTGGTTGCCGTAGGCGGCCATGCGGACCCGTGCGTAGGTCGCCCAGTCCCGGTGCACGATGAAGGGCCCGCCGCGGAAGTCGTACGGCGCGGCGGCGGTGGCGGTGGGCAGAATGCGCTGGGCCGTGCCCGAGAAATCGATGCCGTCCTTGGCCTTGCCCGCGCGAATGGCCCACTTGACCGGGATCTTTTCCCACAGCAGGGCGTTCACGAGCCCGTAGGCCGTCAGGTTGAACGGCGCGACCAGACTCTGGTTCGTGTTGTCCATGGCGATGACGAGGGAGCCGGACGGGATCAGCTCGACGTTGGCCGCGGCGCCGGGCAGATCGGGGTCGGCCCACACGGCGGGGGACGCCAAGAAGAGCGCGGCCGCCAGCAACCTGAACTGTGCGGGGTGGGGTCCGATCACGTGGCTTCTCCGAGTGGCGCGGGGGCTTTCGGGCGAACTCCGCCGGGGGTTCGCTCCGAGAGCACCACCCGGAATCTTGGCTTCCGATGGCAATCTATGTTCTCGGGTCGTAAGGGCAACCCGCGGCGAGTCCGCGCGGGCATCCGGCGGCCATCCCTCGAGAGCCACAGAAAGGTGGCAGAGTTCGGACCCGCAGCATGGGCGGCTGACCGGCAAGGGGCCCGACTATCATGGGACCCGGGGAACGGTGTGGGATTCCTGAAGGACTACGGTTGGAACGCCGAGTTTGACGCGGCCTTCGCCGCCCTGGGGCGTGCGGAGCTGCAGCCGGCGCGCGTGATCGAAGGCCAGCGCGGGGTGTACCGCATCGTGCTCGCGGCGGGCGAGCGGCGAGGAGAGATCGCCGGCCGGCTGCGGCTGAACGACGGGGTCCCCGCGGTCGGCGACTGGGTCGCGGTCGAGGTCGTGGCCGGCGAGGACGCGGCCGTGATCCACCACGTGCTGGAGCGGCAGAGCAAGATCTCGCGCAAGCTGGCGGGGCGCGCGACCCGCGAGCAGGTGCTCGCCGCGAACCTCGACACCGTGTTCATGGTGACCTCCTGCAACGAGGATTTCAGCCCGCGTCGCATCGAGCGCTACCTGACCATGATCTGGGAAAGCGGTGCCCGCCCCGTCGTGCTGCTCAACAAGGCCGACCTGGCGGACGACCCGGGGGCGCTGGCCGGCGTGGCGGAGAGCGTGGCGCTCGGCGTGCCCGTCCACGCCGTGTGCGCGCGGCGCGACGGCGGTCTCGACGCGCTCGAGACCTACCTGGAGCCGGGGCGGACGATCGCGTTGATCGGCTCCTCCGGGGTCGGCAAGTCCACGATCGTCAACCGGCTGCTGGGCCACGAGGTCCAGGCCGTCCAGGAGACCCTGGAGCAGGACGCCCAGGGCCGGCACACGACCCGCAGCCGCGAGCTGTTCCGGCTGCCCGGGGGCGCGCTCGTGGTGGACACGCCCGGCCTGCGCGAGCTGGCGCTGTGGATCACCGACACCGGCCTGGGGCAGACCTTCGCCGACATCGAGGAGCTGTCCGCGGAATGCCGCTTCCACGACTGCGCTCACGAGACCGAGCCCGCTTGCGCCGTCAAGGAAGCCGTAGCCGGGGGCCGGCTGGCGGCCGGCCGGCTGGAGAGCTACCACAGGCTCCGGAAGGAGCTGGACCACGTCGAGCAACGGCTGGACCCCGCGGCCCGGTCCGGCACGAAGAGCCGGTGGCGCACGGTCCACCGCAACCTGCGGGCGGCGCGCAAGAAGGGCTGGTTCGGCGACAAGACCTGAGTCAGGGAGCGCCGCTACTCGCTCTCTCCGCAGCCGTTGAACGTGGTGACGAAGTAGTAGAAGAAGCTGTTCTCCGGCTGAGGAATCTGTGGGTCCTGCCAGCCAGTGCCGAACGTGGAGACTTGAGCCACGACGACCGCGTTGTCGGTCCAGGGCGACCCCGCCGGAACACTGCCCCGATAGACGTTCTTCGCGAAGAACACCGGATCCCAAGCCAGGGTGGTCTTGTTGGTGAATTCGAGGCCCGTGACCGCCGGCGGCAACGACGCCGGATCGCAAACGTCGCCCACCGCGTCCCCGTCACAGTCGGCCTGATCGGCATTGGCGGCCGTCGGGCAGTTGTCGCAAGCGTCCCCGAGGGGGTCCGAATCGCTGTTGGCCTGGTTGGGGTTCGAGGTGGTCGGGCAGTTGTCCGTCGTGCTCACGAGCTTGTCGCCGTCGGAATCGTGGCAGACGCCGATCGCGGTCTTGGAGAGGGCGGCGAACGACGACGGATTGTGGTAGGCGTTGCACTCGTAGGAAGCCAGCTTGGTGTTGGATGACAAGAGGCTGCCGTACATGATGAAGCCTGACGTGGGGTTGTGGCCCAGGCCCGTGTTGTGGCCCAGCTCGTGGGCCCAGAGCTTGCCCTCGTCTCCCACCCCGCCGAGGCGGACGAGGGCGATGCTGTTACCCGGGGTCTCGCCGCAGCCGATGATGTTGGTCCCGGGTCCACCGCAATAACCGATGTAGTCGACCACCTTGAACCGCGCCACGTTGTTTCCGAGGACCGCGTTCAGCTCGCCCGACGTCGTGATCACGTCCAGCCCATCCCCGTTGACGCCGAACGTCTTGGCATCGCCCGAGCGCGCGAGCTTGATACAGCAGGCCATGTCGGTCGAGCCATTCTCGAGGTTCATCACCGTCGTGACGTTGGCCAGCGCCGCGTCGAGCTCCCCATTGTTGATGGGGTCGTTGACCTGGACGTGGTTGGCGTAGGTCAGGTTGAGCTGATGGCTCGTCGGGTTCGGATCGATCGATTGCGGATCCTGCGGCGCACCGGGCTCGGAAAGGTCCGGCGCGACGTCCTCGACTTCGTGACCCAACAGGCGCACCCCATGCGCGATCTGCTCGGCCATGCCGGCCTCGGACACGAACGCCGCATCAATTTGCAGCCGGTGCAGGAGACCCGCGGCCAGGGGTGCGCCTTTCGCGCCAATCCGGCCCAGCGCCTCGGGAACGATCAGTCGGGCCCGACGCTCCGCCGACCGCGTGACGTCCGCCGGCGGACTCTCCAGGAACTCGACGAGGGACGCGGCATCGGCGTCGGCGCCGAGATAGGCAAGGAAGGCGACGACATTGTCGCGCCGCTCGAACTGGGGGTCGCGCAGGAGTTCGAGGAGCATGGGGACAGCCGCTGGGCCGATTTCCCGGTCGGCGATCTCCTGGGTCATTCCGTGAACGTAGGTGGCGAGGGCCGCCTCGCGTACCCGGTCCTCCAGCGTCCCGGCCAGCGTGGTCGCACACGCCACCGCGCACACCGCCATCTGCATGATCCCTGGTTTCTTCACGAGCTTCCCCTCCCGGTCATGGCCGGATAGTGCTAGTTATACAGAAAAACAGCCGGCGATGCCCGTGGGCTGCCAAATAAACCATTTTTGGAAGAAAAGCCCCTCTCCGGGCTTCCGCCGCCCCTGGGCCGGAGGATGGGCTCAATGAGCCGGGGGGCCGGCGGCACGTCCGTCGAAGACCAGCCGCAGGAAGCGCCGGAGCAGGGTCGACGACTCGGGACTGTCGTGGAAGCGCTCGTGGAACCGAGCCACTTCCTGGGGATCGTCGGGCCCGTAGTGTCGGAGGTAGCAGCGCAGGCGATCGAGGTTGGCGGCTCGATCCAGCTCCGGATGAAACTGCGTGGCCCAGACGGGCTTGCCGGGAATGCGCAGGGCCTGGAACCGGCAACGCTCGCTCGCGGCCAGGTTCAGCGCGCCGTCGGGCAGGCTGACCGCCCGGTCCTTGTGGCCCATCTGCGCCATGAACGTCCGCGGCAAGTCGCGGAACAACGGGTCGGCCGAACCGTCCGGCGTCAGCGTCAGCGCGAAGGTCCCGACCTCGGCTTGCTCTGGGTCGTACGCCAGGCTACCGCCGAGCGCGCGGACGATGCTGTGATAGCCGAAGCATGAGGCGAACGTCGGGTGCCCGCGCACGACCGCCTCGCGCAGGAACTCGAGCAGGCCCTCGAAGCCGGGCAAGTCGCCGCGAGAAGCGTAGAACTCTCCGCTGCCGCCGACCGTCAGCGCATCGAAGCGCCGGAGCGCGGAGGGGTCGGGCGGGCCGCCGCACAGGTCGTGGGGCACGACGTTCTCGGGAGGCAGGCCGGTCCGCTCGACGAAGCAGCGGTGCTCGTGCTGGCGCATCGGATCGCCCGCGCAGCGCGCCTGGAGCAGCAACATGCGCACCATCGCCACAGTCTACCCCGCGGCGGACGGCGGGGCGGCGGCACGACCCGGAGCTTGGCGACCGAGCCGAACATGGTCTATTTTCTACGGGACATTCGAGAAACCAGGAAAAGCGAGGGAGCGATGGCCGGGTCGCGCCGCTACAGGGTCATCTTCGCCAACCAGGGGCGCGTCTACGAGATCTACGCCAAGAGCGTGGGTCAGGGTGCGCTGTTCGGCTTCATCGAGGTCGAGGAGCTGCTGTTCGGCGAGCGCTCTCAGGTCGTGGTCGATCCCGGGGAAGAGAGCCTGAAGTCCGAGTTCAAGGGCGTGACCCGCCTGCACATTCCCCTCCACGCCGTGGTGCGCATCGACGAGGTCGAACGGGAAGGCGTGTCTCGGGTCACGCAGAGCGCCGAGGGCCAGGGCAAGCTGACTCCGTTTCCGGCGCCGCTTTACGTCAAGCCGGGCAAGGATCCGACCCGCTCGTGAGCCGGATGCGCTGCGGGCCGCTCTGGCTGCTGCTCGGCGCCCTGAGCGTCCCCGGCGTGGCGAGCGGCCCGGCCCCCTTCCTGGCCGGCGGCATCCAGGTCCACGAGCGCGACCACGCCCGCTGGACGGCCGCCCTCGGCGAGGCGGGGCTGAATACCGTCGCCGTCACGGTCTACGCCAAGCAGGGAGCGTGGAACCGCGCTCACCTGTGGTGGGAGGACGAAGAACCGGCCGTGCTGGCCGAGATCCGCGCGGCCAAGGCGCGAGGGCTGCTCGTCGTGCTCATCCTGCGGGTGGCCCTGGACCACGCCTTCGCCGAGAACGAGTTCCTCTGGCACGGCATGATCATGCCCGAATCGCCCGAGGAGATCCGCGCCTGGTTCGAGCGCTACACCGAGTTCGTATCCAAGTGGGCTGCGATCGCCGAGGACGAAGGGGTCGATCTGTTGGGCGTGGGCAGCGAGATGAACAGCCTGGCGGCCACGCTTCCGCTCACGCGCTGGGGCAACCTGAAGAACTACCGGGGCTACGCCTGGTACCAGCGGTTGCAGCGCGGACGAGCCCGACGTTTCGCCGACGAACTCGAGCCGCGCCGGCTGTGGGCTCGGGGCTACCCGAACTACGCCACGCTCGACGAGTTCGTCAACGCGCGGTTCGAGCGATCGCTGGCCTGGGCCAGACAGGCCCACCTGCGGCAGGGGGCGCACACACTGCGCCGCATCAACGACAGGCGGCGACTGCTGGAGCAGTGCTGGATCCGCCTGATCGGAGAGGCCAGGCGCTCCTATGACGGTCCCTTGACCTACGCCGCGAACTTCGACAACTACGCGGAGATCGGCTTCTGGCCGCATCTCGACGTGCTGGGGATCAACGGCTATTTCTCGCTGCGAGCCAGCCTGGCCGAGGCGGCCGAGCACGAGGCCCAGCTCGCGCACTTCACGCGCCGCTGGGACGGGATCCTGGGCCAGATCGAGCGGTTCGAGCGCTCGCAGGGAATCGCGAACATGCCGTTCCTGTTCACCGAGCTGGGGTACACCTTCCGGCGCCACTCGACCGTGGAGCCCTGGGCCCACGGGGGATTCTCCGTGGTGGGCTGGAAGGGGAAGCGGCGGCAGCTCGTCGTCTGGGAGGAGCAGCCGATCGACTACGACGAGCGGCGCCTGGCGCTCGAGGGACTGCGCGCCGCCCACCGGCAGCGCCAGAGCGGCTTGATCGGCATCCTCTACTGGAAGCTCTCCACCGACCCGGGCCACGAGTCGATCGAGCCCTTCGTGGCTTGCGTCGGACGCGATTCGGCCGATCGCCTGCCGCAGGAGCTGTCCCGCTTCGTGTCGGCCGACCGTTGAAGCGTCGCTCCCCCGCTTGACGCGCTGCGCCGGCGACCCGGCCGCCCGCCACGGCGCTGCGCAAGCGTGATATAGATAGGCCGCGTCCGGTCGGACCGCGAGGAGGAGTGAGATGCTGCTGAAGTCGCTGCTGTTCGCCACCCTGATCGTGGGAGGCTTCGCCTTCGCGCTGGCGGCGGCGCCCGTGGCGCTCGAGGTCGACGCGCGTGAGATCTCGCGCCGCATCCTCCACTCGCGGCTGGTGATCCCCGTCTTCGCCGGACCCTTGACGCTGCTCTACCCGAAGTGGATTCCCGGCGAGCACGGACCCACCGGCCCGATCACGGACCTCGCCGGCCTCGAGTTCACCGCGGGTAGCCGTCCCGTGATGTGGCGCCGCGACCCGCTCGAGATGTACTCGTTCCACGTCGAGGTCCCCGCCGGCGCAACTTCGCTCGAAGTCCGCCTGGACTACCTGGCGCCGGGGACGAGCGGAGGCTTCACGGCGGGGGCCATGGCCAGCCAGCGGCTGGCCGTGCTGAGCTGGAACCACGTGCTGCTCTACCCCCAGGGGCAGGCCAGCGACCAGGTGACGTTCGAGGCCAAGCTCACGCTGCCGCCGGGCTGGCGCTCCGGCACGGCGCTGCCCGTGGCCCGCGGCGGCTCGTCGACGGTCGAGTTCCAGCCGGTCTCGCTGACGACGCTCGTCGACTCGCCGGTGCTGATGGGGATGCATTACCGCGAGATCGACCTGACGCCGGGGAGTTCCGTGCCGCACCGGTTGCACCTCGCCGCCGACAGCGCGGAAGCGATCGCGCTGACCCCGGAGCTCGAACGGGCCCATGCCCGACTCGTCGCCGAAGCCCAGGTCCTGTTCGGAGCGGGCCACTATCGGGCCTACCACTTCCTCGTCGCGTTGAGCGACCACGTGGCCCACTTCGGCCTGGAGCACCACGAGTCGAGCGACAACCGCTCCTGGGAGCGCGCCTTCCTCGACGACGACCGGCGCAAGCTGATGTCCGGCCTTTTGCCCCACGAGCTGGTCCATTCGTGGAACGGCAAGTACCGGAGGCCGGCGGACCTCTTGAATCCCGACTTCTCGCAGCCGATGCGGACCGAGCTGCTGTGGATCTACGAAGGCCTGACCACCTACTTGGGCGACGTGCTCGCGGCACGCAGCGGACTCCACGACGACCAGGAGGCGCTCGAGAACCTGGCCCTCGACGCCGCGGGACTCGAAAGCCGCGCCGGGCGCGCGTGGCGACCGCTGGCCGACACGGCCGTGGCCGCGCAGCTCTTGTTTCGCGCCCGCGGCGACTGGGCCAACTGGCGCCGCGGCGCGGACTTTTACAACGAGGGCGCGCTGATCTGGCTCGAGGCCGACGTGCGCATCCGCCAGGCGACCGGCGGCGTGCGCTCGCTGGACGACTTCTGCCGCAGCTTCTTCGGCCCACCCGGCGGGCCGCCGCGCGTCGTGCCCTACGCGCTCGAAGACGTGGTCGCCGCGCTCGAGGAGGTCGCCGCGCTCGATTGGCGGGCCTTCTTCGACGAGCGGATCTACGCCACGGCGCCCCGCGTGCCGCTCGGCGGCATCGAGGCCGCGGGCTTCAAGCTGGTCTACGACGAGGCGCTCCCGGGACTCGTCAAGGCCACCGAAGAGGTGCGCAAGATCACGGACCTGCGCCACTCGATCGGCGTGACGCTGGACGAGGAGGGCCGCATCCAGGACGTGGTGCCGGGGCTCGCCGCCGCCAGCGCGGGGCTGGGTCCCGGCATGCAGATCGTGGCGGTCAACGAGCGCAAGTGGACGCGCAAGCTGCTGCGCGAAGCGATCCGGGCCTCGGCGGCGGGCGCGCCGCTCGAGCTGATCGTCGAGAGCGCCGAGCGCTACCGCACGTACCTCCTGGATTACCGCGGCGGCGAACGCTACCCGCGCCTCGAGCGCGACGGGTCGCGCCCGGACCTGCTATCCGCGATCTGGCGACCGCTGACCTGGACCCGGGAGGATCCCGCGCGCTGATGCTCGCGGACGTTCCTCAGGCGTCGGACCCGGGCTGCTGCCACTCGGTCTCGACGGCTTCGATCGACTTCCACTCCTGCGACCCCGCCGCAGCGAGCCTGACCTGCTGCTCGTCGAGCGCGGCCGGTCCCTGCGGCACGCTGCCGGGCAGCATGTAGAAGTAACGCTGCGAGCCGTTGTCCTTCATCTTTTCGGCCAGCGCCGAATGCTACCGCCGGGCTGGCGCTTCGTCCCCGCGGCGAGGCGCGCCCGCCGTGCTACGCGTGCCCGCCCGCGGGGATCCCGGCGACGGTCTCGCCGCGGGCCCGCGCTTCGCGCCACTCGTCGAGCGGGGCGTTCGCCACCCCCATGCCCACGGCCAGCGCCATCATGAGACCGAAGTAGGCCACTCCCATGATCAGGCGCTGGGAGGGCGCCGCCTCGAAGTAGCCCTCGCGCGGGCCGCGCACGACGCTGCGAATGTTGAACAACCCGAGCAGCAGGATCAGGAAGAGCAGCGGCGATTTCGTGGCGAGGAAGACGGCGATGCCCACCGCGTAACCGGCGACCCACAGCCAGCGACTGATCACGCCGACGATGCGCCCGCCGTCGAGCGGGCTGATCGGAATCAGGTTGAACAGGTTGAGCATGAAGCCCGTCGAGGCCAGCGCGTACCAGTACATCAGCCCCGTGGCCCAGCCGACCGACAGGCAGGCCAGCGCCCCCAGGCTGCCCAGGACCGGGCCGCCGATGCCCACGAGCGCCTCGACCCAGGCGTTGCGCGGCTGGCTCTTCATGGCGATCACGGCGCCGACGAAGGGGATGAACACGGGCGCGCCCGCGCGGATGCCCTGCCGGCGCATAACCAGGGCGTGGCCCAGCTCGTGGACGAAGATCAGCAGCACGAAGCCCACGGCGAAGGGCAGGCCCCAGAAGATGGCGTAGGCCCAGACGGATACGACCATGGTGAGCAGCGTGCCGAGCTTGGTGACCTTGAGCAGCGGCACGAGCAGCTTGAGCTTGCCCGCCAGGAAGGCCAGCACGACCACGACGGATCCGACCGCCCCCCAGCGCGCGCGCCGGTTCACGGCAGGCGCGGCAGGCGGGACGGCAGGCGGGACAGTCCCCGCATGGGGACTGTCCCGCTGGTCCCGGTCCCGCTGGTCCCGCTGGTGGTGCCGCGCCACGGCGCGCAGGTTGGCCAGCCGGCGGGCGGCTTGGTCCGTCGGCTGCTCGCCGCTCACGAAGTTCCCCGAGGCGCAAACTCGAACGGAGCCGGGATCTTCCAAGCCTGGTACACGACGATCGCCAGGAACACGACGTCCATGATCCCGAAGCCGGCCCGCACGACGTCGAAGAACGTCTGCGCGTCCGGCAACAGCGGCAAGGTCAGGCCCTGCTCGGCGTAGGCGCGCTCGATGAACGTGCGGGTGACCAGGTAGGTGGCGCAGAAAAAGGAGACGATCGAGATGCCCACCGAAAGAAACTGCAGGTTCCGCGCGCGCTTGCCGCCGGTCGCCAGCACGACCCCCTTGCCCACGGCGATCCCGATCAGGATGGCGATCAAGCCGAAGGCCACTTCGGTCAGCACCGTGAAGCCCCACCACGCTCCGGCGCCGAGCGCGCCGCCGGCCAGGCCGCCGACGAGCGCCAGGGAGTAGTTGATGCCCTCGCCCTGGATCCGCGCCACCTGCTGGAGCTGGTGGGTGAGGTTGTTGAAACAGGGACGGCAGAACGCCCCGTCCTCCGTGGTCTCGCGGTCCTGGCCCTCGCGCAGCGAGGTGCCGCACTCGGCGCAACCCGCCTCCGCGGGGGGATCCGGGACTTCGGGCATCGCGTCTCCTCGTGGCCGGATTCTAGCAGGGACGCAACGGGGACTGTCCCCCGAGGGGGGACAGTCCCCGGCGGTCGCCCCGGCGAAGTGGCATTCTGGTATGCTCAGGGCCTTGGCGACGGAGTGCCGTGACGGAGGGGTGATGAAACTGCGTGGCCTACTCACCGACTTGCTGCTCCTGACTCTCGTGGTTTCGCTCGTGGGGCTGCCGGTCCCCGGCCACGCGGCCGGCGTCAACGCATCCTTGGCCGGATCGATCGTGCGGGCCACCGATCGGTCGCCCCTCGCCGGAGCGAGATTCCACGCGAGCGATCCCAAGACCGGCCGGATCTACAGCTCCGCGCCGGCGGACGAGGCCGGCAGCTTCGCCCGGATCGAGGTCCCGCCTTCGACCTATTTGCTGGCCGTCGAGTCCGAGGGTGGCCTGTACACGGTCGAGACTCCTCTCGCGGTCGAGGCGGGAGCGACCAGGACGCTCAACCTCGCGGTGAGTCCGCGGCCGGCGCTGGCCGCCGCAGCCGACGACGATGACTCGGGCGGGGCCCTGGAAAACCCGCTGGCGGCCGCGCTGATTTCGTTGGGCTTCGCCGCGTTGCTGGGCGGCTTGCTCTGGGGCGACTCGGGGGACTCCAAATCGAACAGCCCGACGATGCCGTAGCCCCGTCCGGGACTCGCCACTCCGCCTGCTAATCGAAGCCGGCTGCGCGCTCCATGGCGCGGACGCGCGCGCTGGCGTGCGCCTCCGCGGGCGCGAGAGCCAGCGCTCTCTTGTACGCGTCGTAGGCCAGATCGGGGCGCGAGCGCAGCTCCTCGGCCTGGCCGATCTTGCGGTAGAGGCGCGCGCGCACGACCGGCGGGGCCTTGGCTCGGGCCAACACGCGCAGCGCGTGCTGCAGGGCGTCGACGGCGGCCGCTCCACGGCGCGCCGCCAGCGCGACGTCCCCCAACTGCTCGGCGCGATAGGGCGCGTCGGGCTCGAGCGTCCTGGCTCGCACCGCGTCCTCGAGTGCGCGCTCCGGCTCGTGCAGCGCGAGGTAGCCGCGGGCGCGCTGGAACAGTCGCTCGGCCTCGGCCGGTGCCTCCGGCAGCTCCCCCAGGGCGTCCAGGCGCTCGACGAGCCGCTCCGGGATCCCCAGCCGCAGGCAGGTGTTGCCGTAGCGCACCAGGAGCGCGGGATGGACGCCTTGCCCCGCCCGCTCGATGGCGCGCTGCACCAGATCGAGATAATCGCGATCCCGGGCTTCGGCGAAGAACGGCCGCTCCAGCTCGGACAGGACCAGCGGATGCGCGGGCAGCGCCGCCGCGATCTCGTCGGCCGTGAACAGGTTGGCCAGCAGCAGCTCGACGACCTCGCGCGCCTGCAGCGGCTCCAGCTCCAGCGTGCGTCGCAGGTAGCTCGCGGCATCGTCGGGCCGCCCCATCCGCAGCAGGAGCTCGCCCAGCCGCCTCTGCACCTCCGGGTAGGTCGGGGCCATGCGCGCGGCGAGGGCGATCATGCCCAGGTGCCGCTGGCGCGCCTCGGCATCGAGCGGCGGGTCCAGCTCCCACCGCACGGCCGCGAGCGACGCCAGAGCGCCGGCCTGCGCCGGCTGCGCGCGCAGGCTGCGCACGAGCAGCGCCTCGGCGCGCTTCAGCTGCTCCCGGTACAGCTCCACCCTCGTCGTCGGCTCCAGCGAGACGTCGTTGAGCTGCTCGAGCCCGGCCTCGATGCGCTCGTGCGCCGCGTCCGTCAGCTCGGCCGCGGGGGGACCGAGGATCCAGCCTCCCGGACCGTTCCAGGCCCGGTAGCCCTCGGGGTCCTGCTTCGAGCGCCAGACCTCGATCGACAGCCAGCCGAACAGGGCCAGGCCCACGCCGGCCCCGGCCAGCAGCAGCCGGCGCTTCGGCGAATCAGGCCTGCCCGGCGGCGGCGACATCGCGGGGGCGGCTCGAGGGCGCCGGCAGCTCGGCAAAGGCGACGTAGCTCGGAACGAGCCGGCGCAGCAGCAGCAGGACGCGGTCCTCGTCCTCCGCCGCCGCGGCCGCCCCCAGCTCGGCGACGCGGCGGTCCAGGTCGGGGCGCGGCGGGGCACAGGTCGCCGCGAAGATCTTGTGGGTGACCTTGCGGGTCTGCTCCTCTTCCTCGGTCAGCAGCTCCTCGTACAGCTTCTCTCCCGGCCGCAGGCCGATGTACTCGATCGCGACGTCCACGTCGGGCACGAGACCCGACATGCTGATCATGTGCCGGGCCAGCTCGACGATGCGCAGTTGCTCGCCCATGTCCAGGACGCACAGCTCACCGTAGTCGGAGTAGCCCGCCTTCAGCACGAGGGCCACGGCCTCGCCGATGGTCATGAAGTACCGTCGGACCTCGGGATGAGTCACGCGCACCGGCCCGCCCGCGGCGATCTGCTGACGGAAGACCTCGCTCACCGATCCCGCCGAGCCCAGGACGTTGCCGAAGCGCACCGCGCAGAACTTCGTCAGCGACCGGCGCGCCATGGAGCGGACGACCTCCTCCCCCACGCGCTTGCAGGCCCCCATGACGCTCGACGGGCAGACGGCCTTGTCCGTCGAGACGTAGATGAACCGCTCGGCGCCGCAGCCGTGGGCGGCCCACGCCACGTTCCGGGTGCCCAGGACGTTGTTCTTGACGGCCTCGCCGGGGGAGGCCTCCATCAGCGGCACGTGCTTGTGCGCCGCGACGTGGAACACGTCCTGCGGGCGATGGTGGCGGAAGATCGAGTCCATGCGTCCCGGGTCGCGGATGTCGCCGACCTCGGTCAGGACTTCGGCCCGCGGGTACTCGCGGTCCAGCCGCTGCTTCATCATGTAGATGCCGTTCTCGTTCAGGTCGACGAGCACCAGGCGAGCCAGGCCCGACTGCATGAGCTGCACGCAGATCTCGCTGCCGATCGAGCCCGCGGCCCCGGTGACCAGCGCCCGCCTACCGCCCAGCTCCGGCCGGCCCTCCAGCACCACGGGATCGCGCGGCAGCAGGTCGTCGGGCGTGAGATCTTTCATGACGGTCGCGGCGTCCTGGCGATTCTGGTCGATGAACGACACGGGCAAGATCTTGAAGCGGATCTTGAGATCGGCGCAGACCGACAGGATCTCCCGCACCTTGGCGCCGTCGAGCCGGGCGATGGCGATCAGCACCTGCTCGACGCGGTGCTTGTGCGCCAGCCGGCCCAGCTCGCCGATGCGGCCCAGGACCGCCTTGTTGGCCACGATCATGTGCCGCTTGGCCGGGTCGTCGTCCACGAAGCCCACGACCCGGTAGCCGTGGTCCCAATTGCGGCGCAGGTCGCGCAGCAGGATCTCCCCGGCCGAGCCCGCGCCGACGATGATGGTCCTGATCGAGTCCGGCTTGTAGCTGTGCACCCAGTCCGACACGTAGGTCGTCGCCAGACGCGGCGCGAAGCGGATGGCCCCCATGCCCAGCGTGGATAGCAGTAGCTCCAGCACGACCACCGAGCGCGGGGGGCCGGGCAGCCTCAGGAAGTAGACGGTGAACAGCAACAGCGCGCTGCCCGCGAGGCCGGCCATCGCCACGCGCGCGGCGTCGGTCAGCCCCGAGAAGCGGAAGGACCAGTGATGCAGCCGGAACGGAGCGTTGACAAGCGCGCGCTCGCAGGCGAGCAGCAGGGCGAACGCAGGCAGGGTCTCGAGGTAGGTCGCGTGGATATGCCCTTCGAAGCGCAGGAGCATCGCGATCCACAAGCTGGCCGCGGCGATCGTGCCGTCGAGCAGGGCCAAGAGCAGCGGACGGACCGGCCAGACTCGCGTGCCGCCCAACACGCCCAGGAACAGACCTCTCCGCCGCATCAGAGCTTCTTCCTCACCCGCTGCAGGCCCTCGACCACCCGGTCGACCTCATCTTCGGTCATTCCGCCATGGAATGGAAGGGCCAGCGCCCGCGCGGCCAGGGCTTCGGTCACCGGCAAGTCGGGGTCGCGACCGCCCAGCACCTCCCGGATGTGGGGCAGCCGATGGACCGGGTTGAAGTAGCCTCGCGCGGGAATCCCCTGTTGCGCCAGAGCGCCGATGACGGGATCGCGGTGGAACCCTTGGGCCAGCTTGACCACGTAAACGAACCAGCTCATGCGGACGTGGGGCCGCACGACCGGCGGCGCGAGCCAGCCCACGTCCTGCAGGCGCTCGCCGTACAGCTCCGCGACGCGCCGGCGCCGGGCCAGGAGGTCGTCGAGCCTGGCGAGCTGGGACAGGCCGAGCGCGGCGCTCATCTCGTCCATGCGGTAGTTGTACCCGAGCCGCGCGTGGTCCAGCCAGGCGCCCATCTCGTCCCGCCCCTGGTTGCGCAGGCTGCGCGCTAGCCCGGCGATCTCGTCGTCATCGGTGACGATCGCGCCACCCTCGCCGGTCGTGATCTGCTTGTTGGGATAGAAGGCGAAGGCGGCCGCCCGGCCGAACCGACCGAGCGGCTGGCCGTTGTACTCCGCGCCGAGCGCTTCGCAGGAGTCGTCGATGACCTGCAAGCGGCGACGGGCGGCGATCGCCAGGATCTCGTCCCATTCGGCCGGATGGCCGAAGGCATCGACCACCATCACGGCCTTCGTTCTGGGCGTGACCTTGCACTCCAGCTCGGCGGGCGAGAGGTTGCAGGTATCCGGGTCGACGTCGACGAAGACGGGGGTCGCTCCCTCGTAGAGCAGGACGTTGACGCTGGCGGCGAAGGTGAAGGACGGGACGAGCACCTCGTCCCCCCGGCCGAGGCCCAGGGCGCGGACGATCATGTGCAGCGCCGCGGTGCCCGAGCTGACCGCCACGCCGTGCCGCACGCCGCAGCGTCGAGCCAGCTCGGACCCCAGAGCCTCGGCCCGGGGCCCCAGGCCTAGCTGCCCCGAGCGCAGCACCTCGGCCACCGCGCGCACGTCGTCCTCGTTGATGTCGGGAAACGACATGCGCAGCGGCCGCGCGACCTCCATCGGCTGCCCTCGTGGTCCTTCGGAAAACCCGCGATCATGATGCGCGGATCGGCCGCGGCTGGCAAGCAGGGAGGCTGTTGCCGCTATGGGCCGCCGGCCTGTCTACTTTCCCTTGGGCGGATGGAGCTGGACGTTTCCGCCATCGAGCTCCCCGCTCGCGAAGAAAGCTGTATTACGCGATTCGCCCGCGTGCCCGCATGGTACGAGCCAGAAAACGACGCAAGGTTCTCTGGCGGAGGCCGCTCGTTCGTCGTCGATGCTGCAGGCGAGAAACGGCGCGGGGCGCGGGCGTGCCGCCGCAACGGGTTCGGTGAGTCCTGCGCGCATCGCCTCGCTACCGTTCGGCGCCGTCCCCCCGGCCGGCGTCCCCGAGGCCGATACGCTCGAGCCAGGACTCGTCGCCGGGCCGGTTCAGCTCCCAGTACGGCAGGCGCGCCGTGCCGAGCAGCCGCGCCTCCTCGCCGTCCGAGGCGCTCCAGCCGAGGATGCGCCGTGGCGCGTCCCGCTCGACCTCGAGCGTCAGCGTGTCCGAGCCGTAATCGACGGCGAAGCGCGTCACAGGCACGCCGTCCCGGTCCGCCGCGGAGCGACGGATCGTGGCCGGCAGCGGCCTGAGCGCGGTGTGGGCCTTGCGCGACGACCACAGCGCCGGCACCAGGCTCCCCTGCCAGTCGCCCCCCCCGTGGAACGGCCCGTCCAGCTCGCGAAGCTGGATGAACAGCGCGTCCTCGTAGAGCGTCCCCGGCGGCGCCGGAACGCGCGAGACCCGCTCGCCCTCGTCGTGGAAATAGGAGCGGATCTCGTCCTCGAAGCCCGAGGCCGCGGGCCTCACCGCGTGGTACACGTGGCCGCACCACTCCTGGACCGAAAGCGTGATCTTGACCGGCGCGAAGCGCTCGGCCGACAGCCCTTCCACCGGAGCGAAGACGCTGGTCATCACCGAGTACGGGTAGAGCCCCGTCCGGAACTTCAACGAGCGGTTGAGCTTCAGCGCGTTGACGCGGAACGGCTCGGGCACGTCGCCCCGGTCGTCCTTGATCCACACCCGCGAGTCCATGGGCTCGGTGACGTAGATCAGGACGACCTCGGCGGAGCGCGGCTCGCCGTAGCGCTGGGTGCGCACCGCATAGCCGCTCAGCTCGGCCCGACCGTCACCCCAGCGCTCCCAGAACGCGGAAGAGGCGCGTGCCTCGGGCGGCGGGGCGGCGCCCTGCTCCGGGCTCGCCGCGTTCGTGCAACCGGCGAAGACGACGAGCCCGAGGCACGCCGGCACCGAGTGACGAGCGCGGGACAAGAACGGCTGCGACATCGGTTCCTCCGCCGTGCCTCGGGCCGGACCGGACCATTGTAGCGCTCAGGCACCCTGGCGATGCCGGCTGTTTTCGCCGCCGGCTGAACCGCGAATCGGTGGGACGATCGGGCGGGGCCGGCTTGTCCGGGCTGCCGCCCTGGCTCACGCGAAATGTCGGCGCGGGGCCGAGGTTCAGGCTGACCGACCACCCTCCGACGCAGAGCCCTTGAAAGGCGGCATCGTCGCATGGCCCCGGGCCGCGATGCCCTCTCGCTTGAGAACGTCGATCAGCGTCCTTCCCAGGATTCTGGCATCCAACCCCAGGGTTACGTTGTCGACATACCAGACGTCGAGCCGGAACCGCTCCTCCCAGTTCAGCGCGTTCCGACCGTGAACCTGGGCCCAGCCCGTGATGCCGGGTCGCACGTCGTGCCGCCGGGCTTGGGCGGGCGTGTACAGCTCGAGGTATTCCGGCAACAAGGGGCGCGGGCCGACCAAGCTCATCTCCCCCCGCAGCACGTTGAACAGCTCCGGCAACTCGTCCAGGCTCCATGAGCGGAGGGCACGCCCCAACCATGTCAACCGATCCGCGTCCGACAACGGCTGGCTCCCGCGACTCGGGCCTCGAGACATCGTCCTGAACTTGAGCAGCGTGAACGGCTTGCCGTACAAGCCCGGGCGGGACTGCCGAAACAGGATCGGCGGCCCCATGACGACGAGAACGATCGCGGAGAGCACCACGAGCAACGGCGACAACACGATCAGACCGACCAGTGCCGACGCCAGGTCGAGGGGTCGCTTCAGCCTGTTCCGGTAGAGCGTCATGCCCTTCGGAACCCGCGATCGCTGCCGATGCGGTAACCCATCTACGATCCAGCTTGGCCTTCGCCGAGGTGCCAGCCGGCCGGTCGCATCTTGATTGGCCTGGCCGGGACCCCGACGGCGGTGACGTTCGCCGGGAGGTCGTCGACGACCGCAGCCGCCGCCCCGACGATCGACCAGGCGCCGATGCTCTTTCCCTGGATGATCGTGGCGTTGGTTCCCAGATCGCAGCCCTCGCCGATCGACACGGATCCGGACACGTTGACCGACGGGGCGATCGTCACGTAGTCTCCCACGGAGACGTCGTGACCGATCGTGCAACCCAGGTTCACGATCACGTGCTTGCCGATCCGAACGTCGGTCGTGACCATCACTCCGGCGCAGACGATCGTTCCCTCGCCGATCGACACGAACTGCCCGATCCAAGCGCGTGGATGGATCAGCGTCGCGAAGCGTCCCCCTGCGGATTCGACCTGTCTTGCGACGTTTCGCTTGGCCGGCGCTGCCCCTATTCCGACCGAGACTTGGATCCGCGGCTTGCCCTCGATCCAAGACGCCCCTCCCAGCACGGGGTAGCCCTGGATCTGTTCGCCGACGATCTCGGGGTTGCCGTCCAGAAAGCCCAGGAAATCCCAGGTTTCCGCGACCGCATTGATGTCCCTGACGATCTGCAGCAGCTCACGGGCCAGCCCGCCCGCTCCGAAAACGACCAAGGGCTTCATGGCGTGGCCCTCCCTTGCCCCTCCCGCCCGCCGGCCATCGACATTCGTGGGGCGGCCGGCGCCTGCCGCAGGATTCTCCGGTAGATGCGGACGACCTCGTCTGCCGTTCGCCTCACATCGAGCAGATCCCTCACCCATCGCTGGCCGTTCAGAGCCACGGCTCGTCCCGGCTGCGCCAGCTGCAGAACGTCGATGATGGTCGCCGCGAGGCGCTGCGGATCCCGGGGTGGAACGAGCCAGCCGGTCTCCCCGTGCCGCACCACGTCGGGAAGGCCGCCGACGTTCGTGGAAATCGTGGGGACGCCGTGGAGCAGCGACTCGCTCGCGCCACCGACGTTCTCCGAGAGCGAGGGGTGCACGGCGATGTCCAAGTCCGGATACAAGCATGACAGGTCGGGTCGGTTCCCCAGGAAAACCAGCCGGCTCCCGCAGCGCCCCTGGCCGAGCCGACGGAGCCTCTGTTCGTACGACCGGGCGTCGCCCCAGGGGCCACCGATGATCACCCCCGTCAAGTCCGGGACTCGACCCAGGCAGATCGCGACGGCATCGATGAAGTCCTCGTGCCCCTTGATGCCTCGGAGCTGGCCGAGGTACCACTTCGGTGGATAGATGTGGGCGACCATCCCGACGAGAGGCCTGTCTCGCGACAGTCCCAGCTCGGTGCGCAGCGTCGGACGCCCGCCGCGTTCAGCGGTCGAAAGGTCCATTCCATAATAGGAGAGAAAAACGCGATCCGCCGCGATTCCGCTCCCGCGGTAGATGTCGCAGGTCTTCTTGCAGCTCCCGATCCAAAAGTCCCGAAGTCCCGCCGATCGCGTCTCGAGATGCCGGAACAGCGCATGCTCGAGATGCAGCGGCCCGGGAACCTGGAAGAGGCGCGGAATCGGGTGCCGCCGCCCGAGGGCGAGACGCATCGTCAGGGTAGTGCCCACGAAGTGGCTGTGGATCAGGTCCGGTTGGACCTGGCCCACCAGCCCTCGCAGGCGCCGGATGACGCCGGGAATCCGCGAGGGTCGCCCGACGGGCAGATCGAATTGGTGGGCGTGAACGATGATGCCGGCCGATTCGTAGGCCGGAGCCAGGGGCGCGCCGGGAGGCAGCGCGACGTGGGTCTCGACGCCGAGTCGCACCAATTCCCGCATTTGACGCAAGGCCCAGGTAGCCCCGACGCCCGTCTTGACCAGGTGCAGCGCTCTCATGGTGTTCGGGAAGCTTCGAGCCAGGCTTGGGTCACGCTCAGAATAATCAACTCCTTCCGCGTCGCCTCGATGGGTTGGACGCCTCAGGGCGATCGCCGGGTCTTCAGCCACTCCTGTGTCACATGCTTCACATGCCTGTAGAAGGCGGCGCGCCGTGGGGCGAACACCTCGTCGCGAAAGTCCCGCGCGGTCTCCCGGTTCCTGAGCGACATCCGCTGCCTTCGCTCCCGATCCCGCGCGACCTCGACGATCTTGTCAGCAAGGGCAGAAGGTTCGCCAGGTCGGACCAAGTCCTCTGCGACCAGTAGATCCGCAATGCCTCCCACGGAGGAGCCAATGCACGGGAGGCCGCGCGCCATCGCTTCGAGCAGGGCGCGTGGCAGCCCTTCGGTGCGGGACGGAAGCACGAAGATGTCGGCTCGATCCAGCCACTCGCGGACCGGCGCACCCGACGGCAGCGCGCCGAGGAACTCGACTCCACCGCCGAGGTCCAACTTGGCCGAGCGGCGCTCCAGACGGGACCGCAATCGGCCGTCGCCAATCACGACCACGTGGAGGTCGAGACCGCGCTGCCTGGCCCGGGCCACGGCGTCGATCAGGACGTCGGTCCCCTTGTAGGGCTGGTCGAGCGCACCCACCGTGACGAGCGTGCGCACGGTGTCGCCGCGCTCGCCGGACGCATCCGCAAACCAGTCGTCGTCGAGCATTGCGTCGGAGAAGCTCGTAACGAATGCGTGTGGGCCAGGAGGGTATCGAGCCCGCAGCGCCTTCGAAGGAACATACGCGATGGCAACGGCATCCTTGCACTGCCGTCTCAGGGATCGACGGAACCACCAGCGGAAGAAAGCCCGGAACGGATGGTGGACGCTGGCCGGAGCAAAGACTTCGTGGGGATCGCCGACGACCTGGACGGCATACGGTGCCCCTTCCCGCGCCAGATCGGCCTCCATGAGTCGCGCCAGTGTCGATGGAACCCGCATGATGACGGCCCGCCCCTGGCCCCGACCCACGCCAAGCTTGTGTCTGATCTGACGAATACTCCGAATGAACTGGCCCGGGCCGACGTAGTGCGGGACCTCCATGAACGATACGTGCGGTCCGTTGGCCCGCCTCCACCCGTCGACGACTCTTGGAGTGTCTGCCAGACGTGCGACGACGTACACGTGGTCGAATACATCAAGGTACTGTGTCCAGAACTCATGAGCGAAGGTGGATGCCGTCCACACTTCCCCACCAGGTGTCCGGGCGAAGCGATATTCGAGCGTGACTACAGCGTCCATTGCAGCTTGCGGTGACTGCGCCTCCCGATCTTCCGGACCCGGTTATCCTGGACACCTACTTGGGAGGGCTGAGGGGTGTCAACGAAGAGGATGGATGGGGTGGAGGAAGGATCGGTCCGGAGTCCTGGAGCGGAGCCCGAGCGTAGCGAGG